>Ga0153996_1000067_pt1 | contig 65187 bp, 67 predicted proteins | sample TSNC080MetaG_FD_104728 | JGI IMG/M metagenome (GOLD analysis project Ga0153996, IMG submission 104728) | Attine ant fungus gardens microbial communities from North Carolina, USA - TSNC080 MetaG | ecosystem: Host-associated > Fungi > Mycelium > Unclassified | place: USA: North Carolina, Lumber... | reverse complement strand
TATACAAAAAAATCACCTTTCCGATATAATGTAGGTGTTCAAGCCACAATAACAAAAGGGATGGGTGATGTAAATGCCCACAAAGGCAAATATTTTATCCCCTTTTAAAGGTGGCAACGAATTAAGGTATTAAGGCTTGAACAAAGTGAAAGCCAGCTCGTTAGGCGTTGGTCGGTAACGGCCGCTTATAGGGTGAGAAAACCATCCGCGAAGTGTGGTGCTGATTAAAAAACTTTCTGTTTTCAGGTGATCTGTCGTTTGCTGCCGAGTAAAAAGTAAAAGACTGAGCATCCAGACAAAAGACGCTCAGCCTCCGCTACTGTTATCAAATGCCTCGAAATAATTGAGCTAACACTCGATACTTAGCATCACGAAGAGCCTGGTCGTAATCGACGATATACCACTCGCCATCAATTTTTTCAAGCCCAACAGGCTTGACGAACATTGCAAGGGAGTTTTGTTGTTGAAGAGTAGTTACAGCGGCCGCATAATTACCTTGTTGAGCAACAATTTTTACTGACAGCAAATTAGCGTTTTTAATTGTTGCACGATCTTGCCCGGTAACAAATTTAAGCACTGTCTGCATATCCTTAGCAGATGACGGCGATACATAAAGTGCAGCCTCGTTCATGCGATTGTCTTTGGCGGCATCAAAAAAACTATGTATCACCTGTTCAGAAGATAGCCCTGACTGACGCTCAACTTTACTGCCACCACCACAACCGGCAGCCATAACCAATGCTACGATAAATAATGTGACTAAAATTAACTTGTTTCTCATAATAAGCTATTTAACTCCTTTTATTCGATGTTATGGTAACAAGATATAATTGTATTATATCACATACTATAACTGTTGAGTATATGGCTGTACTGTTAAATACTGCCTAAATCGTTAATCAAGCTATTACAGCGGCATTTACTTCAATCAGCGCTGACTTTCGGAGCGTCCGAGCAAGGTTACACACATTACCGGGCGAAACCCCAGTCCGGTAAAGAACAGCCATTTGGATGGCAGCGAGTCATGGTGGCTGCCCGTAATGAGAAGCCTTAAGCGTTAACAGGCAGGCACTAGGCCTGAACCTAGTTGTATGACTGATTAGCAAATCATACGAGGAGGATATTATGGATTTATTCAGAACAAAAAGCATTGAAACTTTGAGATCAATGGCCGAAGTGTCAGGAATGAAAAAAAGTCTGGGCGCTACTGATTTAGTATTGTTAGGCATTGGCTGCGTTATTGGAACCGGCATTTTTGTACTTACCGGGATTGCCGCTGCCCAATATGCAGGTCCAGCAGTAACGTTATCCTTCGTCATCTCTGGTCTGGCCTGTGCACTTGCCGCCCTGGCCTATGCCGAATTGGCTTCCATCGTACCCTCAGCGGGGAGCGCCTATACGTATACTTATGCCGCACTCGGCGAATTTTTAGCTTTTATCGTTGGCTGGAATTTGATTTTAGAATATACCGTTACTGCTAGTGCCGTAGCAGCCGGCTGGTCCGGCTATGTGATCGGACTGCTACAAGCCGGAGGTATAGATTTGCCGAAAGCGTATACTTTGGTGCCGGCCGACGGCGGTATCATTAATGTGCCGGCAATTTTAATCACCTTGTTTTTAAGTTTCCTGTTGGTGCGTGGCACCAAAGAAAGCACCACATTGAATAAGGTTTTGGTATTCATCAAATTGGGTGCCGTATTTATCTTCCTGGTACTGGCAGGGCCTAAAGTCAATCCGGCTAACTGGGAGCCGTTCATGCCGTTTGGGTTTGCAGGCGTAGCTGGCGGTGCTGCTATCGTCTTTTTTGCCTATATCGGTTTTGACGCAGTTGCAACTTCGGCTGAAGAATGCAAAAATCCAGGACGGGATCTGCCGATTGGTATTATTGGTTCACTTGTAATTTGTACGCTTTTATATGTATTTGTTTCTGCTGTGCTTACCGGGATAGTTCCTTTTGCCAAGCTTGATAATCCAGAACCAGTTGCCTATGCCTTGCGCTATATCGGTTACAATATTGGTTCAGCCCTAGTTGGTGTTGGTGCCATTTGCGGTATTACGTCAGTACTTTTGGTGTTGTTGTACGGGCAAGCTCGCATATTCTTTGCTATGTCCCGCGACGGCATGGTACCGGCTTCCGCCTGCAAAATTCATCCTGTGTATAAAACTCCTTATCTGGTAACAATTGTTGGTGCTACTCTGGTTGCCGTCATTGCCGGCTTCGCACCGATTCGATTAATTGCAGAGATGGCGAATATCGGAACATTAAGCGCGTTTTTGGTTGCTAGCATCGGAGTATTGGTACTGCGATATACTAAGCCAGATATTCATCGTACCTTCAGATGTCCAGCCTTGATCATTATTTCCCCGTTGGCAGTTTTAGCGTGCGGTTTCTTAATGTGTAGTTTGCCGTTGGATACATGGATTCGCTTTGTCGTCTGGTGCTTTATCGGTTTAGTAGTTTATTTTAGTTATAGTTATAAAAATAGCACGTTAAATCAAGATGAAGCTAAACATGCAGCTGATAAGCAATAGCGGAAGTTAAAGAACCGCTTGCGGCTGAGTATGATTTATTCCCTGACGGGCAAGTTTTTAGCGCTTGAGCCAGAATTAACTAAACTACAGCCTGCTAAAGCGGGCGGGCTATCGCATAAATGCGCTTCGACTGAAAGTCGCGGTAAAGGATGAATCCTCATGTTTATATAACATAAAAAAGCTTGCTGTCTTGTTATAAATAGACAGCGAGCCTTTTTATTATCATCCTTGTTATTGTACTTCTGCTTCAAAAGAGGAGCCACCGGTAAATACTGTTCCCGGTTGAATATCCTGCCGCAGATAGTCTTCGGGATCAGTTGATAAGATGCGGACAACCCGATACTTATCAGCAGCCGTCTTCTCAATCATCATTTTAGTACCGGCGTATTCGATTTCATTATAATCGGGGCTATATGATTGTGGAAAGATGGCATCCATTGGCATAACAGTCCACAGTATCATTATTGTTTCAACCCCTTCGTCTCTTTCTTAGCGTGAATGATCTGCTGTAATTTCTCCATTGCTTGAGCGACACCGCCGATCTCATCAATGAGACTATACCGCACAGCGTCTTTACCGGCAAGTGACGTACCGATATCACGCGAAAGCTCGCCAGTTTTAAAGAGTAATTCTTTCCATTTCTTTTCTGATATTCCAGAGTGTGAAGTAACGAAATTATTGACACGATCCTGCATCTTTTCCAGGTAGTCGAATGAGCTTGGCGCACCAATAACAAGTCCGGTTAAACGGATGGGATGGATTGTCATTGTTGCACTTTCAACAATGAACGAATGCGTGGCTGATACGGCGACCGGAACGCCGATGCTATGACCGCCGCCTAGCACGATGGATACTGACGGCTTGGACATGCTGGCAATCATTTCGGCAATTGCGAGTCCTGCTTCGACATCACCGCCAACAGTATTTAATAATAACATCAGACCTTCAATTTCAGGGCTTTGCTCGATAGCTACTAATTGCGGCATAATATGTTCATATTTCGTTGTTTTTGAATTAGGCGGCAACACCATATGGCCTTCGATTTGCCCGATTATCGTCATGACATGAATATTGGTTTTAGCTGTTGGTACTTCAGCCGTACCTAATTCCTGAATATTTTCAACCGCTGCTGTTTTTTTAGCTTGTCTGCTCTTTTTCGGCATTTCAACAGGGGGTTGAGTAGTTTGCGGCTGATTAGGATCAGTGCCGGGGGGCGCAACTACCGGATTATCATTAACTACTGCCATTTTCAATATCCCTCCAACGAGTAAGCTATCATTTTTTTTCCATTACATAGTATTGGCACTGGCGGCGATTTCATTCAAGTACGGCTTCTGTCATAATAAAAACCTTAGTATCCCAGCATTACCCGAGAGTACTAAGGTCTGTTGACTATACTTCCATGATGATTGGTAAAATCATTGGCCGACGGCGTGTACACTCATACAGATACTTGCCCAGTGTATCTCGTACATTGGACTTTATCGCTGCCCATTCAGTAACACCATTGAGCTCACATTTTTCCAATGCCTGCTTTACCCGTTCCTTGGCATCTTCCATCAGCTGCTCAGACTCGCGAACATAGACAAAGCCACGAGACACTATATCGGGGCCGGCAGCGACATGCCCCCGTTGCTTATCCATCGTTACGACGACGATGAGTAAGCCGTCTTGTGAAAGCTGCCGACGATCCCGAAGGACAATATTGCCAACATCACCGACACCCAGGCCATCGACCAACACATTTCCTGATGTTACTTTACCGGTTACAGCCCCCTTATCGGAAGAAAACTCCAATACTTGACCGTTTTCGGCAACAAAAATATTTTCTTTAAGCATTCCTAACGATTGAGCCAATTTAGCGTGTTTAATCAAGTGGCGGTATTCTCCATGTACAGGAATAAAGAACTTGGGACGGATAAGATTATGCATAAGCTTGAGTTCTTCCTGGCTGGCATGCCCGGATACGTGGATTCCTGATGTAGATTCGTAAACGACCTCGGCTCCTTGACGGAAAAGATAATCAATAGTACGCGATACTAGTTTTTCATTACCAGGTATTGGTGTAGCTGAAATAATTACGGTATCACCCGGCATAATCTCAACTTTTTTATGATCAGACATGGCAATCCGAGTTAAAGCAGACATAGGCTCGCCCTGACTGCCTGTCGTCAAAATAACGATACCCGATGACGGGTAATTACTTGTCTCATCAATATCGATAATAGTGCCCTCCGGTACGTTCAAATAGCCAAGTTCTAAAGAAATATTAACAACATTGACCATACTGCGACCGAGAATGGCTACTTTGCGTCGGTACTTACAGGCCGTATCAATAGCCTGCTGAATACGGTGGATGTTCGATGAGAACGAAGCAATAATAATGCGATCACGCGCATTGCGGAAAGTCTCATCGAACGTTATGCCGACCATTTTTTCACTCGGCGTATAGCCAGGCCGTTCCGCGTTAGTACTATCAGCCAACAGTACCAGCACGCCCTGGTCACCCAGTTCGGCAAATCTGTGAAAATCAGTAACTTGCCCATCGACCGGCGTTTGGTCAAGTTTAAAATCTCCGGTATGGACGATGATACCAACAGGAGTTTTAATTGACAATGCCACTGCATCGGCAATACTGTGGTTTACCCGAATAAAACCAATTTCAAAGTTGCCGAACTGGATTTGTTCACCTGGTTTAACGGGATGTAAATTGCTGGCCGAAATATTATTTTCTTGTAAGCGCCCTTCCAAAATCCCAAGCGTCAAGCGAGTGCCGTAAACAGGAGCATCAAGCTGCTTTAATACATAAGGCAAAGCGCCAATATGGTCTTCGTGGCCATGTGTTAGTACAATAGCTTTAACTAAATCTCTGTTATCCAACAAATAGGAAATGTCGGGAATAACCAAATCGATACCTAGCATGTCATCTTCGGGAAACATCAGTCCACAGTCAACTACGATTATTTCATCACCATAACGGATGACTGTCATGTTTTTCCCAATTTCCCCCATCCCGCCCAAGGGAATAATTTGCAATTTTTTCAATTGTCGTGCCAAAAAAACATACACCTCCAAATTATTAAAAACATATGCAAAAAAAGTAAAACTGCCCGTTCATTTAAACCCTAACTATGGTTCGCCCTCAAAAAGCATAACCTAAAAATATACCACAATATATATAGTATCTGTTTCAACTTTAAAAACTAGATATTATGTTGAAAATTTTATATATGTCCTGGGACTAATCCTAAAACTTAAATAAAAACCGGCCGTCCTGTCCGCTTGTGACTAATTATAACTCATTTATCGTCCCCTGACAACAAGTTATATAGTTCTGGTTCTTACCTTCACGAAATGTAACATCCAGGTGCCAATGCATAGACTCATCTAACCAGTGTCCCCTGACAGCTTCTGAAAGTAAATCAATATCAGCGACTAAGGATAAAAGAATTAATATGATCAAAGACGCTAGCTTTAGCTTATGTACTACTTTCTATTCTTAGCATTCGTCTTTTATCTCGTCCAAAAGTATTAATATTTCTCCCATGTTTTTGACACAACCTTTTCATCCGTGAGTTTGTCGCGATACGCACTCTGCAATATTATATGCAAATCCTGCCTCTGCATACAAACAACCGGCAGCTTTTGCTACCGGTTGTCAAAAATGATCTATAGTGCCCCAATTGAGTGCATAACCTGCTTAAGCTGCTCGGTTTCATCGGCAGTCGGTGACACTAGTGGCAGCCTCAATGGACCTGCTTTAAAACCGATAAGATTGACAGCCTCTTTGATCGGTATGGGATTTGTTGTAATGAAGATAATTTTAAAGAATGGCAGGAGTTCTAAATGCAAGGCCTGGGCTTTCGCCATATCCCCAGCATAGAAAGCAGTAACCATCTCTTGCATGCGCTTGCCAACAATATGAGCAGCCACACTGATGACGCCATCACCACCTACTGCCAGTAACGGCAAGGTCATAGCGTCGTCACCGCTGTAAACGAGAAAATCATCGGGTGTTGTACGAATAATCTCAGAGATTTGTTCCAAGCTGCCGCTTGCTTCCTTAATAGCCGCAATGTTTTTTATTTCAGCCAGTCGGGCAACGGTTGCCGGCAAAATATTAGCAGCCGTACGTCCTGGAACATTATAGACAATCAGCGGCAATGCTGTCTCATCGGCAACAGCTTTAAAATGCTGATATAAGCCTTCCTGTGGCGGTTTATTATAGTACGGAGTAACAAGCATCGCTCCATGCACACCGATTTTTTCGGCCTGCTTTGTTAATTCGATAGACGCTCTTGTATCGTTCGATCCTGTACCTGCAATTACGGTAGCTTTGTCACCTACTGCATCCAACACGGCAGCATAAAGTTTAATTTTCTCATCTGCTGTCAGTGTTGCCGATTCACCAGTGCTACCGGCCACAACAATGCCGTCTGAACCATTGCTTACGAGGTATTGTGCCAGTTTGGCGGCTTCGCTATAGTTAATATTATAACCATCATCAAACGGGGTTACCATTGCGGTTAAAATACGCCCTAATTTCCTCATAAAAATCTCCCTTTATTTTAGATTGATAAACTAAATTTTTCATGTAATGATTTAACGGCAGCTCCGACATTGCTTTGCGATACAAGCGCAGAAATGGAGGTATGAGAATCTACCGTCTGAAAGATGGCAATTTTATTAGCTGATAAAGCCTCAATAAAACTAGCCATCACGCCTGGCACTTCTCGCATGCCACCACCAACTACAGATACTTTTGCGCAGTTTTCCAACAGCTCAATTTCATAGCCCTGACGTTTAAGTATTGCCAATGCCCGCACGATATGTTCAGCCTCAATTGTAAACATGATTTGCCCCGGCAGAACATTAATCAAATCAACACTGATATCACTGTCGGCCATTATTCGAAATACTTTAAAACTAGCGTCACTGGCCATACTCTCATCAAGATGAACTTTAATTTGCACGATATCTGTCAGATATGTTACCCCTGTAGCAATTCTATCGGCTACCGCAGTGCCACTAATATTCTCTTTGGCAATATTCGTTATAAGTGTACCGGGTGCATCAGAAAAAGTCGATTTTACAACAATCGGAATATTCTTTTGCATAGCAACCTCGACAGCCCGGGGATGAATAATTTTTGCCCCCTCGTGCGCCAGTTGACAAACCTCAGCATAGCTTACACAATCCAGAATCCGAGCATTATCGACAATTTTGGGATCAGCCGTCATGATGCCATCAACATCAGAGTATATTTCTACCATTTCGGCTTTCAGCGCAGCTCCTAGGGCGGCAGCAGTAGTATCACTGCCCCCTCTGCCTAAGGTAGTAAATTCACCGTCCTTAGTTACTCCCTGAAAACCACAGATAACAGGTATCTTACCCTGGTTTAAAAGACGCATAATATTCGTAGTGTCACACCTTAAAATCCGGGCGCGATTAAAACCGGAATCAGTAATAATGCCCGCCTGGCCACCGGTCAGCATAGCGGCATCCATACCAGCGGCCTGGAGTGTTGCCGCCATGACAACAGCAGAAATCATCTCACCACAATACATGATCTGATCTAGCTCACGAGCGGCAATATCTTTATATACTGAACGTGCAATACCGATCAAGGTATCAGTCGCGTAAGGAGCACCTTGCCGCCCCATGGCCGATACGACGATGACGGGCGTCAATCCCTGCTCTCTGGCCTGCTCCACCTTGCGCAGCACAAGCTCCCTCACTTCGGATGATGCTACCGACGTACCCCCGAATTTCTGGACAATTATTCGCATTCTTTACACCTCAATCAAATTATGTTCAACCATGTATTCGGCAATCTGCATAGCGTTCAAAGCCGCGCCTTTCCTGATTTGATCACCGACTACCCACATATTTAATCCGTGAGGCACACTCTTGTCGGCGCGGATTCGCCCGACATATACTTCATTGCGGTCAGATGTATATAATGGCATCGGATACAGCATTTCTTCCGGATTATCTTGAACGATGACACCGGGAAACGCAGCTAATAGCCGCTTTGCTTCTTGAGGGGTCAGCGGGCCGTTTAGCTCAATATTGACCGATTCAGAGTGACTGCGGTATATCGGTACCCGTACTGTTGTCGCTGTTATGCCAATCGTATCATCATTGAGAATTTTATGTGTTTCATGAACCATTTTCATTTCTTCTTTTGTATAATCGTCATCAACAAATACATCAATCTGTGGTAACAGGTTAAACGCAATTTGATAATGTTTCGGCAGGCTGGCACTTGGCAGAATATTGGCCTCAACAGGGCGCTTTTCCATTATGGCCGTTACTTGATCGGTTAATTCATCAATAGCTTCCTTACCGGCGCCAGAAACAGCCTGATAAGTGGAAACGACGATCCGCTTGATCTTAACGGCATCATAAATGGGCTTTAACGCCATAACCATGATAATTGTCGAACAGTTGGGATTAGCAATAATGCCTTTATGATTTTTAAGTGCTTCCGGATTAACTTCTGGTACAACAAGCGGCACGTCCGGATCCATCCGGAATGCACTGGAATTGTCAATGACAACGGCACCGCACTTAACGGCTTCGGGAGCTAGTGTTTTGCTTGTAGAGCCACCGGCAAACAAAGCAATATGCGTATCTTTGAAAGAATCAGGTTTAGCCGCTTCAACTACGTAGTCTTTACCCATAAAATGAATTACTTTACCTGCTGAACGCTCAGAAGCCAGTAGTTTTAATTCATTAAACGGAAAGCTGCGCTCTTCGATAAGATTTAACAATTCCTGGCCAACTGCACCGGTTGCTCCTAAAATTGCTACGTTATATTTTTTCATTTGGATAACCTCCCATGCTTTTTAGATTAGCGGTACGCACCTACAAAATTTAGTCTATTATATGTTCAAGACCATAAATAAGTCCGTCAACAGTCAGCACTTTCTTGCAGGCAAGTACGACTCCCGGCATAAACGATTCGCGGGAGATTGAGTCATGCCGAATTGACAGTGTCTGGCCCAGGCCGCCAAAAATAACCTCCTGATGAGCGACGTAGCCTGGCAGACGAATACTGTGTAGGCGAATCCCTGCTCGATTGCCGCCACGGGCGCCGGGTAGAATCTCTACTTCGTCTAGGTGACCTTGGCGCATTTGCCCCCGCACTTTAGCAATCAGATCAGCCGTTCTCAGCGCCGTACCCGAAGGTGCATCAAGCTTCTGATCATGATGCATGTCAACAATTTCAACATGTGGTAAATATCGAGCAGCATCTTGCGCCAATTTCATTAATAAAATAGCACCGATAGAAAAATTAGGTGAAATAATGGCATTAACTTTGGCTGCTCTGCATAACTCTCCCACCTCAGCCAGATCGTCTTCCGACAGCCCGGTAGTGCCTACTACGGGACATACGCCATTGTTTATCGCAATGCGAATATTGCCCATCACCGACTCCGGCTTAGTAAAATCAACCATAACTTGTGGTTTTGTTTCATGTATGACGGTAGATAAATCATTGCCAACCGTCACTCCCGTCTTGCCTGTACCAATGATATCCCCGACATCAGCAAAATTGGAGTTTGTGTCGACTGCACCAATGATACTCAATTGTTGGTCGTTATGAACGGCCCGTAAAACTTCCCGTCCCATTTTTCCATGAGCGCCACTAACCATTACTCTAATCAAGCACTGTCCACCTCCTATTAATAAAAAAGCAACTGGTGAACGCACTTCTCACCAGTTGCCAAAGACAACGTTGCTCTGACCAAGGAAAATACAAAGATACTTTCCCCTAATCAGATGAGATAGCACTCCACCAAGAATGGTGACAGTCTTAAACCTGTTCGATATAAGACCAATAAGAGACGACCCGGCCGGCCCTTCTTACTTCGGCAGTTGCCCCTTTTCTCTCAGGTCATCGATGCCACTCTCCCTGAAAGTACTCTTGACTTCCGCACCTCTACTTCATCCCATACAGGATGTTGCTTATTCATTTTATACACATTTTATCCTAAAGGTTCTAGTATTGTCAATAAATATTAACTAATAAAGCCAATAAACATGCACCTCAAAAGTAAAAAAACCGGGGTAAGCCCCGGCTATTTTATTGAATGAGTTTCTACGTCCTGTGCGCCGTTTTGCCGTAGTATCTGCGCCGCTTGATTAACCTTGGCAGCATCAGAACGAATAATCGTAAGAATTCTGCCTTGAGCGACGTGCTGTTCATAACGCTTGCCAGCCTCAGCAGGAATTCCCCAGTCGATTAATCCACCGGCGATGCCGCCGGCTACTACACCACTTAACGCAGCCGCAATCGGACCTGCGGCTAGGACCGGCCCAACACCGGGAATAGCCAGAGCACCGGCGCCTAACAGCAGGCCGCCTATCCCGCCGAGAGTACCACCTGTTAACGCACCGTCAGTAATATCATCCTCAACATATTCGCTGCCCTGCCGGGTTTGATTGCCACCATCTTTAGAGATAATATTAATCTCTTCGGTTGTAAAGCCTTGTGACCTAAGATCCTTAACACCTTGTTCTGCGTCAGAGCGGGAATTGAATACGCCAATTACACTTTTAGCACCCGAGCTACTTGACTGCATTGCGCCAGACTGAGACTGAGCCTGGGAGTTTACAGATTGAGTTTGAGCGCCCATATTGTTATTGACCAAAGAGTTTCCTGTCTGGCCTGCATTCTGAGAAATTGTCTGATTAGCGGCATTTACTTGATTGTTAGCGTCTGTACTATTCACCATGAATAAACCCTCCTAACATTTGTCTAATATCTAACTAATGTTAGGTTTAGCCATAACTGGATTTTTTATTCACGGCTGAATCTAGAATACATTGGGTCATAACTGTTGCTGAGATCTACGATGACGACTTCATCCCCAATCCGCCTAATGGCTTGCCATGGTATCGTTGTTACTTGACTGTCACTAAAAAAATGGAATACTGTTTTTCTTCGTGGCAGTACTAGCCCGCCAATCATACCGGTGTGGCTATCAAATGCCAGATCACATTCATAAATCGTACCTAACCGGGCGCCGTCACCCAGATTGATAACTTCTTTGCCCGATAACTCACTTATCCGCATATAATCACCTACCTATTACCGAATAATTTGCCGATAACCGGTTGAATAACAGCGACACCAACTGCGGTCATGGCTAAGGGATCAAAAGAAAGCATATTTATTGCAATCGTTTCGGGTAGTTCAATCTTCAAAAACGAAACAACCATAACTAACGAGAGATACACCCCGCCAGAAGTGGCTATCAGTTCCTGCACAGCAAGGGAAAATGGTGATGGTCGCAGCTCAACTTGCGGTACATTGCCCGGCAGTACACGGCAGCGGCAGATACGGAGCCAAACTGACCACATTATAACTAAAAAAATGATAATCAATGATGCCCAAGTATACATGTCAGCCCCCCTTGACTACTTCTATCAAATTATATGGCCGCTGCCCCACAGTTATGAAAAAAACTTCGAGGAACAGTCCCCGAAGTTTTTTGACTACTGTCCGGTACTCCCGAAGCCACCGGCGCGTCTACCGTCAGAACAATCATGATCAGTTTTTAAATATTGATAAAAAATTCCCTGTGCTAGCCGGGTTCCTTTGCTGATAATGACCGGACTGTCACTATGATTAAATATTGCCAGTAAGATATGACCTTCATTTTCCTGATTATTGTAATAGTCGGCATCAATAATTCCCTGACCGTTGATTAAGCTTAAACTATGCTTGATCGCTAATCCTGATCTAATGTGGATTCCTAAATACTCATTAGGCTCCATATAGGCTTTAATCCCGGTAGCGACTAACGTAACCTTACCGGGATGTAATGTAACATCTTGTCCGGCAGCAATGTCATACCCGGCGCTTAATGCCGTCTTACGCTCAGGCAGGGAAAGTTCCCCGCCCAGATAGTGACTAATTATCTCAAAACCTCTAGCCATAGGCCCTCCTTGCTAAAAAGTAAAATTCGTACTGATAATTTCGCTGTCAACAGGACCTAAGGCTGTAAAACATAAATTTTCCGCAGTAAACATCTGCTCAATCATTCTGCTGATATCGTTCAATGTCACACTATCAATTTTGCGAACAACTTCATCTAAAGACACAAATTTATCTAATGTTATTTCCATTTTGCCAATACGGGACATTCGACTGCTTGAACTCTCCAGCCCCAGCAGCAAACTGCCCTTTATTTGTTCTTTAGACTTAATCAATTCCTGTTGACTAATCCCATTGTGCTTCAACTGCTGTAAATTTTCCATAATCAAATCTAAAACCTGACTAACGTTGGAAGGACGTGTTCCGGCATACACGGTAAGCAGACCGGCATCACGATAACTATTTTGATAAGAGTATACGGAGTAAGCCAGACCGCGTTCTTCGCGAATGGACTGGAATAAGCGAGAACTTATGCCCCCGCCCAGAATATTATTCATGACATATACAGGATATATTTCGGGGTAATCTTGGGGCACACTTACAGTTCCTAAACATACATGCACCTGCTCGGTGTCTTTGCTGATAACCGTTCTGGCAGGCGTAAGCGTTGGCGCCCTCAGGACTTTGTTACGTTTTTCCCCGGTCATTGCACTAAAATAGCGAGACACTAGTGACACTAATTGCTCGTGGGTTATATTACCGGCTACTGCAATCACAATGTTGTCAGGTGTATAAAAATCTTGGTAATACTCTTTAACAAGCTGGCGGTTAAAGCCATCGATTGAGCTGCTTGTGCCTAAGATATTTCGTCCGAGCGGGTGATTGCGCCAAGTAGCGTCAAGGTGAATATCATGCACTAGTTCATCAGGCGTATCTTCGTACATATGTACTTCTTCCACAACAACCTGCCGCTCTTTTTCAATATCATCCTCGGCAAAATTTGAAGCAAGCAACATATCACTGAGGATATCCATGGCTAAGTCGGCGTGAGAATCCAACACTTTTAAATAGTAGCAAGTATATTCTTTAGCTGTAAATGCGTTTAATTGACCACCAATTGCATCGACAGTCTCAGCGATATTTTTGGCTGAACGCCGGGCTGTGCCTTTAAACATCAAATGCTCAATAAAATGGGAAATACCATGATTGTACTGTTCTTCAAATCTTGACCCGGTTCCAATCCAGACACCGATAGTGACTGATTTAACATAAGGAATCGCTTCGGAAACGACACGAATTCCATTTGGCAATACTGACTTTTGATACATAAAGTCTCCTTTTCATCACTGCAGTAAGTATATTTTCTATTATACCTGATATTGCTAAAGAAAAAAACAGAGAACAGCTAATAGCTTCTCTCTCTGTTTTAGATAATCTATGTGCTCAATTGTTATTCGCTGAAGAAACTCCCTACCCCGTTAAAAATGCCCTGTGCAATTTTATTCCGGTAGCTATCATCTTGCAGAGCGCGGGCCTCCCGAGCATTGCTGACAAAGCCCATCTCAACCAGAACGCTGAGCATTGTCGTGTTGCGCAACACATAGAAAGTTGCCGCAGATGTGCCTTTGTCGGCAGCGCCTGATTGCTTGATAATAGCATCTTGAACCGCAAGAGCCAATTTAGATGATTTGCCGCTCGGATAAAATGTCATAACTCCCTCAATGGCTGGGTTTGGGTTGGAGTTTGAGTGAACACTGATAAACATATCGGCATTGTTAGCTTCAGCGATATTGACCCGTGCCGCCAATTCCTGGTTTAACGAACTGCCGGCAGGTGCTACCGTACGATCAGTTTCCCTGGTCATGATGACTCTAGCTCCGGCCTTAACCAGTTTATCTCTTAGCTTCAGGCTAACAGCCAGGTTATTGTCGGTTTCCCTGGTGCCGCTCCCTACCGCTCCTGGATTGCTGCCACCATGGCCGGGATCCACGACGATAACTTTACCGCGTAATGTGCTGCTGCCGGTAATATTCTTATCGCCTGTTTGCGGCGGCAGCGGCGTCACCTTAACCGGATTATCAGGTAATGAATTGGCCGCTTTGCCACCGCCAAAAATATTTAATATCGGTCCTAAGAGTTTATCGAATAACAAGCTAAACAGCTTGTCCAATACGTTCGGACTGCCCTCGCTTGCAGGAACACTTGAGGCGGCCAGCGTACCCAGTACACTGTCTAACGAGGTAGCATGGCTCACTTGCATCGGAGCCATTGCATTAAACACCACGGTAAACAGCAGCAGCATGATTAATATTTTGTTTCTATACACAGCAACCTCCCATTGTATTTCACTATTTACCGAGCTTGTCCCGCAATACCTGCCAACTGGCCGGATCTTCTTCGCCAAGTTTCCACATGGCAGCACCCGCAATATCATATTTGGTTATCAGCGCCAGCCTATGCTTCAGGCTTTCGTTGTTTTCAAACCAAACAGTATGGGCTGTACCATCGGCAGCGGTATAGCTAAAATAGGGAGATTTTGAACTATCATCCCACTGTACTTGTTTTCCATATCGCTGAGTCAAAGCTGTTATTGCCTTATAGTCTAAAGAATCTGTGCCTTGCGCCGACCAATCATACCCATAGGCTGCAATCCCTAAATATAGTTTACTTTTAGGAATAGATTGCAGCGCATATTTAAGGTTGTTTTCAACCCAGCTAATAGCGGCAATCGGGCCCGGACCACTCCATTGTCCGTGGTTGTCGTAAGTCATAATCATAATTTTATCGGCATAGTTGCTCAGGCCGGCATAGTCATAAGCAACGGCAACGACATTATTTTCGTCTTGCTTGGGCAATACATCAATTGATACAATATATCCCTGCGGCTTGAGACGGGCATAAAGCTCGCGCATAAACGCGGTCAGGTTATCCCGATCCTCAGCAGGCACCATTTCAAAGTCAATATTGATGCCATCTAAATTGTATTTTTTAATATAAGCTTCAAAATTGTCAATGGCTTTTGTCCGTAATGCCGGATTCGACAGTACATTATGAATCGGCAGAGTGGCAGTGCCATCTTGCTTGGCATTATTAACCAGCAGCAATACTGTTATATCTTTCTGTTGAGCCGCTTTCACTACTGTAGTATGATCGTTACCGCCACGGTCAGTGACAGTACCGTCAGCCTGCAGTGTCGCCCAAAATGGAGCAATCGTTGCAATGGCATCGGAATTTTTCACCATAGTGTCATAGGAAGAAGTATCTTCCCCCCACCATTCGGCATAAAAACCGACCAACTCTTTCCGGGTACTGCCGGCTGATTCATTGCTAACACTCTTATTTACCCCATCTGCCGGCGAGGAAGAAGATGTGTTGATCAAATACTTGCCGACGATAAGTCCCAGCAAAATATTCAGCAATCCTTGACCTGTGCTCAGGCCAGACACCCCACCGCCATTATCAGACTGAGTAGTTTGTCCCAATAAATCAGATATAGAAAAAGCATACACCGGCGTAGTCGACAGCGAAATGACCGTCAGAAAAAGCATGATCATTAACCCTGAAAACACACGCTTGTACTTATTCATATTTCAGCCTCCATTCCAGCGATAAATAAAATAACAGCAAGTTATCTTGTTATGTAAATAGAATGTTATCATATTTACTGATTAATATCAATAAAAAAAGCAGGCTTTCGCCTGCCTATTTTTGTTATTTCAGTATATCAGATACTGTTGTTATCGTATATCCACGACTCTTTATTTCGGCAATAAGCTCGGGAAGAGCCTGTGCCGTGGGCGCTGTTGGATGCATGAGAATAATGGCGCCATTATGGAGTTTTTTCAGCACTCTATCTTTGAGCACTGCGGGCGGAGGCCGTTTCCAGTCAACTGTATCGATACTCCACATAATCGTTGTATAGTTTAATTCCTGAGCAGCTTGGAGCACGGTATTATTGTACTCGCCATAGGGCGGCGCATATAAGTTTGTTTTGATGCCTGTCAGTCGGGCAACAAATTCTTCTGTTTTTATAATCTGCTCTTTATTTTTTTCTTTACTCAAGTTATTAGGATGCGGATGGCTGTACGTATGGTTTCCCAGTTCATGCCCTCTGTTCGCCAGCTCTTTAAGTACTTCCGGGTATCTGTTAGCCCAACTCCCGCCAATAAAGAAGGTAATGTGTATATTATTCTCATCAAGTGTTTTAAGCATGTCCGGAAGATATTCTTCACCCCAGAACACGTTGCAGGCCAATGCCACTTTAGCTTGCGACTGATTTCCCTGAAAAATCGGCGCCAGTACTTGCGGGAGTTGGGTAGTTGCCAATAGTGGCTGGAGACTGCCTGACAACATGGCTACCGTCATAAAAACACCGAAAGCAAAATATAGGTACCAATAGCGGACTTTTCCTATAAGCACCATTTTACATTGCATATTTATCAACTCCTGCCAACTGTGTATCACACATATAGTACATTGTATTAGGATTGGCAGGTATTTATGAGCAAAACAAAAAGACTTGGTCTACGCCAAGTCCAGATTCTGTTCGAATATTATTTTCCTGCCTCAGCAGGCGGATTGCCCTTCCCATCATCGGCTTTCAGCAATTCTTTTCGGGATAAGTTAATGCGACCCTGGCGGTCAATTTCGGTTACCTTGACCGTAATTTCATCGCCTACCTTAACGACATCTTCAACTTTCGCAACACGTTCACGCGCTAGTTGTGAAATGTGGACAAGTCCTTCTTTGCCAGGAAGAATCTCAACAAAAGCGCCGAAATTCATCAGCCGAGTGACTTTGCCGGTATAGCTAGCACCTATTTCTATACTGCGCACTAATGTTTCGATAATACACACTGCCTTTTGTCCGGCTTCAACATCAACGGCAGCAATAAATACTTTTCCATCGTCCTCAATGTCGATCGTAACCCCTGTTTCTTCTATGATTTTCTTAATTGTCTTGCCACCTGGTCCAATAACATCACGGATTTTGTCAGGATCAATCTCCATCGTAATAATGCGAGGTGCAAATGGCGACAGTTCAGTTCTGGGCTCTTGAATTGCCTCAAGCATTTTACCGAGGATATGCATCCGGCCACGTTTAGCCTGAGCCAGCGCATCAACAAAAATATCTTTAGTGATACCGGATATTTTCATATCCATTTGCATGGCAGTTACCCCTTTGGTCGTGCCGGCAACTTTGAAATCCATATCTCCAAGTGCATCTTCCATGCCTTGGATATCTGTAAGAATTGTGTAATTATCACCATCTTTGACTAGTCCCATCGCAACGCCGGATACCGGCGCTTTAATAGGGACACCTGCGTCCATTAATGACAATGTACTGCCGCAGACGCTGCCCATTGAAGTCGAGCCATTTGATTCGATAACTTCTGAAACAAGGCGGATCGTATAGGGAAACTCAGTTTCTGAAGGAATAACAGCTAATAGTGCCCGTTCAGCCAAAGCACCATGACCAATCTCGCGCCGTCCTGGCCCGCGTGACGGCCGGGTTTCCCCCACACTAAATGATGGGAAATTATAATGATGCATATACCGCTTTGATTCTTCAACACCAAGGCCATCAAGAATCTGCTCGTCCCCGATTGCTCCCAGTGTCGTGATAGTAAGCACCTGGGTCTGCCCGCGGGTAAATAGACCTGAGCCATGGGTGCGGGATAACAAATTGACTTCACACGTAATTGGACGCACTTCATCCACTTGGCGGCCGTCAGGGCGGATTTTGTCCACGGTAATCATGTGACGGACGATTTCTTTGAGAATTTTTTGAAACATATTACCGATATCTTTTTCTTTATCAGGATATAAAGCAAGAAAATGCTCGGTAGCTTCTGTTTTGACTTGCTTAATATTTTCTTCGCGTTCAAGCTTGTCTGCATTAGCAACAGCAATTTTTAATTTTCCAGTAATATATTCCCGCATAGCGGCATCAATTTCGGCTGGCACTTCATAAATTGTCTTCTCTTTTTTAGGTTTGCCAATTTTGGCAATAATCTCTTGTTGAAAAGCAACAATTTCTTTAATAGCTTGATGGCCAAACATAATGGCTTCCAGCATCGTCTCTTCAGACAACTCATTGGCACCTGCCTCGACCATTAAAATAGCGTCGCCTGTACCTGCGACCACTAAGTTAAGTTCGCTTTGCTCTTGCTGCGCCACTGTAGGATTTAAAACAAATTCATTATTAAGTAAGCCCACACGAACTCCGCCAACCGGTCCATTAAAAACGATATCAGAGATGCCTAAGGCACACGACGCACCAATCATCGCAGGTATATCAGGCGGGTTATTCTGATCAACTGACATTACTGTAGCCACGACATGAACATCATTACGCAGGCCATCGGCAAATAGCGGCCTGATAGGCCGGTCAATTAAACGACCGGCTAAAATTGCGGCTTCACTCGGTCGACCTTCCCGCTTGATAAAGCCACCAGGAATTTTGCCTACCGAATATAAGCGTTCTTCATAATCTACTGTCAAAGGAAAAAAGTCAATCCCTGGTCTTGGCTCTGCTGATTGGGTTGCAGCAACCAATACCGCTGTATCACCGTAACGCACTAGTACGGCGCCGCTGGCTTGCTTAGCCATCTTACCTGACTCTATGACTAAGGTTCGTCCGCCTAGTTCCATCTGAAATTTTTCCATATTTTGTTTTCCTCCTCTGTTAAACCCCTTTTCTTTTAGCAAAGATTAACTGTTCGACATTTTTCTTATTATTCCCTTTTTTATTTTTCTTTAACCTGGAAAATAAATAAATAAAAAGCGGAAATATCCGCTTTTTATTTTACTTTCTCAGGTTGAGTTTTTCCAAAATGGTACGGTAACGCGCAATGTCGTTCTCACGCAGATAGTTCAAGAGACCTCTGCGCTGACCAACCATTTTCAATAGACCGCGACGGGAATGATGATCTTTTTTGTGATCTTTTAAATGCTGAGTCAGATAATTAATCCGTTCGGTAAGAATGGCAATCTGAACTTCCGGAGACCCGGTATCACTTTCATGTACACGGTATTTTTCAATAAGCTTCTGTTTGTTTTCTGGTGTCAACACGATGGTTCACCTCCTTTAACTTGCAATATCCCCATTAGCCAAGACATCGCTGGAGATTCGATTATCCTCGCTACGGTTCATGAGTGAATAAATTACTATGTTATATACTACCACAAACGTCCTGCCGTGTAAACCTATCGCTAAGAAAAATAAGATCTGCGGGCAAATTCAACATCTGCTTTCATTTGTCGTTTAAGCTGATCGACGCTGCTAAAGGCAATCTCACTGCGGATGCGGTCAATAAATTGGATATTAACTTGCTGTCCGTATATGATACGGTCAAAATCCAGGATATGAACCTCAATGCGACGCGTCTGGCGGGTAAAGGTAGGATTATTGCCAATATTAGCGACACCATTATAAGCTCTGCCGGCCTCATCAGTTACGATAACCCCATAAACCCCGTCTGCAGGAACTAGCAGTCCCTGAGGAATAGCTAAATTTGCAGTAGGAAAACCCAGTTTTCGTCCCCGCTGGTCACCTGTCATAATTATCCCGTTTAACGCTAACGGCCGCCCAAGCAAATAAGCTGCCTGTTTAACCTCACCCTCCGCCACCAGTTGCCTAATCGTTGTGCTGCTGACAATAACCCCTGCTACGCCCACCATACTCACGACGTCGACACTAAACCCGTAGTTAGCACCGGCTGCTGTCAGTTGTGCAGGCGTTCCCTCTCCCCGATAGCCATAGGTAAAGTTTTCACCGACAATAATATGCTCAAGATTGATGTTATTGACGATTGTTTCCAAGAATTTCTCAGGAGTTAAGCGCAAAAGTTCAATAGTAAAAGGAACATTAAACAGCATATCAACACCCAAACCGGCAATTAGGTCAACTTTGTCCTGATTCGTCACGATAAGTGGCGGACAGCGGTCAATATCAATGATGCTTAGCGGATGATTGCTAAACGTAAATACTGCACCCAAGCAATTGTTACGTTTAGCCTGTTCCACAGTACGCGCGATGATAGCTTGATGCCCAACATGAATACCGTCAAAAGTACCTAACGCCATATAGACAGGCAGATGCTGCCGTACATTTTCTATCTGGGTAAAAACTTTCATACTCTCTCTGTTTCTCCTCTTTACCGCTGATGAAACAATCCGAACCGTTACCGGTCCGGATTTAAGATTTTTACTGGCGTCAGCGTTGTCTGACCTTCAACCTGACAGATTTCCCGGCCGATTCCGATAAAATTATTTTGCCAATCGTACATTTTTACCAAACCAACGCCATTCGACCCGCAACTGATACTTTGTCCGTTTTTTACCGCCTGAGATTGTTGTTTAGACAAAACCCGTGCAGGAAGGTGCGTCAGTACAGTATCAGCCGCTTGAACGGCCTGCCCCGGATTAGCGGCAATTTCTTCAAGGGTTAATGCTTGTTCTAAGCGGAAACTACCTACCCGCATTCTGACTAGAAAGCTCATAACTGCCAGGCAATTCAAGATATGACCAATATCGGCGCATAATGTACGGATATATGTCCCTTTAGAACATGTTACATCAAAAACGATATTTGTTTCAGTAGCTGTGACAAGCGAAATGGCCTCAATCGTAATTTTGCGCGGTTTTCGTTCGACTATCTGGCCTGCTCTGGCCAATTCGTACAGTTTCTTGCCATCGATTTTGATAGCCGAGTACATTGGCGGAATTTGCTCACTAGTTCCAATAAAGGCGAGCAGTGCTGCCTGTAGTTGTACCGCAGTAGGCGGGATATAGGGACGGCGGTCAATAACCTGCCCCGTATCGTCACCAGTATCTGTTGCCAAACCAAATGTCATCTCGACCCGATAGCTCTTGTCAGCATCAGCCAAGTATTCGACAAGTCGGGTGGCAGTGCCCAAAAAGACAGGCAAAACACCAGCAGCCGCCGGATCTAACGTACCGGCATGCCCTACTCGTTTCAAGCCGTACAGCCTTCTGACAAATGATACGACATCATGGGAAGTCATACCAGGCGGCTTTAATACATTAATTACGCCACTTTGTATCATGCCGGCTTAGACCCAGAAAGCAATTGTTTTTTGGCTGCCTCTAAAACCAACCGCTTAGCTTTAGTAAGCGGCGCTGTTACCGTACAGCCTGCTGCCCGGGCATGGCCGCCACCGCCAAAGGAGAGAGCGATCCGGCTAACGTCAACAGCCTTGGAGCGCAAGCTGACTCTAATTGTATTATTATCCGCTTCCTTAAACAAAATGGCAATTTCAACGCCTTCAATATTACGGGGGTAATTGATGAAACCGTCAGTATCATCGCTAAGACCAGCCAGCAGTTCCTGATACAAGGTTAATGTTGCAATCTGTCCTTGTTGTCCACAGTCGAAAACCTCAAGTGTTTCCAGCACCTTAGGCAATGCCATAACGACAGCAAGCGGCTTAGTATCAAGCTGTTCAGAAATGATATGAGGCTTAGCTCCCAGTGACACAAGGTTCGAAGCATATTGAAGAGTAGCGGCCGTAGTATTGGCAAACCGGAAAAAACCACAATCTGTAGCTATTGCTGTAAATAAGGCGGTAGCCATATCTGCTGTGATGTCGGCCTTTACTTCTGCCAATAGTTCTACAATAATTTCTCCTGTTGCCGCTGCCCGACTATCGATATAACAATAGTCGGCGAACATAAGATTTGATATATGATGATCCAGGTTGAGTATCGGTGCTTTAACGGCATCTTTAACTTTGCCTATCCGCGCTAAATCGCTGGCATCGAGCACGACAAGCAAATCCGCTTGGTATTCTGAGTCATCCGGTCGTTCGATTTTATTCCAGTTTGAGAGAAATGTAAATGCCCGGGGCACTTCATCATCAAGCAGCATTCTAACCTGTTTTCCCTGAGCTGCCAAGTACTCATTCAAAGCCAGCAGCGACCCTAATGCATCACCGTCAGGATGGACATGGGTAGTAATGACAATGTTGTTCGCTTGGCTTAACAGCCTAGCACTATGTGCAATTGAAACTTCCACTGTTACTGATTGCCTTCTTCCTGCTTAATTTTCAAAATAAGCTCCTGTATCCGGGCACTGTATTCCAATGTTTCGTCGAGGTGAAGTGACAGCTCAGGCGCAAACCGCATACGAATGCGCTTGCCAATTTCACTGCGCAGATAACCTAGCGATTTTGTCAATCCTGCCCATGTCTCGGCTTTCTGCTCGTCACTCCCCATAAGACTAATATATACTTTGGCACTGCGTAAGTCACCGGTAGCTTCCACTCTGGTAACGGTGACAAAGCCGATGCGGGGGTCTTTAAGTTCTGTTAGTACTATTTTGCTAATTTCCTGCTTGATAAATTCCTGGACTTTTTCTACTCGTAGTTGTCCCATTGCAACTCCTCCGCTATCAACATACGTTCTAACTGCGAACAGCAACTTCCTCCATCGTAAATGCTTCGATAATGTCGCCTTCCTTGACATCGCGGAATTTGTCGATCGTTATGCCACATTCGTAGCCTTGGGCAACTTCTTTGACATCATCCTTAAAGCGCCGCAGCGATTCCAGCTTACCTTCATGGATAACAATTCCGTTCCTGATCAGCCGAACCTGAGAGGTACTCGTTATTTTTCCTTCAAGCACATAGGAGCCGGCGACAATAGCTTTAGGAACAGAAATTACCTGACGAACTTCGACCCGCCCTAAAATAACCTCCTTGAATTCAGGCGCCAGCATACCCGTAATGGCAGCTTCTACATCGTTAATCGCGTCATAAATAACCCGATAAAGGCGAATATCGATTTTCTCAGCCTCGGCCGCTTTGCGCGAATTACTGTCAGGGCGGACATTAAAGCCAATGATCAGTGCATTAGATGCCGCAGCTAACATGACATCAGATTCGTTGATGGCTCCAACACCGGCATGAACGATGTTGACCCTAACTTCTTTATTTTTAATCGTAAGCAACGATTGGCGGAGAGCCTCAACAGAACCTTGTACGTCAGCTTTAATAACGATATTGAGGTCTTTAATACTGCCATCTTGAATTTGCTTAAACAGATCGTCAAGCGACACTTGTTGCGATTGTTTGATTTCTGTACGCTTTTTGGCAACACGCTTTTCAGCCACTGCCCGGGCCGTCCGATCATCAATGGCAACCAACGTATCACCGGCTAGAGGAACCTCTGCCAAACCAAGCACTTCTACCGGTGTAGAAGGTTCGGCCTTTTTCACTTTTTCACCCCGGTCATTGACCATTGCCCGGACTTTACCATAAGCTGTTCCAGCAATGATGGCATCACCGATTCTAAGTGTCCCTTTTTGGACGAGAACGGTGGAAACAGGTCCCCGGCTTTTATCAAGTTTAGCTTCAATAATTGTTCCATAGGCGAGACGATTGGGGTTTGCCTTGAGGTCGAGCATCTCAGCCACTAATAACACCATTTCGAGCAGCTCGCTAATTCCGGTCTTTTGGTGGGCAGAAACAGGCGCCATAACGGTATCGCCACCCCACTCTTCAGGTATTAACTGGTGCTCAGCCAGCTGCTGCTTCACGCGATCAGGATTTGCTCCTGGACGGTCTATTTTATTGATAGCAACAATAATTGGAACTTTGGCCGACTTGGCATGGTTGATTGCTTCAATCGTTTGCGGCATAACGCCATCATCGGCAGCAACCACTAGAATGGCAATATCTGTCACTTGTGCGCCGCGCGCCCTCATAGCGGTAAAAGCTTCATGACCCGGGGTATCTAAAAAGACTATTTTTTTGCCTTGACACATAACCTGATACGCACCAATATGCTGAGTTATACCGCCGGCTTCCTGGGACGTAACATGAGTTTCGCGAATTGAGTCTAACAGTGAAGTTTTGCCATGGTCGACATGTCCCATAACAGTAACGACCGGCGGACGGTAAACTAAATCTTTTTCGTCGTCCTCAATCTCCGGGATTTCTGTCGGATCTTCTTCAGGCGGAATGACTTCAACGGCAACGCCAAATTCACCACCTAGAATGGTAGCCGTATCAAAATCGACTTCCTGATTAATGCTAACCATCGTTCCGAGGGACATCAATTTTTTGATGACCTCGCCAACTTCCCTGCCCATTTTTCCGGCAAGATCCTTAACTGTAATCGATTCACCGATTTTAATGCTTTTTGGTTTTGGCATCTCGACCTTCACATGACCAGACTGATTTCGCCCAGACTGATTACGTTGATTGGAGCGCTGCTGCGAATTTCTATTACTCGAACCTGAGCTACCACTATTACGGAAATTATTGTTAGAACGGTGATTTTGAAATTGCGAATTTTGTTGTCCCGCTGGTCGGTTATCAGACCCTGCAGGGCGCTGTTGGTTCGCATACGGGGAAGCAGCCTGAGGCCGTTGTTGGTTATTACTGCCTGGCCGGCTCTGCGACTTCTGCTGATTATTATAATTCGGCCGGTTTTGTGGCTGTTGCTGATTATTATAGCCTGGACGGTTCTGCGATTGCTGCTGATTATTACTGCCCGTACGGTTCTGTGATTGTTGTTGGTTATAATTTGGCCGATTCGGCGATTGCTGTTGGTTGTTATAGCTCGGACGATTCTGCGGCTGCTGCGGATTATTACTGCCTGGCCGGTTTTGAGATTGCTGCGGATTATAACTTGGCCGATTTTGCGATTGTTGCTGGTTGCTACTGCCTGGACGATTCTGCGATTGCTGTTGATTATTACTGCCTGGACGGTTTTGTGATTGTTGCTGATTATAGTTTGGCCGGCTCTGCGATTGCTGCTGATTATAGTTTGGCCGGTTCTGCGATTGCTGCTGGTTGTTATAGCCCGGACGACTCTGCGGCTGTTGCTGATTATTACTAACTGGTCGGTTTTGCGGCTGCTGCCGGTTATTATAGCCTGGTCGGTTCTGCGGTTGCTGAGTAGACATTTGTGTATCTTTAGTCGGCGACGTCACATATTCTTCGCTTTTAGCTGTAAGCTGATCTGATTGAGATACTCTGGAAGTGCTTGCTGTATCAAGCATACCTGTCTTCCGGGCAAAGGTCCGCTCAATTACCACCTTGGCATCATCGTCTACACTGCTCATATGGTTCTTTGCAACAATATTATGGCGACCTAAAATATCTATAATAACCTTACTTGTCGTTGTATATTCCTTAGCTAATTCATATACTCTGTATTTGGACATTGATCCACCCCCATTTTCTTTCCCCCATAGAAACACTACTCTTCGATATGTTTTACGATGGGTTTGACAAAACCCGCATCGGTGATGACTACAGCGGCTCTTAAAGCTTTACCGATAGCACCGCCTAGCTGCTCTTTGGACAAAACGCTGTAAACGGCAATATCCCTGGTTTCAGCCTGAAACCGATATTCTTTCTTGGTACTGTCAGATGCGTCTGCTGCAATAATGAGCAATTTGGCCTTACCGGATCGAATCGCACCCTGGACGGCAAAATCTCCTGACACTAAGTTACCTGCTTTTTGCGCCAATCCTAAGATTGACATCAACTTTTGCTCATTCATCCTATAATTCCGGCTCTGAGCGCATTGTATACATCTTCAGCAATTTGTTGTTTTAGCACCCTTTCCAGACGCTTTTCTTTGAAAGCCTTGGCCAAACATTGTTCACTACGGCACATGTAAGCGCCCCGGCCAGAGCGTTTTCCGGTAGGATCAAGTACAATTACCCCCTCCGGCGTTCTGACAACTCTCATCAATTCTTTTTTCGATTTTATCTCTTGACAACCAACACACATTCTCAAAGGAACTTTTTTCGGTTTCACACCAATTCCTCCAATACCTGGCTAGAAACAAAGAGCGGCGATTGAACAGCTTGTGATTCGCTCTTGATATCAATCTTCCAGCCAGTCAGTTTGGCAGCCAGACGGGCGTTCTGTCCCTCTTTGCCTATCGCCAGCGACAGCTGATAGTCAGGAACGACTACCCGGGAGATCTTTTCCGTTTCCTGAACTTCAACTGAAACAACTTTGGCCGGACTTAATGCGTTGGCTATATATTTCGCCGGATCGGCATTCCATTTGACAATATCAATTTTTTCCCCTTTTAACTCGTTGACAATCGTCTGCACCCGCATACCTTTGTGTCCTACACAGGAACCTACCGGATCGACCGTTTCATCACGCGAATAAACTGCGATTTTTGATCTTAAGCCCGGTTCGCGAGCCACTGATTTTATCTCAACGATACCATCGTGAATTTCGGGCACTTCCAGTTCAAACAAACGCTTCAAAAGTCCCGGATGGGTCCGCGATACTAATATCTGAGGTCCTTTTGTCGTTTTTTTAACTTCGACTATATAGCTTTTCAAGCGGTCGCCATGCCGATATAGCTCATCTGGTATTTGTTCAGAAGGAGCTAAAACAGCTTCGGCCTTGCCTAAATCAATAAACACGTTTTTTTGCTCAATACGTTGAACAATACCTGTGACGATATCGCTTTCGCGATTGGAAAACTCCTCGTAAATCATTCCCCGTTCAGCTTCCCTGATTCTTTGGACAACGACCTGCTTAGCTGTTTGGGCGGCAATACGTCCGAAATTCTTCGGAGTAACTTCAAGTTCAACAACATCGTCAAGTTCATAACGCGGATCGATTGTTTTGGCTTCACTAAGTGAAATTTCAAGCCGGGTGTCACTTACTTCGGCTACAACATTTTTTCGCGCATATACATGAATTTCACCGGTAGTCCGCCCTAATGACACCCTGACATTTTGGGCCGACCCAAAGTTTCGTTTATAGGCAGATATCAAAGCAGCTTCAATAGCATCAAATAATACGTCCGGTGCAATCCCTTTTTCTTTTCCTAATTGCTCGAATGCTTGCATAAATTCCGCATTCACAAGAATTCCCCCTATTCAATTTTCATTGTTAAAATTCGATGTAGAGCCTTATTTGTGCAGTCTTTTCCCGTGGGATCGTCACTGCCTGGCCATCGATTTCAATGGCAATACTATCATCAACAAGGCCAATCAAATTACCAACAAATAGCTTTCGTCCATTGATCGGCTGGTATGTCTTTACTTCCACTTTATCACCGGCATGGCGAATAAAGTCACGGTCTTTCTTTAATGGACGGTCAAGACCGGGGGAAGAAACCTCAAGATAATAATGGTCTGTAATTAAATCGCTTTCATCCAATTTAGTCCCAAGCTGTTCGCTTACCCATTGGCAATCATCAATCTCAATGCCTGTGTCTTTGTCTAAAAAAACGCGAAGATACCAGTCGCGTTCTTTTACATATTCAACATCGACTAGCTCAAGAGCACTTTCGGCAATGATATCGGCTACCAGCTTTTCAACAACTGCTTCTATCTTTTCTTTCGACACTGCGAATATCACCTCCATACAACTTTAATTGCTGCAACAGTCCCTACTTTTTATTGTTTCCTATTATCTTACCCCCCATACCTAAATAATGGCAAGACGGTCTTAGAGCGGTTTAGTCATCGGATAAACGCCTAAAATAAGATGAAAGAGTGGGTTCGGACCCACTCTTGAAAAAGTCAAATACTTTTTGTGCTGCAATTATTATACCATTAAAATGATAATGTTACAACCAATTTATTCAAACCTATTTCAAGTCAGGCAAAAAGCAGCGTTTGGTCAGAATCGTCTAGTCCTTCCAGACAGCCGTGACTCTTTAATATATCAATTACTGTTTTGGATACTCTACTGCGGGAACGTACATCTTCGATCGACGAAAAGGATCTGTTCTGACGTGCTGTTACGATATTTTGTGCGGCTGATACTCCGACACCCTGAAGAGAGCCAAGTGGCGGCAGCAGGCCATTATCAATAATTTGGAATTTTACAGCATCAGACTTATATAAATCTACCCGGTGAAAAAAGAAGCCGCGCAAATACATTTCGTGCGCCATTTCCAGGATTGTCTGGATACTTTTTTCTTTAGCTGTCAGTGTATTTCCCTTTTCCTCAAGGGCTGCAAGCTCTGCCTTTAGCACCTTGGCGCCTTTAACAATCAGATCAGAATCAAAGTCTGTAGCCCTCACGGTAAAATAAGCAGCATAAAACGCCAGCGGGTGATGCACTTTGCAATAAGCAATCCGAAAAGCCATCATAACATAAGCTACCGCATGGGCTTTAGGAAACATGTATTTAATTTTCTGGCAAGACTCTATATACCATTCAGGTACATCTTGCGCTCGCATTTTCGCGACATCGTCAGCCTTGACGCCTTTGCCTTTGCGCACGTCTTCCATCACTTTAAACGCAACCTGCGACTCAACCCCTTTATGCATCAGATAAACCATAATATCATCACGGGCAGAAATAGCTTCCGACAGCTTGGCTGTACCATTTCTAATAAGATCCTGTGCATTATTGAGCCACACATCGGTACCATGGGAAAAACCGCTAATCCGCACGAGTTCACTAAAAGTCTTAGGCTTAGTATCTTCAAGCATTTGCCTGACAAATTTAGTACCAAACTCAGGTATGCCAAATGTAGCAACTGTGCTGTTGAGGTCATCAGGCTTAAGGTTCAGCGCCTTAGTCGATGAAAACAGGCTCATAGTAACAGCATCATCAAAAGGAATCGTCTTGGCATCAATGCCTGTTAAGTCTTCAAGCATTTTGATCACTGTCGGGTCATCATGCCCCAGAATATCAAGTTTAACTAAACGGCTGCTTATCGAATGATAATCAAAATGAGTCGTAATTGTTGAGGAGTTTTTATCATCAGCAGGATATTGGATTGGTGTAAAGTAATGCACATCCATATCCCGCGGTATAACCATAATGCCACCCGGGTGCTGCCCTGTCGTCTTTTTTACACCGGTACAGCCGCCAAGCAAGCGATTAATATGAGCATTGCGGGCAATAGAGCCTTTGTCGTTTAAGTAATTTTTAACAAAGCCGTATGCCGTCTTTTCCGCAATTGTTGCAATTGTTCCCGCTCGAAACACATTATCGCGACCAAATAATTCTTCTGTATATTTATGTGCCACAGGCTGATAATCTCCAGAAAAGTTAAGGTCAATATCAGGAACCTTATCACCGTGAAAGCCCATAAATACGGCAAAAGGGATATCGTGCCCGTTCTTCTCCAGAGGCATTTGACAATGGGGGCATTGTTTATCCGGTAAATCAAAGCCGCCGCCATAACTGCCATCGGTTATAAATTGGCTGTATTGGCATTTGGGGCACAGCCAGTGCGGCGGTAAGGGATTAACTTCAGTAATGCCTGTCATCGTAGCGACAAACGATGACCCGACTGACCCCCGGGAGCCTACTAAATAGCCATCATCCATCGACTTTTTAACAAGTTTATGGGCAATAAGGTACAACACGGCAAAGCCATTGTTAATGATCGAGTTAAGCTCATATTCAAGGCGTTCGGACACAAGTTCAGGCAAGGGCGTTCCATATAACGACTCCGCCTTCTTGTATGACATCACTTTGATTTCTTCTTCGGCGCCAGGAATCTGGGGAGAATACAATTCTTCCGGAATAGGCTTAATGTCATCAATGAGTTCATTGATGCGCCGGGGCGTATCTACCACTACTTCATAGGCTTTAGCAGCGCCCAGATAGCTAAATTCAGCCAGCATTTCTTCTGTTGTCCGAAAAAACAGTGGTGGTTGCTTGTCAGCATCATCATATCCCTGCCCTGCCATGAGAATACGACGGTATACCTCGTCTTCAGGATTCAAAAAATGAACATCACAGGTGGCCACAACCGGTTTTCCCAGTTTTTCGCCAATCGCGCAGACTCGCTTGTTAATGTCGCGCAACCCTTGCTCATCAGCCACTTTTCCCTTACGCAATAAGAATTCATTATTACCGGTCGGCTGGATCTCAAGGTAGTCGTAATAGCTGGCAATGTTTATCAGATCTTCTTCACTGCTGCCATCAACCATAGCATGGATAAGCTCGCCGGCTTCGCAAGCAGAACCTAACAAGAGGCCTTCGCGATATCCGTCAAGGATTGCCCGGGGTATTCGCGGTGTCCGGTGCAAATACCTGAGGTGAGATATCGAGACAAGTCGATAGAGATTTCTAAGACCGACATTATTTTTCGCTAAAATAATGATATGGCGGGCTTGATTAATATCATCTTCAACTAAATAGCCCTCCATACCATAAATTACTTTGATGCCGGCGCTACAGGCTTCCTCATAGGCTTCAGGAAATGCCTGCACGACACCGTGGTCCGTGATGGCAACAGCCGGATGTCCCCATTTAGCGGCAGTCTGCACTAAGTTTTTGGCAGTAACAACAGCATCCATTGCACTCATACGAGTATGGGCATGCAGCTCAACCCTGCGGACAGGCGCATCGTCCTGGCGCTCGGCGGCTTTTTCCGCCCGGCACATACTGTCGGCAAACAGCACCAATTCGTTAGCAAAACGGTCATGCTGCACAGTTCCTTTAACAGTAACCTGCATACCGTCTTTTATGATTCCACTCGTCTTGACGAATTGCTCCTTGTTATCAAAAAACACTTTCCCGCTGATGCCGTCAGTCGCGTCAACAAGATCAAAAGTAAGCAATAACCGGCCAGACCTTAGCTCTTTTATTTCGTGATTAAGGATTTGCCCGGCTAAAATGACATTTCTTGCTTCCTCTTGGATCGCGTGTATTGGCTGTACTTCGGCATTTCCCCTGATGTTACGGCCAAATATAAGCGGGCTGTCATTCCTTTTGGCTTTAGTCTGGACAATCGCAGCCTCGTTAAGAGCTTCCTGGTACTCAGGTGTTAAAAACGCATCATCACCTTCGGTCGCCGCCTCAGCGACTGAATGAGTAAACTTAACTTGGTAATTACGGCCAAATTCCTGAGAAGCAAATTGCTCAATCGTCTGATGTATGCCACGCTCTGTCAGGATTTCTGCCGCCAGGCTGCCGGCAGTTTCAATAGCTAATGTTTGGCCATCAACAGACCACGAAGCATTCAGTAATAAGTGTTTAACTGCCAACTGTCCCTGAATAACCTGTTCTACAAATTTAGTCCACTGATGCGTCAAATATTGCTCTAAATCTTTAATGTGCTGATTAAACGCAACTTTATTTAAGCCGCACTTCCGGCACAGATGTTCGGCGGCAATGGCAAGCACCTGCTCAGAAACAGGTTTTGCCGCGTTTATGTGGATGACCCATGTGCTAGCTGCCGGATTAACTTCCACTTTATTCACTTTCGCCGTCTTTAGCAGTTCCCGGTTAGCCGGATCAAGCGGTAAATGATCGACAAACTGGAAAAAGCTCTGGCAATTTTCCGGTACAACACAATAACTAGACATTCAACCTCTCCCCATCCCCTATGTTCGATGTTCATCTGTTCGCGAGGTCGATATCTTAACGGTCTTGATCTTCGAGCTCTCGATCCGCGAACTGAACGATTAGCACGGTTTATCGATCGAAAGCACCCCATCAATTTCAGTCAATTCCGCAATTATCTGTATCATATTGGCATTTGCCGGGATTTTTAAGATAAATTCAAGGCTTATTGCTTTTTGTTCAGAAACATGCTGCATTGTAACGTTTTTGATACTAATACCATAATTGCCGAAAAAAGCAGCCACTCTGCCAAACTGCCCTGGCTGGTCACAAATAACGATCTTAATTATTTCACCATGTTTATTGATCCAGCGATGCCGTTCAAATAATACCAGCGTCAATAAAACCAAAGCAGTCCCGGCGATAGCTGCAAAAAATTGACCAGAGCCAATAGCTAGCCCAATTCCGGCAACTACCCACAAACTGGCAGCCGTAGTCAGCCCCCGAACAGTCAGCCCTTCTCTTAATATCGTACCGGCTCCTAGAAAACCAACTCCACTTACTACCTGGGCCGCAATTCGTCCAGGATCTTTATTTACTGAATCATAGCCGACAAAGCCATAAATCGATACGATCATGATTAAGGTTGAACCGACACCGACAAGAATATGAGTACGCAAGCCGGCAGGACGCTCGAGACACTCCCGTTCAAACCCGATTAAACCGCTAAGTATACAAGAAATTGCTAACCGCAGGACAATTTCCATTTCGCTGATTGGAGCCATTCCACCACCCTTTCCGTAAGCAACTGGAAATAGTGAACTTGTTTCAGCAAAGCTGAAACATCGGGGGTTCAGGTGAAGACTCTACTCCACCTGAACTGAAGCCGCCTGTAGAGGCGGGAGTCTTGACTCGATGTTTAAGATGAAAAAGGGGCTGTCGCCTAAGATTTTTTTCTGCTTATATTGTGTTTTCTGTTTAAGAACAGTCACAATATATGGTAGAATTTCACCTTAATGCGACAGTCCCTAAACAGTTTAATATAGCCATCATTAAAGTGTGCTCAGGTATAAAGAGAGACAAACGCTTCAGGTTGGTTTTTTACCCCATCTGAAGCTTAGTCGACCTTATCCTAATGACCTAGCCGCTCTTAACTCCCGCCTGCAGAAGAAACGGGAGTTAAGACGCGGTTTACTCATCGGATAAACTGACCGGAGCAGAGCCTTTAATGCTTCCTATATAGCTGCCTCGACTTACAGGTTAGAAAGTAATTGCTTAATACTGTCAAGATATTCGGATTGATCAAAGTAATGCGCTTCACCTGTGCGCCGCACTTTAACTTCGACCAAATTCTCGTTGATTGTCTTAGGACCAACAGTAATCTTTAAAGGGTAGCCAATAAGGTCGGCATCCTTGAATTTAACTCCAGGCCGCTCATTGCGATCGTCAAGGGTCGCCTCGATTCCGGCGGCGTTTAATTCACTATATATTTTTTCCGCTAACGTCATCTGAGCCTCATCTTTACTGCTCACGGGAATAACTACTGCATGATAAGGGGCAATCGGCACAGGCCAGATTATCCCATTTTGATCATAGTGTTGTTCAACGGCTGCAGCCATAGTACGGCTAACGCCCACACCATAGCTGCCCATAAGTATCGGTCGCTCTTTACCATCTTCACCGATAAAGGTAGCCTGCAGCGAAGCACTGTACTTAGTAAACAGTTTAAATACTTGCCCGACCTCAATACCCCGAGCTGTTTTGACAGGCTCGCCACAACGTGGGCAGGGATCAGCCTCCTGGATAAGACGAATATCGGTTACAATTGCCGGTTTAAAATCACGGCGCGGCACGACGTTGATAAAGTGCTTATCGGGCTTGTTGGCACCGCAAACACAATTAACCATATTCATAACAGTCGGATCGGCAACGACCATGACTTGTTCCTGATGATCAAGACCAACCGGTCCTAAGTATCCGGCATTGCTCGCCAGTCTGCCGACTATCGCCTCTTCATTGGCCAGGTCAAGAGTGAGGCAACCAACTTTGTTTAGCAATTTTATCTCGTTAACCTCATGGTCACCACGCACAAGAGCCAGCACAATGGCGCCGGTGTCGGTCTGATAGGCTAGTGTCTTTATTGTCTTTTCCGGTTTGATAGCTAATAGCTGGCTAACAGCGTCAATCGACTTAGTGCCGGGCGTATCTTTTTCTGCTAGCGGCTGATGTTCTTCACTCTCGGCAACGATCGGATGCAGTTCGGCTTTCTCGACATTAGCGGCAAAATCACAACTGCCACAGTAAACGATAGCAGCTTCACCTGACTCGGCCAGCACCATAAATTCATGCGAGCCACTGCCTCCAATAGCACCGGAATCTGCCTCTACGGGTCGGAATGTCAAACCGCACCGGGTAAATATCCGGGAATAAGCATCGTACATTTTGTTATAGCTCTTATCGAGGCCCGCCTCGTCACGGTCAAACGAATACAAATCTTTCATAATAAACTCACGACCACGCATCAGCCCAAACCGCGGTCTGATTTCATCACGGTATTTATTCTGTATCTGATAAAGCATGAGCGGAAGCTGGCGATAAGAGCGAACCTCACCCTTGACAAGAGTTGTAATTAATTCTTCGTGGGTTGGCCCTAAACAGAAGTCGCGGTTATGCCTGTCTTTCAAACGAAACATTTCATCGCCATAGACACTCCAGCGGCCAGTCTCCTGCCACATTTCCGCAGGCTGAATAATCGGCATTGCCAACTCCTGGCCGCCTTTGGCATCCATTTCTTCGCGAACAATTTTTTCAATTTTTTTCAACACTCGCCACGCTAGCGGCAAATACGAGTAAATTCCTCCGGCAGCTTTACGGATAAAGCCGGCCCGCAACATCAGTTGATGACTTATAACCTCGGCTTCTGCCGGTGTTTCTCTTAACGTAGGAGCAAAAAGTTGGGAAACACGCATTATTGATTGGCCTCCTTATCTAGTTTATCAATTTCAGCAAACAAGGCGTTGACAAGTTCGCTTTCAGGCACTTTACGGATAATCTCACCTTTACTAAACAGCAAGCCTTCCCCTTTGCCGCCGGCAATGCCAACATCGGCTTCTCTGGCTTCACCCGGACCATTGACAACACAACCCATAACAGCTACAGTAATCGGCTGCTTGACAAATTTAAGCCTGTCTTCTACTGCTTCAGCAATAGCTACCAGGTTAATGCGACAGCGTCCACAGGTCGGACAAGAAACGAGCGTAGGCCCATACTGCCGTAGACCCAGCGACTTAAGAATTTCGTTAGCTACACGAACTTCTTCCACCGGATCACCGGTAAGCGATACTCTAAGTGTATCGCCTATTCCCTGTGCTAAGAGAGCCCCGATACCGACGGCCGATTTAATGACCCCCGACCGTGATGTACCGGCTTCGGTTATTCCTAAATGCAGAGGATAATCTACTGTTTGAGCCATAAGCTTGTATGCTTGAAGTGTCAGCGGCACATCATGGGCTTTGAGTGATATTTTAATATCGTGAAAGTTGTGCTGCTCTAAAATCTTGATATGACTGACAGCACTTTCCACCATGGCCTCAGCCGTAGGCCGACCGCCATATTTAGCAAGCATCGCGGCGTTGATCGAACCGGCATTAACACCGATACGAATAGGAATCTGTCGTTGTTGTGCCGCTTTGACGACTGTTGTCACATGATTTATATTTCCGATATTACCGGGATTTAAACGCAGACCGTCAATACCACGTTCGATAGCAGCAACAGCTAGACGATAATCAAAGTGAATATCGGCAACTAACGGGACATCGACTGCCGTTTTTATTTTGTCAATGGCTATGGCTGCCGCCATATCAGGCACTGCAACCCGGACAATATCACACCCGGCGGCCAGCAGCCGTTCAATCTGCCCTACAGTAGCTGCTACATCTTCTGTAGGGGTGTTGGTCATCGACTGTACTGAAATTGGCGCAGCCGCACCTATATCAACTTTTCCGAGCTTAATTCGACATGTTTGCTTGCGTTGCATCTGATCGATCACCAGCTTAAAACAAATTTAGCCTTAAAATATCTTTAAAAGTTGCCACTACAAATAGCAGCATCAGCAAGGCAAAACCAACCATTTGGATAAACTGCATTTGGTTCCGGTGAAGCGGCTTGCCTCTTATGCCTTCAACTGCCAGTGTTACGACATGGCCGCCATCCAGTACGGGAACAGGCAAAAGATTAATTAGCCCGAGGTTAATGCTCAAAAATGCGGCAAATTGCATGAGCGGAATAATCCCATGCTGAGCGACTTGGCCAGCCATTTGCGCAACCCCTATCGGTCCGGCAACATCGGCAGCCACTCTGCCGGTAATCATTTCACCGATACTAATCAGCATGCTTTGTGCTACGATATAAGTTTGTTTGGCAGCAAGACCTACTGATTCTAGCACACCTGGATAATATTTATCAACTTGCGGCATTATACCGATTATGCCGCGGTTACCTTTCTCGTCATACTCAGGAGTAAGTACGGCGGTTTTGCCGCTTTCAGAACCTCTTGAATAAGTTATCGTTAGCGGCGCTCCGGCTTTAGTTTGGATAATACTTACTAATTCACGCCACGTTTCGACCGGACCGCCGTTGACCGCTGTTATCTTGTCACCAGGCATCAATCCTGCACTGGCAGCCGGCTTATCAGGAAAAGTAGAGCCAATTAGCGGCTGATTGGAAGGAGTATCAACACCGGCACTGATAAACACGAGAAACAGTAAAATAACAGGCAATACAAAATTCATTGCCGAGCCGGCAACAATGACCATCATCCTGGCCCATATTGGCTTGGCGCTAAATGATCCTTCATCCTGCTCTTCGTCCGGGTCCATGCCGGCAATTTTATTGAATCCGCCTAAAGGTATTATTCGAATGGAGTAAACTGTTTCTCCGACTTTCCGGCTTATTAATTTTGGTCCAAAACCAATTGCAAATTCATCGACTCGCATGCCGACACTTTTAGCTGTGATAAAGTGACCAAGCTCGTGAAATAAGATCAACAAACCAAAAACAAAGATTGTAGCTATAAGTGTAAACAAATTTTCACCGACCCTTCAAATATTGATTAACGTTTTCTAAAATCCGCCACTGCCGTGAGCGCGCAGCTCCGAGCCCAGGTATCTGCTATACATATCCGGTTTAGATCAAGATTATGCGCAATTGTGTGACTGTCCATAGTATAACTGATAACTTTAGGGATATCAAGAAAAGTGATTTCAGCATTTAAAAAGGCATTGACGGCTACTTCATTTGCGGCATTAAAAACACAGGGCATCGTCCCCCCGCTCCGGCCTGCAGTAAAAGCCATCTGTAATGCCGGAAAGTTAACGGTGTCCGGCGCGGCAAATGTTAGAGCCGACAACGAGTTAAAATCAAGGCGGGGAAAACTCGACTCAAGCCGCTCAGGATAAGATAAAGCATATTGTATAGGTAAACGCATATCAGGCATGCCGAACTGAGCCATTACACTGCCGTCAACAAATTCTACCATAGAGTGAATAATACTCTGTGGATGGATGCACACATCAATTTGATCATAGTCAACATTAAATAGCCATTTTGCTTCAATGACCTCAAGGCCTTTATTCGCTAATGTCGCTGAATCAACCGTGATTTTTCTCCCCATCGACCAGGTAGGATGGCATAAGCAATCCTCGATTGTTACATTTGACAATTCAGCGGCCGTGCGCCCACGAAATGGTCCACCCGATGCTGTTAAAACGATGCGGCCGACTTGACTTGTGCTTGCGCCTTGAAGACATTGAAATACGGCATTATGTTCACTATCGACAGGCAAAATGCGAACATTATGCGCTTTAGCTAAAGACATAACAAATTCACCGGCAGCTACCAGCGTCTCTTTATTGGCAAGAGCAATATTCTTGCCGGCTTTTATCGCGGCAATTGTGGGACTTAATCCGGCAAAACCGACGAGCGACGTCAGAACAGTATCTGTTTGCTGATATGCAGCCGCTTCCAATAGCCCATCTTCACCCGCTAAAATTTTGGTCGATCCATAATACCTGATCGTCATCCGGTCAGCCGCTTGTTTGTCTGTTAACACAGCAATATGCGGCTTGAAACGCTCTATTTGTTCTGTCAGTAATCTATCATTTTTATAAGCAGCCAAAACAGTTATTTTGAATTTATCGGGATTTGCGGCAATAACATCTAATGCCTGGGTACCAATTGATCCGGTACTACCTAAAATTGCGATATGCTGCATAGCAGACGATCTCCTGTCTTGCCGTCCTTAACTCCCGCTTACAGAAGCGGGAGTTAAAACGCGGCTTAGTCATCAGATAAAGCGAGACGAACGCTTCAGGTGGGGTTTTACCCCATCTGAAGTTTAGTCGATCTTATCCAGGTACTTAGCAGCTCTTAACTTCCGCTTGCAGAAGCAGGAGTTAAGACGCGGTTTAGTCATCGGATAAAAATCGTTACATAATAATATACTACCGGGACAGTAAACATAATGGCATCAAACCGGTCAAGCACTCCCCCATGTCCCGGCAAGATATTACCTGAATCTTTAACACCAGTAAATCTTTTTAGAGCTGACTCGACAAGGTCGCCTAAAGGGGCTGCAAATCCTACTAAAAAGCCTAGAACGAAAGTATCCATTATCGGTAAGCCGCAGAATGCTCCCATTGCCATGATGCCCACAATACTACCGATTAATCCGCCTGCTGCCCCTTCATATGTTTTTCCGGGGCTGATAGCCGGACATAACTTTTTGCGGCCAAATGCCGAACCGATAAAATAGGCCATCGTATCACTGGCCCATGTTCCAATAAAAGCCAGCCAGACATAGGCCGCGCCTGCAGATAAACTACCCAAAGCGGTCATGATGTTCTGATGCTGATCCGTAAAGCGGAGCAGTAATAAATGAGCAAACGGCAAGCTGATATATAATGCTCCCAGTAGGGTAACGGCGGCCTCTACAACCCCGAAGCTTCTATGTAATATCACTGTTTTCGCCATTGTCAGCAACACAAGCAGCAAAATGACCATATTCAATTCCTGGGAATTACCAAGCCAGGCACAGCCTAAAGCAAATACAACTCCTAAGACGCCAATACTATAATCAACCCTGATTTTTTCGGTTTGCATCATGTTAACAAACTCATTCCAGGCAATCAATGCTAAAATGGCTACGGCAGCAGCAAATAGCCAAGAGCCGAACTTTATAATGTAGATAGCTGCCGGTATTCCAATAGCAGCAGTTAAAATACGCATACCAAGCAATGTAGGCACCTACCGTTTTCCTGTATTTTTGATACCGCCAAATCGCCGTTCCCGCTGCTGATAGTCCTTTATAGCACATACCAGATATTCTGGTGTGAAATCCGGCCAGTTTATATCGGTAAACCAGAATTCAGCATAGGCAATTTGCCATAGTAAAAAATTGCTGATACGAAAGTCTCCACTTGGTCGGATAAGTAAGTCAGGCGACGGAAGATTCGCCGTATACAAATTTTCCTCAATAACAGATTCATCAATATTTTCTAATTTAAGTTCCTGATGCAATACTTTTTCCGAAATTATTTTAACAGCGCGCAAAATTTCTGCCCGCCCACCATAATTAACGGCAAGATTTAAGATCAAGCCGGTATTGGCGGCGGTCTGCGCCTGAGCTTTTTCTATTTTTTTCTGTAAGGTCGGTGCCAATGCGTCAATCTTGCCAATAAACCGGATTTGCACATTATTCTGCTCTAGTTCGGCAATCTCATTATCAAGATAATCGGCAAACAAGCTCATCAATAAATCAACTTCGTCAGCCGGCCGCCGCCAATTTTCAGTAGAAAATGCATAGGCCGTAAGTACCTGTATGCCAATCTCTGCGGCAGTTTTCACGATTTTCCTCAGAGCCTCAGCACCGGCCCGGTGACCAAAGGCACGGGGAAGTCCTCTTTTCTGAGCCCAGCGTCCGTTACCATCCATAATAATTGCTACATGCCGGGGAGTTTTCGCGGAGTCAATACCCTGATAATTGTTTTGCTGTTCACGACCTTGTCTACTGAACCATTTGTTCCACACAATCTGCGCCTCCGTGAGCTGTAGTCATTATAAAAATTATCTCCTAAATCAAGCAATGTTGGACAATGAATAAGTTAAGAACGACTAAAGCTTGTGCCAGGTCCTGACGGATTTGGCACAAGCCAAGTCTTTCTTGTCAGATAAAGAGAGACGAACGCTTCAGGTGGGGTTTACCCCATCTGAAGTTTAGTCGACCTTATCCAAATGACTTAGCCGCTCTTAACTCCCGCTTAACAGAAACGAGCGTTAAGACGCGGTTTAGTCATCATCAGATGAAATTTAAACCCCCTCTTGCGAGGGGGGTTAAACTATTCCGGAGCAACTATTGCACCAGTCGGGCATACTGCCGCACAAGCTCCACACTCAATACATTCATCATTGATTGTGTAAATTGGGTCCCCTTCAATAATAGCACTGACCGGACAAGTGGCAGCACAGGAACCACAGGCAATACAATCGTCTGTAATTCTATAAGCCATTATTTAAACACCTCCTTTCCCATTTTAGTCGCAACTACTAAAACACGAACGCCATCAGCACCGATTTGTTGTCTAATAACATAAAGCTCGTCTGTCATTGGCAAAGCGTGGCGTGAAGGCTTCGTAATCGTTACATCATATTTGACACTATGCTGTTCCAATTTATAAATAGCCTCTGATAACGGTTGCGCAACTAAATCCACCATATTACACTTCCATAATATCTTTTTCTTTGCCAGCCATGACCTGATCGACGTCCTTAATATATCTATCAGTTAATTTCTGAATATCATCCTGAGCCTTTTTAGCTTCGTCTGCTGAGACTAGTTTGTCTTTCTCAACTTTTTTAACAGCTTCATTGGCATCACGACGCAAGTTACGGATAGCTACTTTGGATTCTTCCGCTTTTTTATGAATGACTTTAACAAATTCGGCGCGACGTTCTTGGGTAAGCTGCGGAATAGACAAGCGGATAACAATGCCGTCATTACTAGGCATTAACCCTAGGTCCGACTTTTGAATCGCTTTATCAATGGCATTAATCATTGATTTTTCCCATGGCTGAATAACAATCATTCTCGGCTCAGGCACTGAAACATTAGCTACCTGATTAACCGAAGTTGGTGAACCATAGTAATCGACCATTACCTTTTCTAAAAGGGAAGGATTCGCTCTGCCCGCACGCAAACTGCCATACTCTTTCCGCAGAGCCTCTAACGCTTTTTTCATCTTTTCTTCATGAACCGAATAAATTTCCTTGACTGTCATTTTGGTTCTCCCCCAACGATAGTTCCGATATCTTGGCCTAGCGCAGCTTTTAAAATATTGCCGGGTTCATCAATACTAAATACTACAATGGGAATCTTATTATCCATACACAACGAGGTAGCTGTCGAGTCCATTACTCCTAACCCTCGTTGCAGCACTTCTATATATTCAAGTTCCTTAAACTTCCTGGCATCTGGATTATGGCGGGGATCTGAGTCATAAACCCCATCTGTATTCCTCTTTGCCATTAAAATTACATCTGCTTCAATCTCAGCGGCACGTAATGCTGCCGTCGTATCAGTAGAAAAATAGGGATTTCCCGTACCAGCAGCAAAAATTACTACGCGTCCCTTTTCCATATGGCGAATAGCCCGGCGCCGGATATAAGGCTCGGCAACTTGTTGCATATTTATGGCACTCTGCACTCTGGAATCAACACCGCAATGCTCCAAAGCATCCTGCAATGCCAGTGAATTCATTACGGTCGCCAACATACCCATATAATCGGCAGTCGCTCGATCCATTCCTTTTGCGCTACCGGCAAGGCCTCGCCAAATATTTCCACCACCAACAACTATAGCTACATCTAGGTTATTTGCTTTAATCTCTTTGATTTCTTTGGCAATCGAATCGACAACACCAGGATCTATTCCATATCCTATGTTTCCTGCCAAGGCTTCACCACTTAACTTTAAAACAACGCGTTTATATTTTCGAGCGAGCAATTAGGAGACCTCCCTTACAAAAAATATATTTCTACAAATACTGAACAATTCCTTTATTTGCTACAAGATTTTTTTAGAAAAAAGAGAACACGTCGTGTTCTCTTATTTCTTAACGGCCGCCATTACTTCAGCCGCAAAATCATTGGCTTTTTTCTCAATGCCCTCACCCAATTGAAATCTCGTAAAGCGGCGGACCGAGATATTCTCACCAATCTTGGCCACATTTTCAGTAATCAATTGAGCGATCGTTTTGCCTGAATCCTTAATAAAAGGCTGCTCCAGCAGACAAGCCTCTTCGTAAAACTTCTTTAAGCGGCCTTCGATCATTTTTTCAACAATATTAGCCGGTTTGCCTTCATTAAGCGCTTGAGCCCGCAGAATTTCTCTTTCGTGCTCTAATATAGTTTCAGGCACTTCCTGGCGAGCTACATAGCTAGGATTAGCAGCAGCGATTTGCATAGCAATATCCCGAACTAATCCTTTAAAGCCATCAGTTTTAGCTACGAAATCGGTTTCGCAGTTAACCTCAACGAGAACACCGATACGTCCTGCTCCATGTATGTATGCTTCAACAAGGCCTTCAGACGCAACTCTGCTCGCTTTTTTAGCAGCAGCAGCCAAGCCATTTTCACGTAAAAAATCGACAGCCTTTTCCATATTACCGCCAGTTTCAGTGAGCGCTTTTTTGCAATCCATCATGCCGGCGCCGGTACGTTCCCGTAATTCTTTAACCATTTCAGCCGTTATCATTGACAAATCCTCCTAAACCGCTATTAAAGGTAAGAGGGCACAAATGCCCCTTACCTTTAATACGGACAATAGTACTATGCGTTTTGTTCTCCTTGGCGACCTTCCAGGATGGCATCAGCAACTTTTGCTGTAAGCAGCTTGACAGCGCGGATGGCATCATCATTGCCCGGAATAACATAGTCAATTTCATCAGGGTCACAGTTAGTATCGACAATACCAACAATAGGAATACCTAAGTTGCGGGCTTCAGCAACAGCGATGCGTTCTTTGCGAGGATCAATAATAAAGAGCGCACCAGGTAGCTTATGCATATTTTTAATGCCGCCAAGAAATTTTTGCAATCTTTCCATCTCATGACGCAAAGTAATAACCTCTTTTTTAGGCAACACTTCAAACATGCCTTTTGCTTCCATATCTTCAAGTTCACGCAGCCTGTTAATGCGCTTTTGGATCGTCTGAAAATTAGTCAGCATGCCGCCAAGCCATCTCTCGTTAACATAAAACATTTCACATCTGGTAGCTTCTTCTTTTACCGCTTCCTGCGCCTGCTTTTTTGTGCCGACAAACAGCAGTGTTTGGCCTTGAGAAGCTAAGTCGCGCACAAAGTTATACGCTTCTTCCACCTTTTTTACTGTTTTCTGCAAGTCGATAATATAAATTCCATTGCGCTCCGTAAATATGTACGGAGCCATTTTAGGGTTCCACCTTCTGGTCTGATGACCAAAATGTACGCCGGCCTCCAAAAGTTGCTTCATTGAAATCACGGACATAATATACACCTCCTGTTAATTTACCGCCGCAATCCGCATCTTTTGCCGTCACCGGTTTTCCAGCACAGTAGCAAAATTAGATTGCGTGTGAGATAACACTGAAAAATAGTATAACATAACTTGCACTTGATAACAAGCTAAACTCTACTACAAATCCTTGTTTTTCGTTCTATATTATACCTGTTAGCTTATTTTTTATTCAACTGTAACAGCAGCATAATCTCACCTTTACCTACACCGGCCAATTTAGCCATCTCAGTTACACTGTAGCCTTGCTCTGCCATAGCGATAATGAGCCGGTGCTTTTCGATATTAACAGGCTCCTTATCTACCGGTCTGCTATCAGCCTGCAGTTCACTTAGTTGTGCGATAATTTTATTGGCATGCTCAATTTGACGGTTAAGCATGACAATTTTGGTCTCAGCCTCTTCCAATAATAACTCAAGCTGTACGGCCTCGTTTTCAAGCCGCTTAATAATTAAATCTGCCGTCTGCTCAAGTTGTTGGGTAAACTCATTGGCTGGAGCTGACACGTTTAATGAAAACATCTTATTAATCATTTGCTTTTTATACACAAGAAAAAAAATGATTAGCAATACGGCAAGAATAGAAATTATAACACCGGTAAACAAAGGCGCACCCCCGTGAGTTATGTTTTTATATCAATAGTATGCCCAAGTACAGGATCTTGACCGCTAACAACATTTTCTGTCTTTTCTTGTTCAGATGTATCTTGCTGGCTTGGGGTCGACTTTTGCCGGAAATGACTGTTGGTCTGCTGTCTATTATTTTTGTCTTGGGTCTTGTCATGCTCTACTTTATTGCCTTGGCTTTTCATCAGATTTTGCACTTGTTTTTGCCGAAGTTCGTTTTCCTTCTGCAGCTCTTCAGCAAACTGCTGTTGCTGCACCGTACTTTGCTGGGTCATATTGCTCTGTTGCTTTTGTGCATCTGTTGCATGTGGAATCATCACTTGCATATCAATTGATCTAATGCTCATCATCTCACCACCTAATTAAAAATTTAGGCTGATGGGGTAGGTTTTATTGCTATTTTAAGGAGCCTATTATAAATTCTCCCTCTTCAGTATAAAAACAGGAAGATTTGACAATATCCCTGAGCGGCTTTACCAACGTCCCTACTACTACTTTTACTCCTGGGTAGACCGTATCTGATACTTTTATCCGCCCACAACGCATTGCCTCCAAGGCCAGTTCAATTTCAACAATTCTGTTGCTCATGATTTTAATTTGTCCAATCAGATGAAATTGCGTTTTGGTGAGTTTAAGCAATACTTCACGTTTCTCGGCAGATAACGAGTCCCGGTCGGCAGCCTTTAACACCGTAAGCGCCTTTTTCGCCCGATCAAGAGTTGTTTCAAGCTTGCGCACCTGCTTACGCAAGTCCTGATACTCTTCACGCAACTGAGGATTTACACCGACTTCAATGCAAGTATTCGTCGCCGAAGCCGTACCAACAGTTTTTGCCCGGATTTCTTCACCGGCCGATATCCGTCCACCAACAATCAGCCCACGACGCTCTTCGATGATTACGCGTTTAACGGCATTTATTTTACTATGTAAAATGACGTCACTGACAACAATATCGTTACCGGCGTATACTGTGGCATTTTCAATATACCTTGCGACTACATTTTCGCTTGCTTTTATATACCCACGGTTCATTCCCTGAATACCCAGGCGAACAATGATATTTTTCCCTTCCACAATACCACCGCTGACATTGCCAGCAATCTCGACATTACCTTCAGCCTTGACCGTAAAGCCGGCTTGAACAGATCCCTGCACAACTACGTTACCGGCAAACTCAATATTGCCTGTAGAAAAATCAACATCACGCTTAACTTCAATGACTGGTACGATATTTATCTTGCCATTAATGATAATCATCCGGCCAGCCTGCAGTGCATGGATTTTCAATGAATCAACAGAATACACGTTTTTCCCCATAGGTAACGCGACATCTTTGCCCGTCTTAGCCCCCACTTGATTGCCGGCAATATCAATTCCCGGCGTCCCCTGAGTGGCAGGTATCTTTTCAGCCAGCAACTCATCTTTATAGACAGTAGTATACATATTGAGGTTTTTGAAGTCAACACGGCCACCGTCCAACTCAGCAGGCCGCCCTTTACTCCCTAAATCAATACGAAAGATGATATAAGCGTTATCCCCATCAATAGGCCACAAGCCTGAAGCACAAACTACAGCATTGCCGGCTTCAGAAATAGCTGTTTCGATTGCGGTGTTATCGATGCCATAAACGATGCCGGCCTCCTTAATCTTGCTCACGACCTCATCAGCAGCCATCGGGCGGAACCCTTTCGGTGTAATAACCTGAAGTGTCGCCTTCATCCGATCGCGGGCTACTAAAATGCGAATGTCAGGCATTACTTCTTCCGGCTTGTCGGCAATCTTTTCCGGAATGTCTAAAGCTTCTTTCATCGTTCGTATAAGCTTAATATCATCCTCTACCATTTCTAAAGAGCCTTTATCGTCACTCATATACATCCCCACCCCTATTCCCTAAGCGATATATGAATTAACTATTGACAAGACTTGTTTTTAGTCTTGACAGCGCACCGCGCAGCCTAAAGATGGCTTTAGTATGAAGTTGCGAAATACGCGCTTCAGACAATTTCATGATTAAACTTATTTCTTTTAGTGTTAGCTCATCATAATAGTAAAGGCTAACAACTAAACGTTCCTTTTCCGGTAATTTCTCAATACTTTTAGCCAATGTAGCCTTGACTTCTTCTTTTTCAAGGAGTTCCGAGGGGTTTGGTATATTATCAGAAGCAGTCTCTGTTATGGTGAATTCTTCAAGAGGAATAAGCGTACTTGTATTTAAATGCTTTGTAAGCATATATAGCTCGCTGGTGGTAGTCTGCATCGCCAGTGCGATTTCTTCATCACTGACAGAGCGACCATGCTCATGTTCAAGCTTGGCCACAGTTTGTTCATACTGCCGGGCTTTCTGCCTGATAGCGGCCGGAACCCAGTCCTGAGCCCTAAGAGAATCCAAAATAGCTCCCCTAATACGTACTACTGCATAAGTTTCGAACTTAACTCCACGCTCTACATCATAACGATCAAGCGCTTCCATAAGCCCCAAAAAGCCGTTGCTAATTAAATCATCTTTATCCACATGCTGAGGAAGACTAACAGCAATCCGCCCTGCTACTAGCTTAACGAGTGGCAAGTAGTTGACAATAAGCTTTTCCCGAGCCGCAATGCTTCTGTCACGATGATATTCCCGCCAAAGGTTGAGTGTGTTAGCCGCTTTTTGCTCGACTTCATTTCCTGACATCAGCGCTTACCCCTCCGTCCTCCTTTGACGATACGATGATGTTCTCAAACTGATCAATATCCAGGGGTTTAAAATCCGGAGGCGGCAACTCATCTTCAATTCCAGCTGTATGTACAACATCTATATGTTTACCTTTCTGCGGTGCTGGTTCAACAAGTTTTTTGCGCAGACAGCGTTCAGCAAATTGACCGGACGTATACCCTAATACAGCGAAAAGAACTACAGAAACTATCGTACGGTATACTACAGTTGTTGGCGCTACAGTGCTCAATGCACCAACAAGCAAGGTCAAAATGCCGGCAGTAATCGCCAGGTATAAAGCGACCCGCAACTTTAGTTTCACAGTCCTTCCCTCCAAAATCAAAGTTCTCGTTCACCTTTGTCGATAGTTTTTATTCGATAAATTCCGGTATCTAGCTTTAGTTCAACAGTGCGCCCAAAATTACCGCCAGTATCATCGGCAACTAATCTAATTTCCATTTTTTTCAGCATTAAACGGACTGCTTCCGCATTACGCGCTCCCACCCGCAGAATATCGGTTGTATTAGCAAATGCAAACATTTGCGCCCCACCGGCAATTTTTGCCGTAATCCGCGATTTTAAAGCTCCCATTTTAAGGATGTCACTCAGCATTAACGGCAAGCACGTGTCGGCAAATTTTGCTGGATTATCACTTAAGCGAGCCTGCTTACTATCAGGCAGCATGATATGAGCCAAACCGCCGACTTTGGCAATCGGCTCAAAAAAGGCAATACCAACGCAGGACCCTAATCCGTAACTGATTAAGCTGGCAGGGTTACGCCCCACTTTATAATCAGCCATACTTACTTTTATTAGTTCAGCCACAGTCCCTCACCCCAATTGCCGCTAAGATTATAGTAAGGGATCCGGGGTCAGGAATAAGAAAAAAGTGTCCCTTAACGCCGTCATTGTCTGTTGTAAACTCTGTCTCAATAACGAGGGCATGGTCGCCCACTTGTCCTAACTGACATAGAATAACGCTTAAAATAGCCCCCGCCATATCAATCGCCAAAGCGGGAATAGAAGGTAACAATGTCAGTTTTGTCAAATGCGACAAAGCATTTAAATAAGCTCCTGCCAATATGTTGCCAATTTCCATTAAAGCCGACTCGTCCATCGCGTTAAGCAGCTGAGTTTCACCATGACCGCGTCCCATAAGCATATCGACGAGATAATAGGCGCTTTCACGGGGAAGGAGAAATAAAATACTGCCAGGCGCTGGGCCAAAAACTCTAAGATAGACGCCGGCAACCATTACATCAGGGCCACCTACCATTTCTGGCACTTCACCCAACGGCAAAATTGACACCTCGGGTACTGCCATATCAATCTTTTGCTTAATAAGCTGTGACAAGGCCGTTGCCGCATTACCCGCCCCAATGTTGCCAATTTCCCGTAGTGCGTCGAGCTGTAATGGTGATAACTTCAATATATCTTCTGACATTCTCGCCACCTCTTTAACATCTGTCCCTGGGTAATATTAACTAACTTTCAATTCCTGGCCGATGCCGATTATTACGTCAGAACGCAGTAATATCAACAGCCGCTTCTCCAACTTACCTACACCGCTGATATAATCTGCAGTGACGCCCACAACAACAGTGTGCGGCGGTTCAATATCACTTTGATTAATTATGGTCACCTCTGAAACAGCATCTACAATCATGCCGACAGCTATTTCCTCGACTTTAATAATGATGATTCTAGTATCCTCCGTATGTTCCTGAGGGGGTATGTTCAGTCTTCTTTTCAGGTCGATAACCGGCAATACGCTGCCGCGCAGATTCATGACACCTTTAATATAGTCAGGCGAATGGGGTACGCGGGTAATCTCCGTCATACGTTTAATCTCCTGAACCTGCAGGATATTCACACCATACTCTTCGCGTCCCAGTTTGAAGACAACTAAATGGATCTCATTACCAAAATACGTTAACTCTGACATGTTTATCCCTCCTGCTTATTGCTTTAGCGCACCAACATCCAGTATAAGCGCCACGTGCCCATTACCCAAAATAGTAGCACCAGCGATAACTTTAATACCAGCCAGCAATTTACCCATCGACTTGATGACGATCTCCTGCTGGCCAATTAGGGTATCAACAATAATACCGGCACGATATTCGCCGATATGAACGATTACCACAAACAACTCATCCTGATTATGCAGGCAGGCGTTAGGAATATTAAGAACACTAGTCAACCGTACTATCGGAATGATTTGACCTCTCAGCAGGATTGCTTCCTGGCTTTGAACTGTTTTTATATCTTCAGCTCTGATATTAATCGTGCTATCGATATTGCCTAGCGGAATAGCGTAAATCTCATCACAAACTTTGACAAGCAAAGCCTGAATAATCGCTAAGGTTAATGGCAGCCGAATTTTAAATGTACTGCCTTCACTGATTTTTGTCTCAACATCGACCATACCGCCTAGTGATTCTATTTTAGTCTTAACGGCATCCATCCCTACGCCTCGTCCCGAGACATCAGTTACGGTATCGGCGGTAGAAAAGCCGGGCAAAAACACAAGTCTCACGGCCTCCGACGGTTCAAGCTTATCGGCTTCCGCTTGAGTAATAATCCCTTTCTCCACTGCCTTTTGTCTAATTATATCAGCATTAATTCCCTTGCCGTCATCTTCAACCATAATAATGACATTATTTCCTTCATGACGGGCAGTAAGACGAACTTCACCGACAGGATTTTTTCCTGCGGCTTGCCGTTCAGCCGGATGCTCGATGCCGTGATCTAAAGAATTTCTTAAAAGATGGACTAACGGATCACCAATTTCATCAATAACTGTTCGGTCAAGTTCAGTTTCCTCGCCTTGGATGATGAGATTGACTTCTTTATTCAATTCACGCGACAAATCACGAACCATTCGGGGAAATCGATTAAATACCTGACTTACCGGAACCATACGCACTTTCATGACAACGGCTTGTAAATCGGTCGTTACCCTGTCCATTTGCTCAATCGTCTCAACAAGTTCGGATAACCGGTGAATCAACCCTATTTGCTCAAGCCTGGTCTTATTAATAACTAATTCACCAACGAGATTAAGCAAACTATCGAGCTTATCTATGTCAACTCTAACTGATTGGCCACTTTTCATTTTTTTATCAATCGATTGGCTATTAAGTTCATTAGCAAGGCGCTTCTCTTTTTTATGCTCCGGCGTTTTTTCACCTTTAGTAACAATAGGTTCTAAGAGAGCAGTGGTGTTTTGCACCGGCTGCTGAGACAGTTCCGGAATTGCCGCTACAGTTGCCGTAACACGTTCCACCTCAGAGATACCGCTAACAATACTCTCAATGTTTTCAGCATCGGCAGTAGTCAAAACAAATAATTGAAAACAATGATCAAAGTTTTCTTGTTCCAAATCATCTACAGGGGGAATGCTTTTAATAACTTCGCCCAATTCCTCTAAGGCGTTCATGACCATATAAGCTCTAGCAGATTTAAGCAGACAGCCTTGCCGCAACTCAACATTAATCTCATAGCACTCCATGCCCTGTGCTTTAGCAGTCCGCACAACGCCAATCTCCATATCACTAAGCTTTAGGGCTGCAGTAGCTGATTTTGCTACAGGCCGGCTGTCTTCAACAGATACAGCTCCAGCTGATACCGCTGCCGAAAATTCTCCCCGGGCAATGGCCGAAAGCTTAGCAATAAGCGACTGAACATCAATAGGCTTATCTAAGCCTGAGGCTACATTTTCTACCAACTGTTCCAATATATCGACACAGGTAAATAAGATATCTGTTATGTCATCCTTAGCTGATAGCGTCCCTTTGCGCAATAAATCAAGAACATTTTCCATTTCATGAGTGAGCTCGGCAATTGTGGTAAACCCCATAGTAGCAGACATTCCCTTAATGGTATGAGCACTTCTGAATATTTCATCAAGAACCGCTAAGCTACTCGGATCATTTTCAAGAGCAAGCAAACAATTATTGAGTGTTTGCAGATGCTCACGTGATTCTTCCAAAAACATCCCCATATATTGATTAAGATCCATCCCTTACACCCCCGCATTGCATTTTTGATTACTTCTTGGCCAAAGCCTTGAGTATTTCATCGGCGACATTAGTAATCGGTACAACTTTATCGACTACGCCCATTTCAATGGCTGCTTTCGGCATTCCAAAGACGACAGCTGTCGACTGGTCTTCAGCAATAGTCCTCCCGTTTTGGCGCTTGATCGCCTGAATACCTTTAGCGCCGTCATTGCCCATGCCTGTCAAAATAACGCCAATCGCCTTGCTGCCAAAAATATGAGCCACTGATTCCATCATGGGGTCTACCGCCGGCCGATGACCACCGACTGGAGGATCTTGGTTTAGTTTAACCACTATGTTGCCCCCCTCTCTGGCAATCAGCAGGTGATAACCTCCTGGTGCAATGAACACAAGGCCAGGGCGAACAATATCATTATGTTGAGCTTCTGTCACTGTAACAGAAGATAATGAATTTAATCGTTCCGCTAATGATTTGGTAAAACCCGGCGGCATATGCTGGACAATAACAATGCCACAGGGAATATCACCGGAAAGGTTAGTAATGACCTCCTGCAAGGCTCGGGGTCCGCCAGTTGAGGCGCCGATTGCCACAATACGCTCATCTTTATTTAAACAATTCAATATTTTACTCATAGCTCATCACGAATACCATAAAATCACTCCAACCCTTTACGACGCAGTTCCAGCTGTGTTTTAAAAATAAGTTTAGTAATACTACTACGATCTCGTTCATTCATTTCAAGAAACTTAATCCCGACCCAGTAAATTTTTCGATCTGACTGCGGCTGCTGCACTCTGACAACTTCACTTTTTTGATTAATCGAACCAATATCAGGATAATGAATCGTCACCAGTAATTTTGTCCCAATTGACCATGACTGGGTAAGCACTAACTGCATACCACCGCCGCTAAAGTCTTTTGTTACGGCAGTAATGACAACATCTTCAGCTATTACCTGATTAATAATTTCGACAATTTGTACAGGTAAAGAGGCGTTCAGCCTGACAAATTCCCGCTGCTGGATTTTTTTCAGATTATAAGGGGTAGCAATAATCCAAACAGGCAATGATTCTATTTGTCGCGAAATAAGTGAACTTGTAAATTCATGCATTATTTCAGCTACTACTACACGGCCCAAAAACATATCACCCGCCGGCAGCATAACAGGCACCCCCTTGCTCATAGGCATAGCAATAACAATATTATCGGCATTAATATCTTCAATGCGGCTGCTGCATTTCTCAATTGCCCCATCCCGGTTAGGGATAATGATTTCTATACGCTGATTGATTTTAATTTTTTTTATAATATTAGTGTCGATAAAACATCCCCCCCATCTAGGAAATTATCCTATTTAGCTCTTAAAGTTTTTAAAAATCCTCTGAGCCTTAAGATTTCTGTGCTCGCTTACCATAAAGCAAACGTTGGGCAATGTTGTCAATACAGCGGGAAGATATAGCATCTGGAAATTTGATAACGACTGGTGTTTGATTTTTAACGGCTTTTAGCATATTGCGGTCTTCATAGACATAACCAAGATTGTTAATCGATAGCTCAAGAAACCTGTGGGAAGTATTGATTATTTTATCAGCAACTAATTGCCCTTCGGCAAGTCCGAAAATACGGTTAACAACTAAGCGAAGTGTTGCATCCCCGTTTTGTCCCGCATAAGCTTTAATCATCACATAAGTATCAGTAATTGCCGTAGGATCAGGCGTCGTAATAATGATGACCTCGTCAGCAGCCAGGATATAATTCAAAACATTGTGGCTGAGGCCGACACCTGTATCGATTAGGACGATATCGGCCCAATTATCAAATAAAGCTATTTGTGACACGACATGCTTGAGACGGTCATCATTTAAGTTGGCCAAATGAAAGTAGCCTGAGCCTCCGGCCAAAAATTTAACACCGCGCGGCCCTTCGTTAACGACATCGGCAATTTTAAGTTCACCTTCCGAAAAATTGGGAATATTGCGGGGAGACAAACACCCTAGAACACCCACAACATTCGCCATGCCAAGACCGGCGTCGACTACCAATACCTTTTGTCTAAGAGCGGCCAGAGACAGTGCTAAATTTACCGTAAAATTGGTTTTGCCCACACCGCCTTTACCACTAGTAACGGCAATAATTCGGCATTTAGAGCCTTTTTTACTGATCGGACCTTTCGGGATTGAATTATTCAGCGTCATTTGTCGTAGTTTAGCAGCTTGGTCACTCATTTTAATCCCTCAAAATCATATTTGCCAATTTAGTTGAACTAGCCAGCTCGATATCATCAGGGACACTTTGACCAGTTGTTATATAAGATACAGTTGCCGGAAAATGGTACAGTAAATTTAGAATTGTTCCCAAGTTGCTTGCTTCATCCAATTTGGTAAATAAAATCTTTTGGAAAGAGCAGACTGAGAATTTATTAACGACTTCCAAGGCATCTTTATACTTAGTCATAGTACTTAATACCAGATGAGTTTCAATATACGGATCAACTCCTAAAAATGCCTGTAATGCAGCGAGTTGATATTGATTACTGGGGCTCCGTCCGGCCGTATCAATTAAAACCAGGTTCTTGTCACTATGTCGCTGCAAGGCTGCTTTAAACTCATCCGGAGAATAGACGATTTCAACGGGGATTCCGATAATATCCCCATAAATTTTTAGTTGTTCAACAGCGGCAATCCGGTAAGTGTCAGCCGTAATCAGAGCAACCTTATACCCTTCTTTTAAAACAAAATTAGCAGCCAATTTGGCAATTGTCGTCGTCTTGCCGACACCTGTCGGCCCAATCAAGGCCACTGTTTTACGGTTGGTAGCCGATACATCGATACCCTCAATTTTTTGCAAATAATTAATGATACGATCAAGCAGCAACTTGCGAATAGCACCTTGATCATTGCTGCCAACCAGTATTTCATCAGAGAGTCCCTTGACAAGCTGAGCAGCAATCGCCGGGTCTATATCGTTCTTGATCAATAGATCTAATAGCGGTGATGACTGTTTGTCGTTCTTAGGCAATTGACTGAGCATTTGTTCCATCATCTGCCTCATATTAGTCATTTCATGCTGGAGCGCCTTTAGCTGGGTATCGTCCGAGACTGCCGGCGCAGCTATCGGAGGCTTTATATCGCTGCTAATAGGCGCTGCTGAATCTATCGCCGCCATAACTTCCACCATCTCCTTGCCAAAAAAGCCCATAAATCCGCCTTTTTTGAAACGGCGGGTATTTAAAATAACAGCGTCACGGCCTAAATCCAGCTTGACCTGAACCATTGCCTCAGACATATTTTGCGCAGTAAACAGTTTAACTTTCAAGCTGCAATCTCACCATCCCAAGTGCCTCAACTTCAACTTTGGCATCTAATTCAGCATACGATAGAACGGTTAGGTTTGGCGCCACCCGTTCTGTTAGCTTGCGGAAATATAATCTGGCGCCCGGACTTGTAAGCACGACTGCCTGATAGCCCATATTTGTAAGCTTGGGCAGTTCCTTAGTAAGGCTAGCGACAATCGACTGTACTTTTTGCGGTTCAAGAGCTACATAAGACCCCTGCTCTGTTCGCTGCACAGCGCTAATAATTGTCTGTTCAAGCTGCGGATCGACAGTTAAACAAACTAACGTATTATTTGTAACAAACTGCCGCGATATTTGACGAGCCAGTGCATGACGGACATACTCAGTCAAAATCTCAGTGTCTTTCGTCAATTGCGCATAATCTGCCAACGTCTCAAAAATCGTGACTAAATCTCTAATTGAAATTTTTTCCCGCAATAAATTAGCCAGCACTTTTTGGATTTCGCCAAGTCCCATAAGATTTGGCGTTAATTCATCAACAACAGCAGTATTGCTTTGCTTGACAGACTCAATCAATGCTTGTACTTCCTGGCGTCCTAAAATTTCAGCGGCATGTGACTTAATAATCTCCGTGAGATGTGTGGCCAATACCGACACAGGATCAACTACCGTATAGCCGGCAAGCTCGGCTTGTTCACGATACGATTGCTGAATCCAAAGAGCCGGCAGACCAAAAGCCGGTTCAACAGTTTCAATTCCCGGCACCGTTTCAAACGCAGCTCCGGAATCCATCGCTAAAAAGTGATCAAGCATTAGCTCTCCTCTGGCAATCTCAATGCCCTTTAGCTTGATTACATAGATGCTCGGCTTAAGCTGAATATTATCTCTGATTCTGATCGTCGGTACAATAATGCCTAATTCTAAAGCACACTGACGGCGAATCATAACAATCCGGTCTAAAAGGTCGCCACCCTGACTCATGTCAACAAGCGGTATTAAACTATAGCCGATCTCCAGTTCCATCGGATCAACTTGCAGCAACGAAACAATATTTTCCTGCTTGCGTACTTCCTCTTTTTCCTTTTCTTCCTGTTCTGACATTTCCAGTTGCACTTCTGACTGCTGATTCCTGATTAGGGTATAGCCAACAATGCCGGTGATAAGGCTGAGAATAAAGAAAGGAGTGCCCGGTAGCCCGGGAATGATGCCAAGCAGCGCCAAAACAGCGGAAGCGATAAAGAAAACACGGGGATTGTTGACAATTTGATTCGCAATATCTTTACCAAGATTAGCTTCGGAGGCGGCCCGGGTTACAACAAGACCAGTAGCTGTCGATATTAACAGTGCCGGTATTTGGTTAACCAAACCCTCGCCAACCGTTAGCAGCGTATAAGTCTGCAAGGCCTGCATGACATCCATATTACGCTGCAGCATCCCGATAGCAAACCCGCCGACAATATTAATGACAATAATAATAATGGCAGCAATCGCATCGCCCTTAACAAATTTACTGGCGCCATCCATTGCACCATAAAAGTCAGCTTCGCGCTGAATATTTTTCCGCCGGTCGCGTGCATCCTGGTCGCTAATGAGCCCGGCATTCAGGTCGGCATCAATACTCATTTGCTTGCCAGGCATAGCATCTAATGTAAAACGAGCCGCAACTTCGGCAACACGTTCAGCACCCTTGGTAATGACAATAAATTGAATAATAATCAAAATAGTAAAAACAATGAAGCCGACAACCGCATTACCACCGACGACGAAATTGCCAAAAGCGGCAATTACCTCGCCGGCATGCCCATCCAGCAAAATAAGGCGGGTTGAAGAAACATTAAGCGCCAGCCGGAACAAGGTAGTCACCAGCAGCAAGGACGGAAATACCGAAAACTCCAGCGGCTCTACATTATAGATAGCAACCATTACAATAATCAAAGCTAGCGTAATATTAAGCGTTAAAAGCAAGTCGAGAAGCATAGTAGGCAACGGGATAATCATCATTACGACAATCGTAATGATCGCGACTGCTGCCATAATATCACTATATTTCACCAGGCCTGCAACTAGTGAGGATTGTTGAGTAGCCATTTTTTCGCTCCTTTTGACCTCTTCTCATCTAAAATTTTAGACTAGAAGCGTCTTTTCAGACGGTACACATAAGCTAGTACCTCAGCTACCGCCTGATATAACTCAGGCGGTATAACACCGCCAACCTCTACCACAGGATAAAGTGCCCGGGCTAACGGTTTATTCTCAACAATTACTACCTTATTATCCCGCGCCACCTGCTTTATTCGTTCTGCGAGAAAGTCCTGCCCCTTAGCTAAAACAAGCGGGGCCGCCATATCTTTATCATACTTTAAGGCAATCGCCAAATGAGTCGGGTTGGTCACGATAACATCGGCGCTGGGGATTTCCTGCATCATTCTCCGCATTGCCATAGCCCGTTGCTTTTCTCTGATTTTGCTTTTAATTTGCGGATTGCCCTCAGTTTGTTTGTATTCCTGTTTAACTTCATATTTAGACATTTTGAGATTTTCATTATGTTCCCACCATTGATAAAAATAATCTAAGGCAGCTAGGATCATCATAACGCCGATAATTTGAAAAGCTAAATCAACACTAAGTGAACCTGCCAGTTTGAGAGCATCTATTAACTCTATACTGATCAGCTTGGGAATGTCATCTGTCTGGCTAACGGCAAACCGGTAAATAAAATAGCCAATAATACAAACCTTATAAAGAGCCTTAAAAAGTTCAGCAAAGATTTTTTTGGAAAATAGTCGTCCAAACCCGGATATGGGATTAATCTTGCTGAAATTAGGAATTAACACCTCGGTAGAAAAAAGTACTCCGACTTGCATATAATTGACGATAAGTGCAATCGTAGCAATAACTAAAAAAGTGGGCAAAACCGTCTTTACAAATATCATACTTAGATTCATAAATAAGATATGAACAGAATTAACCGTAAAATCAGGTGTCGCCAAACTAGAAAATTTTTTTGCCATACAAGCGGTTAATTCGGTATAGATACTAGTTCCTGATAACTTCAATGTGTAGAAAGCAGCCAGTATAATAAATACACCACTAAGTTCAGTGCTTTTGGCCACTTGCCCTTTATTCCTGGCTTCTTGTCTTCGTTTAGGAGTGGCCTGCTCTGTTTTTTCTCCGTTAAATAGTTGTAAATTGAAGCTGTTTAATTTATACTGACCTGTCTCATGCCGGTGCAAAGCTGCCCAGAAGGAGGTAAATACTATGAAAAACGCCATTGAAGATCACCTCTAAAAAACCTACATAAAAAGGCAAGGCCAAAAATAGTACAAAAATGCCGACAATAATTTTGGCCGGCATGCCAACAACAAAAATATTCATTTGGGGCATTGAGCGCGCCAAGATACCAAGCGCCACCTCGGTAAGCAATATTGACACCAATATCGGTAAACAAATTTTAAGCGTAATAATAAACATACTCTGAACCATATCAACAAAGATACCAGACAACTCTGGACGAAATATACCTTGTGCAACCGGAATAATGGTAAAACTGCTAAAGACGGCTGACAGAAAAAGATGATGACCGTTTGTCGCCAAAAATACCAATAAGGCCAAAATATACTTAAAATTACCGACAAGCGGAACCTGCTGACCAAATTGAGGATCCATAACGTTAACAATGCCAAAGCCGATCTGCATATCTAATAATGAGCCGGCCATCTGAATTCCATAAAAAATAAACGAGCAGGCCAAACCTAAAATTAGCCCAATTAAAAATTCACCAACTACAGCAGCCGCATAAGCAAGTAACGCATCTGGAGCTGTAAAATCCGACCGGATTAAGAGCGGTAGTAAAATATAGGATATCAATAGTGATAATCCGGCTTTAACTGTTAGCGGGATATTACGGGCGCCAAATACCGGCGCAGATGAAAAAACTCCGCTAATTCGCGCAAAAATCAGCAAAAACATACCTAACTGATCCTGCAATAATATAAACAAATCCACTATTGCTTGCCACCTATCTGATCGTATGGTCTTTTGGCCTCCGCTTATTAGCGGACCATATTGGGCAGGATTAAAAACAGCTCCCTGGCATAATTGATTAACAGCTTAATCATCCATGGTCCAAAAACGAGTACGGAAACAAAGACAGCAATAATTTTCGGAATGAAAGCAAGTGACTGTTCCTGAATCTGCGTCGTCGCCTGGAACACGCTGACAAGAAGACCGACAAGCAAACCAAGACCCAGCATAGGGGCGGCCACTAACATAACCATAGTTAATGCGTCACGACCAATCTGAATGGCCATATCACTTGACATAGGCGCACCCCCTCAATGAAAGCTAGTCACTAATGAACGGACAATGAGATGCCAGCCATCGACTAATACAAATAATAAAATTTTGAACGGCAAAGAAATCATGACCGGCGGCAGCATCATCATCCCCATTGCCATCAGTGTACTGGCAACCACCATGTCAATTACAATAAATGGAATGTATAGTAAAAAACCCATTTGGAATGCCGTCTTTAGTTCACTAATGACAAACGCCGGAATCAGTACAGACGTTGCTACATCTTCAGGAGTACTCGGTCGCGGTGAAGCCGATAAGTTAACAAATAACGCCAGGTCGTTTTCGCGAGTCTGTTTAAACATAAACTCCCGCATCGGTCTTATAGCCTCAGTCATTGCTGTTTCCTGATCCATCGTACCAGCTAGCATCGGTTGTAACGCCTCTGTATTGATTTGGCTAAAGTAAGGCGACATGGTAAAAAAAGTCAAAAACAAAGCAAGGCCGACTAAAACCTGATTGGGCGGCATTTGCTGTGTTCCCAGTGCGCTCCGCAAAAAAGAGAGCACTACAATAATCCTAGTAAAAGAAGTCATTAACACTAGAATCGACGGCGCCAGCGTCAGTACCGTTAATGTCAATAAAACCTGGAGACTGAGAGCCAAATCTTGGGGCGTACTAGCCTGTTCTACACCAAAACTGAAATTGGGGATCGGTACTAGTGGCGCTGCTCCGGCTATTCCAGGAAATGCGGCTAGTAAGAAAGCCGTCCCCAGCAATAAGGGATATTTTTCAATTAGATAACAGCTTATATGTCGTGACACTCTACTTACCTCTTCCTAATACCGTTCTCATGCTCCTTCTCAGATATTCCAGAAGTTTCGGAACCAAAAACAGCAGGAATTTTTTTATTCAACTGCTTAAGCGAAAGCAGTTGGCGATGAAAAACACTAGCAAACTTTTCAGGTGACAATTCGCTATTCATTTGGTTTTGAAACTGTTCAACATCTTCCGGCGCCGTAAGCTCTTTCAGCAGGGAAATATTGTGTTCAGTAACGCCGAGCACCATAAACTTACCGGCTATTTCCACTACACAAATAGTGCGATTAGGCCCCAAGGGCAAGGATGTATGAATTTTCCCGCCGCCAAGCCCTGCAGTCCGATTCATTTTCTGTGCTAAAAACCGGGAAGTAAAATAGGCAAGGCCAAGGACTAAAAGAAAGGTCAGCATTAATGATATAACATAACCACTTGCCGCAAGCCAGGAAGTTGTCGGCGACTGCGGTTCCTGATACTTGAGATACTCACCTTGTTCCTCAGCCGCTAACCCATAATTTGCAAAAATTGATATCATTAGCGTTAATAATAAAAGACTGCCATAAAAGCGCAGATGTTTTATCATGAGACCACTAACTACCAACAGCCTTACGTACAGCCTCAAGCACACGGTCAGGCTGAAACGGCTTAACAATAAAATCGCGCGCGCCACATTGAATAGCTTCAATAACCATGGCCTGTTGCCCCATCGCACTACACATAATTATTTTTGCCGCCGGATCTATTTTTTTAATTTCTTTGACAGCAGTAATGCCATCCATTTCCGGCATGGTAATATCCATAGTTGTTAAATCCGGTTTTAGTTCTTGATATTTTTCTACTGCTTTGAAACCATTCTCAGCTTCTCCAACGACACCATAACCATTTTTGGACAAGATATCTTTTATCATCATTCTCATAAAGGCAGCATCGTCTACAATTAAAATTCTAATTGCCATTCACTGATCTCTCCTATCCCAAGTAAAATTCGGCACATTGGTATTTATTGAAGGTTATTCACCCGTTCCAGCGGTGTGACTATATCGGTGATCCTTACACCAAAATTTTCATCGATAACTACAACTTCACCTCTGGCAATTAGTTTACCATTAGCTAAAATATCAACAGGCTCGCCGGCCAGTTTATCAAGCTCGACAACAGAACCTGGCGTCAATTCTAGAATGTCCCGAATCAGCTTGCGGGTACGTCCGAGTTCCACGGTAATCTGTAAGGGAACATCCATAACAAGACCAATATTAGTATCGGTACAAGGCGTAGCAAGCGATTTCAATGGCGCAAACTGGACAGGTTGTACAGCCACATTGGCAGCAGGTTGTTGCTGCTTAGACGGTGGCGAAGGCGGCGCAGAGGCCGGGGCGACAGGGGCGGCTGCTACTTGCGGTGGTGCAGGCGGGGGCGCTGGCGGCATCGCGGTCAATTGCTCAACAGAGCCCAGCAAATTTTCGACCATTTCCTTGGCAACATTAAATGGTATAATCTGCATCAGTTCACTATCAATAAGTCCCTCAACTTCCATGCGAAAAGATACCCGTACAAGTGCTTCCTCGCTGCTTATACTGCTAATAAAATTGACATCTGAAGCAAAATCCAGCAAATTAACTTTAGGCGGGGCAATATCAATTTTTTTCTTAAAAATTGTCGATATTGAAGTTGCCGTAGAGCCCATCATTTGATTCATTGATTCGCTGACAGCACTCATATAGAGTTCATTTAACTCATCCGGTGGATTTGTTCCTTCGTTGCCCATCATCAGATCGGCGATAATGAGGGCGTCTCGCTCACGCATAGCAATAATGTTGGTTCCCAATAAGCCCTGTGTATAGCCAACCTCAATAACTAAATAAGGAGTTGGATACTGATTCTTAATTTCATTTAAGTTTGTTATTGAGACTTTAGGTGTAGTAATTGATACCCGTCTGGCTAACAGGACCGACAGAGTAGTCGCTGCTGTGCCCATCGAAATATTACCAATTTCTCCTAAAGCATCTTTTTCAATATCCGATAAATCAAACTCAGCCGGAGATGGCGAGGCTGCAGACGGTTCGCCACGTAGCAAAGCGTCTATTTCATCCTGGGACAAAAGTCCGTCACTCATCATTATCATCTCCTTGGGAAATTACTTGAGTAATTTGCACTGCATTTTTATGACCGATTAAACCAGGCTTGCACTTAAATTTTTCCCGGCTGCCAATTACAATACCTAGTTGACCTGCGGCCTTAGTTTCAAGCTGGAGCACGTCTCCGACACCTACTTCCAAAAGTTCACGCACTGTAACGGTAGCCCGGCCAAGTTCAACGACCAGGGGAATAGCAGTACGTTCCAGCTTACGCTGTAAGACCTCCATCGTCTCGTGTGACACTTGCTTGTCAGCGGAAGACGCCACCCAAAAACTTGCAGTCAATTTCAACATAATAGGCTCGAGCACCAAGTAAGGAATACAAATATTGATTAACCCTTCAGCCTGACCAATTTTAGCCTGCAGGGTAATAAGCACCACCATATCATTGGGAGGGACGATCTGGGCAAACTGTGGATTTGTTTCCAGTACCTCCTGACGGGGCTCAATAGCCACAACTTGTTTCCAAGCTTCCTGCATGCTTTCCATCGCCTTATCGATGACCCGCCTGATAATGACTTCCTCAATATCGGTCAAAGTACGAGATTTAGCCGGTGGCAAACCCGGACCGCCAAATAACCTGTCAACAATCGCCATAACAATGTTAGGGTTAATCTCCAATATGGCATTCCCTTTAAGCGGTCGCATCTGAAAGATACTGATAACACAGGGGTTTGGCATTGAGCGAATAAATTCCTCATACGTTAATTGGTCGACAGAAGCAACGTCAATATGAATAAGCGTCCGGAGATACGCCGACAAATATGTATTAAATAACCGGGCAAAGTTTTCATGAAGCATAGAGAGTATCCGTATTTGGTCTTTGGAAAACTTATCCGGGCGTTTAAAATCATATAATTTAATTTTACGGTGTTTTTCTTCAGTTTTTATTTCTTCAGCAGTTACAACTCCGGTAGACAAAGCAGATAGAAGTTTATCTATCTCGCCTTGCGATAAAACATCTGAATCCGCCAATTGTCCCCCTCCTTTCCGTTACAGTAAAAGGAATCCTTATTCAAGCTAAGCTGCAAATAGCAGTTTAATATACTAAAATTATAGCTTACAATCTACTGTAAAACGAAATTGGTTATATAAATTTCATATACCCGTTCATCACCAAGGGTCTTGTTTAGTTCGTTCTTTAGCACCTCTTTTAATTGGTCCTGCCTGGCTGGATCAAAAGCTTCTATTTTTTGCGACCGTAATACATTAACAGCCGTATCTAAGATCCTGATTTCTTCAGCTGACGGCAGCTTGCCCTCTTTAGGAGCCGCGTTTTTATCCGGCTTTAGCTCTACGATTAGGCCAATCTTCAGATAGCGGCCGCTGTTTACACCGCCAATATTGAGAATAAGCCCTTCCTTAGCGTCACCAAGCTTAATAAACTTGCCCGGCTCACGTTGAGTAATTTTTTTCTCGTCCGTCTTGTCAGTCACAACCCTGCTGGCAATCAAGTATGAAATGCCACCGGCTAAGATCAAGCCGACTACGATTAGAATAATAACGACCATCATCGATTTTTTTTTCGGTTTTTCCTCTTTATCCACTGGACTACCTCCACTATGCAGTGCATTGTCGTTATAAAAGCCCCAATATTTTCAATAGAAATCAGCGATTATTTTTATCTATCGCATATTGCGAAACAACGACCGCCGGTAATCCATTACTTTACGAACAATCTCATCCATCGGTTCCTCGACAATCAGCTTTTTGCCACTCGTTAATGTAATAACAGTATCAGGAGTTTCTTCAATCGTCTCAATCAACTCGGCATTTACGACAAAATCACAACCTTGTGACTTAAGCTTAGTCACCTTTATCATGCCAGTCCCCCCTTATATTATTATAAAACAAGGCGCGGCGGGGGAGGTATTCCCCCGCTGCTCTCGATCGTCTTATCGCTTAAGGTTAGCTAATTCCTGCAACATTTCATCTGAAGCTGTAATAATCTTAGAGTTGGCTTGGAAACCACGCTGGGTAATGATCATGTTGCTGAACTCCTGCGCTAAGTCGACGTTGGACATTTCCAGCGTAGCGCCCTGGAACGAGCCGCGGCCACCGGTACCGGCCGTTCCAATCTGGGCTTCTCCCGAATTGCTTGACGACTCATACATACTCTCGCCAACCTTGGTCAGCCCTGCCGGATTATTAAATGCAGCCATCGCCACTTGCCCCAGATTCTTCAACTTGCCATTAGAGAATTTTCCCTGAATAATACCATTGGAATCAATAACTACCCCTGTCAAAGTGCCTGCCTTATAGCCATCGGCCGCAACGTCAACCGCCGACTCTTTAGCACCATACTGGGTCATTGTTGAGAAATCAGGAGTTATTGTAAACTTACCGGCACCAGAATACGGCCCGTTGGCAGGATCAAGCGTTATCGCATTAATTGTACTCTGCGCTTTATTCAATGAGCCGTCGGGATTAAATACGAGCGTTGAAGCGACTCCCGAAATACTGGCTACCGTGATCCCACTATCATTTTTCACCGTATCACTAGGGGTAAATGTCCAAGTATTGTCAGCAATCTTTTCAAAAGTTCCCGACAGTTTGTATAAATTTCCTTGAACATCATATAAGTTAACCGTTACCGTAGCCTGGGAGGATGTACCATTGGCAACCTCAACAGCTTTATCAGCCGTTGTTACCGCCTTCACTGCAGCATTATTCAGTGCTGTTGCTGCTGTATCCACGCCAGTAGTGGCATCGACCAGATCAGTTATGTTATTGTCGATGTTGCTGGAGATCAAATTCTTCACGGCGGTACCTAAGGTCGCTATCGTAGTCGACACATTCTTCGAATAATCGAGCAATGCGGTAAAGTCGGTTTCTGTTTGCGTCCCCGTTGGGGCGACATCTACTGCAGCTTGAGCAGCAGCTACTGTTGCCTTTAACTTAGCAGTTACATCATTTATAGCCTTATCGGCATTCGCCCCTAAACCAGTTGAATCAGTCGGATCGTTAGAAAATGCCTTTGCCGCCTCTTTTGCCGTTGCAATTGCTTTAAGAAGCTCGTTTACAGCATTATTTGCCGAATCTATTTTAGTTTTAGCCTCTGCAGCGGCTAGCTGGTCAGCCTCCGATCCGGCAGCAACCTTGCTCGCCGACAACGTACCTTTGTAAGTTGCCGTAGTCGACACTTGAGGCGGCATCGTAGAACCTACCGGAATCTGAATTCCTGTTGGACCTTGATTAGTATTAATAACACCCTGGGAGTCGGCCACCCACCCCATGACCTTGTACCCTGTACCTGGCAACGTATAGTTGCCCTCAGCATCAAACTCAAAAGCACCAGCCCGGGTATAGATTTTCGAGTCACCATTGACCAAGACAAAAAAACCTGATCCTGATATGGCCATGTCGGTCTGCTTACCGGTAGTCTCATAGCTTCCATTGGTAAAGATGGTATCAACACTGGCCAGCCCCGTACCCATACCAATTTGAATAGAATTGGTACCGCCGTTATTAGCGGTAGGAGAAGACGCTCCTTGAAGCGTTTGGCTGAAAATGTCTTGAAAAGTTACCCGACTTGATTTAAACCCAACTGTATTGACGTTGGCAATATTATTGCCAATAACGTCCATGCGGGTTTGGTGATTTTTAAGGCCGGACACGCCGGCGAATAATGAGCGCATCATAATTAAACACGACCCCCTCTTTTTGTCTCAGTGCATAATGGCTGCATCTTTCAGTCAGCAGCCGAAAGGGCTTCCTCAAGAGGTCCAGCTCCTATACAATTACTGCACTATCAATATTAGTAAAAACATTATCCTTAATACTGGCGCCGTCGATAGCGGTGATGACTGTTTTGTTTTTGACACCGACAACAAACGCCAGACTATCATTCATCAGGACAAGCGCTTCTTTAGACCCTTTCTGCGCCGCTTTGTCAATGGCGTGGCTGAGCTGACCAAGCTGGTTGCTATCAAGTTGGATTTTCCGACTGTTTAATCGTTGCAAGGCGTGCTGAGAAAATTTAACGCCAGAAAATTCCTGGTGG
>Ga0153996_1000066_pt1 | contig 65448 bp, 63 predicted proteins | sample TSNC080MetaG_FD_104728 | JGI IMG/M metagenome (GOLD analysis project Ga0153996, IMG submission 104728) | Attine ant fungus gardens microbial communities from North Carolina, USA - TSNC080 MetaG | ecosystem: Host-associated > Fungi > Mycelium > Unclassified | place: USA: North Carolina, Lumber... | reverse complement strand
TCTGTACTTGAGGTTGATATAGAAAAAAAGCGTATTGCATTAACAATGGTTTAAATTTAAAATATTTTGGTATTTAGTTTGCAATTAATTTTTAAAAGTAGTATAGTATAAGATGTTAGTAATAACAATTAATTTTATTGAAAGGCTTGGTATTGAGTAAATGACTAAAACAGGAAGAGTTAAAATGTTTAACAAAGAAAAAGGATTCGGATTTATCATTATGGATGGTGAAAATAAAGACGTGTTCTTCCATTATTCTCAAATCGTACAAGAAGGATTCAAAACAATCGAAGAAAATCAAGAAGTTGAGTTTGAATTAATTGAAAGCGACAGAGGATTGCAAGCTCATAATGTAGTTAAATTATAATTTTATAAGGTAGCAATATTAGAGAATAAGACCATAAATATGGTCTTTTTTGTATGTCTATTCACTAAAAATCTATCTTTCTATTATATTTTGTTTTATAATAAAAGTAATAAGGAAGATAATCGAAAATAGTTTTATTTTTTATTAGGAAAAGACAGCAGACAAACGAAAACAAAGATTTTAGGAGGAATATATGGAATATCTAGATGCTAAAACAATTGTATCTTCTTATTTTGAAAATGGTTGGTTTCAAACAAATTATAATATGAATATCTATAAAGGCTGTTGCCATGGCTGTATTTATTGCGATAGTAGAAGTGAATGTTACCAAATAAAAGATTTTGATATTGTTAAGGCTAAGAAAGATGCCATCGCTATTATTCATAGAGATTTAGCAAAAAAACGCAGGAAAGGCAAAATACAGACAGGTGGTATGAGTGATCCTTACAATCCTTTAGAAAAGAAATTAGAACTTACTAGGGGTGCATTAAAAGCAATACTGAATCATCGCTTTGGCGTATCTATTTTAACGAAATCAACATTGGTACTAAGAGATATTGATATTCTTCAAGAAATTGCTAAATATGCTAGTGTATCAGTCAGTTTTACAATTACTACTTTTGATGATAGCCTAGCAAAACAACTAGAACGCAATGTAATGTGCTCTTCGGAACGCTTTGAAGCGATTAAAATATTAAGAGAAGCAGGCATTGATGCAGGAATTCTTTTTATGCCGATATTACCATTTATTAATGATACAAAAGAAAACATAGAGGGAATAGTAAACAAGGCAAAAGAGGTAAATGCACTTTGGATATTTGCCATGTCGCAAATGGGAGTAACATTACGTACGAATCAAAGAGACTATTATTATCAATGGTTAGATCTCTTATTTCCGAAATTAAAAGAAAAATATATCCAATTGTATGGAAATCGATATTCTTGTGAGCCTGTTCATCGAAAAGAACTATGGAATTACTTCACGAAATTATGTTATGAAATGAATATTCCATACGATATGGCTGAAATTAATAAGCGATATTATCCGAAAAATGATATAGAACAATTACAATTATTTTAAAGGAGGAAGTAGATATGACAAAATTATTGTATCAAGGACATGGAAGTTTTCGAATCATTAGTAATAATGGTACTGTGATTTATTTTGATCCTTATATTAAACAAGGATGTGAATATCCAGCTGATTATATTATTGTTACTCATGAACATGGGGATCATAATAAAATTGAGCTTATTCCAAAAAAGGAAAATTGCAGGGTTTTAAGAGCGAAAGATTTCATTATAGAGGATGGAAGTTATAGAATTTATGAATTTGAAAATGTTTCCTTTCAAGGAACACAAGCATATAATGCCAAGCATGATATAAAAGAATGTGTTGGTTGTATCGTTCAGCTAGATGGAATTAAAATCTATGGTGCTGGGGATACGTCATTAACAAATGAAATGAAAACAATGGCAAGTTTAAAATTGGATTATGTTTTGTTGCCGTGTGATGGTATTTATAATATGGATGTCAAGGAAGCAAGTCAGTGTGCAAATCTAATCAATGGCAAACATAGTATTCCTATTCATATGAAACCAGGCGTTTTATTTGATCAAGAAATAGCTGATGCATTCAATGGTGTTCATAAACTAGTCATTAAACCATTAGAAGAAATAGAATTAAATAATTAATTATTTAATTAAGAGTAAGATTAAAAATACATATCAATATAGTATCTGACAATTAATAACTCTTACATTTAAGTTGTTCTTTTTCTTGCTATAGTACTAAAAAATGTTAAAATAAAAAGAGTAAAATATGATAGGAGATGAAAATAAATGAATTATGCAAAAATGATTGATCATACCGTGTTAAAAGCAGACGCAACAAAAGAGATGGTGACTATAATTATAAAAGAGGCAATAAAATATGAGTTTGCGTCTGTCTGTATAAATCCAACTTGGGTTCGCTATGCTAGTGAAATGCTAAAAGATAGCAACGTTAAAGTTTGTACCGTTATTGGGTTTCCATTAGGGGCAAATACAAGTGCTGTTAAGGCTTTTGAAACAAAAGATGCTATCAATAATGGTGCCGATGAAATTGATATGGTAATTAATATAGGAGCTCTAAAGGATAAGAACTATCAACTTGTAGAAGATGATATTCGTGCAGTTGTTGAAGCAAGCGATGGTAAAACAGTCAAAGTAATTATTGAAACTTGTTTATTAACTGAAGATGAGATTGTCAAAGCATCTGAACTTGCAATGAATGCAAAAGCAACTTTTGTAAAAACATCAACAGGATTTAGTACTAGAGGAGCTATTGTTAAAGATGTTGTTTTAATGAAACAAACAGTAGGGGATGTACTAGAGATAAAAGCTTCTGGAGGAGTAAAAACGAAGGAAGACCTAGAAGCTATGGTTGAAGCTGGTGCCACAAGAATTGGTACCTCTAGTGGAGTTTCATTAGTAAAACGTTAAAAAAATTGATTATTCCAAAATATCTATTGCTTTTAGAGTAGTAATTATGTATAATATTAGGTGTATTTTTGAGTAAAGGGGGGAAGTTCAATGGCAAAAACAGTTGTAAGAGATAATGAATCATTAGATGATGCATTACGTCGTTTCAAAAGACAAGTTTCTCGAACAGGAACCCTTGCTGAAGCTCGGAAAAGAGAATTTTACGTAAAACCTGGTCTAAAACGTAAAATGAAATCTGAAGCAGCTAGAAAAAATAAAGGAAAACGTTAAGTAAGAGCTAGATTATTTCTAGCTTTTTGTTTTTTTTATAATAATGTATAAGTAGTAGTATTTTTATTATTTTTTTGATAGAATATAGAAGTAGTGAGGTGAAAAAGATGCAAGAAGAGAAAACTATTTATCAAGAATCAACCATACCATACTATGCTGTTGGGTGCTTTTGGCTTATCTATGCCTGTTTGCTTAATATGTATCGACTCACAGATTTTTTAATTGTTGGAGTTATCTCATTGATTATTTTTATGGTATTAAAAAAAGTAATAAAACCAAAAGAGATAAAAGTAATGGTTGATATTCTTACGAAAGATACTGGAAATCAAGTAGCAGATTCGATGATTGATATGCTTGAAAAGCAAATAAAATTATTATTAAATCATAATTTTAGTAGTGCATCTTTAATCAAAAATAGTGAAGAAATTATTTCTTGTTGCCAACAATTAATAACAAGTATTAAAAAGGATGTAAATAAGGCAATATCTGTTGAACGATCAATTTCTTATATTGATTCTCTATTAGTTAAGTTTGTAGAACAATATGATTATTTTTCTCAACTTAATAGTGAGAATCAAACAGTCAAATCTGGTCTTTTGCAAATAGAAAATGCATTTTCTAAAATAAAAGAGGTATATTTGAAACAAATTGACGAACTAAATAAGGATCATGTATTGGATCTATCACTTGATATAAAAGTGATGGAAGCTATATTCCAACAAGATGAACTTACGATAGAATCATTTATAAAGAAAAGCAAGGGAGAACAATAAAATGAATGAAAACAAAGAGCAACTAATACCAGAATTAACATTAGATCCAATTGGAGATTCGCTAGAATTAAAAGAAGAGATAGAACAACCACTAGCTACTACTTCAGATGATTTAGCACTAGCATCATTAACAAAAGAAGAACAACAAATTGTAGAACAATTCGCTGAAAAAATTGATATCAATAATTCTCAATTGGTTCTACAATATGGAGCAGCAGCCCAAACAAAATTAGCTGGTTTTTCTGAGAATACACTAAATAGTGTAAAAACAAAAGATTTAGGAGAAGTTGGTGGGTTAATTACTAATTTATTAGGTGAATTACGAAATATTGATACTGAAGATGATCAAAAAGGTTTCTTCAAGAAAAAAATTGATAAAATTACAAATATGAAAGCAAAATATGATAAAGCAGAAACCAATGTTGATAAGATATCAAAAATGTTAGATCAACATAAAGTTACATTACTAAAGGATATTGCGTTATTAGATGAAATGTATAAATTAAATTTACAAAATTATAAAGAACTTACCATGTATATTTTAGCGGGTAAAAAGCGTTTAGAAAAAGCTAGAAGCGTTGAACTACAAGAATTGATTGAAAAAGCACGTACTTCTGGATCTGCTGAAGATTCACAATTAGCAAATGACTTTGCCTCATTATGTGATCGTTTTGAAAAGAAAATTCATGATTTAGAGTTAACTCGTATGGTTTCTTTACAAATGGGGCCACAAATTCGTTTGGTTCAAAACAACGATATTTTAATGGCAGAAAAAATTCAATCTTCCATCGTAAATACAATTCCATTATGGAAATCACAAATGGTGTTATCATTAGGATTAGCACACTCTACAAATGCAATGCAAGCACAAAGAGCTGTCACTAATTTGACAAATGATTTATTAAAGAAAAATGCTGACACCTTAAAAATGGGATCAATTGAAACTGCGAAAGAATCAGAAAGAGGACTTGTTGATATTGAAACGTTAAAACATACAAATCAAACATTAATTTCTACATTTGATGAAGTTTTAAAAATTCAAGAGGATGGTCGTACAAAAAGAAGACAAGCAGAACAAGAATTGGCTAAAATTGAAAGTGATTTAAAGAACAAGTTACTAGATATTAGAGGATGAGGTAAATGAAGAAACTAATAGAGGATAAGAAGGTAGCAATCATCGTTATGTTCGTTATGATTGTTACAGCTACCCTTTTTGGAAGTTACCGTTCGTTGAATAAAATGTATCAAGAAGTTAATAATGTATTTTATCATGGCATTCATCAAGATGGTGATAGTATAGCAAATGATTTACGCACAAGAGTGGATGCTGCAAACAATTTAATAACGATTGCAGATAAATATAACGAGGATATTCCTTCTTCATTGATAAGCGATGTCAGAGAAGCTATTGAAACATTATCAAATGCGACTAAATTAAGTGCTAAATATACTGCAAATCAACTTTTAACTTCAACCACTGATTCATTAATTCGTTATCTTGAGGCTAGTTCAACAATTAGCCAAAAAGATACTGAGTATATTATCGGATTTAAAGCAACATTAGTATCACGAAGTAATACCATTGCACGTGATCCTTACAATCAAATGGTAGAGGAATATAACCAAGTGTTAGAAAGCTTTCCAGCTAATTTGTTAAGTAAGATAACTGGGATAAAGCAAGCAGAATCTTTCGAATAGGAGGAAATAGTATTGAAAAAAAATATTAAGAGTGGAATTATCTTTTTCATAGGTATCTTTTGTTTATTGCCTGTTCACGCGTTAAATGTTGTTCAACCGACAGAGATGTTTTATGTGAACGATAGTGCAAATGTAGTTTCTCAAGATGTAGAAAATCATATCGTAAACTATAATGATGTGCTGTTTCAAGAAACTGGTGCACAATTAGTGATCGTTACAGTTGATTTTTTAAACGGTGCCAGCATTCATGATTATGCTTATGAATTGTTTAATCAATGGCGAATTGGAACTAATGGAAATGGTATCTTAGTGTTATTAGCGATTGGAGAAGAAGATTATTATTGTATGACTGGTTCAGCTATCTCTGGATTTATTAGTGATAGTTCACTTTCTTCTATGCTACAAACATATTTAGAGCCTGACTTTGCGAGTGGTGATTATAGTAACGGTGTCTATAAAATATTTAATGCATTATATGAAAAATTAGAAAACTACTATGGTTTCACATATCAAGGTAGTTCAAATATAGATAATTCTTATAATAATAGCACAGCAAACAATAACTATAACTCAGCTCCAAATAAAACAAATTTTGTAAATACCCTGATTATTGTATTGATTTTTGTAGTTGTTATTGGATTATTGATTGTCATTATCGCAAGACCTAGAAGCAATGTTGAATATGTCTATGGTAGACCTAGAAGACGTTGGGTGTTCTTCGGTCCTAGAGTACGTCGTTATCGACCACCTAGACCCCCTAGACAACCAACACCACCTAGAGTGACGCCGACTGCTCAAAGAGATTCTAGAGCTTCACCAATTAGTCGGCCAAGAAGTGGCGGTGGAGGAACTACTAGAGGTACTGGAATAGGTAGAAGTAGTGTTAGCTCTTCTAGATCAAGTTCTACGTCAGCAGGACGTTCAAGTAGTGCAGGAAGAGGTATGGCTTCTGGACGTCCATCTGGAGGCATGCGATCAGGTGGAGGAGGTTTCTCTCGTGGAGGAGGAGCTGGAAGAAAATAACAAGAAGAATTTGTTCTTCTTGTTTTTTTTGTTTTATAATTCTTAATCAATCATATAATTATATGAGGTGATGATATGATAACTATCAATCAAACTACATTTAAAATAACGGACTACAGAGAATTACAATATATATCAACCAATAGAATCATTGTTTTATTAAAAGAAAAGTACATGGTTATTGATGGAATACAACTGGAAGTCTCTTATTTTTCAGGTATTGAAATACATGGGAAGGGTAATCTAGAATCCATTACTTTTAGGGATACGATATGATAGGATATGATGTATATGAAATTTATTGTGAAGATATCATTTCTTTTTTATCAGTTATTAAAAGATATAAAGTAAGTATTTTTCATTTGCATCAAATCGATGATAAGCATTATCGATTTATGACATATATCACTGCTAGAAAAAAGATAAATGCATTGAAATTTGATATAGAATATAAAAGAAGTACAGGAATCTTATTTTATATTTTATCTTTTTTGCATAATAAAATTACAATTCTTGGAATGATTAGCTTTATTATTGTCTATTTTTATTTAGATGCTTTTATTTGGAAAGTATCGATTGAAGGGATTTCACCAAATATTTCACAAGAATTAGAATCTCATTTAATTGATTATAATATCCAAGAAGGTTCAAAGAAAATTAGTTTTGAAGAACTCACTGCAATTAAAGATAGAATAGCAGAAGATTTCTCTTTGGATATTGATTGGCTTAATTTATATGTGGATGGAAATACCTATTTTATAAAATATACGAAAAAAGTTGAAAATGAAGTTGAGGAAAGTGACACAAATCCTATTGTTGCATGTAAAGCAGGGACAATTAAAGAAATTAATGTACAGGAAGGTAATGTATTAGTAAAAGTGAATCAACATGTAAATCCAGGAGATGTGCTTGTCGATAATACAATTTTTTCCACCAATGGTGAAGTTATTACCATTCCAACAAAGGGTTCTATTTATGCGTATACATGGAGTATCTATCAAACATCAATTGAAAGTACAGAAATTGACGAAGGTGAAGCCTTTTCTTATTTATTAATGAAGATAAGAGAACAGGTAAGTAGCCAAATGACTGGAAATTATGAAATAGATCAAGAAAATGTTTTACAATTTATTGTAAATGAGGGTACAATAACATTAAAGGTGCATTACACCTTTATAGAAGATATTGCATGTAAAAGGAGTAGTAGTAATGAATAATGGAAAAAGAATTGTTTTGAACGCTACATTAGAAGAATTAAGTAGGCTGTTTGGAATGAATGAAGAAAACATCGCTATGATTGAAAAACATTATGATATTAAAGTTGGAGTTAGAGCGAATGAACTTCATATTGTAACTGATGATGAAAGTATAATTAATAGTATTGAAGAAATAGTAAAGACATTATTAATGTTAGCACAAAAAGGAATTACGATAAGTAAACGAGATGTGATTTATGCTTTAAAATTAGTAAAGAAAAATCAATTATCAACGATGGAACAATTATTCAGTCAATCAATTGCTAAAACGATAAACGGTAAAATAATTTATCCTAAAACATTAGGCCAAAGAGAATATTATTTAGCACTTAAGCATAATGATGTTGTCTTTGGAATTGGGCCAGCTGGAACTGGTAAAACATATTTAGCAGTTGTTTTTGCTGTTGCAGCACTTAAACGAAATGAAGTTCAAAAAATCATTTTAACTAGACCAGCAGTAGAGGCAGGGGAAAATCTAGGCTTTTTACCTGGAGATTTAAAAGAAAAGGTAGATCCTTATTTACGACCATTGTATGATGCTTTATATGATATGCTAGGAGAACAGCAAAGCGAACGCTTAATTGAAAAAGGAGTCATTGAGATAGCTCCTTTAGCGTATATGCGGGGAAGAACGTTAGAAGATGCTTATGTTATTTTAGATGAAGCTCAAAACACAACAAAAGCACAAATGAAAATGTTTTTAACTCGATTAGGATTCAATTCTAAGATGATTATTACTGGAGATATTACTCAAATTGATTTGCCAAGAGGTGTTGCCTCTGGATTGAAGAATGCGATTGATATCATTCAAGGGATAGTGGGTGTATCCTTTGTTTATTTAAGTGCTTTGGATGTTGTTAGGCATCCTGTTGTTCAACGTATTATTGAACGATATGAAGTAAGGGAAGAAGAAATGTAAAGTATCTACATACAACCATTTGATTGAGACTGATTTGTTTTATAACAGGGTAGTCTCAATCTTTTTATATTAGAGAATAATTTTGAAAATGTTTCCAAACCAAGACTAGAAGAGCTTATTGCTAACGATCAATGTAACGTAATAACTGTTAGATTTTATGCAGATATAAGCAAACTTATCGAGCGATTTATTGAAAGAGATAACTCACCAGAACCATAGAGGTCATGTTATAAACACACAGTACCCTGAGGTAATGGGAAGTGAAACAAAATCCTGTGAATCGCAGATTGTTGATCCCACTTTATTTCTTAATGCAATGGAGCATAGAGGTATACTACATTTCTCAATTGGCGGGAAAGAAATATCTTATGATGAGATTTTGAATGAAATGAAAGAAAAATTATCCTTATGATAGTTTTTTTATTTTCCTTTGCAAAATAAAAAAAGTATCTAATTTCTTACATACTTTCTAATTTCTTACATACTTTCTAATTTTGCATACATAATTGCAATGATCGTTTTTGCATCAATAATTTTTCCTTCTTTGACTAATTGATACGCCTCATCAATATCCATTTCAACTACATCAATAAATTCGTCGATATCAGCATCTCTTGGATTCACTACTTTGATTATGTCATTCGTATAAAATAAATGAATTTCTTCATCACAATATCCAGGTGTTGGAATAATTTTCATAATCGATGTTAATGCTTTCGCTCGATATCCAGTTTCTTCCTCAATCTCTCTAGAAGCACATAATAATGGCTGTTCATTGATTTCAATTTTACCAGCAGGAATTTCAATCGTATATTGATTAATAGAGTATCTAAATTGCTTCACTAGTACTATTTTACCTTGATGGATAGCAACAATCCCAACACCGCCATGATGTCTTACGACTTCACGAATTGTTGTTAGATTATTTTCTTCTACAACTACTTGATCTTGATATACTTTAATAATTGCACCATCATAAATCAGTTGACTATTAATTTTAGTTTCCATCGTTATTAGGATTCCTCATAATTTGATACATTATGGTAAACAGTATCAACATCATCACATGCATTCAATAACGACATTAGACGTTCAAATAACTCCATCTCTTCCCCTTCTAATGTCGTATAATCTTGAGGTTCAGTTGTTATTTCATCTATTATAAACTCTGCTGTAGGATAGGCTTCTTCAATTGCTGTTTTTATTTTATATAAATCTTGAGGTTCACCAGTTACTTCCACAACTCCATCTTCTACTGTTTCAATATCAGTAGGCTCAACATCAGCAAGAATTAAGGCTTCTAATGTTGCTTCTTCATCTACTCCTTTAAATGCAACAATAGAGAATGTATTATATAAATAGGAAACAGAACCACTAGCTCCCAATTTAGATTTTGATTTTGCGAAAGCTGGTCGTACTTGACTTAATGTACGATTAATATTATCTGTTAAACATTCTACAATAACAGTAGAATTCCCTGGACCAAAACCTTCATATGTTAGTGATTCATAATTTTCATTTGCTCCACTTTTCACTTTATCAATTGCTCTTTTTATAACATCAGTAGGAACCTGTGCTTTTTTTGCTTTATCAATTAAGCGACGCAGTGCTAAATTTGCATCAGGGTCAGGACCACCGCTTTTTGCTTGTAAATAAATTTCTTTACCAAATTTTGAATATACTTTTGCTTTCATGGCAGCAGTTTTTGCCATTGAAGCTTTTCTAACTTCATGAGCTCTACCCATAGTATTTCCTCCTTTATGTATTTTCAATTTAAAATTATATACTTATTAGGTTATCTTTTCAATAAAAATAGCAGAATTATTGTACAAAAGCCAAAGCCATTGTGTATAATTGAAAAGAAATGGATGTGATTGGATGAAACGTATTGTTATCATTGGAGCTGGTGCAAGCGGACTTGCTTGTGCCTCGACTTTAATAAAAGAAAAAGTAGTAGCAGAAATTTATATCATTGATAAAAATAAAGAAATTGGAAAGAAACTACATGTAACCGGAAATGGACGTTGTAATTTATCAAATGCAAATATTAATAAAACAGCATATCATGGTGATATTGATGCTTTTTTTGAGATTGCACAGAATTTTAATGTGCTTTCTTATTTTGAAGAGCTAGGATTAGTATGTCGCCAAATTGATGATTTATATTATCCATATTCTTTACAAGCGAAATCAGTTTCTAATATCTTTCACTATCATTTAAATAAAAAAGCAACACTATGGTTAGATCAAGAAGTAATCTCTATAGAGCAATCAGAAGAATCTTACCTTATTAAAACAACAAAACAAAGTATTACAGCAGATTATGTTGTGTTAGCTACTGGTGGCAAAGCGGGATGGAATACAGCGAAAGCAGGCTATGAACTACTTAAGCAATTAAAAATTAGTTATCTTCCTTTATTTCCATCGTTAGTACAAATTGAAACAGAAAATGCATTCTCGTCTTTGAAAGGAACTAGAGTAAAAGCAACTATTTCTTTAGTTAAAAAAGCTGAAATTGTACGCAAGGAAACAGGAGAGGTTCTATTTACTGAAGATGGCTTATCTGGAATTGCTGTTTTTCAATTGACAAGTCAATTTTCATCAAATGATTTTACTGATTATACAGTGATATTAGATATGTTTCCAGATTTCACTATCCAACAATTATCAAATATGCTAAAGAGACAGTTAAAAATATTTGAAAATAATCAACTTTCTATAGCATTATTAGGGTTGTTGCCACATATTCTCTGTAATGAAGTAAAAAAAATGATTGGGTGCGAAGAAATTAATTATACGAATTGTACAACAATTGCAAACCAATTAAAGAATCTTACATTTGCTGTAAAAGCAACTAGAGGCTTTTCGTTTGCTCAGGTAACAAAAGGAGGAGTCAGTAAACTAGATGTAAATCCGAATTTATCATTTAAAAAATATCCTACTATCTTTGTTTGTGGTGAACTTTTAAATATTGATGGAGATTGTGGGGGATTTAATTTACATTTTGCTTTTGCGAGTGGAGATTTTGTGGCAAAAAAAATAATAGCAGAAAACAGGTAGTGTAGTCGTAGGGGGAATATAGCGATGTTGATGCTGGAAATAATTCTATTGGCAGTTGGATTAGCAATGGATGCTTTTACTGCTGCCATTTGTGAAGGAATGGCAATAAAGAAAGTAAAATTGCTTCATGTACTAGTGATTGGATCATTATTTGGAGGATTTCAAGCATTAATGCCTTTGTTAGGATATGGATTAGGAAAACAATTTCAAATTTATATTGAAGAAATTGATCATTGGATCGCTTTTATCTTATTATGTTTAATAGGAATTAATATGATAAAGGAATCGTTTGAACAAGTTGATGAGCATAAAGAAGCAGGTATTCATTTTAAAGAATTATTGGTTTTAGCAATCGCAACTAGTATTGATGCATTAGCGGTTGGAGTGAGCTTCGCTTTTTTAGATGTTAGGATTACTTCGTCTGCTTGTATGATTGGGATGATTACTTTTTTTCTTTCTTGTTGTGGTGTTCTTATTGGAAATGTCTTTGGTAAGAAGTATAAGAATAAAGCAAGTTTATTTGGTGGACTTATTCTAATTATGATTGGACTTAAAATTTTATCAGAACATTTTCATCATAAAGTATAAGAAAAAAGAAATAAACGTAAACGTATTATTTCTTAAAAAAGGAGAACTTTTTCTTTTTTTCTTTTACTTTTTTACCTGCAACAAGATCATCAACATTTTCATGTGTTTTTGCATTGTAAAAATGCAATTCAATTTGATCATGAGTTATTGTTAAAATGGCATAGGTTGGAAAGAATATTTTTCCACCTCTAGGAAAGCGTACACTACCAGGATTGATTACTAATATATCATCAACATATCGACTAATTGGCTGATGGGTATGTCCAAAACAAGCAATATCAGCATTATTTTCAATAGCTTCTTCAACAATTCTATCAATGGAGAACTCTACATCATGAAGATGACCATGGGCAATAAAAAAACGTTTGTTTTCAATCTCGATGACTAATTTGTTCTCTAAAGGATGATAATCATTATTTCCTTTCACCACATAAAGATTTTGAATCTTTAATCTAGTAGGATCATCTTGAACATCTCCGCAGTGAATACAAGTATTAATGGTTGGGTATTGTTCAAAAATTTTGTTTACCACAGAATTATTTAAATGAGAATCACTAACAATTAATACTTCTTTCATTATATTTCCACCTTTCTTTTTTTATATTAGAAAATATTTATTGATAATATTTAGTCATAAACTGTAATAATTAGGCGTTTGATGTTATAATTATATAACGGAGGTGTTACATCGTGCAAGCTTTTATAGAAATGAAGAGTGTAGTTAAATCATACCAAATGGGCGAAATAACCATAAATGCTTCTAATGGTGTCGATATTTCTATTGAAAAAGGTGAATTTGTTGTTATTGTTGGTCCTAGTGGTGCAGGAAAGACAACGATTTTAAATATTCTTGGCGGTATGGATACTCCAACAAGTGGTCAAGTCGTGATTGATGGTGTGCATATAAATTCTTATGATGAAAAACAACTAACTGAGTATAGAAGAAATGATATTGGGTTCGTTTTTCAATTTTATAATTTAGTTCAAAATTTAACGGCTTTAGAAAATGTAGAATTAGCTGTTCAAATATGCAAGAATCCATTAAATCCAGCAATGGTTTTGGATAAAGTGCAATTATCAGATCGTAAAGATAATTTTCCAGCACAATTATCTGGAGGAGAACAACAACGAGTAGCAATTGCTAGAGCAATTGCTAAAAATCCGAAATTATTGCTCTGCGATGAACCGACAGGTGCTTTGGATTATCAAACTGGAAAAACAATTTTGAAATTATTAAGAACCATGTGTGAAGAATACCAAATGACAGTGATTATTATTACTCATAACTCGGCATTAGCTCCAATGGCTGATCGCATCATTCATCTTAGAAATGGAAAGGTTGATAGGATGTATATAAATGAAAATGTTTTATCAATTGATGAAATAGAGTGGTAGTATGAAAAAATCAATGTATCGACGTTTACAATGGAGATTAATTAAGAAAACAAAATCACGGTTTTTATCCGTTTTTCTTATCATATTTATTGGTACTGCTTTTTTTTCTGGCTTGCGTGTAACACCATATGCAATGCGTAACTCAGCCAATCAATATTTACATGATTATCATTTTGTTGATATTTCAGCAATGACAACCTATGGAATTACCCAAGAAGATCTTAAGGTAATCAATAAACTAGATGTCGTTAGTCAAGCCATAGGAGCTTATCAATTTGATGCAATAAGTCAAATAAATGAAGTAGAAGATGGTATTACCGTTTATTCTTATAGTGAAGATAATAGTGAATTTTTCACTCCTTGTTTGGTAGAAGGAAGGTTACCATTGAATGATGATGAATGTCTGGTTGATCAACAATACATTTTGAAAAATGAAAATATAGAAATTGGTAGTAAAATAACAATTAAAAATGAAGAATATGAAAAAGAATTCACCATATCTGGTAGTATCAAAGATACTCGTTATATGATTTACCATACTAGAGGTATTAATTCTTATGGAACTGGTAGCAGTGAAGGCTATTTACTACTTCCAATCAATGAATGTAAAAATTATGCAATTAGTCAGGATATGCTTGATTTAATAGGAGAAGATATCATCTATAATCAAATTCTAATTACCATTAAGGGTGTATCTTCACTTAATTATTATTCAGATGAGTACGAGTCATTAGTTAATGAAGCTTTACTAGATATTGAGGAATGTTTGCAAAGTAGAGTTGATGAACGATATCTTAGTATTATCGCAGATAAACAAGCATTGTTAGAAGAACCAAAACAACAATATAATCAAGGATTAGCAGAGTTTACTGCTCAAAAGGCAGAATTTGAAACCTCAATAAATGAAGCGAAGTTGCAATTAATTGATGGTAAAATTCAAATTTTAGAGAATAAAAAAGAATTAATCAGCAATCAAGAAGAGTTTCAATCTGGAATATCTTCGATTACAGATCAAATTTCAAGGCTACAAGAGGAATTAAATACGTTACAACGGCAAATTGATGAAGCAAGAAATACGACTGAGCCAAACATACCACAAGATGGAGAAGAAGATAATCAAATCACAATACCAGATATAGCTAATAGCGATATAGATAGCATTATTGATAATGTTCAAACGACAATTTCTACAGTATCTAGTTCATTAGGAGATATCTCATTAATGGTATCAAGTATGATAGAATTAGAAAAAGCTTCACTACTACTAGAGAAAGCTGATATCGAATTAACGCTACAAGAACAACAACTTGCTTTAACAATAGAGGAAGCAAATGCTAAGTTTGATGAGGCAGAAGAGGAGTTAAATAAAGCAAAACAACAAATCGAAGCAGCAGAAGAAGAAATCAATAAAATTCCAAAAGGAGCTATCTATACATTCACTTTGTATGATAATGATGGAACAGCATCTTTCAAGAATGATTCTAATCGTATTGCAGCGATAGCAGTTTATTTTCCATTAATCTTCTTTTTAGTCGCAGCTTTAGTTAGTTTAACAACGATGACTAGAATGGTAGAAGAACAAAGAAGTCAAAACGGGACACTGCGAGCATTAGGGTATACAAAAACAGATATCTTGCTGCAGTATATCACGTATGCTTTATTAGCAACTCTATTGGGCTCTGTTGTTGGTATTCTTTTTGGCTGTATTATCTTCCCAATGATCATTTATGGTTTATATACTAAAATGATGTATGACATACCACAAACTATGTTGATTACTTATGAAACAACAATTACTGTCTTAACATTGGTGTTTGCAATTGCGACAAGTTTATTAGCAACAACCGCTTCTTGTATGAAGGAATTAAGTTTAATGCCAGCTATCTTAATGAGACCAAAAGCTCCAAAAGCAGGAAAACGAACTATTTTAGAAAAAATACCATTTCTCTGGAAACACTTTTCTTTCAATCAAAAAGTAACTTCCAGAAATATAATACGCTATAAAAAACGTTTCTTTATGAGTTTAATTGGTATTGCTGGTTGTACTTCATTACTAGTGGTAGGATATGGAATTCGTTATTCAATCACTGATATGATTTATAATCAATTTAATGATTTATGGATATATGATGCGGGAATCTATTTGCAAAACAATCTAGATGAAGAAGCTGGAAATGAATTTATGAGTAATTTAAAAGAGTATCAGGGAATTGATGAAGTTCTATTAACATATCAAAAAACAATTAAAGCAAAGAAAGATGGAGAACTAGTAAGTTTAACATTAATAATTCCAGATAGTGTCAATCGTTTTCGTCGCTATATTGGATTATATGACTATAAAACTGGAAGTGAATTGACGATCCCAGAGGATTCAATTATTATTACAGAAAAATATGCAGAAGAACTAAATATCACGAAAAACGATACGATTAAATTAGAAATAGATGGTGTATCTTATGATCTTGTTGTCAGTGCTATTGCAAAAAATTATCTTGGTGATTATGCTTATTTAAGTTCTGCGTATTATCAAACATTAACAGAAAATAAGCTTGTCTTCAATTCTGGCTATATAAATATTGATTCATCGATAGAGGAAAATAGTATTGCAGAAAACTTAATCAAAGATGATGAAATACTAGCAGTTTCTTTCAATAGTGGAGTAGCTGAAAAGTTAGATAGACAAATGCAGAGCATTGATATAGTGGTTTGGGTATTAATTATATCTGCTGGGCTATTAGCTTTTGTTGTTATCTATAATCTGACAAATATTAATATTAATGAAAGAATTAGTGAGATAGCAACAATTAAAGTTCTTGGATTTAGAGATCATGAAGTTTATGATTATGTATTTAGGGAAAATAAAGTACTAACAGTATTAGGCTGTATCATTGGTTTATTCTTAGGAGTCATATTACATCAATTCATTATTAAAACAGTGGAAATTGATGGTGGTATGTTTGAAAGAAGAATTCGACCAATTAGTTTCTTGTATTCTTCTTTATTAACAATTATGTTTACATATATCATCGAATTTGTTATGAGAAAGATTTTAAGGAAGGTCGACATGATTGAATCGTTAAAAAGCATAGAATAAGAATAGATGTGGATGGGAGATGGTGAATCATGATACAAAATATCATTTTGTTCAGTGCAATATTTATTGGACTAGTGGCACTTGCTGTGACTTTAATTTATAATCCTCCTTTAGCAACTGATCAAGAAATATTTGAAAAGGTAGTGAATGCGAAAGAATATGATGAAGAATACTATCGTTCATTAGACCATGAAGAATTACTAATTCCTTCTGAAAATGGCTACAATGTACATGCGATACTATATAAAAACAATTCCAATCGCTTCGTAGTGTATACACATGGTGTTCGTTGGAATCACATGGGTGGCTATAAATTCATGGAATTATACTATAGCTTATGTGGATTTAATGTTTTGATTTATGATTGTAGAAGGCATGGTAAAACGGGTGGTAAAGACATTACTTGGGGTTATTATGAAAAATATGATGTGAAAGCCTGCGTTAATTATTTATATGATACCTATGGTGATGATATTATTATTGGAGTTCATGGGGAATCGGTTGGTGCTAGTGCTACGATTGAATATTTAGGAATCGAAGATCAGAAGCCTATTCGTTTTATTATTGAAGAAGGTGGATTTAGCGATATTAATAAACTCTTCAGTAAAGTCATTAAGCAGGTTTTGAAAACAAGAGGAAAGATTATTTTATTTATTGCAAATATTTTATCAAAATTGAAAAAAGGATATTATTTTTCAGATATATCGCCTGAAAAGGTAATCTCAAAAATAGAAACTCCTATGCTGTTTATTCATGGAGATGCGGATGACTTAGTTCCTTTGAGTATGGCAGTCGATTTGTATAATAAGAAAAAAGAAGGCTACAAAGAGTTATATGTAGTAAAAGGTGGTAAACATTCAAAATCATATTATGCAGATGCAAAAGGATTTATGTGTACTATTATTAAATTTTTAATTAATATTAAGATTTTGAATCAAGATTTTGAACATTATGATTTCTTATATAATGAAATTATGGCATATAATCAAATAGTAGAGGAAGAAGAAAAAAGCAAATTGAATGACAGAAAAATAAATGGCAAGTCAAAAACTATAAAAAAGTAAATAATTTATCAACAAAAAAAGCTATTAAACGCTATTTCGAATAATCTGGCTATTTATTTACTAAAAATGAAATCTGTATATTTAGGAAAAAGCTAATTTTTATTTATCATAAAACTTTAAAATTATCAAAAAAAAGAAAGCGGTATCGAAATCTACTAAAATAAGGTAAATCATTCTGAATTTAATTTTTTTTCAATATAGAAAATCAAAAATATATTAAAAAAAAGCCTAAATCACTAGATTTATTATTTTAAATAGTATATAATTCCTATAGACGTATGATTAAAAGGAGGTTAACAGATGGATTATGATGTTAACAAACGAGTAAAAAATACCGTTTTAGAAGGGTTAGGGCAACGTAAAACAATGTTTGTCCCAATGGTGTGTATTTCATCATTCATGTTGGTCGGTTATGCGGCGCTTGATAAGGAAGCACCAGAAATTATTACAACGTCTGTAACAATGGATTTATCGGAAGCTCAGCGTTTAGGTGGAATCGATTATGAAAAAATCGAAGCAGTCGATAATCGTGACGATAGTTCAGCTATCAAATTCTTATCAAATGTTGATTTAGTGGATTTTGGTAGACCAGGAGAATATACTATTTATGTAACAGCAACAGATTCTTTTAACAATCAATCAAAAGCTAAAAAGATTACATTAAATTTAGTAGATAACGATGCTCCTGAACTTATTGAAAACAAAGATGCAGAAGATGGAAGTTATAAATATGAGGACAGTGTTATTAATTTACGTTATAATAGTAATGGAGATTTGAAAAACTATGTAACAGCTATGGATAATGATAGTTCTTCTGGATATAATGGAAATCTTACAGAATGGATATATCAAGAAGATGCTTATGGTAATAGGATTATTGATACGTCTGCTGTAGGAACACAATTTGCTTCTATAAGAGTAGAAGACAATAGTGGGAATGCAACTGAAAAGACATATCCTATTTACATCTTTGATGATATTGAACCTATCCTTCAAAAAACTGATTTAGGTAATGGTGGTTTTATAAACTACGGATCTGAATTTAACATTGCAGATTATATTACTGCACATGATGAATTAGATGGAGATTTAACAACTGAGATGGTTGTTACTGGAGATACTGTTGATACAACAATTTTTGGTGCAACATATCAACTATCAGTTACGGTCACAGATCATTCTGGAAATAAAGTGACGGATACTCTAACGTTGACTGTTGCTGATATTGAAGCACCAAAGATAACATTTAGTAAGAATAATTTTACAGTTTCATTATATGATACGATAAATGTTAGCGATTATGTTTCTGTATCTGATAATTATGATCAAAACGTAGCAAGCAAAGTTGAATATACTGGTGCTATTGATACCGCAACAACTGGGGAGAAATCAGTGACTATTTCTGTTGCTGATGAATCTGGAAACGTAGCGGTTGAAACATTCAATGTTACTGTTATTGATCCTGTTGTTTATAGTAGAAATCAAATTGTATCATTAGCTCAATCTAAGGTAGGATGTGCTTATGTGTATGGAGGAACTGGACCTAACTCATTTGACTGTTCAGGATTTACTCAATGGTTATATGGACAAGTAGGTATTAGTATTCCGCGTACAGCATCTACTCAATATGCTTCAGGAACATATGTTAGTTATTCTGATTTACAGCCAGGGGATTTATTGTTCTTCGATACTTTTGGAGGAGCTAGTCATGTTGGGGTGTATGTTGGAGATGGTATGATGATACATGCTGGTACATCTGCTACTGGAGTAAATTATTCTAATATTAATTCAAGTTATTGGAGTTCATGTTACTTAGGAGCAAGAAGATATTAAAATTGAATATATTAAAATTGAATAGAAAATTAAAAGGAATATAAGCGATTAGCGATTATTATATTCCTTTTATTCTGTCTATTTTATTGTTTCTCAGATTTGTGCTATAATTAACAATAGGAATTACGAAGGAGGATAAACATGTATATTGGTAATCGTTATCAGTTTAAAGAATATGATTCTTATCTTATTAATCATGAAAATAAGGATAGTAAGGAACTTATTCTTGAGGCTGCTACATTGGTATTTCCTTATGTATATAAGGAAGAAAAAACAGTGATATTTGCTGGGAAAGGAAATAATGGTGCAGATGGACTTTCATTAAGTTGTTTAATGAAGAAAAATAATCAGGATGTGTGTGTTATATTTCTTGGTGATGTAGATAGTATGCAAGATAATATCAAATTTTATTTATCAAGTGCAATTGCATTAGGAGTACAAGTATATCCTGCCAAAGAAATTGATGAAACTCTAGAAACTATCATACGTAATCAACTTTCTTCTGCTACGCTAGTTGTTGATGCTATTTTTGGTTTTGGATTTATTGGCTCACTAGCTGAAAAAGAAAATAAATGTGTGACCTTAATTAATGATTTTTATCAAGGAAGGGTAGTATCTATTGATGTTCCAAGTGGCTTAGATATCGATCGTGGTGTCGTAGCAAATAATGCTATTATTGCAGATATCACAGTTTCTTTTGTTGCATGCAAACTTGGATTTTTAAATCCTGCTGCTAAAAAATATCTTGGTCAATTAACGATTGAGAAGCTAGAGGTTGATCCTACAATTGAAGATAAAGTTGGTATGGCTAACTATTTTACAGACAAAGATGCTATTAATTTAATTAATCAACGTGATTTTCATGAACACAAATACACTCGTGGGAAAACATTACATATTACAGGCTGTAACCAATACAAGGGAGCTAGTCAACTAGCTGCCAAAGGAGCACTTACTTCTGGTGTTGGCTTGGTTAGTGTTTGTAGTAATTTCAAGGTATTATCAACGATTAATGTTGCTCTGCCAGAAGTGATTAGTATTGACGAAGAAAAAATAAAAATAGCAAAAGATATTAATAATTATAAATCTACATTATTTGGTAGTGGTTTAGGGAGTCATAAAAATCTAAAGCAACAATTAGAAGAAATATTGAGTTATAATCAAAACACAACAATTATCGATGGTGATGGAATCAATTGCATAGCTCAAAATTTAGAACTATTACATGCCAAGAAAGGACCAGTAATTTTAACACCACATTTTGGGGAATTTAGAAGATTGGTTCCAGATATGCAAGATTCTACAATGGCTGCGATTGAATTTGCGAAAGAATACGATGTGATTGTTATCTTAAAAGGTGCAAACACATTAATAACAGATGGTCATAATACTTATAGAAATTCAACTGGAAATCCTGCAATGGCAAGCGCTGGGATGGGGGATGTATTAGCTGGAATCGTTTCTAGTTTTGTTGCTCAAGGATATGGCAATCTGAATGCTTGTTTATTAGCTGTTTATATTCATGGACTTTCTGGAGATCAATTAGCAGAAAATTCTTATACAGTACTAGCAAGTTCACTTGCAGACTATCTACCAATTGTGATGAAAGAATTATTAAATAAAAAAAATAAAAATGATAAATAAAAATGTGGAGATATCTACCTAGTGATATCTCCACGTTTTCATTATTTTTTACGCATTATAGCTGTAATATTTCTTCCACATAATTTGTTTAATCGATAACTGTAAAATAAATCATTATTATCAATTGTACAATATGGTGAAATCGTAATATGTTCTTTCTTTACACCATTTATCAGTAATTGTTGTTGGACTAATCCTTTGCCATCCAACAAATAACTATCCTTATCTTTCTTTATATAAAAATTGCTAGTATCAAATGACATTTGTTTTACTAAATTAATAATATCATCTCTTGCTTCAAAATTTCTTTGTTCTAATGATGGACCAATGTAAGCATAGATATCGTCAGGATTCACTGCTTCTTTTTGAATTAAATGTTTGATAAATTTATCAACAATTTGCAAAACAGTTCCTTTCCAACCAGAATGAATTGCTCCAATAATTTGTTTATCTTCTGCATAGATTAATACAGGAATACAATCTGCATGATAACTGATTAGATATACATCACTATCCTTTGTATATAGTCCATCATAATTATAAAAGGCATCTTCTAAAGAGAACATTCCCTTACCGCCATCCTTTTTTGTTACTTCTAAAAAGTTTGTAGAATGTGTTTGTGTAGGAGATATCATATGATATAAATCTGTATGTAAATATTCAGATAATTTTATACGGTTTTTTAATACTGTTTCATGATCATCATTGACATTAAAAGCAAGGTTTAATCCTTGATAACTGCCTTTTGAAAATCCATCTAATCTAGTTGTTGTAAAAGCAATAATACTATTATTAATATCCCAAGTTAATAATTTCATTATATTTTTATCCTTTCTGTGCTTTTGTCTTTGTGCTTTTCTATATTTATTCATATATTATTAAGTGTAAAGGGGGAATTAGAATGTATTCAAATACAAATTGTTGTTGTAATGCAGGTGGATATGGTTCTGATTGTGGAGCAGCACCAACGAGTTTACAACCAATCGTTATGCCAGCAAATGTTCAAACTCGTCAATGCTACAATTATGTAGAACAACCTATTATTTGTCCAGTTGAATGTCGTACAGTTAATAACTTAGTTGCTGTACCACGTTATTATCAAACTTACACTCATACATGCTGTAACAATTACTAGGAAAAAAGATGCTATGCATCTTTTTTTATTATCTCATCTAACACCGATTTATCTGGATCGATATAAATGGTTTGATAATTACCTAAAATAACTTGTCCAGATTTTCCGCTGTTTGGTTTTTTTAGTTGTTTAACATGTGTATAATTGACAGGAACACTACTACTTAGTTTTCCTTTTGAAAAATAAGCAGCTAACTTACTTACTAAACGCATGGTGTATTCATCTAATTGTTCTTGATTAACGACAACATGACTTCCAGGCATATCTTTGGCATGGAACCATAAGTAGTTTTTAGAAGAAAACTTAAATGTCAGATAATCATTTTGCAAATTATTTTTACCAACGTAAATTTCAATGCCATCTTTTGTTAGGTAAGTAGAGAAATTCGGTTTTTTATTTGGTTTATTCTTTTGCTTTGATGCTCGTTTACGTAAGTATCCTGCGTTTTCTAATTCTTCCTTAATTTCTAAAGCATCGATAAAACTGGCATTTTCCATTTGGGTGAGTAATGTATCAAAGTATTCTATTTCTTCTTTTGTCAATCTAATTTGTTGATTTAAAATTGAAATCGAGTTTTTTGCTTTTTGATATTTATTATAATATTGTTTTGCATTTGTTTTACCATCGTATCGTGGATCTAATTCAATTTTCATAGTACTATTATCATAGTAATTATCAACAGTAACACTAGTCATTCCTTTTTTTATTAAATGTAAAGAAGAAAAAAGTAAATCTCCTTTAATTTTATATTCTTGACTATTTTCAGATTCATATAGTGTTTGTTCTAACTTATGTAATTTCTTTATATTTTTTTGATATTCTTTCTTGAGATACAACATTAAATCAGCCGTTTGCTGTTTGATTCTGTCTTTTTCTTCTTTAGTAAAGAAGAATTGATCCATACCATCGTATAAATGATAGGTAAGACCCGTTGTTTGAAAATGAGTTAGAGAGATTAAATGAAATTCTTCTTTGCCTTCATATTCATGAATAAAGCAAGTTTCACTACTTTGTAATTCTTCTAATGTTTTAACGATAGGCATACTCTGTTCTTGACGATAGGTAAGTTCTTTGGCTAATAAAGGAGACATACCACTATATTGTGTGTACATTTTTGGATATATGATAGGTTTTTCTTCCGTAAATAGGTTTTTCTTACCCTCTTGTAATGGCGGTAATTGATAGCTAGCTCCAGGTTGAATGTAACGAATGCTATTCATACTTGGAGAAATACGTTTAATGCTATCTAATATCGTATTACTTTCATCGCTCAAAATAATATTGGAATGTTTTCCCATGATTTCAACATATAAAAATTTATTTGTTACATCACCTAAATCATTTCTACCTTGGAAATGAATTTTAATGATTCGTTCTAAATCATACTGAAAAATTGATTGTATAAAATATCCCTCTAAATGTTTCCGAAGTAACATTGTTAAATGACTTGGCGTTGTCGCCTTTGGATAATTTTGATAGGTTATTGTTATTCTAGCATAATTTGGATGTGCTGATATTAATAATTGGTGATTGTTTCTATTCGCTCGAATTTGAAATAATAATTCATAATTCGATATTTGATATATTTTATTTACTTTACCAGAAGCTAAGTCACGATTCAAAAGTTTGACTATTCTTGACATAAAGATTCCATCAAATGCCATTGGGATCACCTCACTTGTTCCATTATAGCATGATTAACAAATTATTTTCTACTTATGTAAAAGAATATTCTGTTTTTAAAGGTATATGATAGTAGGTGAAATATAATGGAAATAATCTCTATTCTTAGTTGGAGTAGTTTGTTTATTGTACTTTTATTTATGTCTATTGAAGATATCAAAACAAAATCAGTACCAACCTTCTCTTTTTATCTGATTTTTATCATCATTGTTATCATAGGTTTTAAGGAAGATGGTCAATGGAATATAAATAGAATATTTGTCATGACTGTTGTTTTTTTTCTTTTTTATATCTTTAGCCAATTATTTTATCTGATTAAAAAAGAAGAAGGAATAGGCGAAGGAGATATCTATTTATTTGCTTTATTAGCTGGCTTGCTTGGATTGCACAAAACACTATATTTAATTATGCTTAGTAGTTTGCTTGGCTTATGTAGTTTTATACTATCCAAAGAAAAAAGAATTGCCTTTATTCCTTGCATTCTGATTGCCTTATTTTTAGTGATTACAACAATTTATTAACATTTCTACAAGTTTTTTTGGATTATTCTTGACACATAATTATTGATTTTGTATGATAAATCAATAAGGTGGTGTAATAGTGAAGAAAGGACTATTAATTGTTCTTAGTGGACCAAGTGGTGTTGGAAAAGGAACGGTACGAGAGAAGCTATTTCAAGAGCATTCATTAAATCTAGCATATTCTATATCAATGACGACTAGAAAGGCTAGACCTAATGAAAGGCATGGGGTTGATTATTTCTTTGTAACAGAAGAAGAGTTTTGTGATAAAATTCAAGAAAATGGTTTTCTTGAGCATGCAGAATTTGTTGGTAACCGATATGGAACACCAAGAGATTATGTAGAACAATTATTAAATGAGGGAAAAAATGTATTATTAGAAATTGAAGTGCAGGGGGCTTTACAAGTAATGAGTAGCTGTAAAGATGCATTAACTATTTTTTTAGTACCTCCATCATTAGAGGAATTAGAGCAAAGAATCCGTGGTAGAAAAACAGAAAAAGCAGAAATTATTCAACAACGTTTAGCAAAAGCAAAAAGAGAAATTGAAACTAAAGATCAGTATGATTATGTGGTAATTAATGATCAAGTTGAGAAGGCAAGTGCAACGATTTCTGCAATTATCAAACAATACATAAAGCAATAAGCAGGATGACTCCTGCTTTTATTAGTGGCAATTCACTAAAAAAAATGCTATAATTGATTAATTAGAAAGGAGGCTTTTTATGTATATTATAAGTGTTTTAGTAGAACATCCAACGAGTCATTTAGATCAAACATATGATTATTTATCAACGCAAGAACTTGTTATTGGAATTCGTGTCAAAATTACATTTGGAAAACAACACCTGATAGGCTATGTTGAAAAAGTCTCCTATCGCAAACTATCAAAAGAAGAGTTAGAAGCAGAAGCAGGATTTTCGTATCGTTACATAGAGGATGTTATTGATGATACTTGTTTATTAAATGAGGAGTTGACTTTATTAGCTGATAATATGGCAAAAATGACATTATCACCCAAAATTGCTTGTCTACAAGCGATGTTACCCAACCAATTAAAACCAAGCACTACGCGAAGTCATAACCCTCAAGAAAAGTATCAAACATATGTTTATTTACGCAAAGAAAAACCTGTAAAAGGAAGCAAGCAAAAAGAAATCATAGCTTTACTGCAACAAAAAAGTCCTCGTACCATCCAAGAATTAAATGCGACGTCTTCTAGCATCAAACGTTTAGAAGAATTAGGTATTGTTAAAACAATCGACAAAGCTACTTACAGAGAGATTTCCTATCAAAAAATTCAATCAAAAGATATTCAACTAACACCAAAGCAACAACAAATAGTTTCATCGATTATCAATGCAATGCAAGGAGTTTCTACGCATTTAATTCATGGTGTGACTGGCTCTGGAAAAACAGAAATCTATCTTCGCTTAAGTGAGTATGTGGTAAGTCAAGGAAAAAGTGTGATTGTATTAGTACCGGAAATTTCATTAACACCAAAAATGGTCTCCGTATTTAAAGAAAAATTTGGTGAGCTAGTCGCAGTGTTACATTCTCGCTTATCAAAAGGAGAACGATATGATGAATACCGTAAAATATCCAATCAAGAAGTACGAGTTGTTGTTGGAGCAAGAAGTGCTATTTTTGCACCTTTAACATCGATTGGTTTAATACTAATGGATGAAGAACATGATGCAAGTTACAAACAAGAATCATCACCTCGATACCATACAAAAGATATTGCATTACTAAGAGCTAAATACCATCATTGCCTTCTAGTATTAGGAAGTGCTACACCTTGCATTGAAAGCTATGCTAGAGCTAAAAATGGTCATTATATATTACATACATTGAATCAAAGAATTAATAAACAGGCATTACCAAACTATCAGATTGTCGATATGGCGAATGAAAGAAGAAGTGGACAATATGGTTTATTTTCTGCGAGTTTGATCTCTGCCATACAAAGACGAATCGATAAAGAGGAACAAATAGTACTTTTGTTGAATCGAAGAGGTTATGCCAATTATATCCTATGTAAAGAATGTGGATATTCACCAAAATGTCCGCATTGTGATGTGACATTAACCTATCATAAACATAATCAACAATTAAAATGTCATTATTGTGATTATCAAGAACACTATCTTCCAACATGTCCTTCTTGTCATTCAAGATTTGTGAATGAGGTTGGTTTTGGTACACAAAAGGTAGAGGAAGAATTAAAAAGACAATTCCCAACGATTCGTGTGATTCGGTTTGATGTCGATACAACCTCTAAAAAAAATGCACATCAAAAGCTATTAACTGCTTTTGAAAATCATGAGGCAGATGTTCTATTAGGAACGCAAATGATAGCGAAAGGTCTTGATATTGAAAATGTAACGCTTGTAGGGGTGATTGATGCTGATAGTAGTCTAAACATTCCAGATTTTCGCAGTAACGAGAGAACATTTCAATTAATTACGCAAGTGGCTGGAAGAAGTGGGCGTGGCAATAAGCAAGGCGAAGTCATCATTCAAACCTATAATCCTTATCATTATGCAATTGAACTTGGTGCTAGCCAAGATTACATTGCTTTCTTTCATCAAGAAATTAGCTATCGCAAATTGGCTAAATATCCACCATTTTGCTATCTAATATCTATCATTATTCAATCAAAAAAAGAAGAAGAAGCACTACATTCAGCAGAAGATATTACAACTATATTGAAATCAAACATGGTAAATGCTCAAGTATTAGGACCATCAAAAGCAATGCTATTTAAAATCAAAGATGAATATCGTTATCGTATTTTAATCAAATATACAACAAAGGAAGGTATTTTTGATATTGTGAAACATATTTACGATAAATATCGCAAATCAAAAACAAAGGTGATGATTGATGTAAATCCATATTCTCAGTTATAATAATAAAGGTAGGTTATCAATATGAGGAAACCAAATAAAAGAAATGAAGTAGAGATGTTAGAGGAATCCTATCGTAAAGGAGACAATCGAGCAATCTATAATTTAGGATGGTGTTATTTGTTAGGTGCAAATACGATAAAAGATGAAGAAAAAGCTGTTGAATACTTCAAAAAAGGGGCTCTATTAAAAGATCCTAAATGTATGCTAGCCTTAGCTATTTGTTATCGAGATGGCGAAGGTATTTCAAAGGATTTAGAGAAGATGATCTATTGGTTAAAACAAGGAACAATTCTAGAAGATATTGATTGTATCTATCAATTAGCTTCCTCCTATGATCAAGGATTAGGCGTTAGTCAAGATCAACAAAAGGCGATAGAATTGATGCAAGAAATAGCATCCTACCATAAAGAAGCTCGAACATACCTAAAGCAAAAAGGAATACAACATTCTCGATTTGCTGATCTATTTAAAAGGAAATCACAATGATCCGAGAACAAGCAATTTCGATTTTAGTCAAAGTTCAAGTACATCGAGGCTATGCAAATCTATTATTAGATGACGTTATCAAGAAAAACAATTATTCTGAGAATGACAATGCTTTATTAACAAAACTAGTGTATGGAACAATTCAACATCAAATCTATTTGGATTATCAATTATCATTTCTTTTAAAACAAAAAAAAGCAAAACCATTTGAAAAACAATTATTATTAATTAGTTTATATCAGTTTATCTATTTAACTAAGATACCTAATTATGCTATTATTAATGAGGCAGTAGAAATTGCCAAACGAAAACGAGGAATTCCAACCTCAAAATTTATCAATGCAGTGTTACGAAATTTCATAAAAGTGGGACCTCAAGAGATTATTGCTTCTTCTAAAGAGCAATATCTAAGTATTAAGAGCAGTCATCCACTTTGGCTAATTAAGCTATTATTTAAGCAATATGGAGAAGAGGAAACAAAAAAAATAACAGAAGCAAATTTACAAGTACCAAATCTTACAGCAAGAGTGAATACATTAGTATGCTCAAGAGAGACATTCTTAGAAAACTATCCAAATTTTAAAGCAGGAAATATTTCAAAAGATGCACTAATCTATCAAAAAGGTGGTAATCTAGCTACCTTAGAGGTATATAAAGAAGGAAAGATTACGATTCAGGATGAATCTAGTCAATTAGTCGCCCATCTTTTACATCCTACAGAGCATAGCTATGTACTAGATATGTGTAGTGCACCAGGTAATAAAACAACGCATTTAAGTCAAATTATGCAAAATACTGGTCGAATTGATGCGTATGATATTCATGCATCCAAAATTGCGACCATTGAACAAAATGCCAAAAGATTACATATTACAAATATTCATGCATTTGCTTTTGATTCTACTAAATTAATAAGCAATTATGATTTGGAGACTTTTGACTATATTTTATTAGATGCACCTTGTTCTGGGTTGGGTGTAATAGCAAGAAAACCAGAAATTAAATACCATGATTCTGCCATGATGGATAGTTTAATTCCTTTACAAAAAGAATTATTAGAGGTAGCGTATCAATTACTAAAAAAAGGTGGACAATTGGTGTATAGTACTTGTACGATTAATAAAAAAGAAAACGAAAACCAAATCACTAATTTTTTAAAAAATCATCAAGATATGAGAAAAGAATTTGAGCAAACAATTTTACCATATATGTACCAAAGCGATGGTTTTTATATGTGTAAGTTAGTAAAATGAGGTAATTATGGAAAGTATCTATGGAAAAACAATAGAACAATTAAATGATGAGTTTTTACAAATCAATCAAAAGAAGTTTAGAGCAACCCAAGTATTTGAATGGCTGTATCAAAAGAAAGCAACATCCTTTGATCAAATGAGTAATTTAAGTAAAGAATTACGAGAGAAACTTGCTAGTCTTTATTATTTTGAAAATATAACGATCAAAGAGAAACAAGAATCAAGTGATGGCACCATCAAATTCCTATTTGAATTGTCTGATGGTGGATTAATTGAAACGGTGTTAATGCGTTTCAATTATGGTAATTCTGTTTGTGTTACTTCTCAATTAGGCTGTAATATGGGCTGTCGCTTCTGTGCTAGTGGACTTCTAAAGAAACAACGCGACTTGACAGCTACAGAAATGGTGATTCAAGTACTAATGGTAGAAAGAGTAACGAATGAAAGAATATCCCATATTGTCGTTATGGGTACTGGAGAACCATTTGAAAATTATGAAGAAGTAAATAGGTTTGTTCATATCATTAACCATAGCTTAGGATTGGCAATTGGCTCTAGGCATATTACGATTTCTACTTGTGGTTTGGTTGATAAAATCTTAGAGTATGCGAATAATGGTCTACAAACCAATTTAGCAATTTCACTACATGCACCTAATGATGAAATTAGAAATCAATTAATGCCAATTAATAAAAAATATCCAATGGATGTACTAAAAGAGGCGATTAAAACATATAGTGAAAAAACGAATCGTAGAGTAACATTTGAATATATTTTATTAGATGGTGTCAATGACTCTTTGATTCATGCTAGACAACTAGCACACTATGTACATGGATTGAATGCCTATGTTAATTTAATTCCTTACAATAGTGTTAGTGAGTTTCAGTATCAACAATCCAAAAGTCAAAATGTAGAAGCATTCAAAAATGAATTATTGCGATTACAAATCAATACCACACTGCGTAAAGAAAAAGGAACTGATATTTTAGCAGCTTGTGGACAATTACGTGCAAAACATAAAAAATAGGAGGTGGTTGCATTGGAATACTTTGATCGAAGTGATATTGGACAATTACGAAAAGTGAACCAAGATTTAACCCATATAATTGTAAATTCGCATCATCAATTATTAGCGATTGTTTGTGATGGTATGGGTGGACATTTAGCTGGAGAAACAGCAGCTAAATTAGTCGTTAGTGAAATTGTAGAAGAATTTAATAAAATCGACTATTTTTCTTCCACAAACGAAGCTAAATTATGGATAAAAGAAACAATAGCAAAAGCAAATAAAAGTGTTTATCAACATGCATTTGAAAAAGAATACCAAGGTATGGGAACGACGATTGTTTTATGTATCGTGTTAGATTCGCTTTGTTTAATAACCCATGTGGGAGATAGTAGAGCTTACTACATTAATAATCAAGTTATTGAACAAATCACAAAAGATCACACCTTTGTCAATATGCTAATTGATACTGGATCCATTTCAAAAGAACAAGCAAAAAACCATCCAAAAAGAAATGTACTAATGAAGGCTGTCGGTGTTTTCAAAAATTTAAAAGTTGATGTTTTAATAAAAGAGATTCATCAAGGAAAATTATTATTATGTAGTGATGGGTTATACAATGGATTAGATGAAAACGATATTCACTTACTTGCCACTAATAACAAATTAACAGTAGAACAAAGAGTAAATCAATTAATTAAACTGACAAATGAACAAGGTGGATATGATAATATTGGTATCGTTTTAATTGATTTTGATGAGGAGGATTTAAAAAATGGCGATTAGTAAACAATACATAGCAGAACGTTACGAAATTAGAAAACTAATTGGACAAGGTGGTATGGCTGATGTCTATTTAGCTTATGATTTGATTTTAAATAGAGAAGTCGCTATTAAGATACTACGTAATTATTTAGCTGAAGATCCTATCTATATACAAAGATTTCAAAGAGAAGCAACAGCTGCAGCGACACTAACTCATAAAAACATTGTACAAATTTATGATGTTGGTGAAGATGAAGGTTACCATTATATTGTCATGGAATACGTACCTGATGCAACTTTAAAAGACTTAATTCGACGTAGAGGAGCACTTCATGTAGAAGAAGCGATTGATATTATGCACCAATTGGTTAGTGGAGTCAATGTCGCTCATCGTCATTCTATTATTCATAGAGATTTAAAACCACAAAATATTTTAATGACGCATGGTGGCTATGTGAAGATTGCTGATTTTGGAATCGCTATGGTACAATCAGTTTCACAGGTGACTCAAAATGAAACAATTATGGGCTCTTTACACTATCTAGCTCCAGAATTAGCAAGAGGTGAAAAAGCAACTGCACAGAGCGATATTTATTCTTTAGGAATCATTTTCTATGAGCTATTAAGAGGTGATGTACCTTTTAATGCCAATACAGCAGTTAATATTGCATTAAAACACATGCGTGATGAGATACCATCTATTAAAGAATTTAATCCAACAATTCCACAATCAGTCGAAAATATTATTATCAAAGCGACTGCAAAGAACCTGAATGAACGCTATAAAAATGCTTATGAAATGTTGGAAGATTTAGAGAATGCTTTAAGCAATCCAGATCAAAAAAAATTAGTACTATCAAATATTATTTATAATGAGAATGATAATACAACAGTTGTTGCCAAACGAATGGGACAAGACAATGAAACATCTCAAGAGGATTCTACTCGATTGAAACGGATAGAAGAAGCTAAAAAACAAAAGAAAAAGAAAAATATCATTGCAGGAAGTATTATTGGTGTTATTGCTGTTATCCTAGTTGTAATTGTTATTTTATTAATCAATGGATTAGGTAATAGCAGTAAAGTAAAAACAATCACAGTACCAGATTTGCTTAATTTAACGGCTGAAGAAGCAAAAGTGAAATTAGAGGATGTTGGATTAGTTCTAGATGATAGCTATTCATTATACGGTGTATCGGATACAATAGAAGTTGGTAAAGTCATGGATTACACTTCGAAAGGAGAAGAAGTAAAGCTAGGTACTAAAATTTCGGTTACTATTTCAAAAGGAAAAGTCATTGTGATTGCTAATTATGTAGGAAGAACCATAGATAATGCGGCGACTGAATTAGAGGCTTTAGGAGTTAAAGTGATTACGAAAGAGGTAAGTAGTGAAGAGCATGCTGCGGGTATTGTGATCGAACAAAGTATTTCAGAAGGGAAAACAATTCAACCAGATGCTGAAATAAAACAAATTACCTTAACTGTGTCAACTGGTTATAGTAATACGATGAAAGATGTTCTAGGATGGTCGATAGATAGTGCCAAAAAAGAATTAGAAAATGCAGGCTTTATTGTTGTTTTAGAAATTCTACCTGCTCCTACAACGATTGCAGAAATCGATGCTATGCAATTAAATGTTGTCATTGAACAATCGATTGCTGGTGGTTTAATTGTCACAGAAAAGAATACAACAGTAACTCTATATTATCATAAAACGAAACCAACGCTTCCAAATAACAACAATAACAATAACAACTCACAAAATCAAAGCACTGGAGATGATTCTGGCGATGATTAAAGGAAGGATAATGAAAGTCTTATCCAATTTATATACAGTGGAAAGTCATGGAAACGTGATTGAATGTATTCCTAGAGGAAAATTCAGGTATACAAATCAAAAACCAATTGTCGGTGATATCGTAACAATCCAAGTCGATGAAAATAATAAAGGCTATATTATGGAAATTGACGAGCGAAAAAATCAATTAGTTCGTCCTCCTATTGCCAATATAGACCAAGCGATTGTTGTTTTTTCTAGTAAAGAACCAAGGTTTTCATTTCAGTTATTAGATCGTTTTCTTGCAATTATTGAGCATCATCGAATTACACCTATCATCATTATTACAAAATCAGATTTATTCGAGGAAGTAGAAGAAATTCAAACGAGTTTAAATAGCTATATCGCTTCTGGTTATTCTGTTATCTATACTAGTGCTAAAAATAAAGAAGGACTAGAACAGTTACCAGCAATATTTAAAGATAAGATTAGTGTCTTCACTGGTCAAAGTGGTGTTGGTAAATCAAGCTTGTTGAATGCGATTGATGATTCATTACAATTAGAAACGAATCAAATATCAAAAGCCTTAGGCAGAGGAAAACATACCACAAGACATGTAGAATTATTACCATTTTACAATGGATTAATAGCGGATACCCCAGGATTTTCTTCATTAAGTTTTGATGCTTTAACAACTAGAGATCTTGCAGTCGCTTATCATGATTTTCGTGAATACGCAAAAGAATGCAAATTTAGAGGCTGTTTACATGAAAATGAACCAAACTGTCGAGTAAAAGAGTCAGTACGTAATGGAGAAATCATCGAATCTAGATATATAAATTATATAAGCATTTTAGAAGAAATAAAAAATAGAAAGGAGATCTATTGATGAGTATTATTGCACCATCAGTATTATCCTGTAATTTTACAAAATTAGCAGAACAAATTAATGAATTGGAGAAAGCAGGAGTTTCTTGGCTTCATTACGATGTGATGGATGGACATTTTGTTCCAAATATATCTTTTGGAGCAAGTATTTTAAATGATATAAATACAATTACTGATTTGTTTTTAGATGTTCATTTAATGATCAGTGATCCTTTATTTCATTATCCAGCCTTCCAAAAAGCAGGTGCTGATTTAATTACCATCCATTATGAGGTATTTGAAGATCAACAAAAATTATTAGAAGTAATAAAAAAAATAAAACAAGATCATCTTAAAGTTGGGATTAGTATTAATCCAATGACTCCCTATCAAGTAGTATTACCATTTCTAAAAGAAATTGATGTCGTTTTATTAATGAGTGTACAGCCTGGCTTTGGTGGTCAAGCCTTCAATCCTAATGTCATTGATAAAATTAAAGCCTTACGCCAAGAAATTGATTTACATCAATATTCTGTATTATTAGAAGTTGATGGTGGTATAAATGCAGAAACCTATCCATTGGTAAAAGAAGCAGGTATTGATATTGTAGTAGCAGGAAGCTATATCTTTCATGCAAATGATATAAAACAAGCAGTGGAATCTCTTAAATGAAAATAGGAATTTATGGAGCTAGTGGTGATGTAGAAATTCAAGATAGCTCAATTGATTTTATTGCTGTTGATCGAGGATATGAGTATTTATTAAAAAAGCAAATCAAGCCGATAGAAGTGATTGGTGATTTTGATTCTATCGATGATACTATGCTAATATTGGGTGATATTACAACGTTACCTAGTGTTAAAGACGACACGGATACAGCGATAGCGATTGATAGAGCTGTTGACTTAGGTTATGATGAAATTGATTTGTATGGAGTTACTGGTGGAAGGTTGGATCATTTTATTGCTGTTTTGCGTTTATTAGTTCAATATCCTACGATTAAAATTTGCATTTATGATAATCAAAATAAAATATATATCTTACATAAAGGTAACCATCGAATTAAAAAATTAAATTATCAGTATATTTCTTTCTTTAGTATTACAAATACCTATATTTCTATTGAAGATGTAAAATATCCATTGAATGATTATTATTTACAATATGCAGATGCTTTATGTGTCTCAAATGAGATTTTTGGAAAAGACTGTCAATTGAAAATAACAGATAGTGTATTTGTTGTACAATCCAATGATAAGTTTTAATAAAAAGCTAGATAATTAGCTCATATTTTTATATAATATAAGTAAGGGAGTGAAATAATGGCTACGAAAAGAGAAAGACGAACAGATCGAAGACAAAATGATGAACTATTAGAAAAAGAAACAAGTCCAAATCGTTTTTTTAAAAATAGTAAAGGTGAAATAATGACTGATGAAGAAAGAAAGAAACTTATGTGGAAGTGGATTTGCTTCTTTATTTCAATTGGTTGTATTTGGTTTATCATAAATTTTGGGAACGCATCATAAGAAACAGCAAATTGCTGTTTCTTTTATTCTTGATTTAAATAGGGAGTCATATTATAATTAGAGTCAACAAGTAAGGGGGGGATTCAAATGGAAATCAGTATTTTACAAATTAAAAGAAAAGCAGATATGTTTACTAGAAATTATTTTAGAAAAATCTATTTAATATTTTTATTTGTCAATATGATTAATGTATTCATTCAATTAATCCCTAGTGGTATTATTTCAATTGCATTAAGTTTCTTTACTGTCACATTAACCCATGCTTATACCGTTGTTTCTATGAAAATGATTCATAGTGAAGCTGATCAAATCTCATTTAAAGATTCATTTGCAGGCTATTATTCCTTTATGAAAGTATTTCCTGCCTATCTAATGAAGAAAATAACCTTAACATGTATTAGTGTCATCATTGTATTGCCAGCTTTTTTACTGATTAATAATAAATTACAGTTATCCTTAAGTGACTTTATAAATTGGATGCGACTATTTATTGTTGGTGGATTTGAATCATCCTTGAATTGGATATTTGAAGAATTTGCCCTTAATTCGATCTTATTGGTAACTTCTGCCACTATATCAGCGATAGTCACTACTGTCTTTTCTTATGGTTTTGCCTTGGTTCCTTATTTATTAGAAAGCTATGATATTGCATGGAATGAAGCATTGGTTAAATCATGGCAATTAATGAAAGGACATAAAAGAGAATTGTTATTATTGCAGTTTTTATATTTACCTCGGATGATTATTTCAACTTTATTTACAAATCTATTACTAAGTTTAGCATATCTTTCTCCGATATTTGTTACGGTTCCAATTTTCTTTTATATATATGCTCCTATTATTCTGTGGTTACCACAAATGCAAGTAGCAACCGCTTTATTTTTTGAAGTATTAAAGACGAATGACGAAAATACAAATACAAATCAATTATTTAGAATCTAATGAGGTACCATATGGAAGTAGCAGATAGAATTGAATTATCATATGCATTACGTAAGCAAGGATATAATTGTGCACAATGTGTCATTGCTGCTTATAGTGATATCCTAGATATCACTCAAGAACAAGCAATCAAAATTAGTTATGGTTTTGGTGGCGGTTTTGGTGGGCAACGAGAACTTTGTGGTTGCTTAAGTGGTGCTGCTATGGTTGTAGGAATGCTGTTTGGTCAAGAACAAGCAGATTTAAAATTAAGGAAAGAAATCTATCAAAAAATCACAAAATTTTGTGATGACTTTGAAAGTAAGTATCATTCTAAAATATGTGCTGAATTACTTGGTATCGATAAAAAAGAAATGGAACGAGTTCATAAAACATGTAATGATTTAATCGTTCATACAATAGAAGTATTGAATGACTATATCCTTTACACTTCAATAGATTGAAGTGTTTTTTTATGAAATAATTCGATGAGATAAAGCTTTTGATTAGTATCTTAAAGGACTGTAAATAGATAAAGCAAGCTCGTTACTTTGTTTATTTATTAATTAGTAACAAGAATTTTATTTTACGTATCGTATTACATTTTTTTTATTTAAACAGAAATTTTCTAATGTAAGGGGTTAATACTAAATATATCGAAAAAAGATATAGTAATCATAAAAAAATTGATATAAAATAAAAAAGTCAGAGAACTAAATATCTTTTAAGAAAGGGTGATGTGATATGGCAGGTGTTGTTGTCGTAGGAAGTCAATGGGGCGATGAAGGTAAAGGAAAAATAACAGACTATCTTTCTTCAAAAGCCGATTATGTTGTTCGTTTTCAAGGTGGAAATAATGCAGGGCATACAATTGAGTTTGATGGAAAAAAATTTGCATTAAAACTAATTCCTTCTGGTGTTTTTAGCGGTAAATCCGTTGTATTAGCGAATGGGATGGTGATTCATCCAAAAGCATTATTAGAGGAAATGAAGTATTTAAATGATTTGGGTGTAACAACGGATCATATTTATATTAGTGATAGAGCACATGTAATCTTACCATATCATTTAGAAATTGATAAAATTCAAGAAGACTATAAAGCTGCTCAAAGTATTGGAACAACCAAAAAAGGTATTGGTCCAGCATACGTAGACAAGTATGCTAGAATTGGTATCCGCATGGGTGAGTTTATTGATGAAGAGTTATTTTATCAACGTTTAAATGTTGTATTAGCCATCAAGAAAAAAGAATATGTAGAGTTAGAACACTTTAGTGTTAATCAAATATTTAATGAGTATGTAGAGTATGCTAGGGTATTAAAGAAGTATGTATGCGATACTGCCTACTTATTGGATCAAGCTTTCATGCAAGAGAAAACAGTTTTATTTGAAGGGGCTCAAGGTACAATGTTGGATATTGATTATGGAACCTATCCTTTTGTCACTTCTAGTCATCCAGGAGCTACTGGAGTATCTGAGGGTACTGGGATTGGTCCAATTAATATCACTGATTCGATAGGGATAGTGAAGGCTTATACAACAAGAGTTGGTAGTGGTCCATTTCCTACAGAAATTGATGGTCAGTTAGCAGAGCGTATTCGAGAAGTTGGTAGAGAATATGGTACAGTAACCAAAAGAGCAAGAAGAATTGGTTGGTTTGATGCTGTCGTTGTTAATCAATCGAGAAGAATGAGTTCATTAACGAGTATCTCTTTGATGTTGTTGGATGTGTTATCTGGAATAGAGAAATTAAAACTCTGCGTCGCTTATCAATTAGATGGTGAAATGATTTATGCATTACCGTCAACTATTACGAAGGTAGAACGATGCATACCTATTTATGAGGAAATGGATGGTTGGCAAGAAGATATTTCGAATGTTAGAAGTTTTGAAGAATTACCTGAGAATGCTCAAAAATATATAAAAAGAATTGAAGAGTTAGTTCATTGTCCAATTGATATGTTCAGTGTTGGACCAGATAGAGAACAAACTATTATATTAAAAGAAATTATCTAGATGAGGTGACCTATGGATAACGAAATGATTGTCGTACTTGATTTTGGTAGTCAATATAATCAGTTAATCGCAAGAAGAATTAGAGAATTTGGTGTGTATAGTGAGTTACATCCTCATACATTAACGGTCGAAGAAATTAAGAAATTAGGGAATGTTGTAGGTGTTATTTTTAGTGGTGGACCAAATAGTGTCTATGATGATGGGGCATTTACATGTGATCCTGAGATTTTTACGATGGGAGTACCTATATTGGGAATCTGTTATGGAATGCAAATGACCCATTATATGGGTGGTGGTGAAGTTGTAGGATGTGACCATAAAGAATATGGACGTGCTGAAATAACAGTAGAAGGAGATTCTTTATTATTTAAAGGATTACCTAAAAAGCAAATTGTTTGGATGAGTCATGGCGATCAAGTAAGTAGGTTAGCGGATGGGTTTGTTAGGGATGCTTATAGTGATACTTGTGAGTTTGCAGCGGCTAGTCATAAAGAAAAAAATATCTATACAGTTCAATTTCATCCAGAAGTTAGAAACAGTCAATATGGAATAGATATGTTAAGGAATTTTGTTTTTGAGATTTGTAAGGCTTCAAAGAATTGGTCAATGGCTAGTTTTATTGAAATGGAAACAAAAAAGATAAAAGAAAAAGTTGGTAATGATCAGGTGTTATTAGCGTTGTCTGGTGGTGTTGATAGCAGTGTCGTTGCTGCTTTGTTACATAAAGCAATTGGAGATCAATTGTATTGTATGTTTATTGATCATGGATTGTTAAGGAAAGGTGAAGCAGAAAGTGTCATGGAGATGTTTGATCAAAACATGAAACTTAATCTTACAAAGATTGATGCGAAGGAAAGGTTTTTAAGTAAGTTAAACGGTGTTAGTGATCCAGAGGAAAAGAGAAAAATTATTGGTAATGAATTTGTCTATACCTTTGATGAGGAAATTAAGAAGTTAGTGGTTGGCCATGATATTAAATGGTTAGCACAAGGAACCTTATATACTGATGTAATTGAATCAGGAACAAAAACGGCTCAAACAATTAAATCACATCATAATGTCGGCGGATTACCTGAAGATATGCAATTTGAATTGATTGAACCTTTGAATATGTTATTTAAAGATGAAGTTAGAGAATTAGGGATTGAGTTAGGCTTACCAGAAGAAATGGTATGGAGACAACCATTTCCAGGTCCTGGGCTTGGAATTCGAGTATTAGGTGAGATTACCGAAGAGAAGTTAACGATTGTGCAAGATTCTGATTTGATTTTAAGAGAAGAAATTAGGAATGCAGGATTGGAGAGGGAGATTTGGCAATATTTTACTTGCTTACCTGATATAAGATCTGTGGGGGTTATGGGGGATCAAAGAACCTATGATTATACGGTGGCAATAAGAGCTGTGACTAGTATTGATGGAATGACTGGGGATTGGGCAAAGATACCTTATGAGGTATTGGATAGGATTTCAGTAAGAATAGTGAATGAAGTGAAGCATGTGAATAGAGTGGTGTATGATATTACATCTAAACCACCTGCTACGATAGAGTGGGAGTAAGAACTAAATATGATAAAACCTCGATAAAATTGAGGTTTTTTTGTTTTTGAATGAGGTTGTGACAATTAGTTGGGAGTTATGTTTAATATAGGTATAACTTTCTTGGGTAGTTAAAGCTCAAATTTTCAATTGAGTATGGCTTACCATAATATGATAATAATAAAATTTAATTTATTTTGATAAGCTAGTCAGATGAATACAATCTGTAAGTCCTAAACTGTATGCTTTTCTTATAGTATTTACTAAAAGGTCATTATGAGTTGCAAATAGATGCTCTAACAGCTTCTTTATTTCATCATTACCTTGCTTTTCAATCATCGAACAAATATGATTAAAATCATTTTCTAATTTTTCGATATCTTCAGATGTATTTGAATTAAATCGATTATTAGCAAAATCTTCAAAATGTTCATCAAAAATAGTTATATCTTTCATTCTATCACCTCTTGCTAATTATAATATATGAATAATTATATGTCAATATAAAACAGCGTATCTATAACTACGCTACTTTATAAGTTAGTTATAATAAAGCACAAACGACGGTAGAATATAGCTGTAGTAGATTGGAGGTGTACTGCATGCTAAAAATAACAATAGATGAAGTCTTAAAAGAAAAGGGAAAAACAAAATATTGGTTGATTAAAGAAACAGAACTAAATTTTCATACCGTAACGAATTTGGTTAAAAATAAAACGACTGCTATTAATTTTGAAACTCTAGAGAAAATCTGTAAAGCATTAGAGTGTTCACCAAATGATATTTTTGAGATTAAATGAAATCAGACTATTTGTAGAATAATCTGTAGTTATGTCATTTGATAATAGATTGCAAATAAAATATATGCTATACTATAATGGCTATAAATTAAATTTCAGATGTATATAATGAGCAGCTGTTAAATAAATAATCTTTCTGAATCACTATAAATTAAGAATTTATATGGGGGAATTAAATATGTATCATACTGAAAATATATTAGAAAAAATTTTTCAAAATTTAATTAATAGTAATGAAATTATAAAAAAGAATATAATAGAAGCACTGGAAATACCTTCTGATGATTTTAAATTTGAAAGAGAAGTAGAATTTATAAATGGCATTACTTCAGATTTTATAATTTATGATCATACAAAAACATTAAGAGCTATAATTGAGTGTAAAAGATCAGATATAGGAGTAACTGAGTTTGTTAGAGGAATTGGACAAGTATTGCAACATGAATACTTTTCAGATAACTTGATTCCTCCAAAGAAATTTCAATATCTACAATATCCAGATTCGGCAATAGCAAATGTTTTAATGGTACCATCTACATTTATTTGTAATACAGAATTAAACTTAGGGAAATTTAAGTTTCCTGAAAGTTGTAGCATCATGGAGGTACATACTAATAATAATTTCGTAAGAAGAATAAGCGACAAAGAACTAAAAAAATTAGCAAACGCTGAAGATGATAATCTAGTTACTATATGTCAGTATTATATGAGAGATAATAGGATATTTGAGTATTATATCTTATTAAATCTTTTAACAATCTTAGATATTTTTGAACCAAATAAATCTAGAATATTTAATCGGAAAAATATTGAGGATAACATTTTAAAAGAAATCAGTGTAATTAATAACGGAAATTGGAGAAATGCATTTATTTCTTTATCCAGTTTAGGTTTCATTGATTCTACTAATAGACCAACTCTACAATCTTCAAATTTGTATAAGCTTCCTTTAGAAAATTTTATCAATGCTTTATATGAAGATTATATTCATCCATTTATTGATGAGATAATGGATGTTCTCGTAGAAAAATCAAATGATGGATTGGTCAATATTAAAAATGGTGAAATAGTTGATTGTATTAGAAATAAATATGGCAATAGAGATGTTCTATTTTTGAGTGAAAGTAATTCAAGATATGTATCTAGTTGGCTTAATATTATGAGAGATGACTTAGGTTGTATTGATTTTGAACCAAAATCAAAAAATCCTATAAGGAAAATTAATTTTATTCCACATGAATTAACATTGCAATCAAGAATTGAAATGATAAAAAAATATTCAAAAGGATATAAATATCTTGATGATTTTAATAAAATCAAAAAAAATTTAGTAAATAGGGAGATTTAAATGAGTGCAAATACAGGATATACAGTTTTTGAAACTTTTGTTGGAGCTGGGGGATCTCACATAGGATTTATGAGAGAGAATTTTAGAACAGTATATGTTAATGATTTTGAAGATGATTGCTTAAAAACATTAGTATATAATAATCCAAATATACAGGAGGAAAATGCGTATATAGATAATACATCTATTATCGATATTAAACCTGCTTTACTAAGAAACAAAATAGGATTAAAAATTGGAGAGTTAGATGTAATGTTTGGTGGTGTAGTTTGTAAAGGGTTTAGCTTAGCAGGGGAACGTAGTCCAAATGATGAGAGAAATTATTTTTATCATAAACAATTAGATTTAGTGGAAGAATTTCAGCCTAAAATTTCTATTATAGAGAATGTAACCGCCATGTTAAATGCAAAAGTTTTGTGTCCAGATACTCCTATATCTTATAAAGAAAGAGTTGATGATTTATGGAAAAGATTAGAGATATATAAAGGAAAAAAAGCAGCACTAAGAAAAAGTAATCAAATATCAGAAGAAGTAATTTTAGAAGGAGAATCATTAAGAAAAGAAAAAGAAGTAATATTAACTGAGTTAAAGAAGAGTAAATATTATATATCTGTAATAGATGATATTAAAAATACCTATAGAAAATTAGGATATAAAATGTATATAGATATTTTAAATTCTGCATGGTATGGTGCTGCAACAAAGAGAGAACGTTTAATTTTAGTAGCAGTAAAAAACACAATAAATATTCCATTTAATTTTCCAAAACCATTGTATATGGATGAGACTATTTTTAAACAAGGTATGCCAAAAAAATATTTAAATTTACCAAATCCAAAGACTGTTAATGAGGCGTTAAGTTTGATTGATTATGCCGATGAAGATGATATCGATAATATTCCAATGGTTCATAACGATAAAACTGTGCAAAGGTTTAAGTATATCCCAGAAGGTGAGAGTATAGCTAAATATATTGATAAGTTGCCAGAAGAATTAAAAATAAGCAAATTTTATTCTAGAGGTTCTACAATGAGATTAAATGGTAAAGCACCTAGTCCAACTTTAGTTCCTGGTCATAGCAATTTTCCAGTACATCCTAAATTTCATAGATCAATAACAGTTCGTGAAGCAGCAGTAATAACTGGTTTTCCATTAAAATATAAGTTTTTTGGTTCTCATAGTAAAAGATGTGAGCATGTAGGTAATGCTGTGCCGCCAGACTTAGCACAATGTATAGCTAAAGAATGTGTCAAACTGTTGGATATGTATTATCTTAAAAAGATAAAGAAATGAAAGAATGTTTGATAGGAGATTGATACTATTTCAAATTATTTGATGTACAATATTTAGAATGGTAGAACAAAATGAGTAAATTAGATAGAACTAATTGCTCATTTTTTAGAATAAAAAGTTTGGTGATAAACAAAAAAAGATGAGTAGATAGATGAAAGTCATTAGAACAAAGATATTTAAATTTATAACTATTATTTTGTAAAATGCTCTAGAGGGAAGAAAGAATATCTAAATTTGTTTAATTATGATATAATATGACAAAGGCTGTGATGGTAGTTTTAAGGAATAATAATATAATATATTAAATAGAAATTTAGAAAGGGATAACTATATAAGATCATTAATTTCAATTTATCTTTAATGTTGTTAGGTGTAATCTGAAAATAATCTGAAAATAAAAAGAGAGAATAAAGCAAAAAATAAGAAAATGGGCAAAGAACCCCTTACTCCAAATAAACAGCTAAAAAACCTAGGTGGAAAGTAGGAGATTGTTAGGTAATATAGAGTTGATAAGTATCAATATATCCTCTTGGCTAAGTCCACTATTTAGAAGATTATCTAGAAATCTTAACGGATTTATTCTTACCAGCTGATCCATTACTGAGGATGGAAAATCTATTAATCTTCAATTTGGTAGTATTCATTCTTCTAAAGGAAGAACACATTTGTCTACATTAATAGTTGAAACATATTATTATCAATACAACATGCAATCTATTTTTACATAGCTATTGGGTAAAAGTAAAGCAATCAGCAATAGAAATAAAGGATGATTAACGTAGCTATGACAAGAGCTAAGAGTTTATTATGTTTAGCTTTACCAAAAGAGCACGTAAATGATGAACACATAAAAGATTTAGAAAAAATAGGTTGGAATATTGAAATACTAATATAAAAAGAGAAAAGTTTAATCAAAAGCAACGATAATATTGAGAGTATATAAGAAAGATTTAAAGTATTAATTTGCATTTTAGAAAGGAGCGGTCAGATGGGGATATTCAAGAAACTGTTCAAAAAAAACAAAGAAAATAATAAGTCTTGGGAAACATCAGTATTTACAGAAAATGATGAAGAATTAAGTGTTATTTTTTATGTATCGTCATCACCAGTAGGAACTTATACTAGAAGTAAATTTGAAGATTTTTATGTATATGAATGGTATATTGAGGAAACAAAAGAAATATTTTATGTTGGTAAGGGAAGAGGAAAAAGATATAAAGAAATTCATAGAAATGCTTATGAAGCCGAAAAAATTCGAAATGCATATAAAACAAATTATAGATTTGTAGCAAAAAAATTAACTGAGGAAGAAGCAATAGAATTAGAATCCCAAGAAATGCTGAGAATTTTGAATGAAACAAAGGATAGATTAACAAATAGGATTGTTCCTTTTACAGCTGAAAGAGATAATGGATATGGTAGAGGTTTTAATATGCCGAAATATGAGTTTGAAAAAGCACCTGTGTTATTTGTTACAGAGATTGATGAACATTATTTTGGTAAATGTGAGCGTAGTTTTGATGAGGTTGAAATGAATAACTTAAAATATGTTCATATTTTTGATAATGGTCTCTGGGGAGATGTTTTGAAGGTTTATGATGGAAATGTTGGAAAATATTATGCTGAAACAGAAGAACTTCTGAGAAGAAATGCCACTAAAATATTGAAAAGCCGATACGCTAAATCTATTACTGCATGGATATACATTGGAGATGAAGATTTACAGAATTATGAAATTAACCAGAAGAAAGCAATTGAAGAGTTAGGACGTGAAGTCCCAGTATCTATGTACGCACGTTGGGCAAATCAGCCTAATATTTTTAAGAAAATGAGTTTTAGACAATTTTGTGAAGTAAATCAAGAACTTCATAAAAATGAAGATACTCTTTGCTCATCAATGGGCGCTCTATATTTCAGGTTTTTACGTCAAATCAAAAAGACATATAAAAAGGAGAAAAAGCAGAAAAATTGTATAAGAATTAGGTTGGCATGAAAATGCCTATGATGTAATTAGCTCATATTACCCCTATAGATTGTCTAGTAGTTCTAGGCAATTTAGCGTTAAGTCTTTAATAAAAACTCATTTTTGATAAAATAAAATTTCAATCTGGTAGCAGCAAGAAAAAATGAAGGACATTAAATGAAGCAATCATTTAACTATTTAAATTAAATCAGAAAAGAAAGTAATCGAATGATCTTAAAACAAATAAAAAAAGATATCTATAAGTGACATCCTCATACATCATCATATAAAAACAGAAAGCCCATTATGACACACGCCATCATGATTCTATCGTTCGGACAGTAGTTTTCTCCTAAAACCAGTAGGCTTTCATTTTTTCAAGAAACTCTTTTGTAATTGGATAACCAGAGCTTTTACCAATAATAGAGTCAATTCCGCAGTAAGGGCATAGGGCTGTCCCTAAGGTATCTTTAATCCAATACGTAATCTCTTGTGGGGCAAAGATAGAAAGACAGTAAAAACAACCACACTGTTCATCTTGTAAAATTTTTTCTTTGTGATTGGTGCAGAATTCATGTGCTTTAATATAATCAGGTGTATCATTCATTTTTTTTGTTCTCTCTTTCTGTTTGTGCTTATCTTTTTTTGTTTTAATTGTTGCGATTCTATTTTATGAAAGGTGTAACGCTATTCGATTTCGAAACATTACTAGTGGAAACACTAGTAATAAGCAGCCATAAACTTACTTGTTCTCTACGAGTATTATAGCAAATGTAACCTATGCAATGCAATCAACTACTTTAGATGATTTTAACGGTAATTAAGATATGCATTAAATAAATATCTAAAAGAAGTAAGAAAATGTGCTAAAATAAACATATGTTTACTAATATATATTTTATGGAGGAATTCATATGAATAGGATTTATGAAAGATTAAAAAACGATGATAATTTTAAAGATAAATTGAATTTCAATGAAATTGAAAATTGTCTTACTATTGTTTTACATGATTATTTAAGCCTCGACTACTTTGAAGGTAACTATACATCTGCTTGCGATGAAGGTCTTATTAATCTAAAAAGAACAGAGGGAGATGAAGTTAGTAAGCGTTTGACACCCTTTGTAACTCATTGGCATATTACCGATGACGACGAAGCTCTTGAAGTTATAAATGAGCTTGCTAGTGGCAACGAAATTTTTATTGATGATGTTAGAGGTTTTAAATTTTTCAAGTTAAGGGTTATGAGTAAAGAAAAATTCGAGAAAAAGAAAGAAAAGTATATGGCAAAGAAATATTTGCGTATTTATTCTGGAAAATCAATTATTAAACGAAACGATTAACTATAACAGTTTTAATAGATATATGAAAACAGGCACTTGATAGTTTGTCTTTATGATGGACTATCATTTGTGCATTTTTATAATTATTTATATTATTGTATAATTACAAAGATGCTAATATAATAGCTCTAATAATAAAATACTAGTTTTTCCTTTTTATAGTATACTATAGATAGTACAGTAATAATATTTTTAATTAAATGTAGAAAAATATTAATTATGAGGTCACAGTTCCTCAAAAGAACTGTCTAATTAGTGAAAGGAGAATTTATAAATGAAAAAACAATCAAGTAATTCTATTGATATAAATATATTAATTGCTCATGCAATTGATGGTGATTCTACTGCACTAAGTCAAATTCTGAATGAAGTAAATGATTTTGTATTTAATTTATCCTTACGAATGTTAGGAACAATTGCAGATGCAGAAGATGCTATTTTAATTAAAATCATAACAAACTTATCTTCATTTAAAATGAACTCTAAATTTGAAACATGGGTTTATCGTATTGCAAGTAACTATTTAGTTGATTATAAAAAATCAATGTTTGCTCAATATCCTTTAGATTTTTCTTACTATGCTAATGATATTAAATTTAAAAGTGATGAATCAATTGAACATGTATTTGAAAAAATAGAAAGCGAACAATTAGCAAATGAACTAAAACTATCATGTACTAACGTTATGTTGCAATGTTTAACACCAGTAAATAGATGTATCTTCATTTTAGGAACAATGTTTGAAATGAACAGTCAATTAGCAAGTGAGATTTTAGATATGACACCTCAAAATTATAGAAAAAGACTTTCACGAAGTCGAAAAAAAATGCAAGAATTTCTATTTGAAAACTGTGGACTTGCAGGTGGAAGTTGTAAATGTATAAATCGAATACATTATGCCATTACATGTACTCGTTTAAATCCTGATAATTTAGAATACTCAAAATTGACTTTTCTTGATAAAGATTTGTTGGATGAACATAAATCTATTATGGAAGATATAGAAGAACAGGTTGATGTATTCAAAAACCTTTCTTGGTATCATTCTACTTTAGATAATGAATCATTTATTCGTAACCTTCTTTCATCAAATGATGTTATAAAATTACTTAATTTTACTAAGGAGGAACTGCAATGATTGATTTCATTAAGATAATGGCTTTCCTTAATGATTTTTCAAAGAATAACAATAGAGAATGGTTTCATACTCATACATTAGAGAGAAAGCAAATGATGAGTGAGTTTGAAAAGTTTATAGAAGATTTAGAGATTAGAATTGCTAATTTTGATGAAACGATATTGTATTATCCACCAAAAGATCTAATATTTAAACAAGTTAAAGATACTCGTTTTAGCAAGGATAATACACCATATAATCCTTCATTTCGTGCTCATATTGCACCTAAGGGTAAACCTATACCAGTAGGATACTATATTTGTATTAAGCCAAATAATGAATCCTTTATTGGTGGTGGATTTTTCACTGATATATTTAGTAAAGCAACCAATGATATACGAGATTCCATTTCTAATCATGAAAAAGAATTTATTCAGATTATATCTAATAATTTATTTATGGAAAACTTTATTGTTGAGGGGAATTAATTAAAGAAAGTGCCTAAAATATATAATTCTGAATCTGAGGTTGCAGAATACTTGAAACATAAAAGTTGGTACTTGGAATATAAAATTACTGATTCAGAAATAATTGAAAATGAAAATTTACTAGATATGATTGTTCAAAAATTTATGTTAATGAAGGATTTTAATCATTTTTTAAATAGAGCTTTGGCTGATTTCGAAATGCCGAAAGGATGGAAAACAGATGATAAAATTGATTCAACTATTAGTACTAGGTACTATCTTAGCTTTAATAGATATAGTTCCAATGATAAAGAACAAAATTGATAAATATTCAATTATTTCTGCATTTGTTTATCATTTAATAATGCTATTTATATTGTTTAGTATTTCGAATTCTCAGAAAATTATTTTAGGGTCTGTGGTGTATCTAATATGTTCGATTCCAATTGTAGTTTTAGTTTTCAAAGAGGATAGAAAGTCAGTACCTATAATCCTAGTTTCTTCAATGATATTAGGAGTGATTTCAGGTTTTATAATGCAAACATTGTTTATGTAAGTGTAGGAAAATATGGAAAGAAAACAAACAAATTAAAGTTAAATTATTTATCAATTAAAAATAAAATAGACCTAAATTATAACGGTATATCTTAGTGATAGACTGTTATTTTTTATATGTATATAATCACGTTTTCAACACATATAAAATAATCCTATAAGAATTTAATTGATTTTTTTATGCGATATTTGCACAATATTATCAATACATGTTTAATAATGATTATTTATAGATTTTTTGATTATTAATATAGTATAATAAAGGTAATAATTGGTAATTTATTATAGAGGAGTGATTTAATGAATATTTTTGAAACTTTACCTTCAAATTTCTTTAGTATATTTAATAATATTAATAGAGCTGTTTATAGTGATTGTTTATTCGTTTTATACGATTATATGAAGGATGATGCTTCTTTTGCATCATTAAAAGAAAACATAATATTTGAACTTGAAAAATATTTTAATACACATATTATTGAATTTGATGATGAACAAAATCATACGCCTAAAGATAGAGCATATTCTGTATATAGACGTTTAAAGGATTGTGGATGGATAAATGAAGAGGTGGGGGATAATTATCAAATCTATGCTACTTTTGAAGACTATGCAACTACTATGATAGAGACTTTATTTAATTTGGATAAAGACAAGGATATTGAATACTCAAGTATGGTATATAATATCTATTCATCTTTTACTAATTTTGATATTAATAACGGACATAAAATCCTTGATGCTCAATATAGCATGACAAAAGAATTAATGACTAAATTAAAAAATCTTAATACAAATATTAAGCGATATATAAAAAGATTATTACGAGAAAATATGAAAAATGATCTAAATCAATTATTTGAATCATTACTTAGTGATTATCAATTAAAGATTGTTGATAGAGCATTTTATAATTTAACGACACGTGATCATCCTGTAAAGTATAGGAATAGCATTATAGACACGATAAATAAAATTAGAGATAGCGAGAAGACAACTGACATTATTGTTAGAAATATAATGGATACTAAAGATATAACCTATCAAGAGGCATATGATATCTTTGATGAACAAACACTATATATGATTGATGCTTTTGAAAGTATATCAGATATCATTAGTGAAATTAGTAGGAAGAATGAAAAGTTTGTTTCCTCTGCAACTAATAGAATCATGTTTTTAATTAATGTTAAAGAAGATATTGGCGGAAAAATAAATGAAATTATTAAAGAGGGACAAAAATATGATAAAGTTTTAGATAATGTTATCAATATATCTATTAATAGAAACTTAGATCAGGATTCTATTTATTCTCCAAGAAAAATAAGGAAAGTAATGAAAACGGATGTAATCGAAGATATTAAGTTAGATAATGAAGTTTTAGAAAATGCCATTAAAAAACTGAGAATTAATGACAAATACACTCAAAAATTCATTGAAAAAAAAGTGATGAATAAATTGAAAGATATTTCAGAAATAAAGGGGTCAAAGTATCTAAATGAAGAAAAGGATATATCATTATTTGTATTAACTTGGTTGTATGGGTATAATGAAAATTCTAAATATCAAATTGAACCAGAAGATAATTTAATTAATATCAATCATTACCAATTTAGAGAATTTATTATAAAGGAGAAGAAATGAAATGAATGAAAAAATGCAGAATATAATTGTGTCATATGATACCTTTTCGGATAATCAAAAACAGAAGTTTTCTAGAATTATCAATCGATTATTATCTGTTAATTATCTATGTGGTGGTCGTAAAAGAGATAGAGATGATTTTTACTTTATAAGTACTAATGAAAAAATAATTAAAGATTTTTTATTATTAATTGATTATCAATTATATTTGAATAATGCTGATCAAGTTGCTTATATACTCAACAATAATAATTATAATCATTTAAACATAAATAAATTTCACTCTGTAGTTTTATTATTACTAAGAAAAATATACTTCCAAAAATCACAAGAACTACAAGATACTGACTTCATAAATATTACCTTAGCTGAATTACATGCTGAAATTGAAGCTACTGGACTTTATGATAAACGAATTACTATCACTGAATTGAAAGAAGTGTATCAATTTTTATCTAAATTCAATATTTGTGAAAGAATAGGAAATCTAAGTGATGATGATACTAGATTAATTATATATCCTACAATAAATTATATACTTCCTATTCACAAAATTGATGAAATAGCACAACGTATAAATAACTATAAAGAAATGGGAGACGAAAATGAAGACATTAATGAAAGTGAAACTGATTAATTGGCATACTTTTGTAAATCAAGAGTTTCCTGTCTATAAAAATTCTCTTATAACAGGAGAGAATGCTACTGGAAAATCAACCATACTAGATGCTCTTCAATATGTCTTAACAGTCGGAAAATGCAAATTTAATAAAGCAGCTAGTGATATTGGCAATAGAACATTAGAGTCATATATTCGCTGTAAAACTGGAGTAGAAGGGAAAGAGTATAAAAGAGAAGGTGATGTATCTAGTTATATTGCATTAGAGTTTTATGATGAAAAAACACTGTCTTATCAAATTATTGGTGTTGCCATTGATCTTCTTGCTGGAGGAAAACCTATCCGTGAGTTTTTCCAAATTATTAATACTAAAATTGAAGATGTTACATTTATTGAAAATAAAAAAGTATTGACTAGAAGAGAATTTAAAAGCACATTAAACAAACATTCTCAACTAGCAATTTTCAAAGAAACAATCAAAGATAGTCAAAGACTTTTCTCAAATTCCTTAGGCGTAAAAGACAAATATTTTGAATTAGTGACAAAAGCATTAGCATTTAAAGCAATAGAAAAAGTATATCAATTTATTATGGAGTTTTTATTAAAAGAAGATTTTGTTGATATTGAAAATTTGAGGCAAAGTATCTTACATTATAAAATACTAGAAGAACAACTAAAAATTAGTCAAAAAGAATGTGTCCATTTAAGCGATATCATAAAAGAATATAAAGAATATGAAAATATTCACTATAATATTAAAGTTATAGATTTTGCTAAAGAAAAATTAATTGAAAAAAAACTTATTTATATGATTGATAATGCGAATTATTCAAAACAAAAATTAAGTTCAAAATTAAATACTATTGATTCTAAGTCGCTGATAGTTGAACAAAATTGTGAAAGGTATATGAAACAATTAAATACGTTAACTAGTTCTATGAAGCCAAGTGAGAACCTACAATTAAAAATCGAACTTCAAAGAGAACTTGATGTAATAAAAAAAGAAAAAGATAAAAATAAAAATAACTACATATCTCTAGTTAATGATATCAAGAAGGAATCTTCATTAATGAAGAAACTAAAAATTCAAAAAAGTTTTATTAATTATGTACTAAAAGAAAAATTTACTAGTGAAGAACTTAATAATTCTATAAACGATATTATTAATTACATTGTTGACAAAAGGAATGAGTTAGATGATGAAATCAAGGATATAAAGAGACAAATAGTAGAGGATATTAATTTATATAATGAAAAAATTACTACATTTGATTTATTAAAAGATAATCGACTTACTTACAGAACTGAAATTAATGAGTTAATCGAGCTATTAAAAGACAAGCTTTTTGCACATTACGGCAAACATATTGAAGTAAAGCCTTTATGTGAATATTTAGAAATAAAAGATGAAAATTGGCGAAATGCGGTAGAAGGATATTTAAATACACAACGATTTGATATTATTATTGATCCTGAATATTTTGAATATTCAATTCTTGTTTATGAAGAATATAAGAATATTCGGGGAATATATGGAGTTGGGATAGTTGATGTTGCTAAGTTGAAAAAATATGAAAATGTTAATATTATTGGTACTCTCGCCGATAAAATTACGCCAAAAAATACGTACGCCAAATGGTATATAAATATGTTACTTAGAAATGTAAAGTGCGTAGAAGATGCCAAACAATTAAGAAACTATAAGACGGCAATCACTGAATCTGTTATGCTTTATAAAAATTATACTGTAAAAGCTTTAAATCCTCGTATATATAAAAAACCATTTATTGGTTTAAAAGCCATAAAAATTCAAAAATTAATTTTAGAAAAAGAGATAAAAAGCCTCAAAGAGAAAATGGGAACAGCCAGAGAATATCTGAAAGAGCTAGAAGATAATCAAAAACTTATTGAGTCATCTAATGCAAATAAAATTCAATATAGACTAGCTCTAATTGATGAATATCAATTTCTTCTAGAACAATTCAATGATTTAAAGAGCCGCATTGATAATATAGAATTAGATGATTCTATATTAGCGATACTAGGAGAAATTGATAATGTGTCAGGAATTTTAGATGAATTAAAAGTTCAAAGAAAGGAACTTGATGAACAGAGAGGAAGTATAAGAGGAAAGTTAATTGATCTTGAAATAGATTTAGAAACCAATAAAGAAAATCTTAAATCACTAAGCGAGAATATTGTTCTATATGAGATGGATCATGTTGATATTGCTCAAAAATCTGATGAACTGGTTGTTGATTATCAAAAAGAATATTTCAGAAACTATACAGAAATTGATAAACAAATTGAAATAAAGAGAGAACGATGCAATCATAAAACAAATCGCTTAGATGCAAATATTGTTATGCATATGATTCAATATAATAAGGATTTTAATATTGGATTTGAAAACTCATTAAAGGCAATTGATGATTATGTTAGTAAATATCACCAACTACGTGATATTGATATTGTTAAGAAAATGGAGTTAGCTCGACAAGCAAAATTAAAGAGTGAAGAGACTTTTAAAACTTCATTTGTATCAGGATTAAGTGAAAAAATAGAAAATGCCAAAAGAGATATCCAAATTTTAAATAAAGGTCTTTCAAAAAGAGACTTTAATGGTGAAACTTATGAGTTTTGCGTGACAGCTACAACTAAAACGAACTTTAGAGAATATTATGATATTATTCAAACTGGTAAAGAGTATGTCAGTAATAATTTATTATCCGAAATGTTAGATGAAAGTCAAAGAAGAATAATGGATGGATTGTTTGAAAAGTTATCTAATGTAGAAAACGATAAAGAAACTGAAAAGATGTTAGTTGAATATACAGATTATCGAAATTATTTGGATTATGATATTAAGATTAAATATGCTGATGGAACATTCGCCTTTTTTTCTAAAGTTAATAGAGAAAAATCTGGAGGAGAAACCCAGACACCATTTTATGTTATTATGGCGGCAAGTTTTGAACAAATAGTAAAAGATAGAAATGCAAATGAAGACTTTGCCTGTGTTGTACTTTTTGATGAAGCATTTAATAATATGGATGAAAATAGAATTCAAGAAATGATAAAATTCTATAACGAAAGAGATATTCAAACTTTTATTGCTGTTCCCCCTTCTCGTGCAAATAACATTATTCCTTATGTAAACACTAGATTACTTACAGTTAAGCAAAATGATAGATCATTTGTGGAAGTGATTACTGATGAGAGAATTTGATATTATTATATTAAACCATTTGATAGACAGGTATGAAAATAGCACATATTTTAAAAAGGGCTTAACATCTAGACCTAGAGGGATATATTTGACTATTTCCAAGTTGTTTCCGAATTATGGAAGTAGTAATTGTTATGTAGAGACTGAAAAAATTGATGAAGTTGTATCAGAACTTTTTAAAAGAAAATTTATACTTCCCGCTAGGAAAAATGAATTTGGAAATCGTGAAGTTTCTTTAAATACTGATCAAGAAATTATATCTCGAATTTACGATTACTTAAAAAGAGATCGAAAAAAAGATTGTAGAGATATTATAATTGCAGAAATAAAGAGAATACAAACGGATACTTTTATTGATGATTTTATAGAATATATATATAAAGCAATATTAAGATACGAATCTCTATTTCCCTATGTTGAGAACGATTCTTTAAATAATTTTATAGAAGTGTTAGACATTTTAAAACTTATGGTTGAGCAAAAACAAGAAATATCATTTAGAAAGTTTTCAATTCTAGTTTTTCATGAATCAAAGAAATTAGAATTATATAAAAAAAAGATATTCAATATTATTAAAGACTTTTATGATGAATCCATCGAAAATGAATATGAGGCTTTCGAGTGTTTCAATATTTTTAGAAATCCATCGCATGTTTATGTAAAAGGCAATATGGTTATAACCATTAACAATCAATATATAGATTTAAATAATTTTAATCATAGTTTTGTTTTTTTAAGTAAAGACATTGAAGAATTAGAAGTTTTAAATATTAAGGCAAAGAAGGTTATTACGGTAGAAAATTTAACTTCATTTTATGATTTGAATGTCGACGATGCTTTAATTCTTTATCTCGGTGGGTATCATAATTCTTTGAATAGAAGGTTCCTACTTCACATTTACAATATTTTAAAGGAAAAAGTGGACTATTATCATTTTGGTGATATTGATGCTGGTGGATTTTATATATTTCTTGATTTAATTAATAAAACACAGATACCATTTAAAACATATAAAATGGATATTGATACGTTAAAGTTATATCGTGGTTATACTTTGCCACTTACGACGAACGATATTAAGAGATTAATAAAGTTAAAAGAATGCTATCATAATCCTGTAATTGATTATATGTTGGAACATAAGATAAAACTTGAACAAGAAATTATTGATTAATATGTCGAGATTACTGACATTGCATAATAAAGGAAATGTAATAAAACAATATGCTATTAAGAAAAAATTAAATTACCTAAAGGATAGTGATTCTTATAAGCTTTATCAAAAATTCTATATTCAAAACAGAAATAGTTATTTTAATAGTTTGGGAATTCATGTAATATGGATAGATGATTTTAATGATAGACCTATTATTATTTCTAAAATATTAATAGTAACAATTGAAGAAAAAACACGGAGTAGAGTAGCACTTCTATATTAGATATTATTATTTAGTATGCATCTAGTTCAGATTTAATTGATAATTTCCTGCATGAGAAAAAAAAGAAATATATACAAAAAAATTAAAGAGGCTACTGTATCAATTAACACTAGACCTCGACTTACTTATATATTGGAAACTATGATATAGTTGAAAAAAAATTGAGTAACTTTGATTTCAGAGAGAATAATGAGAACGAGAGTTGCTATTGTAAATTTTCATTGACAGTAGATGGTCATTTTAATGCAGAATCATTTAAAATATCTTCTTATCCATGGGCTATTCATAGAATTAAAGATGGAAAAGTCATAATTGATAAATGGGATGACGAATTCAATGCTTATTGTAAGGATATGTTAAAATATTTTAACGAAATTAACACGCCGTTGACTTATAAGGACTTTGAAGTTTTTCGATAGATGAGAAGGAGAAATTGTATGAACAACATAGATACTTTAAAATTTTGGCATAAATTAGAGCACTTTTATCCATACGAAATAAAAATAAGCAAAAGTGAAAATATTAAACCTTTTCTTGTACTAGATGAGGCAGATTTTCCAAATTTTTCTATACGTGAGCATGCTGATAAATATGTACAAGTCTTTTCTAATAAAACAGAAGATATAGCAAAAAAGTTAGAGCTAGATGAAATTATAAGAGATAATGACTTATTAAATAGCTTTTATGTTAAAGATTTAGAAAGGTTAATACATGGAATTAATAGAGGTTTAAATTCAGATGCCTTGACTACTTTTCTTGAACATTCCAATAATAATCGAATAGATATAGAAAATGATTATGATGAGATTAGAAGAATCATGAATCCTGAGTTTCTTCCGTTAGGAAGTTGGCCTAGTAATTATGGTTTGCGATTTATGCAACAACTGGATATTAATCTATTTGTTAATGAAAATATGGATCTACCAGTTTTTTCGGTTAATGGACCACCGGGCACTGGGAAAACAACTCTTTTAAAAAATATAGTGGCTGCAATCGTTGTAGAAAGAGCAAAAGCGTTAGCTAATTTATCGGCTCCAGATGAAGCATTTGAAGCGTACCAAGTTGGCTTTATTCGATATAAAGAAAGCAATAATTGGATTTATAAATTAAAGGAAGAATATAGTAGATTTGGGATGCTTGTCCTTTCTAATAATAATGGAGCAGTAGAGAATATTTCTAAAGAATTACCAGCTTTGGATGGTCTGCCCGATAAATATAAAAATAAGCATACATATTTAAATAAGGTATCTGATAATATTTTTGGGAAAAATAACAGTTGGGCTATGTTATCAGCAGTCTTAGGGAATACGAAAAACCGCCAAAAGTTTATAGATAATTTTTGGCCAATTGGTAAGAATGATGCAAACATCTATCGTTTGCAAAATCATATGGCTAATAATGATAATAAGAATTGGGATTCAGCGAAAGAACAATTTATGCTAGCTTTAAAATCACTTAATAATGAGATTGAGCAGCTAAAGATAGTTTACAATCACACTACAGAATATTGGGAAATAGAATTAAACTTACAGGGAAGAAAGAGAGTTTTAGACGACAGAAGATTAATTTTGCAAAGCAAGCAAAAAGAAATAGAAAAATTAAATAAAGAAATTGATAGATTATCTAATATAAAAATAGATTTGATGGATAGAAAAATAGAATTTGAGAGTGTAGATAGCTTAATTAAGTTAAAAGCCTATTTTACTATTTTATTTAAAAACGCTAGATCTTATGCTAAAATACGAAAGGATATTATTCTGATAATTAATAATATTTTTGAATTAGAAAATGAAAAGAAAGAACTTATGGGTCCAATTGAAAAACTGGAAAAAGAAGTTAGTAGTATAAAAAAAGAAATTTATGAAATAGAAAGAGAATTAAGTAAACATAAAGATATAATAGATAATTTTAAAAATGAAAACGAACAAGAGTTATCGTTTATAGATTATTTTAATCCTAATCTACATGATATAGCGAGTAAATCGTCTCCATACGGATATAAGAAGCTAAATGAAAAGCGAGAAGAATTATTTTTTATAGCTCTTAACTTACACGAAGAATTTGTTTTAAGCTCAAAAAAAATGAAATCAAATTTAGATGCGTTTAATAAATGGATGCGGAATTTATGTACATATCAAGAGAAAGAAAATTATTCTAAAACTTTATTAGATTCTTTCTTGATGGTAGTGCCAGTGATTTCTTCTACTTTTGCATCAGTTGGAACTTTTTTGAAGGATATAAAAAATGGGGAAATTCCATATGTTTTTATTGATGAAGCTGGACAAGGATTACCGCAATCCGCTGCTGGAATAATTTGGAGAGCTAAAAAGAGTATTGTTGTGGGAGATCCTATTCAAATTGAACCAATATCAACCATTCATAATAGAATTATTGAATCTTTAAAAACTTATTTTCAACAAGATGAAATTATAGCAAGTAAGCTTACTAGCGTACAAAGCTTAGCGGATTTATCAAATCCATACGTTGGTTATCGAAAAATAGGTGACGATAAGAAAATAGTAGGGGCTCCACTAATTGTTCATAGCAGATGTAAAAGAACAGTCTTTAATATAGCTAATGAAATCGCATATGATAACAAGATGATTTTTGCATCGCCAAATGGCGATAAAGAAGAACGCTTTGAATGGATTGATGTTCAAGGAAAAGCATATGATGAAGGACATTATGTAGAGGAACAGGCGAAAGAAATTTTTGAGAGATTGAGTCAATATTTTATTGATTTTAAATCAACTATGATTAATAAAGTGCCATCAATTTACATTATTTCACCATTTAGAACAGTCAAGTTTGGATTAAAGCGGTATTTAAGAAAAGAACTTAATAATATGTATAAGCATGAAAAGCTTCAAATTGGGAAAAAAGATATTAGTTTCTGGATTAATAATAATATTGGAACAATTCATACTTTTCAAGGGAAGGAAGCTGATATAGTATTTCTTTGTTTAGGAGTTGATTCATATAAACAAAAAAATGGAGCTGTTTCATGGGCATCTCAAGCACCTAATATATTAAATGTAGCAATTACTCGAGCAAAAAAAGAATTATTTATTGTAGGTGATAAAAAATGTGGGGGAAATTACCATATTTTGATGTTGCAGCAAAAACAGAAAAAGTTAGCTAAAAAGATAAAAAGAGTAAAATTAGTGTCTATACAATGTAAATTAATAATTATCTTTTCAACATAATATTTTCCCTCCAGCTATTTAATAATAAATATAAGAAACGCTCGCATTATAACACAAAGTAAAATATAAAAAATAAACGGAAATTATATACTAATTTGCTAAGTTTGATATAATTAGATTGATAAAAACAAAATTTGATATAATTTATAGATAAGGGTAAAGGCAATGAAAGAAGCAAAAAAACAAATATTAGAATTTAATCAAGAAAGAGACTGGGATAAATTTCATAGCCCAGAAAATTTAGCAAAATCAATCGTTATTGAAGCTGGAGAACTATTAGAATGTTTTCAATGGAATAATGATTTTAATTTTGAAGAAGTATGTGAAGAATTAGCAGATATCGTTAATTACTGTATTTTACTATCGGATAAGTTAAACGTTGATTTAGAACAAATAGTTTTAAACAAATTAGAGAAAAGCAGAGAAAAATATCCAATCGTAAAATCTAAAGGAGTAAGCACAAAATATAGTAAGCTAGGAGAATAGTATGTTAGTGTATGAGGGAATAAAAACTGATTTTTTAAATGATGTCTTAACAGATACAATAGCAGATAAGATTAGTGAGAAATACAAACCATTTTTTGGTAAAAGTGGTGTATCTCAAGTCAGAAGTTGGAGAAATTCAATGGAATATATGTATAAAGTTTTAAACGATACACAGATTCCAGACAATAGCGGTATAGCCATAGAATTTAATATTCCATCTACTTCTAAAAGAGTTGATTTTATATTATCAGGATATGATCAATTGAAAAATAAATCAGTAATTATCATAGAATTAAAGCAGTGGGAGAAATGTGATGCTGTTCCTAATAAAGATGGGATCGTAAAAACTTTTGTAGGTCAAGCAACAAGAGAAGTTACTCATCCATCATATCAAGCTTGGAGTTATGCTAATTTAATACAAGATTTTAATCAAAGTGTACAACAAGATAGCATTGAATTATATCCTTGTGCTTATTTGCATAACTATTTATTAACAGTAGATGATCCGATAAACAATGATATCTATAAAGAATATATTGATGAAGCACCTTTATTTGGAAACGGTGATGTAATTAAGTTAAGGGAATTTATTAAGAAATATATTACAGAAGGAGATAATAAAGAGACACTATATAAAATTGAAAATGGTAAAATAAGACCATCAAAAAGATTACAAGATTCATTAAAAAACATGTTGAATGGTAATCAGGAGTTTATTATGATTGATGATCAAAAAGTAATATATGAAGAAGCGATTAGTTTGGCTGTAAATTCTACTACTAATAAAGAAAAAAATGTTTTAGTAATTCAAGGAGGACCTGGTACAGGTAAATCAGTATTAGCAATTAATTTATTAGTTGAATTAACAAATAGAAATATGGTGTGTAATTATGTAACAAAAAATAGTGCACCACGAGAGGTCTTTTTTAGTAAATTAAAAGGAAGTTTCAAAGCAAATTATATTAAAAATTTATTCAAAGGTTCTGGTAGTTTTATAGATTCTACCAAAAATGACTTTGATGTATTAATCGTTGATGAAGCACATAGATTAAACCAAAAGTCTGGGTTGTTCTCTAATCTTGGAGAGAATCAAATTAAAGAAATTATTAATGCTTCAAAATTATCTGTTTTCTTTTTAGATGAAAACCAAAAAGTAACTTTAAAAGATATTGGTAATCTTGATGTTATAAAAGAATATGCCAATGAAATGAAGGCAACTATTAAAATAGTTGAATTAGAGAGTCAATTTAGGTGTAATGGATCTGATGGATATTTAGCGTGGTTAGATAATATTTTGGAGATTAGAGAAACTGCTAATTATGATTATGACTTTGATTATGATTTTAAAGTAATTGATAACCCAAATGAACTTTTTGAATTAATCAAAGACAAAAACAAAATTAATAATAAATCTAGACTAGTTGCTGGATATTGTTGGGATTGGATAAAAAGTGAGAAAAACAACACAGATATGCATGATATTTCAATTTCAGATCATGATTTCTCAATGAGTTGGAATCTAGGAAATAGTTCTACTTGGGCTATTGATTCAGAATCTATTAATGAAGTTGGCTGTATTCACACCTGTCAAGGTTTAGAGTTTGATTATGTTGGTGTTATTATAGGAGAAGACATTAGATATGAAAATGGTCAAATTGTTACAGATTATTCAAAAAGAGCTAAAACTGATCAATCATTAAAAGGATTGAAAAAAATATTAAAAACAAATAAAGATGAAGCAAATAAATTAGCAGATATAATTATAAAAAACACATACAGAACTTTAATGACAAGAGGAATGAAAGGTTGCTATATTTATTGTGTCAATAAAGAATTAAATAATTATTTTAAGAACAATATAAAAATATAAAAATATTATAGTGAGTGAACATGTAAAAAAAGTGTGTTTTATTTGAATTCAGCAAACTAGTTAAACCCTTCAAATTGAAGAGATTTCTAGTAGCATTAATTATCAGTATCTCGAATATTACATTTAGAGGAATCGGCTAATTTAACTGATTTCTTTATTTATATGATGAAATAAAAAAAGTTATATCTTTCTACATTTGATATATTTCATGTGTAAGATCCATTTTCTGCTTAACTATCTTATATCATCAAGAAATTATTAATTTCTCGACATCTATTTCTCCATATGATAAAATCATCATGACAAAACAAAGGAATGATAAAAAAATATGGAAACAAAAAACTTAATTGCTTATTTTAAAGAAGAAGGATTCACTATTGATTATGAAACAATTATCACCAAAAAATTCTCAGAAGAAACCTCCCAATTCACCCAAGAATGGTATCAAAGATTTAAGCAAAACAAATACGAAGCATTATTCTATTTTGGTTTCCAAGAAAAATCAAACGATTTTTCACCATCAATTAATTACCTTCACTACATATCTTCCTATTTCATAGATACCCTAACTAAACAATCAGATATAGAACTAACAAGAGAACAAACAAACATCCCCCTTCAAGAGGAAGAAATAGATCTACTACTAGAATCATTACCATTTACTATTGGAATGGAACACATTACTTCCTCCTGGTTATTATATATCTGGGATCAACTACACCACATCTTCCAAGAAGCTATCTCCTCCTACGAAGGAACCATAGAATCATTCCTAACACAATATAATGCGAATCTCCATCTTGTCGGTAGAGTATTTTTTCATTTAGTAGAAAGTAAGGATGAACTATATCCTTTTGCTTTCCTTGCAACGTATTCAACCAAAAGCAAATCTTCTAAATCAAAAAACAACGTAGCACATGTTCCATTAAAGAATGCGTTACTTGAGTATCAAGATGACAGAAATAAATTATTACATCTATTATCAACCATTAGTAAAGCAGCAAATAAAAGTAATTTTATTTCAACTTTAATGGAAAGTGGAGAATTATTTTCTTCTATCAAACTAACAACCACTGAAGCTTATATCTTCTTAAGTGAAATAGCATTATATGAAGAAGCAGGCATCCTTTGTCGAGTACCTAATTGGTGGAAAAAGAAATCAAACAGCCTTAGATTATCAATCAGCATCGGTGAAAAACAACCTTCTCAAGTTGGAATGGATGCTATATTATCATTCAATCCTTCCTTCATCCTAGCAGATGATCCAATTACCTTAGAAGAAGTAGAACAACTATTATCACAAAGTGAAGGATTAGCTTTAATCAAAGGAAAATGGGTAGAAATCAACCATAATCAATTACAACAAGTCTTAGATGCTTATCAAAAAGCCGAACTTCTTTCTCAAGATGGAGAACTAACCCTTGCAGAAGCGATGCGGTTAGAATTAAACATAAACAATCAACTTGGCTTACATAATGATGATGTTGAAGTGCAAGTAAAAAATGGTCAATGGCTATCTACAATTAAAGATAAATTAATTCATAAAGACAAAGTTGAATCACATACTTTAAGTACTACTTTTTCAGCAAATCTAAGACCCTACCAACAAAAGGGATTTGATTGGTTGTTATCTATGTATGAACTAGGATTTGGTGTTTGTTTAGCAGATGATATGGGATTAGGAAAAACTGTTCAAATCATAGCCATGCTAGAAAGCATTCGAGTGCAAAAAGGTGGGAAGATATTATTAATTATACCTGCTTCATTAATTGGAAATTGGCAAAAAGAAATTCAAAGATTTGCTCCTTTAATGAACGTAAAAATACTACATGGGAAAATACAAGAAATAGATTTTCAATCAAATAAAGATAATTTTTTATACATCACAACCTATGGTATGGCAGTTCGTTTAGAACAACTCAAAGAAGTCAACTGGGATTTAATTATCCTTGATGAAGCACAAGCCATTAAAAATCATGGAACAAAGCAAACCAAAGTGATTAAACAATTAAAAGCATCTTCAAGAATAGCAATGACAGGAACACCTATTGAAAATAAATTATCTGATTTATGGTCTTTGTTTGACTTCTTAAATGCTGGATTACTTGGAACTCCTAAAGAATTCACAACGTTTACAAAAAGACTAAACGATAATAACCAAGATTATGCAAGATTAAGAAAAATAGTAAATCCATTTATTCTAAGACGATTAAAAACAGATAGATCTATTATTTCAGATCTTCCAGAAAAAACAGAAATCAAAGAATACTCAACACTTACAAAAAAACAAATTATATTGTATACGACATTAGTCAAAGAAATATCAACTAAATTAGAAGAAGTAGAAGGAATCCAAAGAAAAGGTTTAGTCTTATCTAGTATTATGAAATTTAAACAAATTTGTAATCATCCTGATCAATTTTTAGGGCAAGAAGAGTTTATAAGTAAATACAGTGGTAAATTTGAACGTTTAAAAGAAATTTGTGAAACAATCTATGAGAAACGTGAAAGAGTATTAATCTTTACTCAATTTAAGGAAATGACAGAACCATTATCTATTTTCTTAGAAACTATTTTCCAAAAGAAAGGTTTCGTATTACATGGTGGAACACCAGTCAAAAAAAGAAATGAAATGGTAGAACAATTTAATGGAGAAGAATACATTCCTTATATGGTATTATCTATTAAAGCAGGTGGTGTTGGATTAAATCTAACAGCTGCCAATCATGTCATCCATTTTGATCGATGGTGGAACCCAGCGGTTGAAAATCAAGCAACTGATAGAGCCTTTCGAATAGGACAAACAAAAAATGTCATGGTCTATAAATTTGTAACAACTGGAACAATTGAAGAGAAAATTGATGAAATGATAGAAAGTAAAGAACAATTAGCAGGAGATATCTTATCATCGACAGGAGAAAACTGGATTACTGAATTAGATAATAAAGAACTTATTGAATTATTTTCTATAGGAGGAGATCAATAATGGGGTATTATGGTTATAAACCTTATGTGTCAGTTGAAGAAAAAAAAGCAAAAGCAAGAAGAAGCGTTGAAAAACTTAAAAAGAAAAATCCTAATATACAACCTATCTATATTGAAGGAAATACAATTGCAAAAACTTGGTGGGGTAAATCTTGGAATCGTAATTTAGAAAGCTATGCAGATTTTAGTAATCGAATTGCAAGAGGTCGAAGCTATGTAAAAAATGGAGCAGTACTTGATTTACAAATTGAACAAGGAAAAGTACAGGCATTAGTACAAGGAAGTGGAAGAGGCTATTATAATGTAGTGATTGAAATAGATCGACTAAGTCAAAGCAAATGGAATCATATAAGTGCTATTTGTAATCGGAAAATTGATAGTTTAGAAAACTTAATACAAGGTAAATTTCCAAAAGAATTAGAAGTTCTTTTTACAACGAAAGAAGATGGTATCTTTCCTCATCCGAAAGAAATTCATTTTCAATGTAGTTGTCCTGATATAGCAGTTGTATGTAAACATGTCGCAGCAGTGCTTTATGGAATTGGTTCTAGGTTAGATCAAGATCCATTATTATTCTTTACACTTCGTGATATCGATGTTGAAGTATTGATTAAGAAATCAATAGAAGAAAAAATGAATAGTATGTTAAAGAATGCTAATCAAAAAAGTGAAAGAACGATTGAAGATAGTGAAATATTTGATTTATTTGGAGTATAATTTATACTTTGCCTACGGTATCTTAAATTAGACTTATAGAAAAACAAAAAAGAGTAAGAAATAATTTACTTTGACAAAAATTACTAAATACTATTGATTTTATCCTTGTTATGTTCTATGATATTCTTGACAAGCTTCCTAATAGCTAAGCATGAATAATCTGGGACAATGGCGAAGCCTCAACGAGGTTAACCGAAGATTCCGATAAATAGTAGCATAGACTACATATAAAATTGTGACATTGAGCACGTAAAGATGACAAGCTAAATTAGGAGTTTGTCATTTTTTTGACTTGTAAGCAATTTTATATATATGAAAATATAAATAATCTAACAAGCACAAAAAAAGACTAGAAATAGCCCAATGGGGTCAACTTAGTCAATATGATTAGATTGATCCTTTTTCATTAAGAAAAGGTATTAATAAAACTATTGAGAATCTAAGGTAAATAAAAAAGTATAAAAAAAAGAGCATAAAAACCCT
>Ga0153996_1000065_pt1 | contig 66230 bp, 67 predicted proteins | sample TSNC080MetaG_FD_104728 | JGI IMG/M metagenome (GOLD analysis project Ga0153996, IMG submission 104728) | Attine ant fungus gardens microbial communities from North Carolina, USA - TSNC080 MetaG | ecosystem: Host-associated > Fungi > Mycelium > Unclassified | place: USA: North Carolina, Lumber... | reverse complement strand
GTCTCTGGGCAACTGAGCAAGTGCTCTGAAAACTTATTTAATTGTCGCGCTTCCAAGGGAAGCTTTTTTATAACGAGACTTCGTCTCTGGGCAACTGAGCAAGTGCTCTGAAAACTTATTTAAGCTCTCATTCAAATATAATAATACTTTCTAAATAAGCACTGTCAAGCGTCTTATAAAAACGCCCAAATATTAGCATAAAAAACAAAAAGATTAGTCGGGAAAAAACTTATCAACAATATCAAGCTTTTTGCCGACAGAAGCAGGTGTCTTGCATTTGTCGCAAAGTTCACTTGCAAGCTCGTTTAGTTTTTGAGCCTTTTCTTTGGGAGTATCAGAAATATAAATCGTCTGCATTGCAAGAGGGTGGTTTGAAGCATCGGATATCATTAATGAAACATGTTCCGGCAAACAATTTTCGCGTTCTTTATGATAAATAGCAAACAGTCTTGCGTTTTTATAACCCAGAGCCTCATTCATTCTGGTAAAAGAATCTTCAAAAGCCTTTGGAATACCTCTGCCTTTAACAATTAACCTCAAAGCATCCTTTGTGCCGTCGAACGGCCTTGCGGATAGTGAGGTAAAGCCCATATAGCTCTGGATTTTAGATATCATAATAATCTCCTTCTTTTCCCGGCTCGCATAAAACATATCTCAATAAAATATGTTGCGCACAGCCGAAGCTTTTATGATATCATGCAAACCATGAAACGTATTCTTATAACAGGCGGGGCAGGGTTTATAGGGTCTCATCTTTGCAAAAGGCTCTTGTTGGATGGAAACTATGTTATCTGTCTTGATAATTTTTTTACAGGAAGAGTTGAAAACGTTAAAAAACTGCTTTCTCGTAATAATTTCAAACTCGTTGAACATGATGTAATTGAAAAATATTCTGAAAAAGTTGACGAAATATATAATCTTGCCTGTCCGGCAAGTCCGCCGCACTATCAGTATGACCCTATAAAAACCACTAAAACGTCTATTTTGGGGATTATGAATATGCTTGATTTGGCTCTTGAAAATAAGGCAAAAATACTTCAAGCTTCGACAAGCGAGGTCTACGGAGACCCGAATGTTCATCCGCAAAACGAAGAGTATTGGGGGAACGTGAATCCTATAGGGATCAGGAGTTGTTATGATGAAGGCAAGCGCTGCGCAGAAACACTTATGGCGGATTATCACAGGACACATTCTCTGGAGACACGTATTGTAAGAATATTTAACACCTACGGCCCGAATATGGATTCAAAAGACGGAAGAGTAGTTTCGAACTTCATAATACAAGCACTAAAAGGAGAAGATATAACCATTTACGGTGACGGCTCACAAACCCGTTCTTTTTGTTACGTTGATGACCTTGTGGAGGGTCTGGTCAAGATGATAGATAATCCTCAGGGTTTTATAGGTCCGGTAAATCTTGGAAATACAGGTGAAACAAGTATCTTGGATTTTGCAAAAATAATCATACGACTAACGGGTGCAAAATCAAAAATAGTTCATCTTCCCCTGCCTTTAGACGACCCAAAGCAGCGTAAGCCTGATATATCCCTGGCCAAGCGTGAACTAAATTGGGAGCCCCGCGTAAATGTAGAGGACGGACTTTTAAAAACAATAGAATATTTTAAGGAACTTGTATGAAAATTTGTGTTATAGGTACAGGATATGTCGGGCTTGTTGCAGGTACATGTCTTGCAGAAATGGGCAATACTGTCATCTGTGTTGATAAAGATACAGAAAAGCTTGAAAGGCTTTCTGTGGCAGATATTCCCATATATGAGCCGGGATTGGAGGAGCTTATTCGCAGCAATGTTTCTGAAGGCAGACTGTCTTTTAGTTCTGACCTTACAGATTCTGTAAAAAGTTCCGAAGTTTGTTTTATAGCAGTTGGAACACCGGAAGGGTCTGACGGGGAAGCAGACTTGAGCGCTGTTTACGAGGTGGCTAAACAAATAGGTATTATAATATCCGAAAATTCAGATTACAAATTAATAGTAAATAAATCAACCGCACCGGTAGGAACCGCTTATGAGCTTAAAAAAATAATTCAACAGGAAACATCATGCGCATTTGATATAGTTTCAAATCCGGAATTCTTGAAGCAGGGTGCGGCAGTGGACGATTTTCTGAAACCGGACAGAATAGTTATAGGGGTCGAGTCTGAACGTGCATCGAAGATTATGCAGGAAATTTATGCACCCTTCCTGAGAACAGGAAATCCCGTATTATTGATGGATTTATGCTCTGCTGAAATGACAAAATATGCGTCAAACGCCTTTCTTGCTATGAAAATATCTTATGCCAATATGTTAGCCAACATTTGCGAAAAGACGGGTGCCAATATTGATATGGTCAGAAGGGGTATGGGTTTGGATTCAAGAATAGGTTCCAAATTTCTGTTTGCAGGACTTGGTTATGGTGGAAGCTGTTTCCCGAAGGATGTAAAGGCACTTATAAGGGTAGCTGAAAAAAATGACTGCAATCAATCTTTGTTAAAGGCAGTAGATGAAGTAAACATCTCTCAAAGAAAACTTTTTGTAGAAAAAATCACCCGGAAATTTGAGGGAGATATTGAGGGAAAAACTATAGCGGTGTGGGGCCTTTCATTTAAACCAAAAACAAATGATATGAGAGAAGCGCCTTCTGTGGATATTATTAATTCCTTATTGGAAAAAGGTGCTAAAATACAGGCGTCTGACCCCAAGGCTTTTGAGTGTGCTTTTAAAATATTCGGCAATAAAATCAGCTATATAAAAAATGCTTATGACGCGCTTGCAGGTGCGGAGTGTATGCTTCTTCTTACCGAATGGAACGAATTCAGACTTCCCGATTTTGGTAAAATGAAGAGCCTGATGAAAAAACCAATTATTTTTGACGGCAGAAACCAATACGAAGCGAAAGTACTTGAAGACTTGGGTTTTGAATACCATTGCATTGGCAAAGGCAACTGCAAGTCAATCATCAGAAATTCTTAAATTAATCATTTGTTGTGCAGAATTTTTAAAAACGAACATTTTGATTTCGTCTTCGTTATACATATCAGGAAAGGCAAAATAAAAAATGGACGATAAAGAAAACAAATGTCAAAAATATGAGCAGCTATTCATATTTGGTGATGAAGAAAAACTGGAAGAACACTTGAAAGAGTGTCCTTATTGCAGAGAACTTCACGAGAAAATGCAAAAAGTTTCAGCACTTGTAAAAGAAGCAGGGCCTGCATTTAAAAAAGAGCGCAAAAAAACGTTGGCCATTAGAACTGTTTGTGCCTCAATGCTTCTAGTTTTCACTTTCTTTGGTATAGGACTGTTCGGAAATATAGTCGACAAAGGGATGATAACTGCGTCTAATTATGATGACATATATTATGAATCAGTAATTGATGATTGGGGCTTTCCTGTCGATGAGTACGGCCTGCTTCTTGTAGGTATGTAAGCTCAAAACACTCTATAGAAAAGATTTTGTGTGGAAAATAAATTGAAAAATATAATTGAAAAGCATAAAAATGGTGTAAGGGGCATTATAAAGTCAATTACAGGAAGTCACAACGAGGATCTCGAGCAAGAGGTCTACATAAGAGCATGGAAAAACATAAAACGCTATGAAGAAAAGGGCAAGCTTGCCCAGTGGATGCACACTATAGCAGCAAATATATCCAGAGATTATTTAAGATCCAAAAGTTTTAAAACACAGCAACTTCATGAATATGACGAAACAAAAGTGCTAAACATAAAAGACAGAAAACAAACACCTGAAGATGATTTCACAAGAAAACAAAGGCAAAAAACTATTGTAAGGGCAATAAATGAGCTGCCTGCAAAGTACAGAGAAATAGTAATTCTGACAGATATAGAAGATATGACTTATGAGCAGATAGCGCAAAAACTAAAATGCCCTATAGGAACCGTAAAATCAAGATTATTTAATGCAAGGAAAAAACTGAGCGAAAGCTTAACGGATTTATTATAAAAAAATAAAAAGGAGATTTTTATGAAAAAAACACTTATTTTACCTGTGGCCCTGAGCCTAATGTTTGTAATAGGTACAAACACAGCCTTGAGTGCACCTGCGCAAAAAACAAATGAAAAGCCAAAAACAATGATACATAAACTGACGGATGAAGAAAAAGTAAATTTTCAAACCCGAGAAGAGAAAAGAGCTGAATTGGAGAAACTTTCACCCGAAGAAAAGAAAGCTAAAATGAAAGAAATGCACGAAAAAAGAGCTGCGGATTTTGAGGCAAAACTCGGCTTGAGCGAGGAGCAAAAAGCAAAAGCCCGTGAAATAAGAGAAAAAGGCCGCGAGGAAATCAAGCCTGTTTTTGAAAAAATGAAAGCCAAAAACGACGAAATAGCTGCTGTGGCTAAATCAAGAATTACGGCCGAAGCACAACAAGAAAAAATCGAAAAACTTCAAAAAGAAATGATTACCTTGAAAGAAGAAGCCGATAAGCTGCGTAAGAAAAACATGGCAGAATTTGAAAAAATTCTGACTTCAAAACAAAAGAAAACTCTTGAGGAAATGAAGGCCGAAGGCAAAAAACGCCATGAAGAGCATATGAAAATGCAAGGAGATAAAGGCCCGAGAGGAGAGGGTCCTGGCCCAAAAGGCGGTATGATGCCACCCCCACCTCCTGCACAAGACTAGATTTCAATTTAATTTCTACCAAGGAATTCTATTCGGGGTAAAGTTTACCCCGAATTTTTTATTTCCATTATTTGACAAGACGCTCTTTAAGGTTAGAATAAAGGCAATGAGGGTATTATTCGGTCTTGTAAAATTTAGCTTTAACATTATTCAATGGGGCTTAATATTAGCTTTTTTAATTCTTGCTATTAGTTTCTGGGCAATCAAAATTGAACCGCATATGCTTACGGTGAAAAAGGCTGACTTATATCTGCCAAATTGGGATAGGAAACTTGATGGCTTTAAAATCACGGTATTGGGCGATTTTCATATAAGCGAGGAGAAGACAAACTTAAAAAGACTTAAGAAAATAGCTCAAAAAACAAATTCTCAAAAACCTGACTTGGTATTGCTTTTGGGAGACTTTGATGTTGCAACGATAAAAGAATCCGGCATAAACAAGCAGGATATTGTAAAAGTACTTGGTGAATTTGAAGGCCGTTACGGTGTATTTTCCGTACTTGGAAATCATGACATAAAACCCCCTGGGATAATAAGAAAAATGTTGGAAGATGCAGGTATTGTAGTACTTGAGAACGAAAACACGCATATTATGATTCAAAATAAACGGGTAAATATAATCGGGATTAAAGACTGGTGGCATTATGAGAATGAAATAAAGCGATATCTGGGCAGAATTGGTATATCTTCCCCTACGCTTTTACTCTCTCATAATCCGGATGCATTTTACTCCATACCGAAGAATACAAGTTTAACGCTTGCGGCCCACACCCACGGAGGGCAAATATATTTACCGCTTTTGGGCGGACTTTTTGTACCGTCTGCTTACGGGCAAAAATTCGTAAAAGGTTATGTTGCTGAAAACAATAAACATATGTACGTTACAAGCGGCGTTGGGGATTTTGCTCCGGCAAGGCTTGGCAACATCCCTGAAATAGTAGTCTTGCGGCTATACTCGCAAGACAGAGTTGAGAATACTGTAACAGATACCAAACCCAACAACGGAATAGAGACAAGTCTAATGCCGAAATACTTAAAGTTTCTAAACTCAGAAATGTATGAAAAATACGTGTATCCATTTTACGAGAGGGTGAATAATTTATGACATGCAGCAATATGTCATAAAACAAAACAACCCTGGACGGGTTGTTTTAAATCTTTATATTGTCCTGCCTTATCTGCCGCCACCGCCGTAAGTCATTTGGATATTTTTATCAAACGTTTGCTGAACCTGCTGTATTTCAGCTTCCACCATTTTGAGCTGCATTTGATAGCGTTGCACTTGTTCATCCAGTTTTTTCTCAACCAGATACAGCCTTTCCTTACGCTTTTCAAGAGCCTTTGCTTCAGGTGAATCAGGCTCAAGGTTTGTGCCGACATTTAAAAGATCGTTTATTGAAGAAGACAACTCTAGCTTCGCAGTGGAGACTAGCTGCATCTTGTATTCAAGATCCAGTCTGTAACTGTTCAGATATGTGAGTCTCATTGTGGAAGTGAGTAAGCCCATTTTGTTTTTTATCTCATTTCGTTAAATTTTCTACCCTTCAAGAAGACGTGATCATTGTTTTCAGCTATCAGACTTTCCATCTGCTTGAACTTGTACATTTGGTAGCTTAGCCTGTACTGTGCAATCTTTTTCTTTTTAGTAACCGAGAACATGTCTTTCAGCATTGCTACGAAACTATTTGCGAGTTCCTTGATTGGGTTTCGTTTTTTAATGTAGTTTCTTGCAAAAGCAAGAAAATTCACTAATCTTTTGAGAGTATGCTGTATTCTCTGTTGCACCAGGGTTTTCTCCTTTTTTCTGAAGATAGGCCGTATACGTGTTTCTTCATTTAGGGACAACCCTAAACATGTAAAAACAAAATAGGCTTAAAAATTGCGTGCTGTTTCATTTTGCAAGCACTTCCACACTTAAAATATACGGCATAACCAAGCTATTCTTAAGGTTTAGGGTGCCAAAAAGCAAAGAATTGTTACAAAAATTTACAAGATTTTGCCCTAATAGGGAAACGCTAATGGGAGGTTGGCAATATATGCAAAAGAATGTAGAATATTTAAATGAAATTAATTGATATTCATATACACGGAGGTTTCGGAGTAAACTTCAATACAGCGTCCGCCATTGAAATAAACGATTTTGCGCGCAAAGTAAAAAAAAGAAATATAGTAGCCTTTTGTCCCACTTTAGCTACTGATAATATTGAAAACATAAATAAACAGCTTGGGGAAATAAAACTTGCAATGTCAAAGCAGGAAGAGAATGAGGCAAAAATTTTAGGTGTCCATCTTGAGGCCTTATTTTTAAACCCTCAAAAAGCAGGTATCCATAATGCCGATTATTTTTTAAAACCAAGCATTGAAAACTTCAAAAAGCTGGAAAACAGAGAGATTATCAAGATAGTAACCGCTGCCTTCGAACTTGATGAAGAAAGTAATTTTTTGAAATATCTAAAATTAAAAAACATAAAAGCACAAATCGGACATTCAGTTGCACAAAGCTTAATGGGAGCCGACTGTGTTACCCACCTTTTTAATGCAACTCCGCCAATTCACCATAGAGAACCTTCTTTGACACTTGATGCGCTAAACAATGATGGAGTATATTGCGAAGTAATCGCAGATTTGGAACACACGAACGAAAATATGCTTAAACTCCTGTTTAAAGCTAAAAATCACAATAAGATAATCTTGATAAGCGATGCCCTACCTATAACAAGTTCAAATTTGGAAAGTATAGAATTTTGCGGACAAAAAATATATTCTGACGGCAAAAATGATGAAGGAACTATCGGGGGTTCGGTTATGTTTTTGGACGACATCGTAAAGCAACTGGATGCCAAAGATTTACTACCGCGCAGGGAGGGCATGAAGATGGCTTATGAAAATGTCATAAATTATCTTGGTTTAGACCATACGGGGACTGTTTGAATCATTGTTATTTGTGATAAAATGACTTAAAAAGGAGTTTATACTAATGAATATAACCAGCAAAGACAAAAAGTGTTTAGTTACGGCAATTATTTTGAGCGTGTTTGCAATAAGCATATACTATTTCCACCCTCAAACCGTTTCGGCAGCAGGAGCAGTAATAACCCCAAAAGCACAAAGTGTGCCCTCCAAGCAAATAATGAGTACTGCCGCCAAGCAACTTACCTGCCCTCTGGATATTGTTGCCAATCCGAGCAGATATCTAAATAAAAGAGTGGTTATGCAAGCAAAGTTTGACAAGTTCTCAACTTTGGGACTTGACTACAGCCGTGCAAACCGTTCGTCACAAGACTACATAGGCTTCTTGATACAAAGACCCGATGTAACTGACCATAATATACCACTTTCTGAGATGAAACTGTTTTTAAAACGTGACTATGCAGAAAAGTTCATAGAGCTTGACACCGGTGATAAGATAGAAATATCCGGCAAAGTATTTTCCGACGCACTCGGTGACCCCTGGATTGATATAGACAGTATTGTTATTAAGGAAAAAATCAAAAAAGCAAGTGCGGACCAGGAGTAGCAGCATATCAAAAGCAATGTTGCGAGAGCAAACTGCCGACTATCTGCAGTTTTGAGGGAGCAAAAAGCAAATAATGAGCAATGAAAAATATTTAACCATACACGGACACTTTTATCAGCCTCCACGCGAAAATCCATGGCTTGAAGAAATAGAGGTACAGGATAGCGCCAAGCCTTTTCATAACTGGAATGCAAGAATATGTGCGGAATGCTATGAGCCAAACTCTGTTTCTCGTATAGTTGATGAACACAGCTGCATATTAAACATTGTGAACAACTATGAACATATGAGTTTCAACTATGGTCCTACTTTATTTTCATGGATGGAAAAATATGCCAACAATACTTATCAGAGAATACTGGACGCAGACAAGCGAAGTCTTGAACATTACAATGGTCATGGTTGCGCTATAGCACAAGTTTACAACCACATGATTATGCCCCTTGCCAATACTGCGGATAAAATTACTCAGACAAAATGGGGTATAAGGGATTTTGAACACCGCTTCAAACGTAAGCCCGAAGGGATATGGTTAGCCGAAACTGCCGTGGATGAGGAAACTCTTGAAGTTCTGATTGACGAGGGAATAAAATATACGATACTTTCCCCCTATCAGGCAAAATGTGCCAGAAAAATGGCCGAAAATGAAGGTTGGAGTGATGTAAGTTGGGGCACTATAGATCCCTCTATGCCTTATCGTTATTACATTAAAGATTCAAACAGGGAAAAATATATTGACCTTTTCTTTTATGATGGCACAATATCCCGTGCGGTGGCTTTTGAAAACCTTTTGCACGACGGCAACAAATTTGCCGCAAGATTGAATGACGGTTTTGATGGAAACAGGCATCATCCTCAACTTGTAAATATCTCAACTGATGGTGAAAGTTACGGTCATCACACAAAGTTTGGGGATATGGCCCTTTCTTATATTTTAGCACTAGGCGCAAAAGAATATGATTTCACAGTCGCAAACTATGGGTATTTTCTGGAAAAATACCCTCCAATATACGAGTGCGACATAAAATCGGAGTCATCTTGGAGCTGTTCTCACGGAGTTTGCCGTTGGAAGGAGGACTGCGGTTGCTCAACTGGTGCTATGCCAGGGTGGAACCAGAAATGGAGAGGGCCGCTAAGAGATGCTCTCAATTATCTGCGTGATGAACTTATCGTCCTATGCCGCATTGAAAGTGAAAAATATTTTAAAGACTTTGCTTACGCAAGGAACGAATATATTGAAATTATATTAGACAGAAATCCTGAAAATATTGATAAATTCTTGAGTGAACATGCTAAGAAAAAACTCTCTCAGCAAGAAAAGATTAAAGCCATAAAGCTGCTGGAAATCCAAAGACAGGCAATGCTCATGTTTACGAGCTGCGGTTGGTTTTTTGCAGAAATTTCAGGCATAGAAACCGTACAAATAATGTGTTATGCAGCCAGAGCGCTTGAATTGGCAAACGATTTCACAGACAATGACTATGAAAAGAAGTTTCTTTCAATTTTGCAGAAGGCAAAAAGTAATATTCCTGAAATGGTTGACGGGAAAAATATATATAACATGTTTGTAAAACCCGCAAGAATAAGTGTAGAGCAAATTGTAAGCCACTGGGCCATTTCATCTGTTTTTGAAGAAGAGGATGAAACTACTAATATATATTGCTACAGAGTTAAGAGACTTAACTATAAGGCAGTGAAAAACGGCGATTCCAGACTTATTATCGGCAGAGTTGAAGTAACGTCAGAAATAACTTTGGAAAAAAGTGATATGACATTTGTGTTGATGCAATATTCAAACGGAGAATTTTGCTGTAGCGTCAAACCGTTTAATACGGCATCTGAATATAGTGAAAACAAAAAAGCCGTTGTGGTAGCCTTTATGGTATCGCCTCTTGTTGAAACTACAAAAGCAATAAGCAAACACTTTTCAGATACTTATTATACCCTTAAAGATGTTCTTATTGACAAAAGGAAAATTATTTTAGAGAAGATTTTACACTCTAAACTTGAAAAACTGGCAAGACGAAATGAAGATTTTTATGTTGATATGAAATCAACAGTATCATATCTTATGGATTTAGGCATGGATATTCCTGATATATTCAGGCTAAGTGCACGTTACACACTTGCCATATATCTGGATGAATTGCTTTCAAATGCAGAAGACTTCACCGACGAGAATTTAATGCACAAATTAACTCTCATTAAAAATGAAGCTGACCGCTTTGAAATAAATTTAAACAAGTCACATTCAGGCGATATCATGAACAAAAAATTCAAATATGAAATGATAAAACTTTCCGATACGCTTGATATAAAGGTTGCAAAAAATTTCCTAAAAATGACAGAAGCTATAGAGAAGCTTGATTTAAATGTTGATATACGTTCAGCCCAAAATGCTTATTTTGAAAGAATTTTCAAAAAATTGCCTGTTTTAATGGAACATATTGAAACTTCAAAAAATAAAGATCAAGACAGGACCTTGGCACTTATGCTTCTCGAGATAGGCAAAAAAGTAAATATAAAAACGGACTTCTTTAGGGAGCATCTGGATAAAGCAAGTCTGCCAAACGGCCACTAATTAGAGCATTTCGCGCAATTTTTTTATCTGGTCTCTGATATCTGCAGCTCTTTCAAAATCAAGGATTTTTGCTGCCTTGAGCATATCTTTTTCAAGTTTATTGAGAACTTTAGGGATATCTTTGATTTCGATTTCCATATTGACAAGTTCGTCCGCAATGATGTCTTCAAGGCTTCTATAGCTTGCTACAATGGAGAGGAGATTGTTCTCTACAGACTTCTTAATTGTTTTGGGCACGATATTATGCTCTTTGTTGAACTCCATCTGGAGTTTTCGTCTTCTGTTTGTTTCACCGATTGCCCGTTTCATAGAATCTGTCATTTTGTCGGCATACATTACTACACGACCGCAAGAGTTTCTTGCAGAACGGCCTATGGTCTGTATTAAGGAAGTTTCTCCTCTTAAAAATCCTTCTTTGTCGGCATCCATAATAACTACGAGTGAGACTTCCGGTATATCAAGTCCTTCACGAAGAAGATTAACCCCGACCAAAACGTCGAACTCGCCCAACCTAAGATCGCGAAGAATTTCAACTCTCTCCAGAGAAAGCACTTCGGAGTGCAGGTATCTTACGCGCACATTTTTTTGTGTGAGATATTCTGTTAAATCTTCAGCCATGCGTTTTGTAAGAGTTGTAACAAGAGTGCGTTCTTTTTTCTCGGATATTTTTTCAATTTCTGCAATTAAATCATCAACCTGCCCTTGAGTCGGTCTGACATCAATCTCCGGATCAAGCAGTCCTGTCGGGCGTATAATTTGCTCTACTATCTGGGCGGAAGTTTCTCTTTCAAAGTCTGCAGGCGTTGCAGAAACAAAAATCTTCTGCCCTACGCGGTCTGAAAATTCTTCGAAGTTTAGCGGCCTGTTGTCCTTAGCACAAGGAAGCCTGAAGCCATACTCAACAAGAGTGTCTTTTCTTGAGCGGTCACCAAAATACATGCCTCGAATTTGAGGCAGGGTAACGTGGGATTCGTCTATAACTACAAGGAAATTTTTCGGAAAATACTCAAGCAGTGTGGCGGGCGGTGTTCCAACTGCGCGTCTTTCAATAATTCTGGAATAGTTTTCAATACCTGAGCAATAGCCCATTTCTTTTATCATTTCAATATCGTATCTTACCCGCTGCTCAAGTCTTTGTGCTTCAACAAGTTTATTTTGTGCGTTCAGCTCATTCAAACGATGGCGAAGTTCAAGCCTGATGAGTTCGATTGTTTCATCCATTGCGTCATCGTAGGCAAGATAATGCACGGCAGGATATATAACAATCTCGTTAACAGTCTCAAGGATTTCTCCGGTAACGGGGTCAATACGGGAAATTTTTTCTATTTCATCTCCAAAGAAACTTATGCGGGTTATTATTTTTTCATAACTCGGCATAATTTCAACAACATCCCCTCGTGCGCGAAAGGTTGCGCGTTTTAGCTCGACATCATTGCGTTCATATCTGGTTGAAACCAAATGAAGCAGGAGGTCTTGCCGGTCTATTTCCCTGCCAGTTACAAGCTTTAGGGAACCTTTAAAATAATTTTCCGGAAGACCCAAACCGTATATACAACTGACAGAAGCAATAACAATAACGTCATCTCTTTCATACAGTGAGCGCGTTGTATTATGCCGCAGCCTGTCTATTTCATCGTTTATTGTAGCACTTTTTTCAATAAAGGTATCTGTTCTCGGTATATATGCTTCGGGTTGGTAATAGTCGTAGTAGCTTATAAAATATTCTACGGCGTTTTCGGGGAAAAGTTCCTTAAACTCGTTATATAATTGGGCTGCCAATGTTTTGTTGTGAGCTATGACCAGAGTCGGCTTTTGAACCTTTTGGATGACATTTGCAATAGTGTATGTTTTACCGCTACCCGTAACGCCTAAAAGCGTTTGGGAGTCCATACCGCTTTCCAAACCTTGCACGAGTTCATTTATAGCCTTTGGTTGGTCGCCAGCAGGAGGAAACTGGCTGTGTATTTTAAACTCGTTATGTTTCATATATATAGTCTAACATGAAGAGTATTGTTTTATTGTTAATTGAATGTAAAAACTGCCCTTTCGGGCAGTAGAAGTAACTTTTTATTTAATAGATATACTATGCTGCTTTTGCAGTTGAAAAGAATTTATTGTGCAACTTGCTGAATTCATCTTCTCTAAGTTCGCGATCTTGCATTGTTAGGGAAATTCTACCATCGTAGCCTTTTATCGAGCGAGAAGAACCGTTTGATAAAAATGCGGTACCAAAGTCACTGTAAGCAAAGGCAGTCGCAAGTTCACTTTTACTTAAAGAACCGTTGCCATCAACATCTTTAATAGTAAAATCATTCTCTATTTTGTCCGACCATTCTGAACTGTTGAAGATGTTATTTAGTTCAGCAGACGACATGAAGCCACCGAATAATAATTTGTAAATGTCTTTTTGCTGTTCTTCATACTCGGCAAGATTGAGCGCCAAATCGCCCGAAGTATCATATTTTTTAAGCTCGCCCGCAGCAAGTTCTTCTATAGCATCTTTATATAATTGACCCTTAAGTGTTGTATCGTTGCTGTTGTAATATTCCTTGCTGACAAATGCAAAAGTATCTTCAAAGCCGCTTACCGAGAAGCCTTCTTGAACTTTGTCAGAAACTTCTTTAAGTTTAGTCAAATATGCTTCGTAAAGTTTGGTGTCGCTTCGAGCTGTTTTTTTAGTTGTTTTTTGAGCCGTTGCGACTTCTGTATCTTGCGTCTGAGATGCAGTAGTAGAAAACTCTACAGTATCTACATTTTCAGTTTTCTGGGCTTTGGGGTCATTAAATAGTGTAAGGTCAATGCTTTCCCCTGCATAGATTTTATTTGGATCTCTGCCTGAATTTTCAGCAAAAAGGTTTACCAACTTTAGAATTTCAGCATTTGATGCTTCTTTACCTTCATTCTTGAGGATGTTTTTAGCGATTCCCCAGATGGTGTCCCCGTATTTTACGTTATGAACTCCGGTTGCCATTTCACATATCCTTCTTATATACTTTATTACTACTAAGTATATAAAGTAATTAAAAGGCGCTCTTTTTCACAGAATAAGACTTTTGTAACATAAATTTACAAATAGTTAAAATTATACGCCGGTTTTTTGGAATTGCATCTCGTAAAGATATCTATAGTTTCCGTTTTCAATTTTCAGAAGTTCACTATGGGTACCGAGTTCTTTTAACTCACCCTCATTTATAACAGCAATTTTATCTGAGTTTTGAATAGTTGAAAGCCTGTGTGCAATGACAAAAACCGTTTTGTCTTTCATGAGGTTCCCAAGGGCTTTTTGAACTATTGCTTCGGACTTGTTATCCAGAGCAGAAGTAGCTTCATCCAAAACAAGAATAGGAGAATTTTTAATCATAGCACGTGCTATTGCTACACGTTGTTTCTGTCCGCCCGAAAGAGTAGTTCCGCGCTCACCTATATAGGTATCTATCCCATCCGGCAATGTGCCGAGAAATTCATCAATGCAAGCACCTTTTACAACTTCCGCAATCTCTTCATCTGTTGCATCTTCTTTACCCATCAAAATATTACCCTTTATTGTTCCGGAGAAAAGAAAGTTGTCTTGGAATACTTCCGAGATTGCACCCCTTAGGGAAGTAATTTTATAGTCTCTGATATCTGTACCGTCTATCATGATTGAACCGCTCGTAACATCATAGAAGCGAGGGAGGAGATTTACCATAGTAGACTTGCCTCCGCCGGAATTACCAACTAATGCAATAGTTTCACCTTTTTTAACCGTTAGATTAATATTGTTAAGAACGGGGACGCCTTTCTTGTATTCAAAAAACACATTTTGAAATGTGATATTTTCGTGTACACCATCAAAAGTTTTTGCATCTTTCTTGTCTTTAATCTCGGACTGCAAGTCGAAAAGTTCAAATACACGACTGATAGAAACAAAGGTATTTTGAATGTTTGTAAGAGTGTTACCCAGAGTTTTTACGGGCTTATATAAAAGTAAAAGTGCGGTAATAAAGCTTGCCAAAGAGCCAACTGTCATTTCCCCCGTAATTATAAGGTGGTTACCGAATGGCAAAACAACTGCAATACCGATACTTGCAATAAGATACATTATGGGAGACATCCACCCCGCACGCTTTGTGAGGGAGATTGCAAGCTCGAATGCTTCCCTTATTTGCCTTTTAAATCTATTGTCAAATTTTTCTTTCAGGCAATAACCTGTGATAATTTTATTACCATGGTAGGTTTCGTTAAAGTTTGTATTTATGCCACCTCCTAAAACCATTGTAGCGAGTGAAGTTTTTTTGATTCTTTTTCTAATGAGCGCCACAGGCAAAAATGCACATACAAGAACCACTACGCCAACTATCGCAAGCTTCCAGCCGTTCCAGAGGAGAACAACAATAAGGCCTATTGAACTTGTGGCAGCCGTGATGATATCCTTCAGGGAAGTAATGAAGCTCCTTGAAGCAATGTCGGGGTCTGACAAAAACCTGCCCAAGACTATACCGGAAGAATTGGTGTCATAGAATTTAGAGTCCATTGTTGTTAACTTCTTAAAAAGGTCGAATTTGATTGCATTTGATATCGTAAAACTGACCCAGTCTATAAGGTAGTTGTTTAAGTATTTTAAAAGTCCTTGTATAATGGCAAAACCTATAATGAGCCAGGGGACCGCTAAAGCAAAAATATCACGGGTAATCGAAAAACCTTTCACAACCCAAGGCTTGTCTAAAATAACTATGTCAATATATGGCTTTAATATAAAAGCTGTAGCCGAATCCAAAAGACCCAGAGGGAGGGCAACCAGCAGTCCTAAAAACGCTCTGAAAAGTACGGGTTTAACATAGGGCCACATACGGCGCACTAAAAAGTTGTAATCAAAAGATGTCTTTGCGGTCGACTTATTTAAATCTATTTCTATTGCCATATCATTCCTCTAAAATAATCCCTTTGTTTAAATTATTTTAGCTTCCTGATTTTATTTTAGCAATTCAAAAATATAAATCGTAATAAAATCTTTATAGTATCAAATGGAATTAAGTATAAGCTCCACTCAAAAGATTGACAAAGCTTTATGTCTACATATTTTGAATAAGCTTATTGTCGCCTTCAATACTGTCTTTAAGACGTTTTCTGACAACTTCCGCCTGAGTGTCTAACATCTTGACTACGGTTTCTATATTTCTTACCTTATCTGAAAGAATAGTATCTGCGTTAGAGGTGATTCTTCCGGTAATATTCTGGTAAGCCGAAACTGCAGCATTACCGGTACCTTGCATCAAGTTACCCATAACAATTGCCCCCAAGCCCCACTCACCTAAATACGGAGCCATAGCCTGCATAATACCACCCCACCCTGAAACCATACCTGCAACAGGCAGGACTATATTTTGACCAAAACTAAAACCTGCGCCGGTTCCCATAGCATATGAAGCTGTGTTTAATGCAGTAACACCTGCGGCAGAAACTGCATAACCTGTTGCAAGGCCCGCAGCACCGCCTGTAGGAACACCGTCTGTGCCAAAACCCCAGGAAATAGGAGCTGCGCCTGAAGGGAATCCCGGATATGAGCCAAGTCCTCCTATACCAAAGGAAGATGTGCCTCCGGGTATAGAGGTAACACTGCCCGTTACAGGAGACCAGTAAGAAGTGCCGGGAATATTCATCATTTGAGAACCGCCCATTAAAGGCATGAATGAAGAGGGCGAAAAAAGGCTTGCCAACTGCCATAAAAAGTTACCGCCCGAACCAAAACCCGAGCCTGCTGCAGAATAGCCCGAAACAGTAAGGTCCCTTAAGCGGTCGTAAGTTTCATACAATTCGGCCTTTGCAAGAGAGCTTGCCGCACCATATTTATTTGCTATTACTAACTCTGAATCATTCTTGTAAGCCATTATTGCTCCTATGGGGATGATTTCCTGACCGGAAACAGAATACTTCTGTGTCTATTTTATTATAGACTATACGCCCACCTAAAGCCCTCACCCGTTTACAGTAAAAATCTCATACTTTGGATGAAAGTTCGCGGTTTCACACTCAGTGTTGTTTTAATGATTTTTTTAAAAAAGTCAAAATGCACAAAACCCCGGAAATTATTCGGGGTTTTGTGCATTGTAAATTGGGAGAAAATGTTTGCTGTTTTTTAGGCAAACGTTTTGAATGTTGTTTCCACGTTCTTTTTGATAACGGATTGAACCGCTTCCATTTCTGTTGATAGCGCTTTTTGCTCAGTATCTAACTGTTTTAGTCTCAATTCAAGAGTCCTGTCTTGTTGTTGAAGAACTTCTGTTCTGGCATTGATATCTTGAATTGCTCTTTCATATTTCATTTTGTCATATTCATATTGTTTCATTGCTTCGGCATAACCGAGGTCATCTTGAACTGTTTTTAAAGTAAGGTCAAACTGTCTGCCTGCAAGCGTAGCATTCATATCAGGGTCATCAACAGAGTTAATAAGAACTTCTTCAAATCTTCCGTCTGTAGTTGCAGTAAATGAAGCTGTACCTTTAGTTTCAGATTTAACCGTGGTTTCAGCAGCATAGTATTGACTTAAGCCGTTAATATAAGACTGAGAAGGATCGTCCGGAATGCTGCCGGAAATCTTATCAATGTCATAAGATGAGATATAGTAAGTTCTTTCGCCAACTTCGCCTGGTTTATAGGTATATTTATAGAATGTTTCATTTGATGGGTCTCTTCCGGGTTCTTGTTTTGCAATTGTTTCATAGATTGCCGCAAGGTTGCCTTTATCGTCACCATTTTTATCTGCGACAGTCATAGCATATTCTGTTCCACCTATAATCATTTTTGTGGGTATTGCAGTACCGCTTGATTTATCAAAGTAGATAGGTACGTTTTTAGAAATAGGTGAATTTGAGAAACCAACGTTTTTGGTTTCGTCATATTGGATAACAATATTGTAAAGACCTGCGTTTGAACCTGTTCCGGCAGAAGTTTGAGTAATTGTATAATCAGCACCAACGCCGGAGAACGTATAGCGGGTGTTGTAGTAGTCCGTTGCACTCGGAGGCACAGGTACTTGAAGAGTTAACATCTGGTTAAAAAGTCCGGAGGACTCGTTTGCCAACACTGTTCTCTGTTGGTTAACCTGTTGACCCTCATATTCAACGTTTGTTTTTCTGGCCGTAAGACCTAGAAATCTTGCTTGGCTTGCTGCCATACCCATAATGTTCTTGCCTCCATGGTTCTAATTAACATGTTTATCGGCAACTTTTAGCGTGAACTTTAATTTGAGGTTTACTTTGTGACATTTCTTAACATGTCAAAAGAGCCGCTATATCAAGATATTTTATTAACCTTTTTTTCGACCTTCTAATACAAATTAATGATTTTTTTAAAAAAGTCAAAAGAAATTACAAAACACACCAAAAGAAAGCTGCGCATGACTATGGAACATAATAGTAGTGCATTCTTCGTAAAAATTTAATGCTTTTCGGGCTAGGTCAAAAGATTAGGCTTTCGGGGGATTAATTGGGCAGCTCAAAGTTAGATAATACAATGTAGCCTATATTGCCGGAAGTTATGCTTATGAACATAAAGGAACAATTCGAAAGAATTCTGGAAAAATTAAATAAACTTGAAAGCAGCGCCCAAAACCCGTTTTTGCGTACTGATTTTAGTGCTAATCCTTTTAAGGATGCATTTTCCCAAACTTATGTCTGGGTAGAAGACGATAGAGAGGAAGAAGGAAAACAATAGAAGTATCGCACTATTCTAAGCGCATACCCGACTCTTTATCAAAAAAGTGAGCTTCTTTCATATCGGCGCAAAATTCAAGAGTGTGTGAAGTATCGACAAAAGACTCAGTTCTGGCACTGCATTTTGCACCATTCAGATGGAAGTATACAAGTTTTTGGGAGCCGAGCGTTTCATCAAACTCGATATGGGCATTAAAACGCAGTGTACTGTTGTAATTAAAGAAACATTTTTGATGAACTATGGCCTCGGGGCGAAGTCCGAGTAGAATTTCACTTCTGCCGTTAAGTATGCGCTTTTGGTATTCATCAAGTTGGACAAAGGCATTTTCGATGTTTAAAATGCCGTCTTCGTCAACTTCGGCAGGAATAATATTCATTGGAGAAGCGCCCATAAAAGTTGCGACAAAAACATTGTCAGGCTTTGCATAAATATTTTGCGGCGTATCTATTTGCTGCACTTTCCCACCATCAAGTACAGCTATTCTATCACCCATGGTCAGGGCTTCAACCTGATCGTGTGTCACATAAATAAAAGTTGTTTTTAACGCTTTATGCAATCTTTTAATTTCGCTTCTCATTTGAACGCGCAGTTTGGCGTCGAGATTACTCAAGGGTTCATCCATCAGAAAAATTGCGGGTTCGCGTACTATAGCACGGCCTAAGGCAACGCGCTGTCTTTGGCCGCCGGAAAGCTCTCTGGGCTTTCTTTTTAAGTATTCGGTAAGGCCTAATATCTCCGCCGCATTTTTTACTCTTCTCTGAATTTCATTTTTCTTTACACCGCGCATTTTAAGCGGAAAAGCCATATTTTCATAGACATTCATTTGCGGATAGAGCGCATAACTTTGAAAAACCATAGCCGCATCCCTATCTCTGGGGTGAACGTCATTAACGCATTTTTCACCTATGAAAACTTTTCCCCTGGTTACACTTTCAAGTCCTGCAATCATTCTCAAAAGAGTAGATTTGCCGCATCCCGAAGCTCCTACAAGTACACAAAACTCGCGATCTTTTATTTCAAGATTGATATCGTCCAATATGAGATTTTTTCCGTAAGATTTTGAAACGTTCTTTAGGATAACTCCTGCCATTCAGTGGTACTCCCGTTATACTATCTTCTCCAAGGGAATTACAAAGCTATACATAGTGCCTTGACCTGCCTTCGAGTATATCCACATATCGCCGCGCATATTTTTGAGATACTTTCTTATTATCGGAAAAGCAAATTTTACTCCGACAGATTTTTTTGGGATTGTGTGACTAAAATAATACGGATTATATATGTTTTCCAATTCTTCATCTGTTAAAAAGCTTGAAGTATCTTTCAGTTCAAACATTGCATAGTTCTTAACATCCTCTTCCGATGCGGCCTCAAAGCTGTATTTTTGCAAAAAATCGAGGGGGGGATTCCCCGCGTAAAATGTGCAAGTACCTACATCCGAAGTTCTTACAAGAGCTTCAAGGAGTATTGTAAACAAACTTTCGATAACATTTTGATCCAGGCAGCAATTACGAGAAGCGAGTCCCGTAAAGTCGTGTGAAAATGCCAATCCCTTTGACTTGAAACGGTCTTCGTATTTTCTGACTATACCGTTTAGGAGATTTACAAAGTCAAAATTCTTATAGTCATACTCAACGAGATTTGACTCCAGTTCAAAAAACTTGAACATATTTTCTAAATCAAATTGCATATCTGCAGAATTTTTATTGATAATACTTACATATTTTGCCTGCTTAGGGGCAAGAGGCCCGCCTATTCCTTCCAGAAGTGCTTTGGAAAAACCTTCTATGGATTCAATTCCAGAGATGAATTCGTCAGAAACGTGGGAAAGGTAAGTGTTTTTTTCATCGATAATTTTTTTTGCTATTTCAAATTCACCATTTACAAGGTTTTGCATTTTATAGCTTTGGGTAACATCTCTAATTGCAACGTAAACTTTTTGGGTTTCTTTATTCTGAAAGGCTGAAACTTCAACATACTTTTCATCATTTGAAGCTACCGTTGCTTTTGAAACAGAAGGTTTTCCCTGGGCAACAATTTTATTCAGAAGTGTGCTGCCGCCTTGAACATACTGTGAAAAGAATTGGCCTATCATATCAAAGCGAGAAAAGCCAAATATTTCAACAATCTTCAAATTCAAATCCAGAATTTTCCCATCCGGAGCTATAACAAAAACTCCGTCCGGGTGAGAGTTAAAATAGTCATCTTTTTTAGGCGAATTAAATAGAGCCATTAAATTCATATATGTGTACCCTTGTCCTGTGTACGCTAGTGCAATTCTAGCAAACAAATATTCTAATAGCAATATAACATTACGAATCCTGAATTTAAAACTCCGAAACAGTCAAAAAAACTATACTAAGGTTGCAGAAGTTTCAAACTATACTCTGATAGTTTAACGTATACAAGAGGCCTATACTATAAGCAGACAAGGATGTGCAATTTTGGAAAATGTACCGCTTAAGACAAGCAAGGAAAACGGTTTTTATATTTTAGATATTTGTTGTGAAAAGATTGAACACAATATAATTTCTGTAGTGCAAGATTTTATAAAAAAACACAAAAGGGGTAAATGTGCGTTAAATTTAGAAAACGCACACGGGATTAATAATGAGTTTTTAGAGTTACTAAAAATCTCAAATATATCGATTTTCGGGGCAAGCACAGAAGTTCTGGGGTATATGTCATTGACAAATACAATAAACCTTGTCCCCGTTTATCATTCAAAAAGCGACTTTTTAAAAGACAAGAGAAGATTTATAAAAAGAAATTTCAGGATAGTAAAAGGGTTATGTCAGCCACTTTTACATTTTTTGTCTTTTCTCTCCGCACTCGTTTCATTATGCTGAGGCAAAATAATCCCCATTTTAAACTCCATATGCAGGTCGGACAGGCGCTAAAAACAATATCTGCTCCGGTTTTGAGGACTTCTTTTGCGCGCATAACCGAAAGCTTGTGTGCAACTTTTGGATGCCTGAAAAAAAAGTCTCCTCCAAAACCACAGCAATCAGAGGCTTCCATTTGTATGTACTCAACATTGGATAGAGAAGAGAGTCTTTCTTCAAGTTTATTGTCTTTTAAGTGACAGGGCTTGTGAAAGGTAACTTTTATTTTTTGTTTGGGGTTTTCTGCGATTTCACCCAGCATTTTCAGTCGTTTTTTGGTTTCCGAGCTTTTAAAAGGATAGTTAGAAACAGCTTCAAAGCAAGTTGCGCAATCAAAAAAAATGTCACACTCGCTCTCTTCAATTATTTTCATATTATATTCAGCGTATTTTTTATAAGTTTCAAGTTCGCCTTTTACAAGAAATGACAGGGCGCAGCATTTAAAGTCAGAACGGATAGAAACCTTAATACTGCTTTTTATGCATCCTTTAAAATAGAGCGAATTTTTCGGCAGGCTGACTTTCCTTTGTCTTTTAAACAGACGAAGGATTTTCAAAAAAAACATCTTTGAAATAAAGGCGAGCTCTGAATTTAGTACTTTGTCTAATATGCTGTTTTTTTCCGCCCTGATTTGGGAAAATAAAGCGACAGCGTCAATTTCAGAGGGACAATGAGCTGTGCATTTACCGCAATATAGACACATATCAAGATTTTTCATAATCTTAGGAGAAAATTTCAAATCACCCTTCAGAACGCCCAAAAGTTGAAGAAACTTACCGCGCGCAACCGTACATTCAATCTTTTCTGCTTTAAATATAGGGCATACTTGTTGGCACAGTCCACACCGTGAACAATTATCAACTTTTTCTAATAGTTTCATACTTAACATAGTACAACGAAATAGGCGGTTAGAATCAAAATAAAATTTTAAATTCTTACATGGTATAATTTGATTATGAAAAAAGCACAGACAATACTGGAATATACTATTATTACTGCGTTTTTGCTCCTCAGCGCGCTTTTAATAACTCAGGCGATAAGACCGGAGGGAATAGAAAGAAAGGCAACTTTCGGAGTGATAGAGGATGGCAAGGTGGTTGTTCCACCTATGACACCTTAGGGGACAATATGAAGGCGGCAAAATTAATAAACGGAAAAATCTCAATAGAAGAAGTATTAACTCCCGAGCTTAGCGGTATGGGCGCTATTATAAAAGTAGAGGGCTGCGGACTTTGCGGTTCTGATATTGTAAAGGTCAGAGAAGGTAAAGACGGGGCAATTTTAGGACACGAAGTTGTCGGCGAGATAGTGGAAATAAACTCGGATACAGAGTTTAAAGTCGGCGACAGAGTAGTTTTGGGACATCATTACCCTTGTTTTGAGTGCGAGTTCTGCCTTAATGAAAGTTACTCAATGTGTGAAACATTCAAAAAAAACAATATCTTTCCGTGCGGATTTAGTGAATTTATATATGTTAATGAGGGTCATTTAAAAAATACGGTATTTAAGGTTCCAGACGAAGTTGAAAGCGTCGACATTTCTTTTATGGAACCTCTTGCCTGTTGCCTGAGGGCAATAAGGCGCGCGGAAATGAAGACACACCAGAGTGCCCTTGTAATCGGGCTCGGCTCAATAGGTATTTTAATGGCGCAGGCAATAAAACTTACAGGGTATAAGTCATATGGAACCGACATAAAAGAAGAGAGGCAAAGCTTTGCCCAAAAGTTCGGTATAACTTTTGAGGAAGGAATTAAATTTGACGTTATATTTATGACTTCAGGGTCTTCAAGGGCTATAAGTGACGCTCTAAGGTATATTAAAGACGGTGGAAAAATAGTAGTATTTTCTTCCGTTGCCGATGAGAGCGGCTATACTAACAATGAAATATATCATAGGGAATTGACTGTTTTGGGAAGCTATTCCCCCTCGCCGTCTGACTTAAAGCTTGCTCACAAGTTTCTATGCGAAGGAAGTATCCATACAGGGGGCATGAGCACAATTTATCCACTTGACAATTTATCATCAGCGATTGATGATACTTTCACCAATAAGGTTTTTAAGGCGTATTTAAAAATATGAAGATGAAAGCAGTACGATATTATGCACCCCAAGACATTCGTTGGGAAGAAGTAAACATTAAACCTCTTGAAGCAGGTGAAGTACTGGTGCGGGTTGAAGCAGCCCTTACTTGCGGAACTGATGTAAAGACTCTAAAGCGTGGACACCCTATACTCATAAAGGAAACGCCTTCGGGGTTTGGTCATGAATTTGCAGGCATTATTGAAGCAGCAGCAGAAGATGTTATAAATTTTAGGGTCGGAGACAGGGTAGTGGGTGCGAATTCTGCACCCTGCGGTGAATGTTTTTTTTGCAAAAAGGGTGAGGAGAACTTGTGTGAAAACCTGGGTCTTTTAAACGGGGCCTATGCGCAGTATATAGTAGTCCCCTCTGAAATTGTCGAAAAAAATCTTTTAAAAATACCCGAAGACTTGAGTTTTGAAAAAGCTGCTTTTGCTGAACCATTGGCAAATGTTGTCCATGGAGCGGCAAAAACAAATATTCAAAAGGGGGATACGGTAGGAATAGTGGGCATAGGGCCTATTGGACTACTTTTTGCGCGTGTTGCAAAGTTAAAAGGCGCAAAAGTTATAGCAATGGGCAGAAATCCGTTAAAATTAAAAATGGCAAAAGAGTTTGCGCTAGCCGATGAAGTTATAGATTTAAAAAAATATCCGGACCCGACAGAACTGGTACTTTGTATGACGCCCGAAAACAAAGGTTTAGATGTAGCCATTGAATGTGTGGGTCTTCCCGAAATATGGGAAAGGATGTTCAAGCTTGTGAGAAGGGGTGGAACGGTGCACCTTTTTGGCGGTTGCTCTTCGGGAACAAGCATAAACCTCGACACAAGAAGGTTGCATTATGACGAAATAAGCGTTTTGAGCGTCTTTCACCATACTCCTAAATACTTTAGGGAAGCCTTGGATTTAATTGCAAGTGGAATGATTGATGTTGAGAAGCTTATAACAAAGCGTATGCAAATGAAGTACACCAAAAAAGCTCTCGAGATGCATCAAAGCGGAGAGGCTATTAAAGTCCTACTTGAGAACTGATTATAAAATTGTAGTTGACTTAAACGCTTTATGCGCTAGAATTGTTACGAAGTCAAATGCGCTCGATGCATAGCTCCAAGCAGTGTTAGACAAAAAACTAAATAGTTTGCCGCGTTAGCTCAGTTGGTAGAGCAAGGGACTGAAAATCCCTGTGTCCTTGGTTCGATTCCGAGACGCGGCACCACTTTTAAGAAAGTTGGCTTCTATGGTATGTCCATTCTGCGTCCATTTCTCATTTTGAACAAAATCCTCATTAATATGAATTTATTTCTTTATTTTCGCAAAGTGCATCATAAGCATTATCTAATTCCTGAGCTGTGATGTCTAAATATCTTTCTATAGCAACTACATTGCTGTGGTGCAGCGCATCTTTTATGATCCTTAAACTTACACCTTTCCGATAAAGGATAGTGCCTGTGCTTCGTCTAATATTTCCAGGCTGCAGGTTAGGTATCCATAGATTGTATAAGGGCTGGATATAAACGTGAGAATTGTTTAAATAAGGACACACTTGTAAAATAATAGTAGGATATACGAAAAAAGCACCTGCTGTGACTAAAATGGCCAAAATGTTTGAATTGCTATATGGCAACTTTAAAGATGCGTCATATTGGGAAAAGCTTGTTAGCGTACTAAACTCAGCTACCCATCTACATCTCAATTCACCTTTCTAACTCTATGATATAATCTGAATACTAATTTTTACTAAGGTGCCTATAAAGTCTCAAGCTAACTGTGTGCTTATATTTATTTAACCCTTTTCAAAATACATTTATCATGCTAATGTAAAATCATCAACAAGGAGAAACTTGGGTGTAAGCCCCAAACTGTGCCGCAACTGTGATAAAAGTTTAGCTTTTTAAGTCAGAATATCCTTGTAGTTTACTTACGAGCATAAGGAATTTTATGAAAAAGATTTGCTTTGCACTATGTGTGTGTTGGGTTACTGCCATACCAGCACTTGCTATGCAAGAGTTACAGCTGGATATACAAAATGAACTTCAAACAGATTCTCGGTTTATTGAGCAAAAATTACATTTAGAAACAAAAGAGAGTGAAAGTTCCCCTTTTTCAAGAAAACTGAGTAAGGACGAAGTTTACTCTCCGGGCAATAAGGTTGAGTCCAAAAAGTATGCAACCTCGGGAGTTGAGGTAATAACATCTCAAGATATAGAAAACCAGAATTCTCCTGTTATTTCTGAATTAATGAATCAACTGACCGGTGTTACTGTTCAGCGCAGCGGGTCTATAGGTGACATTTCAAGCTTTAGAATACGCGGCGTTGACAGGGTTCGTGTAACAGTTGATGGCATAAGAGCGGATAGCCCTTCGGACAATAAGTTTTATTTAAATAACTATCTCTCTGATGACATAGAGCGCATTGAAGTTGTAAGAGGCCCGCAGGGTAATATGTCCGGTGCCCAAGCTTCGGGCGGTTTAGTCGGTATATTCACAAAACAAGGACACGGTGAAGGTCAGTTTAAAATGAGCTCCGAATTTGGAAGCTTCTCGACATTTAAAGAGAGAATAATGTACGGAATGGGCGATGAGAAAAAAGATTTTTACTTGAGCACCACCTTTCTTAAAACTGATGGCGGTCTCCGCATTGACGGTCCATCGGGAAATCGTGTCAGGCTCGGAAATGACGATTTCAAAAGCTTTAATGTAGTTACAAATGCGGGATATAGAATTTTTGATGGCAAGGGTGAGTTGCGCCAAATTTTCCGTCTTAACAATGCAGTAAAACAAGTCGGGGTAAACGGTTATGGCGATACTCTTATTCAAGATTACAATGACCACACTAAAAACCTGGATATTATGAGTACAACTATTTTTAACTTAAAGCCAAACAATATTTATGACTCATCTACAAGGTTTGGTATATTTACAACAAGAAATGTTTTTTACCAATTCCAAGACCCGATAGACCCGACCTGGCTGCATGATGAATCCGATGGTAGAAGTTACTACAGGGGTACAAGACTTAACTTTATATCACAGCACAATTTTAACTACAAAGACTGGAACCGGTTCTCGGTTGGTTACAATATGGAGTATAACAAATTTTCCGCAATTTCTGACTATGACGCAACTTCTTGGGGTCCCGCAACCCATGATACCTACTGGGGAGATTCAATGCAGAATGATATTTATATTAATGACACCATTAACATAAAGGATAAGTTAATCCTTAAAGGCGGAGCAAGGATGATTAACCACTCGATATTCGGTACTTATATTACTCCAAATGCTTCTGCTGCCTTAGTTTTACCTACTTTTAAAATAAAAGACAGTTACTCAAAAATCCGCGGCTCTTGGGGTGAAAGTATTTCTTCGCCCACTTTTTATCAAATGTTCGGTGAGATAGCAGGTATGCAGCTTCCAAACAGAGATTTAAACCCCGAAAAACTCAAGGGCTGGGATGTCGGTTATGAACAAAGTTTCTACAACGGCAAACTAAGCTTTGACTTTGGGTATTTTAACAATAAATATGATGATTATATAGGCTGGGACGGCGGATGGCCCGGACAGTATATTAACATAAGTTCTGCAAAAATATCGGGTTATGAAGCGGGTATAAAATGGCAGCCCAATCATCTTTTCAGGGCAAATCTGAATTATACTTATTCCGATTCTAAAGATAACCAGAGCGGTTTGGAACTTGCAGGTGTACCGAAAAACCGTATTAACTACTCAATGTTTTTTACACCTAATGAGCGTATAACACTTTTTGCGCGTGCAGATGCCTCAACTGACAGGGTCTACACCATTTCAAATAATCAAGAACAACGGGTAGGCGGTTTTGTAGACGTATCTCTGGGTGCTCGAATAAAGCTTTTTTCTTACAAAAAAATGCATGTATTTTTAGCCGGTCAGGTGTATAATTTACTCAATCAAGGTATTTCTATGTACAGGGGCTATTATCAGCCGGGTGTTCACTATATGGCGGGTATATTCGTAGAATTCCGCGGATTAGGGGAAAAACTGTGAGAAGAAGCAAAAAGATTTTAATACTTACGGCCTCTGTGGTTTTTATGCTCTTTTGTCTCTATATATCACTTTTTTGCGGTTACAAGGATAACGGAATTGATTTTATAAAACACCTCATTGAAAAGAATGGAGAAGACTTTCTTATATTTGAACTTCTGCGCGCTCCGCGTGCGCTCAAAGCCGTAATAGCGGGCTCTTGTCTTTCTCTTGCAGGACTTTTTATGCAGGCGATAACAAAAAATCCTCTTGCAGAACCTTATATTACAGGTATATCATCAGGGGCGGGTCTTGCAATAGTCCTTTCCATACTTTTTTTCGGAGGCTCAAATTACTCTTTTTGGGGCTTTGTCGGCGCATTTTTAAGCTCTGTCACAGTAATACTTTTTGCAGGCCTCAATAAATTTTCTTTAACAAAGCTTATTCTGGTGGGGCTTTCGGTCAATATTTTTGTCAGTTCACTTATTTCGCTCTTAATAATAATGAACGGCGAAAAGGCCTATCCGCTCATGCTTATTCTTTCAGGCGGCCTTACAAACAATACGATAATTTCAAATAAAATACTTTTTGCTTTTTTTGTTTTTGCAATTCTTTTGTGCATTTTTATAATTCCCAAACTTAACTTCCTCCGTCTTGACAAGGATTTAGTTATGAGCTCAAACGCGAATAAAGATTTTTACATAGTTTTTATAATAGTTTTATCGTCGTTTTTAACTTCTTTGAGCGTTTTCTCCGCAGGGATAATAGGTTTTGTAGGTATTATAATTCCACAACTTTCCAAACTGCTTGTGGGACAAGATTTCCGTTGGCTATTCTTAATAAATATATTTTTAGGCTCGGGTCTTATGCTTATCTCGGACTATATTTCAAGAGTAGTTCTCTACCCGCTTGAAATACCGTTGGGTCTTACAATAGCGCTTTTGGGGGTACCTGTATTTATATTTTTTCTTACAAAAAAGGGCGGCAAGCTTTATGAGTAATGTGTTGGAGGCGAAAAATTTAACAATAAGACTTGGCGACTTGACACTTTTCGAAGGTATAAATTTCGAAATAAAAAGTGAACAAATTTCTGTAATCATGGGGCCGAACGGCACTGGTAAGACCAGTATTATGAGAGTATTGGCAGGGGCCATAAAACCCTTTAAGGGAAGTGTAAAAAACTTTGCAAAATCAACCTTCTACCTGCCCCAAAAGATAACTTATCCGCATAATATTACACTTTTTGAGTACCTTTCCTCTATTTTCTTCAACAATAACTGGAAGTGGTATCTTGAAAGGGATGAAAAAAAACGTATAGTGGAAACTTTGAAAGACTTTGAACTTTTGAGCAAAAGAGATGTTTTTCTTGAGCAATTGAGCTCCGGTGAAATTCAGAAGGCAAATATTGCACTGGGACTTTTGTCGGGTGCAGATTTACTGCTTCTTGACGAACCTACATCCAATATGGACTTGGTAAATCAGATGAAAATATTGGACATACTTAAACATCTTAAGGCAAGAAAAGTTACTATAGTTATTATTTTGCACGATTTAAACCTGGCATCAAACTATGGTGACAGTTTTATCGGTGTTAATATGGCAAGAGTCCCCCTCTGTGCGTCTAAAAAAGATTTTTTCTCTGTAGGTGTTCTGGAGGAAATTTACGGGCTAAAGTTTAAGGTGGTGAATGGTGAAAAAAGCATTTTTGTTCAAACTTTTAATTAGTTGCGCTCTTTTGCTCTTTGGTGCAAGTTCATCACAGGCAAAAGTCACATATGTAAGTCTTGTGCCAAGCGTAACAGAAATTATATACGCACTGGGCCTTGAAGAAAACCTTGTGGGTGTTTCAAGCAGGTGTGATTATCCAAAAGCCACTCAAAATAAAGAAAAAATAGGGTCTTTGTACGGAATAAATAAAGAGAAAATTATAAAACTTAAACCGACATATGCATTTGCACTCTCTGCAACGAAGCCTTTTGTTGTTGAGCTTGAAGGTATTACAAAGTTTGTTTATTTTGACTTTGATTCTGTGGATTCCATTTTAAATTCTATACGAACCATAGGGGAGATTTTTGGTGTTCAAGACCGTGCCGAATCGCTTATAGAACATATTAAAAAGAGCATAGGGCAGGATAATTCAGGTGCTCGGGGTAAAAGTGTTCTTTATGTGATTCAATCACAACCACTTATAACTATAGGCAACAAAAGCTATTTGACAGATGTTATAAAGCTCTCCGGAAATTACTCTGTAACACATGATGTTGAGGGTTACTACCCTTCGATTTCTCGAGAATATGCAATGAAGCTCCGTCCCGACTATGTCGTTGTCGGACCTTATGCAGATGTCGCAATTCTTGAAAAGTTTTTAAAAAATACAAAGTTTGTAGAGATGACCCAATATCAAAATGACGTTATAAACAGGCCGGGTCCAAGAGTTGGCGAAGCCGTTAAATTTTTTGGCGAACTTAAATAAAGATTCGATTTTATTTTCTGCAAACTGTGTTAAAATAACCCTATGTTTGAAGCTAAACTTAAAAAAATTGATAAGCTCAAAACAGAATTAGACTCTCTAAGGCCCTTGAAGCCCGAACAAGTGGCAAGTTTAAAGAGTATGTTTGATGTGGAGTTAACCTACAATTCTAACGCTATAGAGGGGTCTACACTTGACTTTGCAGAAACAAAAATTATCCTTCTGGAGGGTATGACCATTGGCGGTAAGACTACAAGGGAGCATTTGGAAGCCATAAACCATAAAGATGCTATAGATTACATTGAAAAAATTGCCCAAAAGAAAACAAAAAATATCACCCGGCTTGACATCTTGGCTATTCACAGAATTATCCTCAGAGGCATTGACGATTCCAATGCAGGTAAATACAGAATTTATGATGTTTATGTAAATAAAAGCGGTGGACAAAAGCACAAATTCCCGCCGCCAAGCAAAGTTGAAAACCTGATGGATAACTTTTATATGTGGCTGGCTGAAAACAGGAGTATGCACCCTGTACTTTTGGCTGCGCACGCACATTACAAACTTGCTTCAATCCACCCTTTTATAGATGGAAACGGCAGATGTTCAAGACTTTTGATGAACTTAATTCTCATCCAAAACGGTTTTCCGCCGGCAATAATCAAAATGGCGAAAAGAAAAGAATATATTTCAGCAATTCAAAAGATGGATGAGGGCGAAACAGGAGACTTTTGCAACTTTATTATAAACGCCGAGACAGAGAGTCTAAAACTGTATATCGACACAATAAATAATAATGTTATTTGGCAATAACATACTTCATATTTTCCAACACAATAATTTCTTTTAAAATGCTTTTATAGTTTTTAAAGGCAAGTTTCTATTCTGGATACGTCAGGAAACAGATAATAGCGCTGCTTGATATTTTTGAATACATGTAATTATTTTATAAATCAACTCACTAATTTTTTACCCAGTTCAAAAGCTTTTTGTAAATCTTTAGGAAATTCCTCCGCTTTTCTTTTGGCCTTATGTGCGGGGTCAAAAATCTCGCAGACATATTTAGAATAGTCATCAAACTGCATCGTATCAGTTACATAAAGCGGTTCGCATCCTGCAAAATTTCTGCTTATATACCCCTCAAGTTTCCCCAGTGTGGCAGGATAATCCCATTCGTTCATCATATTTTCAGGAACATTCATTGTGTAAATAAAAGCTGTCGGAATCTTGTTTGTATTTAATGAAGAATAGTTGGCGTCATATACTAAATACTGAAAAAGCAATCTTTCTACAAAAGATCTCATTTCGCCTGTTACATTACCGAAATATACTGGCGAGCCCATAATAAGCGCATCGGCTTTTTCTATTTTTTCCAAAACTGGTGAAAGCTCATCCCTGTAGGCACATTTACCGTAACTTTTACCACCTGTAAGCTTACAGGCAAAACAACTCACACAGCCTTTAAAATTAAGATCGTAGAGGTTTATAATTTCTGTCTTTGCCCCCGTAGAAGCTGCCCCCTCCAAAGCACTTTTTAAAAGTGCGGCAGTGTTTTTGTTTTTTCTCGGACTACCGTTAATTGCTATAATATTTTTCATGAATTTAATTTCCTAAAGTCTTTTATAATTTTTAACTATACACCATCATTTTTGCATCTTACAAGTATGTAAAAATGATTATACTATAAAATCTTTTTGAATTTTCCAAACAAGCGTTCGCAAATTTTCAAACAGGTTGTTTGGTATTTTAGGTTCTGCGCTCACCTGAAAATAGTCTTAAAATGCATTATCTTTTGTAAAAATATATTATTGTATTAATAATTTGTGTTAAAAAATGTAACAAAAATTTCTACATCTGCAATTTATCTTCGATATATATACTTTATATATACATCGAAGATAACAGTAGTAGAAAGTGCGGTATAAAATGACTGGGCAAATTACAATAGGAAATCAGACTTTTGATCTTAGTAAGATTAAAAGCATCAAAAAAGATGACGCATCAGCTGAGGGCAGTAAACTTGTTAAACATTTATTCGCCAATGAAAAATGGCTTGGCGGAAAAGTTGACGGCGTTCTGGATGAAAATGAACTGTTGGGATTTATTAAAAAGCTTGATAAAAATGGTGATAACAACATTTCAATGAGCGAGATTGAAGAATGGAAAGACGCTAATATTGCAAGCGGAAACAAAATTCACCAAACCTTTACTTATGATGACATAATAAACCTTTTGAAAACTACTGTAGGCATTAAAAGCGATACGTCTTCCAAAAAGGACGAATACAAAAAGATTGAAAACAGACAAATTGAAGGTCTTCAGGAAATAAGCAAACTTTCAAGTAAATATGTTGATGATCCGGAAACTTTAAATAAAGAAACAGATGCCCTGTCGAAGGATGCATATAAACTGTATAAGTTTACTCCTGACGGATATATGGATATGGAAAAAGATAAAAAATTCGATGCTTACAAAGAGGCCATATTGGCTCTTGGCGAAGGTATGGCCGAAGAGTACGATACAGGAAGTACTGATGGTCAAATTGATATAGACGAATTTAAACACATGCAAAAGGGTATCCAGAGAGCAATTATAGGCAACCAAATGACAAGTGCCGAGGCTGCGAAACTTATGAATTCAGATGAGTTTAACTCTTATTTGGAAGATTTTTTCTCCATACTGGATATTGACGGTAGCGGAAAACTTGACACAAAAGAGCTTGCCACCCAGTTTGCTTATATGGACAACAGTATTGTTTCGTATAATGAAATGTTTGAAAAAATTGAAGATGGGCCAAGTTATGACGGAAGACTCAATATCTTTGATGGTATTGATTTTACCCCCGGCGATACTGAAAGCATAGAAGCTGCCAAAAACGACCTCAAAGAATACTACGAAGCTTTTTTTGCAGCATAGCAGGTTAATACTAAAACACTAAATTAAAGATAAAATGCATATAAAAGACCCGATTCAAATTAGAGTTGGGTCTTTTATTTTTAAAATTTCCCGACCGCTTTTGAAAACACTTGATATTTTTCCGGGCGATATAAAGTCCGACTGTGATTTTCCTATTTCCCCGAATAAGTAATTGTTTTCCTAAGTCATCTTCAAGGTCTTTTAGCTGCCTTGATAGAGAAAGGTTGCGCCATATGCAGAAATTCCGCAGCCTTTGTGATGCTATCTTCTTTTATAACAGCTATTCTTTGTATTTTTATTTAAAATCACTTTATTGAGAACTAGCGCAAAATAGCTATTGCAAAAACTTTTTTTTGTGTTTTAATAAGTAACTATACTCGGGATACAAGGGGAACACGAAAAATGAGAATAACAGGGATTACAGCTTATACAGGCTCTACTTTAGGGTCAAAAAATAATGTAAATTTTGGCAAATTCGCAGATCAAAATGCTGACAACAAAATGAAAGAACTTTTAGTCGATGCTCCGCAATGGAATCCTGATATGTTATATAATATGGTCAAGGAAGAACCAAGCATAATAATACGAACAGAAAAAGACGGAACTTTGCAGGGTGAGCTTGATAATGATTATATGGAAGCAAATGCCGAGAAACTTAAAAAAGTAGCATATGCTTATGATTTAATCGCAGAGTGGGAGCTATTAAAAAACTTACACATAAAAGATAAAGCACATGAACTTGCCGAAATCATAAAACGTATTCAAGAAGGCCTTGACGGTACAACAGATAGAATTAAGCTCTTGTATCCGGCAAATAGCGAACAAGACACTTTTACCCCACAGCAACTGGAAGAGTTTGAAATACGCGATAAGTTGCTTCACCTCGCTCAATAATAAAGTCATTTGTATTCATTTTTACACTCAAAAGAGCAAGTCGTAATGTTATCTCAAACAACTCTTTTATGTAACATTTTAATAAAAAACTAATTTTTTAGGCAATTTTCATTTTTACACCGCTTATTTTCTGTGTCGACAATTATTAAAATAGGCAGTATTAAAGAATTGAGATTGCCATCGGTACATTTTAATAATCTTTTTAAAAGTGCAAAAAACCAGACCTCAAAAGCACTTTCTATTGACGAGCTTAAAAAAGCAAAAAAGCTTCTTGACTGCGGCGTTAATCAAATAATTTCAAACACATCAAGTGATATTCTAAAACATAAAAATGCTTCAAAATTTGTAAGAGAGACAGAGGGTGTACTTGAAATATTGCCCCAAAAATTCGGGCAAAGGCTTTCAGAGAGTATAAAGGATATAGGAAAAATCCCCATTGGAGTTCTTAACTCGGCATCCGAGCATCTTAGTGCCAGATTTCCCAATGCAGGGCTTTTTAAAAGACTCGATAACTCCGGATTTTTAAAATGGTATAAAGACGATACAGCTTTAAAAAGAGGTGTCTCTGCACTTGAAGGAATGTATGAAAACGGGTCAAATTTTTTAAAAAGACATTTACCTAAAGGTAAAGAAATATCGCTTGGAAGCTGTGATGATGTTTGCAAGAGTGCTTGCGCCAAAGTTAAGAATGATTTTAATAAACTGTTAAATGAATCTATGGGTTTTGGAAAACCTGAATACGGAACAAAACACGAGAGATTTTGGGCGAGAATTGTATCAGGCTTCACTGTGGCAACTTTTCTCTATCACGATTATCTAAACAAAGCCAAAATGAAAGATAAAACAGGGGACGAAGCAACAAAATATGCCAAGCAGAAACAAAAACAAGAAATAATAGCGAATTTGGGTGAAGCACTCGTTCAATTCACAATATTAGGTGTTTGCGCCAAGGCTGCAAATACTAAACTCTGGTTTGCCCCTGTTGTAGGCACTGCGATAGGATTTTCTTGGAATATTCTTTCAAGACTTATGACAAAAACACCTCTGACAAAAATTCCAGTGCCTGAAAAACCTTCTGCGGTTAATTCTTTGAGTTCAGAAGAATTTAATAATTTAGCCAAAAAAGCAGGGTTAAAAGTAACCGATAAAGGCATTTACCTGCCTGCACACCAGAATACACCATTAAGCTCTGATAATGTAATAGTGCAGAGTATAATCGGCAGAGCAAATAACAACAATCCTGGTGAAATAAAAAAAGAGAAGAAGCATATTTTGACCCTTAAAAACATTGCCTTAGCATGTGCGGGAATTATTGCTGCAGGCTTTACACTCAGATTTGCAAAAGGCAAACTCGCTAAAACGCCTTTGGGAGAAAATATTAACAAGTCTGTGGAGTCCCTAAAAAAATGGTTTAATGAAAAAACAATCGAGAATGTTTATGGAAGTGCAGATGAGATAGAAAAACTGAGTAATAAATTACGTAATGCAGGTGAAAAGAGTCTTGCCATTGATATTCGCGAAAAAACTAAAAATCCACTCAGTAAATTAAATTCCAATGAAAAACTCCTCATTGGCACACGCCTGAAAACAATAAAGCCTCTCGGTATTGAAGTTCCTGTAAAAAAGCTATATGAAGCATTATTTGCCCCGTTTAAATTTGTGAAAAACGTTGTAACCTACCCGTACAAAATTGCGAAGCAGCTCGCCGAGACCACGGGATTAATTAAAAAGACTGCCGTAAAAGTGCAAGACAGCGGTCTTAGTGATACCTATGATTTTAAAGATATATTCCTTAAATTTAAGAAATATCAAGAAAAAGAAGCAAAAGCATTAGCCAAGGGCAGGGCGTATGATTTGACGGAAAACTTTGGCAGTTATGTTAAAAAAATGCGCTTAATTTCAAACAGCAATACTTCTTCTAAATTGGATAATTCTGCAAGCGGTGTTATAGCCCAAACTCTAGGTGCACTTACAGGTATTGGCTTTAATATGACGGATGAGCGAAATAACAGTATAAATCTAGGCAAAACGGAAGAAGAAGCGGATAAAGATGCCAAAATTAGAGGAATAAATAAATTCTACAGAATGATGGTGCAGGGAACTATAATCGGTGTGATAAACGGAATATTCGTTAAACAATATAACGGTTCCTTGGCCAAGGCAGCCGGAATAACATTTGTCTGCACTATATTAACTGACATAGCCTGCCGTGCTCTTACAGGTATGCCGTTTAAAGAAATGTCAAAAGAAGAGCAAATTGCCTATAAGAAAAAACAAGAAGAAGGTCCTCTAAAATGGTACTTCAAATTAATTGATAAGCTATCGGATTAAGGTTAATTTTTTAAGTATTTTTTTACCAAGATATTCACAAAAATATCAACAAAAAGACCGCTCTTGGAGCGGTCTTGTATATGGTAATAGTGTAAGTGTAAGTCTAAGCTGCCAAATCCAACTGGCCTTCCTGGCGCTCGGGTGGTTTTGGAAGTGTGATATTATTTTCTTGACAATAGGTCATAACAGCTTCAGGGCCTTGAGAAATTATATCAGCAGGAACGCCTGATGAAGCGAGTTGGGAAAGAAACTCGGCCGGCGGCTCTTTTGCATTATTTTGTTGGCCTTGAGACCGTTTGTTTTCAAACAAAGATTCGCCTTCAGGCTTTTGGGGCGGCTTTGGAAGGGTAATATTATTCTCATCGCAATATTCCTTAACTGCATCTCGACCTTGAGTTATAATCTCTTGCGGAACCCCAAGTTTTTTTAGCTCACTCTCCATGTTGTTTTGTTTTTGACCGTTACCTTGTACTTGCCCGGACTGCAATGATGAAATGCCGTTTAACATTCGCGTAATCTCCTTTTTTAACTAATAATCTTTATATCCTGTTATATAAATAAACAGAATTTAACTCTCAAGATTTATAGCTCTTGAGAGTTAAATTGCAATAAAATCCAAAATTATATTATATTCTGCTTTATGGCCATAATGGCCGCTTGGGTTCTGTCGTCAACAGCAAGCTTTTGTATAATACTCTTAACATGATTTTTTACTGTATGCATAGAAAGGAAAAGTTCTTCTGCAATAATCTTGTTGGACTTGCCTTCAGAAATAAGTTTAAGTATTTCTTTTTCTCGCACCGTTAGGTTGAAGCCCTGTTGATTTTGAGAATTTGAATCACCATTTTCTGCACGAAGTATTTCAAGTACAAAACAGGCAATAGCCGGATCAATCCATACTGCCCCTTCCATGACTGCCTGAATTATGTTTGCAAGCTCCTTTGTTTTGACATTTTTTGTACAATATGCAGAAGCACCCGATTTAAAGGAGTTTAAGACGTTGTCCTTGTCAGTCATGGAAGTAAGCATTAGCACCTTGATATCAGGGTCATAGCCTCGTATCTCTTTTGCAGCATCTATGCCCGAGAGGATTGGCATTGCAATATCCATTAAAACAATATCGACCTTATTGAACTTAACATAGTCCACTGCCTGTCGACCATCTTCAACTTCAACAACATATTGCACATAAGGGATTGTATTTAAGGCAAAAGCCAGACTCTTTCTGGTATGTTCGTGATCTTCGGCTATAAGTATTTTATATTTATCAGTCACTTGGCAGCTCCTCCCCATTGTTATCTGAAAACAAGGGTAATGTAAGGGTTATTTTGGTATATTGGCCTATTTTACTTGAAGCTTCAATTGTTCCGCCATGTGCTTCAACAAGCTTTTTGCAGACATCAAGCCCAAGCCCTGTACCCAGTTTTCTTTCTGCGCTGTACCCACTATAGTAGCGATCAAAAATATATTCAATTTCTTTTTCAGGTATACCGTTGCCATTATCCAATACAAAAATCTTTATGTAGCCTTGAGGAGCATCCTCACATAAACCTATTTGAATAGTGCTTCCGTCCGAAGTATTTTCTATGGCATTTGAAATAAGGTTAATTATTATTCTCTTTATGCAGACTATATCGACACATACAGGTTTCGTATCCTGTGGAAGGTTATTAATAAAGGTAATTTTTTTATTGTCAATTAAGGTTTTTAATTTCTCATAGCAACCTTCTACAAGTTTGGGCAGGTCAATTTTTGAACAGACTATTTTAAGTCGTGCCGCATCGAAACTGTATGAATCAAGAATAAGATTTACCATTCTCAACAGGTGAGCGTTGCTTTTTTCAAGACTTATAGCAAGTTCGTATTCATTCAAAAGGTCATGTTGTTTAAAACTTTCCGCGATAAGCTCCAGCGACCTTTCCTGTGCTAAAAGAGGAGTGCGTAAATCATGTGTTAAGTTCGAAATAAAACTCTGCCTTATAGTTTCTTTTTCCTTTAATCCCTCTATCATTTCGTTAAAGTACTTATATGTATCTAAAATATGTTGATTTTTAGAATCAAGAGGAAGTCTGAAAGACATATCCCCCCTTACTACATGTTTAGTTGCTTCTGAAATATTTAAGAGGGGTTTGATAAAAATTCTGTTAATCAAAAGTGCGGATATAAAACTCGAAAGTATGCCCGCAAAAAGAATGAGTAAACCGAACTTATTTTGCAACTTAAAGTATGGAGGACCCGGCCTGAAGTCTAAGGGCAAGATAGTTATAGTAGCAACCTTTACGCCATTTTCACCTTTAATATTAACTGTATTGTTTTTTATATCCTTAGTTAAGTATTTTTTTACATTTTCTTTATGGGGACGAGTTTTGTTACGATTAAAAAAATCGGCAAAATCTTGGGAGGATACTTCATTACCCTTATCATCAAATTGGGTAATCCTGATGTCAAAAGGACCCCCCGGATGCAGTGTCTTTAAGTCGACTTTTTTTGAAAGCTTTATACCCGGCAGTGCTAAAGACTTGAGCGGCAAAATTGTTACGCTATATATTGCTTCTCCGTCCGACTTATAAAAAGAAAGTATTTTGCGTTCTGCAGGAGCTTCATCAACATGGTATCCCGTAAATAATTCTTTAAGCTGGGGAAGGCTCATGTTTTCATAATATTTGTCATATGTTTCGGAAAATATTTCGCCTTCCTGCACCACAAGATACTTGTTCAAAGATGCCTTAAGATCCGCATTTATAATATTTACCATATTCTGATTTTCAATTTTGAATATGCCCAGCATTTTGTGGTCCACATAGAAAAACATGACCACAAGCGGCAATACTGTGGTAATTAAAAATATTATAAAGAAATATCTGACAAATTTTAGCATTTTGACAATATCATACCATCAAAAGGGCTTTCAGAACTTTTACTGAAAGCCCTATGTGTTGTGTGCATGTTTTTAGGGAATATGTGTAAATTTTCTCTGAAGTGCGGTTTGTTAATTGTTATACCTCATATATTTTGTGTATTGCTAATTTTAAGGAAAAACTTGCCGGCGAGATATAGAAATAAAAAGTCAAAAGAGTGCAATAGCCTAGATGTCCGGCAAGAATTATAGATATAAACGAATGAAGTGTTCAATATACAAGCATAAGAATGTGCAGTACCCGAAGAAAACAATTATTTCAATCTCCTTGTTTTGTCTCCCCAAAGTTTGCTGCAAGTTGTTTCAGAAATTCATATTTGCGTCTATTCTTTTGGTATCCTTGGTTTTCCAGTTTAGTAATTTTATCATTAAAGTATATTCTTGCATCAGAAGATGAGGTTTCAATACCCATGTCTGAGCATAGCTTTAAAAAAATATCTTCATTGGTTAGCATAAATAAATCTACTTCCCATTTTTTCCGCATTGCTTTGCAGTCATACTAATGCTACCTTTAAAATTGTTTTCCTTTTTTTATTTTACAAGTAAAGAACTGATTTTGAATAGCCCCCGAGAGTTATTTTTGTATTGCGATATTTTTTTTACACTTTAGTACCTTATTAAAGTAGAGCTAATGTAATATGGATATTATTTAACACACTATAAATCCGTTTGACAAAAGCCTTTGTAGAAATATAATAAAGTTAGTTGAGGAGAAAAAGATGGATTATATTTTAGTTACTGTTTCTATATTATTATTTGCAGCTGTCTTCTCAAGTAAGTTTGCCTCCCGTACGGGCATACCTGCCCTCATGGTCTTTATACTTATTGGTATTTTGGCAGGATCGGACGGATTTGGCGGTATATATTTTGACAACTTTAATTTTGCTCAGACGTTAGGTATAATAGCCCTCGTTTATATACTTTTTATGGGTGGCCTTAGTGTTAATATAAAAGAAATTAAACCTGTTTTTACAAAAGGCATATCGTTAGCAACTGTAGGTGTCTTTATAACGGCATTAATAACCGGTATCTTAGGGTATAAGTTTCTAAACTTTTCATTGCTTGAAAGTATGCTTTTAGGCTCTATTATTTCATCTACTGATGCAGCAGCGGTATTTAGTGTTTTACGCTCAAAAAGTATTTCATTAAAAAATAATTTAAAACCCCTTTTGGAGCTCGAATCAGGTTCAAATGACCCTATGGCGGTTTTTCTCACAGTGAGCCTGATTTCCCTTATTCAAAGTGATGTGAGCCACTGGTATGACCTTATCTTTATGTTTATAAAGCAGATGGGTATAGGGGTAATCTTTGGTATTCTATTGGGCAAAATTATTGTCTGGATTATAAACAAAATAAAGCTTGAATATGATGGCTTATACGTTGTTATCACCCTCGCTACAGCTGCTTTTGCATACTCGTTCACAACTCTTGCAGGAGGAAACGGCTTCATGTCAGTGTATGTCTGTGGCCTTACAATGGCTGGGGCAAGTTTTGTACATAAGAAGAGTCTCATCCAGTTCCATGATGGCATAGCCTGGATTATGCAAATTGTTATGTTCTTGATGTTGGGACTTCTTGTTTTTGTAAAAGACGTTATAACATTTGCCATCCCTGCATTTATCATAGCCGGAATCTTAATGTTTGTTGCGAGACCCATATCTGTTTGGATATCGATGATACCGTTTAAGTCGTCTTTCAATGAAAAACTCTTAATCTCCTGGGTGGGACTAAGGGGGGCGGCACCTATTGTGTTGGCAACTTTCCCTGTTATTGCGAATATTCCCCACTGTCATGATATGTTTAATGTGGTATTTTTCATCGTTATTATATCCGTCTTGATACAAGGTACAACGATACCCGCCATGGCGCGCTTGCTAAAACTTGAACAGCCTCTTGAGAAAGGGTGTCGATCGCCGCTTGCAATGCAAAGTATGGCAGGCACGAATAAGCTAATTGAAATAAGAGTGTCACCAAATTCCCCCATAATCAAAAAGCCTCTTTTCGAAATAAACTTCCCGAACGATACATTGGTTGCAATGCTTATGCGTGATGATGAATATGTTATTCCGCATGGCGCAACAACTATAGAAGGAAATGATATTCTTTCGATTCTAACCTGTGAAACACAAGAAGAGGCGCTTTATAGGCTCATCGAAAAGGGAGAAACCGATAAAGAATCTCAACCTTAGACATTTGAACATATATAACCATATGCGGTTTTATATAAAAAGTTGTTGCCATGATTGGCAAAAAAATGGTAGACTATGTTCAACTCAGAATTATGATTACGAAGTAAAGGAGAGTATATTTATGAAACGTGGTTTTACACTTGCGGAAGTCCTTTTGACGCTTGCTATAATCGGTATTGTAGCAGCACTCACCATTCCCGCAGTTATTACAAAAGCAACACGCGATCAATATGTAGTAGCTTTGAGAAAAGCTTATAACACACTTAAGGCCGTTGAGAGAGAAGCTATTCGTGAACAGGGTGAGATGAAATACTGGGATTGGAAAAACGACAATACTGACTTTGACAGGTATTACAAACCATATTTTGATATTTTAAAAGAATGTATAAATTATGATAAAGGCTGCTTTGCATTGGAGTATTACGACCTTAATGGCTCACCTTCTAATGAAGACCTAAATTCAAACATAAGAAGAAGATTTATCACACCGGACGGCATTGCTTACTCATACAGGACACACAGAAATGCAAAACGTCAGGGTGAGTTCATTGTAGATATCAATGGTAAAAATGGTATAAATACTTTTGGAAGAGATACTTTTGTATTCGACCTTTTTAGGCTTGAAGGCATAAAGCCAAGCGGCGCATATGATATAGACAACACAATACTTGAGTCTTATGAAGTGGACGCCAACTGTGCTATGGATGGTATCTCGACACCTACGGTACCTGCAGGACATTATTGTGCAGCAAAAGTTCTTGCTGAAGGCGCAATGAACTACTAACGACAGTCAGAAACTTACTATCAAGAATTAATAAACATATAAAAAAGACCACATTACATTGGTCTTTTTTATTTATATTATAGCTCCGGTTGTTTTAAAGTGGAGTTTTGCAATATTTTTAAGTTCAGCTTCGCCAAACTTTTCTACGAATTTTCTACCCTGCTCAACAACATACGCGCTTGCGCCTTTGGGTAAATCCAGTTCGTACTCGCGAGAAAGTCCCGATATGCGGTTCACAAACCCTGCTCTTGCAAGAACAGAAGCGCACGCAACTGCTATATCTTCTTCTGCCTTTGTGCGCTGAACAAGTTTGATATTCTTACCTTTATCCTTGAGTGCACGTATTATGACACTTTCGTCTGCAAACTTGTCTGACAGCGCCAAATCGCAAGCTTTTTTTGTGAGAATGTTTTCCAATACGGTAGCATGACCCCATGCCAACAGCCTGTTAAGGTTTTTAAAACTAGAGTATAGTTCGTTATATTTTTTCGGGGAGATAATAACAATGTCATGTATGCAAAGTTTTTTTATTTCGGGCGCAAGTTTTAATATCTTTTTATCATCAAGCTTTTTGCTGTCACATACCCCCATTTCAAGACAGGATTTTGCGCTGTTTTCGTCAAGCAATGCCCCCGCAATGACAAGCGGTCCGAAGAAATCACCTTTTCCGCTTTCATCTATCCCTATGTGGGGAAAGGGAAGCGCTTCACTTGATTGAGCGTTATCTTTACAGGAAATATTAAAGTATTTTTCAAGTAATTTTTTAGTGTTTTTGCCCTGAATTACAAACTTGCCGCTTTCGTAAAATGAAGCGGTGAAACCGTCACCCTTAGCTTGAAAAAGCATATATTGCGGCCTGTCGAAAGCAGCTCCTTCTGATTCGAATGCTTTTTTATATTTGTCTATTTCTATGAGATTAAACTTCGCACTATATGTGTTCATTATGTCATTATAATATAAAACCTTGATTTAATTTCTTTTTTTTATATGATTTTTTATATGTAACGAGTATCGCTCGGCCTTGAGAGATAAGTTCGGATGAACGCAATCATGGCAAAGAAAAGTTTAAAATTGAATAATTGATTAATGGTGTAGTGGGTATCGCCAAAGGTGGCTACTCGGCCTTGAGAGATAAGTTCGGATGAACGCAATCAGGGGCAGAGTTGATAAAAATGAAAATTGAATAATTGATTTATGGTGTGGCGGGTGTCGCCAAGTGGTTAAGGCCCCTGATTGTGGTTCAGGTACGCGTGGGTTCGAATCCCATCATCCGCCCCATTTAAAATTAGAGCTCTAAAATAGGGCTCTTTTTTAGATTGTAAACACACACCCCGAAAGACATGGGGTGGTTTTGTGTTTTTTGGTTTGGTGTTTGTATTAACAATCACCCCGAAAGACATGGGGTGATTTTGTATTTTTCCTTACTGTGTTTGAGTTTTAGCGATTTTGTAAGATAGAGATACACCTGCACTTTTGGGGTTTTATCTGCACTTTCCTGCATTTTACTTGCACTGAATTTGCATGTTTTCTGCACCATAAATTGTCCGACTTGCCCAAAAGTTAGACTTTATACGGTTTTTCTGGGTGCAGGTGTCTTAGCGGCGAAGTTTTTCGTGAAACTCCCACGTAGTCGGAGATGTGTCCGAATGTGAATGGAGATTGGGATTTAGGGGTTGACTTTATCTGCACTCAGAGGGATAGATGTGTATGCGAGCCAATAAAATAAAGGATTTGCAGCGTGACACAAAATCTAATTGAGACAGAAATAAATAAAATCATTCCTGAAAGAGGAAAAAAAATTGCTCTCGCCAGATTAGATATTGTTCAAAAATGGATGGAATATCGCAAGGATAAAATTGATAAACTTGCTGCCGATTATGAATTTGTCCAACTTCACAACATTTCAAATTCTAACTTGTATCAAATTTTAGGCAAAGTATGTCGAGGCAGCCTTCATCGTTGGAAAACCAAATTAGACGGCACAAATGATTTTACAAGATTAGTTCCGAATTACCAATATACAAGCTGTGCGGAATTTAGAACAACTTTAACCGATGAAGAAATCAAAATATTTATGGGGCTATTGCTTCATCCAAATAGAATCTCGATTGGCAAAGCAATTTCTTACACAAAATATTATATCAAAGAGCAAGGGCAGAATTTTATCCCTGCGGATATGACTTTTCGAAGATATGGAAAATGGTTTAAGGATAACAATTATGATACTTGGGTTTTAGCAAGAGATGGTGAAAAAGCTCTTGCAGATAAGGTTGAACCATATATCAAAAGAGATGCAAGCCTGTTAGAAGTCGGGGATATTCTTGTTGCTGACGGTCATAGATTGAATTTTCAAGTAATAAACCCATTCACTGGTAAGCCCTGTCGGGCAACCTTGGTCGGATTTTTAGACTGGAAATCAACTGCTCTTGTCGGATATGAAATTATGCTTGAGGAAAATACTCAATGTATAGCTTCTGCGCTTCGCAATGCAATTTTAAAACTTGATATGATTCCTAAAGTTGTTTATCAAGATAATGGCAGAGCATTCAGAGCAAAATACTTCACGGATGATAAGGGTTTTAACGAACTTGGTTTTAGGGGGCTTTACGGAAAACTTGGAATTGAAACAGTTTTTACTAAACCATATAATGCAAGAGCAAAGGTAATTGAAAGATTTTTCAAAGAATTTCAGGAGGGGTTTGAAAAATTATTGCCAAGCTACATTGGCTCATCAATTTCTGAAAAGCCTGCGTATCTTATGCGAAACGAAAAAAATCATAAAAATCTACACAATGAATATATTCCGACACTTGCCGAAGCACGAAAAATGATTGATATGTGGCTGAGTTTCAAAAACTCTCAGCCTTGCCCGAATGCTCCAAATCAAACAATAGCTGAAGTTTTAGAAAACAGAAAATGCCAAAACATAAATCCCGATATTCTAGACGATTTAATGATGGTAACGGAAATTAAAACAATTCAGCGAAACGGGATAAGATTTTTAGGCTGTGATTATTTTGATGAGAGATTATATGGTTTTAAAAGCAAAGTCCTGATTAAGTATAGTCTCTTTGATCTGTCGCACATCAAAGTTTACACAACCAAAGGCGAATTTTTGTGCAGAGCCGATAGGGTAACTGAAACTCACCCGATGGCGAAAATCTTAGGTGATGTTCATGATCTGGAAGATTTCAAGCAAAAAATTGAAAAACAGAAAAAGTTAAAGCGTCGGACAATAAACTCAATCAAAAATTATCTGCCCAAAGAAGAAATTAAATTTTTAGAAACACAGATTTTTGAAGAAGAAAATTTAAACGATGTTAAACAGGAGTTTAAACAGCGTTTAATGGGTGATAAACCATTATTTAAAAATAATTTAGAAAAATATGAGTGGCTTATAGAGAATGAGCCTGAAAATTTGTGGCTCACGGAATTTAAAAATTCAAAAGAATATCAGCTTGTGTATGGAGTGGAAAAATGAAAAGAATTTTTGTAAGAACAAATAATGTCAAAAACTTTATAGGGTTAATTGAGAATTTAATCAATAAGCCAAGTAATATTCCTAAAATGGGATTGGTATACGGTGAACCGGGACTTGGAAAATCTCAAACGGCTCTCTGGTTGTCGGCAAAATATGACGGCATTTATTTAAGATGCACAAACCTGATGACAGGTAGATGGCTGTTAGAGGAACTTGTCAAAGAATTGGATGAAATTCCAAGATATTTAACATCCGATAATTTTAATTTATGTGTTCAAAAATTGTCCAAAAATCCACAGATTATTGTGATTGATGAAATCGACTATCTAATGAATGACACAAAAACAATTGAAACTCTGCGGGATATCCACGATAAAACAAACTGCCCGATAATCTTTGTCGGGATGGGTTTGGCACACAAAAAACTTGGACGCTACAAACATTTATATGACAGGTTTTCTGAAATTGTAAAATTTGAAACATTTAATATTTCTGACGTAAGACAAATCTTGGAAGAGCTTTCAGAAATTCCGTTTACAGCTAATGCGATTGAAATTCTTCACAAGAAGCATAACAGGTTTAGGCAAATTGTTCAGGCGATAAACCAATTTGAAATTGTAGCAAAAGAAAATAATTTAACGGAAATCACCGAAGATATTGCAAGGAGTGTGTTATGAATATACTAAAACTTGCAAAAAATTTAAAAGAATTTACACTTGACGAAATCGAAATGCTCGCTGAATGTGATTGTCAAAACAAAGTTAAAGCTATGTTAAAAGACGGTTTAATTGAGTTTAAAAATGGTTTTTACAAATATATAAGCCCTGAAACAGTTTCGACTTTTGAACTTGTAGCACCACCGGAATTAAAAAATGATGGACAAGTTTTATTTAATGAAGCTGCTTTCGGATATTTAGCGAGCAAAAAACTTACCAAATCAACGCTTACGGGTTATAAATCACAGCTCAAATTCAACATACTGCCATATTTTGGCGAGAAATTTTTAGATGAAATCACTTTGCCAATACTCAATGATTTTATGAATTTTTTAAAAACAAGATACAAACCTAAAACGGTCTGGAACGGAGTGACATTAACCGGCAGTATCCTAAAATGGGCATTTGAAAAAGGCTTGATTGAGCATAATCCATATCTTGGAATAAAAAACACTATGCCCAGAAAGAAAGGAATTACAAAATGAACAAAATGCACTTAGCGCTCAAGGCAAAAGAGCTTTACCAAATCGAACACTTGAATGCTGATGAAATCGCTGAACGACTCGAAGTTTCAAGGCGCACAGTTTTTAATTGGATGAAACAATTTGACTGGAAAAAGCCTCCGCCACGACCACTCCAACTCCGGGAACTCCAAACCACAGCATCCGCAATGTTAAAATCTTTAGACAAAAACCCAGACAAATACAACAATAGAACCATAAACGAAATGTGCAAATTCTTTAAATATGTGCTTGACGAAGAAAAGATGCAAACCAAAAGGCAAAAAGAAAATCCGGCACCGAAAGGACTGACACCCAAAGCCATCCGTCAAATTGAAAGAGATATTTTGGGACTTCATGTTGATTAATGCTGTTTTAAACAATTTTCGCTTCAGCTAAAATCAGCTCCGTATCGTCGTTTAAAACACTTGCAAACCAATTCATGGGACTAAGAATCGTAGGATTAATCTTTTCAACAATAAAAACAATTATATCCGCCTTGAAAGCATCAGCCAGTAAAATCATCTCGCCAATATTTTCAGGCAAAGTGTTTTCAGAAGCATAAAACAAAATCTGCCTTTCTGTAATATTTTCTTTACCCGTAATGCAAAAAGGTCTTTCCTTTAACCCCTCTTCACCTATTCTGATTCCAATCTTATCTTCAATAAAATCAATGTTTTCAATCAAAAATTGATACAATTCATCAATACCCTTAAACTCCTGCTCAAATTCAAATGTCTTCAACTCAGTATTCATAATGTTTCTCCTTAGTTTTTACACACAAGGAACATTACCTCGAAATATTCACGAAAGGACTAAAAGCCAACGAAGATGAAACAAAGCAACATAAAATTATTTTTTATAATTACAATATCTTAAACAATTTCGCTATGATTATATCTTGCTATTAGTTCTTGTTTGTCTGATCCAAGAGTTGAAATAGCAGGTAGAAAGACAATTTCATCCTCGTTTATTTTTTCGACATGAATTTTAAGCCAATCTATATCTTCAAATTCAAATCCATATCTCAACAGCATTATTTCAGTGTAATCATCCGTCCCGTATTTTAAATAATTCACCATTGATTTGGCCCGATTGTCATTTGTTTTATCAAAATACATTTGAAATGCAGCTGATAGTGGGCTACTTAAGGACAATGAAATAACTTCATCCAAATAATCATAAGTATCGTATACCAATTTATCATAATCAAAGTCTTTAAGAGTTGTATTTTCTTTAAATAATGAAATTTTGGCTATGTTTACTTTTGGCAACTGATTGGCAACTTGGGAATATTTCAATTTTATAGAATTTATTAATTTGCGATACTCTTTTTCCGAAATCTTATGAAGTTTAAGTAATTTTTTAAATTTTCTTTGCTCATCAATTTGGGTTATATATAAATGCCTAAAAGCTACTATCTGACTAAATGAACGCCCTTCAATTTTCCAAAGTAAGATTCTTAGCGCTACACTTAAAACACTTTGTTCACCTGGACTTAAATCGGGTCTTCTCAAATGCTTAATAAAAATGTTTTTAAATGCTTCTTTAATGTTATCCCTGATAGTTGGATCAGTTTCATTATAATTTTTTTCATTAATTATTTCATTATCTATAAAAATATTGTCTAGAACAAATTTGATATCAAGATCTACATTAGAATTTCTGAGTCTTTCTTTCTGGGCTTCTGTGATTTGTAGTAAATCATCAAATGAATCATTTTTTGTAGCTTCAACAATATCAAGAATATCTTGATCAATTTGGCTTATATCTTCATTGTCTATGCCTGACTCATTACTAATAGTGGCATTTATATGGATTGTCTCTAAAAAATTTTGATAATTTTTTTTTGGAATGATTACATATCCATAATCAAATTCATTTTTATTTGCCTTATTTCTACCCGCCCTACCAATTAAGTTCTTTAAAGCCAAGGCTCTTTTACTTTGAGAACCAGGGAATCTATAATTATCAATCCAAACTGCATCAAATGGCATATTTATTCCTTGTATGAGGGTTGAAGTGGCAAAACAAATTTTTGCAAAACCATTGTTAACAAATTTTTCAATTAAAAATCTTGCTTTCAGGGGTATTGAGCCATGATGTATTACAATTCCTTTTCTCATCATTTCAATTAATAAAGACGATTTGTGCTCTTCTTTTGAAGCCCCAATATATTCTTCCAATTCTTTTATAATATCTTTAGCATGTTTATTTTCTATTAGCGGGCATAAATCAACGTACTCCTTGAAATCATCCAAATGTTTTTTGGCATAAATTTTACTTTTAGATGTATAAATTAGTATTGTTGTATCAGGTTTTTTCAGAGTAGACTTTATTATATTTCTAGTAAAATATTTTTTAGCTGGCTTAAAGGTTGGCCTATAAGCAAAAATGTCAAGGGCTTCCGGAGTGAGATACATTTTGCCCACGGAATTTTGAAGATAATTTTTTGAAGCACACTCGGAATCAAAGTTATGCTTTACAAGCTGTGCATCAGGATTGCTAATAAAGGGGTGAGCAAAAACCTTTGTTGCTCTCGGAAAAACTTTATCAACACGGCGAACCAAAGAGTCAAAAGTAAGTCCCCTTATTTCCTCTTCAGAAAGTTGTGCCTCATCGAACAAAAACAGCTCAATACTTAGAACATCCTTAAACCGAAATAATTCTTTTGCACGCTCCGGAGTTAATATAAAAATCCTTCTTTGTGTATATTTTTTATTAATATTTTCAACAAACTGTAGTACGAGTATATCATTGCGGTCTTTTACTATTTCTAGAACTTTCTCCATATACTCTGCTATTAATGCTCTGGAAGGAACCACGATTACAATGTCATTTTCTTTATTTTTTATTAAGTCCATAAACAAGAAAGATTTTCCAGAACTAGTGGGTGCTGAAAATGAAAAATATCGTTTGCTGTTAATATTTTTTAGTGCATTGGCTTGCAAAGGGGTAAAGAAATTATTTAATTCAGTATTAATGTTTTTAGAATATGCATTATATATTAATTCAATTAAAGAATTGGGCCTAATCGGCTTGTAAAACAGCCCCATAAGATGCAAGATTTTACTCTCATATTGTTCAAAAATTTTGGGATGAAATCTTTTAATATATGCCAGTTTCTCTAAGTCAACAGAACTTATTGGTCCTTGTAAGTGAAAATCATTGATAATATTACATAATTCCGATGTCGCTTTTTTGCCTTTAATTATTCTTTTCTTGTCTAACATACTTCAATCCCTATGAAGTATAATTCAGGGTATTTCGAAAGGTGCTGTCTTAGTTTTTTATTGCTCTTAATTACGTTGAATATTTCATCAAAATTATTGTGAACAGAAAAAGCTGCAATGTATCCTTTTTTATTAGGTTTCAGGTGGTCATCAGTAACCTTAACATTGAGCTTTCTTAAATCGGTTAATTCCATTAAGTCTTTGCCTTTTGATATAAAACTACATATCTGAGATATGGCAGTAGAGTAAGAGTTTACATTAGAATTAAATTTTGCTTCACCAAAAAACAAAAGTTCACTTGGAGAAATTGTATGAAAATCAAAACCAGGATTTCCTTTTGCCTTTTCTTTCCATAGTTCGGCTAATGGAAATTTCTCATGAGCGTGATTATCCTCCATAACTGACTGTGCCGAACAAGAAACAAGAATCTCTCCAAATTCTGCCCCTATTTTGCTATCTACCTCTTTCAGCAAGGTTTCCAATAATTCTATGGTTGGCTTAGAGCGTGAAATAAAAGAGGCTTTATCCAGCACATCATCTAATTTCGTCAACCAACTATCATCCAATATGAGTGACAAAATTTCTTCAGCTTTGTTTTTGATGTCGGTTACTTTTACATGGATATAGTTTAACTTACAACCTAGACTATTTTCCAAATTGGAAAATTCATTCTTGATTATTTGCATTGATGTGCCAGATGTCAACAATTACCTCTTTATTATTTTTTGAAAATTATAAAAATAAACGTAACTATAATTAAAATTATAAAAATATTTTAGCATATGGAAATCCATATGGCATTTTGTAAACAACAAAAAATAGCACCGGAATCAACCATCCGTATATTTTATTGGTATTACAGTAGACATGCTTGATAAATATTATGGTAAGTCTATCTTGTAGTGATTAAAATAATAAATAAAAATATTGTGTCTTGACTTTTTTCGCAATAGAATTATTCAATGAATAGAAATGAAGCTACTGAAAAACTGCGAGAAATAATTGGCGAAGATCTTGTGAACTTGGCTGAAAAATATGGTGTAACTCTTTTTAAGGATGGCAAAAAGAATAAAGGTTGGGTCGGACATATTGTCGAACGTCATCTTGGACTACCCATAAATTCTCTACAATCACCCGATTTCGAAGATTGGGAGTTAAAAACTATTTCGATGAAAAAATTAAAGTCAGGATTAATTGTTCCAAAAGAAACTATGGCGATTACCATGATTAATTCAGGACATGTTGTAAATAATGATTTTAAAAATAGTCATTTGAAACAAAAATTAGATAAACTTCTCATAATTTCTCGCATATGGTATGCGACAACTGAGCCAAAATCAGAGCTGTTGAAAGCTTTTCAATTTAATATTGAGGATAATAGAGAACTTTATGTTGAAATTGAAGCTGACTATGAAGAAACAAGAGAGTGCTTAAAAACAAAAGGTTTTTCCTGCCTTACAGGCAAAATGGGTAAGTGGATTCAACCTCGTACAAAAGGTCAAGGTAACGGAGCCCCTATTACAAGAGCATTTTACGCCAGAACTTCATTTCTAAAGAAAATTTTGTATGAAGATTAATAATTTTTAACTAAAACTTCGGTAATTTTACCTCGCCCCTGAGCATTTGCATTGATTTGCCTAGAGGCAAAAACTTTTCTTATTTCATAATTTGCATATAATTCATTAATAATTTGCGTATCAGAGTTTGAAAGCAGGAATTTCACTCCTCTGGCATCCAACTCATCACAGACCTCTCGCAATTTAAATTGCATATCAATGTCAAAGCCGTCTTTTGTGTATGAAGTAAAGCTTGAAGTCTCATTCAAAGGCACATAAGGAGGGTCGAAATAGACAAAATCACCTTTTTGAACGTGGTTTAAAATTTCAGCAAAATCAGCGTGTTTAATCTCCGTATTTTCAAGCAATTTTGCACAATTTAAAAGATTGTGTTCATCAATAATCCGAGGATTTTTGTAATATCCGAATGGCACATTGAATTGCCCTTGCGAATTTACTCTATAAAGCCCATTAAAACAGGTTCTGTTTAGATAAATAAACCTGCTCGCCTTTTGAACATCACTCCAACGTTTGTATTTTGGCTGCCTGTCAACATCTCGGATTGCCAAAAAATAATCTTTATCAATTTTGTGCTTTGATAAATCTTCAATCAAGGCTTCAACATCGTTTTTAATAACTGAGTATAGACTGATTAACTCCTCATTAACATCTGAAATATAGGCATTTTCAGGGCTTAACTCGAAAAACAACGCCCCCCCACCTATAAACGGCTCAAAATATCGAGTGTATTTTTTTGGCATATTTTTTAGCAGTTCAAACATAAGCTGACGCTTACCGCCCGCCCATTTGACAATCGGATAGGTTTCGACATTTAATTTTTCTTCTTGGTTGCTCGCGCTAAACGGCGTTACGACCTTGCCCTTCGGTAAGCTCTTCAGCCTCTGCTCGCAATCCGCTAAAACTACTGCCATTAAGCTCTTTTCTCCGTTTTCAAATCTTCAAAGCGGTTTATCGACAAATCAAGATATTCTTTTTCGGTGTCGATTCCGACAAACTTTCTTCCAAGCTGCAAAGCCATTATACCAGTTGTTGAGCTCCCTGTAAAAGGATCCAGGATTAAGTCGCACTTTTGCGTCGAGGCAAGGATTATGCGCCTTAATAATTCTAAAGGTTTTTGAGTCGGGTGTTTACCGAATTTTTTCTCATAAGGTTTCAATGCCCCGATTGCCCAAACCGAGCGCATTTGTTTTTCAGGCTTTTTGAGAAAATCTTCACCCCAGTTACTGTCTTTCATAAGTTCATAATTAAATGTATGCTTGGCTTTTTTATCTTTTATCGCCCATAGAAGCGTTTCATGGCTTGCTGTAAAATATCTGCAACTTAAATTCGGCGAGGCGTTGGGTTTGAACCAAATAATATCATTTAAAATCTTATAATTCGATTTTTGAAGTGCAAACCCGCAAGAATAAATTGAATGGTACGTTCCTGAAACCCATATTGTGCCATTGGGCTTTAAAACCCTGCGGCAAGCATTAATCCATTTTAAATGAAATTCAAAATCTTCATCAACACCGTTGCTTTCATCCCATTTTCCCTTGTTTACGGGGACGGCTTTTCCTGCATGGCAAGTAAATCCTCCATTTGAAAGATGATACGGAGGATCGGCAAAAACCATATCAACAGAATTAGGAGTTGCTTTTTCCAAAACCTCAACACAATCACCTAAAAACAGTTTAAAATTCTCTTTCTCATAATACTTCTGCATAAGATGATTATACTAAAAAATAACCGGGACATCTTTGATTGTAAAGGATTATGTTGTAAGAAAGTTTAAATAATTAATTAAAAATTAATTATTCTTATAATTAAGATTTGACAAGTTATAATGAGAATGGAGAAATGTTTAAAAATAGTAGAAGTAAATGATTAAAAAAAGTAAATTATCAGACCATATTTTTAAAAAAGGTAAATTTATAAACCCTATGAATGAAGCAATTGGCGACAGGCTAGTGTTCCTTCTTGGGCTAAAGATAGGCTTCCAGAATACTTGTGTTTGCAATGCATTGAAAATGAGAGTGTAAGATGATGGGTAAATATTGTACTTGCTGGAAATGTAGATGCTTGAGAATAGTTAAAAAAATATATCAGGCAATAAAAACTATACTTACAAATGCTCTCTTGCCGACAGTATTGATATTAATTCCATTTATGGTTAATTGGTTTTATCCAAAGGGGTTTGAGGCTTCTGATATATTGGCATACGTGGGTGTTTGTATATTTGGTGGACTGGTATATTATCAAACTCAAAAACTGCACAAACAAAATATCTGCTTGCAAGAACAGACTTTAAACCTAGAAAATAATAATTTAAAATACAATACCTTTGTGTACTTGAGCGTTGATAAGATTATAGCCGAAGGGGAGCATCAAAAAGCTATAAAAACTTATAAACTCAATAAGTCAATACCTATACCATCCAAGGTGAATCCTTCTCAGGCAAATTCTTTTCGCTTTGAATATGAAACAAAGAATGAAGAAGCGGGGCAGCATTCCACTCGCATTATGACAATTAACCCATACGAGGGAGTGTCTTACAGTTCTGAAACAAATCCTGAATTTGTGTTGTGGACTACTCCAAATATTTTTCTTCAAACAACTAAGTATTCACCTGTTGAGGCGTACTACACTCCTATACAGTTGATTTTTTTAGCAAAATCTTCAAGAGATTTCTTTGTTAATAGAATTGAAATTGGTAATTTTGAGCTAGATTTGATTTGTGAAGAAAATAAGCATCATTGGCTTGGTAGTCAAATTGAAAAACCATTGATAGTAGTATCAGGAGCTTTGCCTGAAATAAATCAAAATAATTGTGACCATCAATTTAATATTAAATTGCATTTGTGTCATAACTACGAGGATTTATTAGAAAAAAATACATTCAATGCAATAACTGCAAAATTTATCGTAACTTATGTAAACCTGTTCGGCGTCAGGACTAAATGCACTCAGGAAGTAACTTTTGGAGAGAAGGATTTGCGAACACGGATTGTAAGTAACATTGTCATTGACAGCATAGATACTAACTAGAAAACAGTAATGCCGGATATTTGCAATATGAATAAAAACAAATATAGGAAATTATTTTTAGAAACAGTTATAAAGGGAAATGCTTCCAAAGAAGAGACCCGAGAAAAAATGTCGCCAATTTGGGAAGCTACAGAGAGTATGTTACCAAAAAAAGTTTATAGGTTTCGTACTTGCAGCTCAAAAGAATTTGACGCTTTATTGGAAAGCAAAATTTACTTTGGTCGCCCTGAAAATTTTAACGATCCATACGACTGTATGACTTATATTGATGCTTTAGCAATTGAAAAAATTCATATAGATAGTTTGAATATTGAAGATGTGATAAAGTATTTTCATAATATACGTAACAGCACTCATCAAATCGAAAAAAGTTCCCCTAACATACTTCCTGCAATGAAAATTGGTTATGAAAAAATTAAATCATTAGATGATAATGCTTTTACATTATTTATTGAACAAGTCCAAAATGCCTCTCAACAACTTGATAATATAAAAGCACGGCTTAAAGAAGAGCTTATGGATGTTAAAAATTCGATTATTAAGTACGCTCAAATAAAGCCATCTGTGGCGTGTTTTTCTGAATCAATCAAATCTATACCTATGTGGGGGCATTATGCGCAAAATCATAGAGGGTTTGCCATTGAGTATAATTCAGCTGATTTATACAAATTTATTTCAAATTGCACTTATTGCAAAGGACCTTGTGAATACTGGCATGCTACCAATTTTCTGCCAATCTTGTATGGGGTGAAAAGATTTGATGCGACTAAATATGCAGAAGAATTCTTTCAATGGCAAATAACTTATCTGCTCACTGGCAATGAAAATGATTTCGTAATACCTGATAAGCTTTTCTACGAGAAGTTATATACGCAAAAACATATTGACTGGAAATACGAAAAGGAATGGCGGCTTATTTATCGTTGCAAAAAAGAGCAACCTAATGGGAATTCTGTAACGATAGAGCCTACGGCAATATATTTAGGCTCAAAGATTTCAAAAGCAGATGAAAATATTATTCAAAAACTAATTGAAAGCAAGCCAGCAATAAGGCTTTATAAAATGCGTGTTGATGAAAATGATAAAAAATACAGATTGAAATCAGAAAGAATTAAGTAATCTTTTAAATTGACCCTGTATTCAATTTAATTGTTTTTGCACCGTCCATCCCAAAATCAAGTAAATATACATTCTTGAATGAAGAGAAGAATTTATGAGAATTTATTTTATTTGAAAAATTGACATAACTTCCACGGCTGCTGCCATCTGAAATCACTAAAAGGTCGCATTCGTCACATCTTGTTTTATATGTGGCATATTTCTCATTTTTGCCGTTAATCCCCTCTTGAAGTTCTTCAAAAGGGTCTTCTTCACTCATTCCTGCATTATTAACAAAGGTTGAAGTATGCGGCTCATGCATTCTGTTGCAGTCAATAATAAACTTGTGCGGTGGAAGCTCTATCCATAATTTATTATGTCCAAAAGCAGGAATATCTTCTTTAGAAATCGCCGCTATAATAGCATCTTTTATTTTCTTTTTCGGCACTTCTAAACGTTCGAAGCCGGGATTGTTGCGATAGTCTATATGGTCGCTCCAATTCGCATTCCACTTTCTCTCATCCCAAATATCTATAATTAAAGATAAGGCTATACCTTTTTCTTTCTTAAAATGCCGACAAACTTGCTTGGCAATTGTCTGCAAAGTTGAGGTGGCTTGAAATTTGTCTGTTTTAAGGAATAATTCTGTTATCTCCAACCCAATCGTTTTTCCAGTGGATGTTTCAAATATAAAGTCGGGACTTTCTTCTGGTGTAGCCTTTGTTATATTATTTTTATCAAGCCATTTTTTCCCTTCAAACGTTTGTATAAAAAAATTCAGGTAAGTGGACTCAGAACCTTTCTTCCTATCACCTTGAACAATAAATCTTCCACCTTTGTGCGTAAAATTTGTCATAGTCTATTTTCTTAAGTAATCTAATAAATTATTATACCAAAACAAAGCATGCGATTTATGTTTAATTTATGATACTTTGGTTATCTTGAAAAGGCTGATTTTATGTCATTATTCTTTATTAAATTTTCTGAAAAAGAGTTTATTGAGCAATTATACAGAGAAGGTTTAGTTTACTTTAATAATTTCGATTTTTTTCGATATTGTGAAAATAAAGAACAATCAGATAAAAATGAAAACATAACTTTTCTTCATCAACGGCACCCGAACGCATATATATCACTCGATGGAACAAAATTCCCACTTGCTGAAGACTCGCATGTATGTGTATTTGATCCCAATTTGCACAAAAATTTTTATACACATTACTTTTGTTTATATTCCTGTAAAAAAGATTCTTTGGTTCGCTCTGATTTTAAGGTTTTTGATGATAGATTATATGAATTTGGAGATACAATGCTTATAATACACGATATTTCTGAATTTCTAAAGAGATTTACTTCTGCCATAAAGACTAAGATTAAAGATAATGAAATCATTAAATATGAGGCTAGACATATAGAATATTTAGACTTTTCAACTTATGAAGGACGAGTCGAAGCTTTTAAAAAAGCTAATAAATATGCACATCAATCTGAATGGAGAATGGCTATTCGTAATAAAAATTTAAGTAAACCATATAAACTGAGAATTGGCTCATTGGAAGACATTTCTGTGATCATGTCGGCAAAGAACTGCAAGAATAAAACTGTTTTTGATGCAAACAAAGATTATGACATAGTATTGTGACAAAAACGATCTCCATCTCCACACTAATCCAATCTCTATACAAGTGTCATTTTACAGTTTGAGTTTTAGCGATTTTGGAAGATAGAGATGCACCTGCACTATTGGGATTTTATCTGCACTATTTGGTAAATTACTTGCACTAAATTTGCATTTTTTCTGCACTGAATTTCTTTTGATAAGTCTCAAAGTTAAATGCGTTGGGTATTTTCAGGGTGCAAATGTTTTCGCAATAGTTTTTTTCTCAAAACTCCCACGTGGTCGGAGATGTGCCCGAATGTGAATGGAGATTGGGATTTAGGGGTTGACTTTCTCTGCACTCAGAGTGATGAATGTGTTTGTAACCCATTCAAAACAGGGATTTCACACATTTATGGAAAATCTAATTGAGACAGATAGCGGATTGCGAGCAGAGGCTGGAGGGCTTGCGGAAGCGCAAGACCGAAACGCCGTTTATCGCGAGCAACCAAGAACAAATAAAATAATCCCCGAACGAGGAAAGAAAATCGCGCTTGCCAGATTAGATATTGTTCAAAAATGGATGGAGTATCGAAGCAAGAAAACAGATAAGTTGAAAGCCGATTATGAGTTTGTTGAATTGCATAACATTTCAAACTCGAGCCTCTATCAGGTTTTAGGAAAAATCTGCCGAGGCAGTCTTCATCGTTGGAAAACAAAGTTAGATGACACAAATGATTTTACAAGATTAATTCCGAATTACAAATACACAAGCTGTGCTGAATTTAGAACTACCTTAGCAGAAGAAGAAATCAAAATATTTATGGGACTATTGCTACATCCAAACCGAATTTCCATAGGCAAAGCCATTTCTTATACAAAATATTATCTCAAAGAACAAGGGCAGAGTTTTATTCCTGCGGATATGACTTTTCGCAGATATGCGAAGTGGTTCAGGGATAACAATTATGACACTTGGGTTTTATCAAGAGATGGTGAAAAAGCTCTTGCAGATAAAGTTGAACCGTATATAAAAAGAGATGCTAGCCTGCTTGAAGTCGGAGATATTTTGGTAGCTGATGGTCACAGGTTAAATTTTCAAGTAATAAATCCTTTTACTGGCAAACCTTGCCGGGCAACGTTGGTTGGTTTTTTGGATTGGAAGTCAACAGCATTAGTTGGATATGACATTATGCTTGAAGAAAACACTCAATGTATCGCAAGTGCTTTGAGAAACGCGATTTTAAACCTTGATATGACCCCAAAAGTAATTTATCAAGACAATGGCAGGGCATTTAGAGCAAAATATTTTACAGATGATAAAGGTTTTAATGAGTTGGGATTTCGCGGACTTTATGGCAAACTAGGCATCGAAACGGTTTTTACCAGACCCTACAACGCAAAGGCAAAAGTAATTGAAAGATTTTTTAAAGAATTTCAAGAAGGGTTTGAGAAGCTGCTGCCAAGTTACATCGGCTCATCAATTTCAGAAAAGCCCGCCCACCTTATGCGAAACGAAAAAATCCACAAAAGCCTCCACAATGAATATATTCCGACACTTGCCGAAGCAAAGAAAATGATTGATATGTGGCTGAGTTTCAAAAACTCTCAGCCTTGTCCTAACGCTCAAAGCCAAACAATCGCAGAGGTTTTGGAAAACAGAAAGACTCAAAATATAAGTCCTGATACACTGGACGATTTAATGCTTGCAACAGAAGTCAAAACAATTCAAAGAAATGGCATCCGATTTTTAGGCTGCGATTATTTTGATGAACGATTATATGGTTTTAAAAGTAAGGTTTTAATTAAATACAGTCTATTTGATTTGACTCATATCAAAGTTTACACAACCAAGGGTGAATTTCTGTGCAAGGCAGATAGGGTTACTGAAACCCACCCGATGGCAAAGATTTTGGGTACAGTTGAAGATTTGGAAGATTTCAAACAAAAAATTGAAAAACAGAAAAAGTTAAAACGCCGAACTATAAATTCAATTAAAAACTATCTGCCAAAAGAGGATTTGAAATTTATCGAAACACAAATGCTCAAAGAGGATGAGAATTTAAACTGTATTAAACCGGAGTTTAAACAGCGTTTAATCAATAATAAACCATTGTTTAAAAATAATCTTGAAAAATACGAGTGGCTTGTCAAAAATGAATCTGAAAATGTTTGGATTGAAAGTTTCAAACAGAGCAAGGAATATGAATTATTTTACGGAGGGCATATATGAAAAGGATTTTTGTGAGAACTCAAAACGTCAAAAACTTGATAGGGCTTGTTGAAAATCTAATCAACAAGCCTAACAATATCCCTAAAATGGGATTGGTCTATGGTGAACCCGGACTTGGTAAATCTCAAACTGCCATGTGGCTTGCTGCAAAATATGACGGCATTTATGTGAGATGTACAAATCTGATGACAGGGCGGTGGCTATTGGAGGAGTTGGTTAAAGAACTTGAAGAAATCCCAAGATATTTAACCTCTGATAACTTTAATTTGTGTGTTCAAAAATTGTCTAAAAATCCACAGGTGATAATTATTGACGAGATTGATTATCTGATGAATGACACCAAAACAATCGAAACCCTGCGAGACATCCACGACAAAGCCAACTGTCCAATAATTTTTGTCGGAATGGGTTTGGCACATAAAAAACTGGAACGTTACAAGCATCTATATGACAGGTTTTCTGAAGTTGTTAAATTTGAAATCTTTGAAATTGCCGATGTAAAACAGATTGTGGATGAACTGTCTGAAATTCCTGTCACAGCAGATGCAATTGAACTTTTACATAGAAAACACAACCGTTTCAGACAAATTGTTCAAGCAGTAAACCAGTTTGAAATAATTGCAAGAGACAATAATTTAACCGAAATTACCGAAGAAACAGCGGAGTTGATTTTTCGGTAGGGCGGAGTCGAGCAGAGCGAGCGAGCCCGTAAGTTGGAGCAAAACCACGCTTTTGCGACTACCCGAATAAATCAATACAAGCACCGCAGAAAGGATAAAGATGAATATACTAAAACTGGCAAAAAACCTAAAAGAATTTACGCTCGATGAAATTTCTATGCTCGCAGAATGCAACGTTGAAAATGAAGTTAAAGCTATGTTGAAGGATGGTTTAATAGAGTTTAAAAACGAAACTTACAAATATCTCACTGATGAAAAAACAACATTTTTTGAACTAAATCAAAAACCTGAACTAAAAATCGGCGAACATATAACTTTTGAGGATGTCGCAAAAAATTATATTTTAAGTCGAAAATTATCCAACGTAACAATCAGAAATTATAAATCTCGATTAAAATTTCAGATTTTGCCATATTTCAAAGACGTGTCCTTAGATGAAATAGCCTTAGCTATGCTCAACGGTTTTATGAATTTTTTGAAGACAAGATATAGCCCAAAAATGGTTTGGAACGGGGTCACACTTACGGGAAGTATTTTGAAATGGGCATTTGAAGAAGGTTTTATTGAACATAACCCATACCTTGGAATAAAAAACACTATGCCAAGAAAGAAAGGAGTTAAGAAATGAACAAAATGCACTTAGCCAAAAAAGCAAAAGACCTTTACCAAATTGAACACCTGAGCGCTGATGAAATCGCTAAACAACTCGGCGTTTCAAGACGCACAGCTTTTAATTGGATGAAACAATTCGACTGGAAAAAGCCCTTGCCAAAACCACTCCAACTCTGGGAACTCCAAACCGCTGCATCTGTAATGCTTAAATCTTTGGATAAAAATAGCGACAAATACAACAACCGCACAATAAATGAGATGCTTAAGTTCTTTGATTTCGTCCCGAAAGAAGAAAGGGAAGCAGCAAAGCAGCAAAAATCCAAAGAAAAACCTAAACCCATATCCCATGAAACTATCCGCCAAATTGAAAGAGATATTTTGGGACTTCATAGAGATTCATGTGGTTAAACCAATTCTTGCTTCAGCTAAAATCAACTCCGTATCTTCATTTAATACGCTGTTAAGCCATCTTATCGGACTAAAAATTGTCGAATTAATCTTTCCAACAATAAAAACTATCACATCCGCTTTAAAAGCATCGGCCAATAAAATCATCTCCCCAATATTTTCAGGCAAACTGTTTTCCGAAGCATAGAACAAAACTTGTCTTTCGGTGATATTTTCTTTTCCGGTAATACAAAACGGCCTCTCCGATAACCCCTCTCCACCAATCCTTATCCCGATCTTATCCTCAATAAAATCAATGTTTTCAATTAAAAAGCGGTAAAGTTCATCAATACTTTTAAACTCCTGCTCAAATTCAAAGGTCTTTAACTCAGTATCCATAATGTTTCTCCTTGTATCAATCTAACGAGAAACACATTATATCGAAAGTTTTACGGAAAGACTAAAACCCAACAATGATGAAGCAAAACAACACAACCATATCTAATTAAGCAAAAACATTTTATAAGAATATGTGTCATTTCAGAATTTAATTCATGGTGGTGTTTTTTAGTTCTCATAATGCCTATTCAATAAAAAGCATTTGGATGAGTTTGGTATTTCACATGCTCATTGCATAGATAGGAATGGAAACGGTGTAATAGACAACGGTTCTGAGCTTTTTGGTGAAAATACACTAATGTCGAATGGTAAGTATGCTTCAGGCGGTATAGAAGTATTGGCGGACTTAGATACAAACCGTGATGGCATTATTAATGCTGACGACGCTCTTTTAGCTCTTTAAAGTTTTTAAAAAAAGACGGGACTTTAGTTTCTATGGCTGATGTTGGTATTGTACAAATAAACTTGTCTTACAAAACAACGAATAAAGCTGACGAGTTTGGAAACACTCAGGTTAAAAGTGCTGCTTTTGTGAAAGATCTAAAGGCGGCGTAGATAAAACTTAACAAATGTATTGTCAATTTAAAGAAAAAATACTAGAATAAATCAAGAGCTAGACTTAGAGATTTTTATAATCCAAAGTAAAGAGCTGCATAGAGGAATTTATTGACGCTTTTTATTTTAAATGTTTTAATAGTAATAAATTTTTGAATATAAAATATATTGTGAGATGAAATGCAAAATAGTTTGAGAAGGTTGAATTGTATTGATAAAAAAGCAGCGGGTTAAAAGCGGCTGGGTCAGTGTGTTAGTTTAAGGCAGAAGAATGGTATGGAATTTTTGAAAAAGAGATTAATAAAAAAGAACTTATAAAAAGTTGCGGATATGCTGCTTATTAGTTTTGGTCGCTATTTGGGTAAATTTTAATTTTAGCAACGGAGACTTTATTGCGAACTTGCCAGTTACTGTTCCTTTTTACGCAAGCGCTATAGCTCTTGTTTTAAATGAATTTAAAACAACAAAGGGTATTGAAAAATATTTAGAAGGTGTTGAACGTATACTATATGTGGCAAGACTCACAAGATTAATTATCATTTTAACTACATATATTGTAGTTTGCTTGCCTTTTGTAGTCTTAATTGCTTTTTGGGGTACAAGACAAATTATCTTCCCATTCATTTGAATGTATATAATGCTTGGTTTTTTATAATTTTATACTTAATTGCCATTCCAACAGGTTTTATTACGCTATTCACGTATAATATGGTATTTACCAATAAAAGAATACTGGCAGGCGGTGGAAGGTACTTTGGCAGTATATTTTATCGTGACATAAAAAGCATTGATTTAAAAAAGACCTTGTAATTACTTACGAATCTTACAAAAAAAAGACATATCCCAATAACATATTTTTTGACCACAAAGATGTTAAAGAAAATCTCTATAGGGCTATAGAGATCTATGATAACGAAAAAGAAGGGAGCAATAGATGACAACTTTAAAAGGTAGTGTCGTTGAGTATGTAGAAATAAATGGACAAAATGAAACTTCTGCGAAAGAAATAGCGCAGCAGCTAGTTAATGTTACTACCGGCTTAAACAGAAAGTTTTTCGAAGAAGCTGTAGCGGACGCAATAAGGGGTATGTCTTGGGGCGAGCAGAAGCTTATAAGTGGCATTGTTAAGGGCCGGGTATTTTAGTGGATGTAATGCTTAGTGTAAATGATGAGGGCTTTGTTAAGGCAACATTTACAGCTGTTATGGCGGCTGGTATTACCGCTCAAGTTACTGCTGGCATAGGTATACTGCTCACTGCAGCGAGTGCTCCTACTGTCGTAACAGCCATAGTTGGCACACTTGGTTTTATTGGGATTAGCATACTTGCCGGCAAATTTGCAGATTATTTTTACAACAATGTTATCTGCAATGGACCACTAGTAATTAATGGTTCAAGCATTAATGATTTGATTTTTGCTTCAAATCTTGGGGAGCATATTTATGGCGGCGACGGAAATGACACCATTTATGCTTATGGCGGTAATGACACTATCTACGGTGATAACGGCAACGACACTCTTAACGGAGGAGACGGCAGAGACTACTTAGACGGCGGCAAAGGCGACGACGAGCTTTACGGCGACGATGATAGCAACTTTGCTATGAGAGGCCTAGCGGCTTAGCGGCTTAACATGGAAAATATATTGAGAATATATTGACAATTTTTTAAAAGAGGTGTTTACTATTTAAATTAGTACAATATATATGTTTTTTTTGGCAGCAAATATATAAATCTGATTGTTAGGCGGTTGTAAAGCAGGGAAACATTGGAAAAGATAAAAAAATTTTTTGGTAGCAAAAAGGGTCAGAAGCTATTAGCCACCCTAAAGAAAACGGTATTGTTTTTTTTAGTACTTACCTTTGCAGTGTATATTTTAGTTTTAGGAAGGTTCTTACCAAACAGACCGTATCCTGCAGCGAAGGTTTTAATGTCTGCGGCGTTTACGGTTAATGTATTGTATGTCATGCCTTTAAACAAGCTTGGGTATAAGAATCCTCTGACTTGGCCGTTTTACGCTGTGAGAAATGTTTTTTACAACGCAGGCATGCACTTTATTCCAAAGGACGACGGTGAGCGTGAAATGTGGTGGGCAGGCATAAGGTACAGAGAGTATGACGAGATAATAAGACCTGCAATCCGCAAGTATTATCCTGATTGGAAAAAAGATAAAGAATACTCTAAGCGAAAAGCAAGGCTTTTTGAAAAGTGGACAAATGAAGTGTACTCTCACATTGAGCCTATGGCGACACTGAAAATTAAAGATGAGGTGTTTAAGGGTGAGAGATACGGTCTCTTAATAGATGTCATTTACGAATATAACAAGGGAAGAGGACATTATATAGCCGTAATGGATGGCTTTAATACAGGTAAACCCGGGGTATATTCTATTAGAACAAAAGAGATGGAGCGCTATAAGCATATTTTAGATACTTTTCAAAAGTCACAAGAGTATGTAAAAGAGCATGAGCCAAAAGGTTGGGACCATTTTTACAATGAAACAAAGAGGTACCACTACGATGATATTATACGGTATCAAATTGCACGGGATTTCTTGGAATATGAATATTACAACAACAGACTTACCTGCTCAAGCCCTTATATTGAACTATACTGCGAAACAAAAGCGGCAATCGGGCAGCGCGTTAATGATGCAAATTTGCCAAAGAGAGAGAGAGCACGCAGATTCCATAATGAGAATTACGGGACCTGAAATAAAATTCATTTTTATTATGTGCCCCAACAATCCGCATATAAAAAAAATTGAGAAGTACGTCAGGATTATCAATATCGAAAGAACAAAAAAAAATATAGAATTACAAAAGGAGGTTAATAATGCAAACAGGTTATTCATCGATTAGCAGTAGTGCAGGATTAGATTCACCAGACTTTGAAGAAAGAGTTAATGTCAGAGAGGTAGAGGGGAGCTTTTTTGACAATATTGCCGATGAGATTGTGGTACAATCTTTGGCTACAGGGGCAACACTAACTGCCTCTATGGTGTCTGAAGCAATATCTCCATATCTGGCAAGTTTTGTACCGGGGAGTGCCCCTGTTAAGATTCTGTTTGAATATGTAGTTGAGAACGGTCCGAATGTTTATGTAAACCTTCTATTAAAAAGCGGTGAAGAAGATGCAGTGGAAGTTGCGGTAAGCTCAGCCGTGTCGGGTACAGTAGGGGGTGCGGTTACGGGAGGACTCTTGGCAATTTTTCAAGCCGAAGCTATAATTCCTGCCTATGCAATTGGCAAGATAGCAGAGTATGTTGTTGACGGTGTTATAGATGACATTTTTAAATACAATATGAACAAGCTTAATGACAAATGTCCGGAGTGGGAAGAAATAAAGAAAAAAGAGGCGGTTAATTTTATATATGACGGGACATACAGAATAGATGAAATACAAGAAGCTATTAACAGAAGCGGTATACTTGAGCTGCCTAATGATTATAGAATTACCATTGAAAACAGTATCACGGGTAAGAAAGATGAACTTATAAGGTACTCCGGTCCGGAATTTGACAGACTTGTGACCATGCTAAAAGAAAGAGGTTTTTGGGACGAGCAAGCTTACGCTAATATCAATATAGTTGACCCATTGTATGAACTTTACCGGGCAAATCCTGGCTTTTCAAACTATCACAACAAAGGACTTGCCGGAGCGTGGGATTTTTCATCAAGCAAAGAGTACTTTATTCTGGACTCTGATTATGAAATCATATTTCCGCTTCAAGGTAATGGTTTAGATAATATAATATATTCTTATGACAATATTGGCAATACGTCTTCATTGATTAATATACCCGATAAAATCTTTGGTTTGGGTGGTAACGACTACATTGAAGGCGGTTCGCGAAATGATATTATATATGGTGATATAGGAGAGGGTTGGGAACAATATACAGGAACTGCAATTGCGGGCGGTATAGGCGGTATAATTGGTGAAGGAAACGACACCATCCGCGGCCTTGGCGGTGACGACACTATCTACGGCGGCGGTGGAAACGACACACTCTACGGTGACGAGGGTGACGACTTTCTTTACGGTGAAGACGGTAATGACACCTTATATGGTGGTACAGGCAATGACAACCTTGACGGCGGGTCGGGTAATGATACTCTTTGGGGTGATGATGGCAATGATACCCTTTGGGGCGGGTCGGGTAACGACACACTGCACGGCGGGTTAGACGACGATGAGCTTTACGGTGAAGACGGTAACGACTTTCTTTACGGCGAC
>Ga0153996_1000063_pt1 | contig 67009 bp, 54 predicted proteins | sample TSNC080MetaG_FD_104728 | JGI IMG/M metagenome (GOLD analysis project Ga0153996, IMG submission 104728) | Attine ant fungus gardens microbial communities from North Carolina, USA - TSNC080 MetaG | ecosystem: Host-associated > Fungi > Mycelium > Unclassified | place: USA: North Carolina, Lumber... | reverse complement strand
TATATATGTGATTCAAGAGTGCGAAAATCCCCAAACCACAAAGAGTACAGAATACAGGGCTTTTGCAGAAAATCATCTTTGGATTGGGAATAACGGAAATAAGGGGCTTGGCATATTCGCAAGGCCCTCCATTCATCTTAGACAGTATAGATGGGATACCGCCGGTCTGCCCTATTTCCTGCCGTGCAAAGTTAATCAATTCCTCGACATTGTGGCTGTTTGGGCGATGGAGCCATATAGCAAAAATTATCTTGAATTTCAAAATCGGAACAGCAGGCGTATTAGGAAAAAAGCAGTGATTATCGGTGACTTTAACAGCAATGCCATATGGGATAAGAAGTATTCCGCAGGCTCGCATTCAAAGTTTGTGGTTGAGCTACAGAAAAAAGGGTTGATATCCGCCTACCATCTGATAAACGGTGAACGGCATGGGGAGGAAACGATACCCACATTCTATCTCTACAGGAGCATGGAGCGCCCGTATCACATGGACTATTGCTTTTGTAAAAGAGAGATATTAAGTCAATTCACAATAGGGGATTATAAGTATTGGCTGCAATATAGTGATCATATGCCCTTGATAGTAGATATAACTGGATAGCTTTGGTATGCTTCAATCGGCACACAACACTACCGGCAAGCTGGGGGAATGGCGCGCCATTCCCTCGTTCCGCTCGTTTTTCCCTCCGGTCAAAACGGCTCCACTCCGCTTGTTGGGGAGCTTCCCCAAACCCCACCAGCCTCCCGCTTTCGCGTTCGGCTGTTAAGCGGCTTCGCCGCTGCTGCGCGTCCTATCGGACGCTTCCTATCTCCACGGAAAGGAAGGAGAAAGACGCGGGATTTACCGGGCGTCTCCCCGTTCCGGCCCTGCCGGATTGTAACGCAAAAGCCTGTCGGTGTTGGCCTTGACGGTGACATAGCCCTGCATGGTTTCTTTGGCCTCACGGTAGCCCTGATAGAGCTTTTTCTTCTCGGCGGCGAGAGCCGCGTACTCCTGTTTGAGCGCGTTTATCGTCGGCAGCTTTTTGAGGCCCAGCGAATCAAAATGCTTCTTCGCCGCCTGATGCAAAATGATGTCGCCCTCATGCTCGGCGCGGTAGGATTTGCTGTAACCGGCCTGCCGGTACTGTGCGTAGACCTCCCGCGTCCGGCTGTAATTTGATATATGTTTTTGTAATGCGGAAATCTCGGAAAGGCGGCTTTCCGCTTTTTTTATTTTCGCCGAAAGCTCGCCAAACGCGGCGGTGGCCTCGGCTGTCTTTTTCTCTAAAGTGGCATAATCGGTCAGGCCGTTCTCCTGTAAAAAGACGAGCGTTTTCGCCGCCTCTTTCAGATTGAAAATCTTAGCCCAATGAGCATACCCCGCGCCCTTGCCTTGCTGGATTTTCGCCTGAATGTCGATAAGCAAACTTACGTCAGGCGCGGCTGTTTCGCGCCCAACCTCCACGCCCCCGGCAGCGACAATGCGCGTACCCTCGATGCGCTCCCGGACGGCGGCCTCGGTGTAGTCGCCTTTGAGCGTGTCGCAGCGCGTTCCGCGCTTCTGGCCGGGCAGAATAAACTTGATGTGTTTGCCGCCGCGCTCGAACTGTACGCCCGCCATCTCCATGAGCTTTAGGAAGGCTTCAAAATCGGTGGGTTTTTGCGAAAGCGCGGCGTCAACAGCTTGCCGTAATTGCGCGTGAAAGGACAGGGGCCGCTTATCGCCCAGCCATGTACCATAGCCGCTCTTGCCCGGCCTCGGATTCTCAATAATGGACAGCCCGTTTTCGGCGCAAACAGTATCGGAGAGCCGCCGAAGGGCCATGCCCGAACGCTTGAAATCCTCAAACTTTCTCGTACAGTCAAGGGCAGTGGAATTGAAATAAATGTGCGAATGGATGTGGCGCTTATCCTCATGGGTCGTTACAATGAAAGCGTGGCGGCCTTTTGTCCAGCGCATGGCAAGCTCGTAGCTCACGCGGTTCGCTTCCTCGGGGGAAATCTCGCCCGGCTTAAATGCTTGCCTGATCTGATAAAGCAAAATGTCCTTATCCCGTTTTTGCTCCCGCCCGGTTATGTAGAAATATTCGCGCTTCGCCAATAAAAACTCCATAGCGGCTGTCCTGGGGTCGCACTCATAAGTGGAAATGAGCAAACCGCCGCGCGTCTTGTTTGGATTCATTCCGTAGTCAAGGCTTTCCCGTAAGGACGCGAGTATGCTCTTGCCCTTGTCGATGTGCCGGGGTATGAACCGGGTGGTCGCCATAAGCTCCCTCTCGCCTCCCTTCATAACGAAAAACGGCGCGGACGCTCCATAAGCAGGCGTCCGCGCCGTCGTTTCTTTCCCCTATATGCTGTTCATGTTCGCCCGCGCCCGCAGGTGCAGGCCCAGCGCGGCCAGCGTTCCGATTCCCCACGCGATAAGTGTCCACGCCATGCTCTCGCCGCTCATGCTGAACGCGAACAGGCTGACGATAAAGCCCCAAACAAGGGAGAGCGTAATGCCCACAATCCAGAAGCCGGGCCGTGTGCTTTGCGCCCACGCCAGCGCAGCAAAGATGATAAATCCGAGCAGGACGGCAAGGCCGGGGTTCAGATTGAAAACGCCGCGCGCCACTGTTCCGCCGATCACGCCCAGCGCGATGCTGTCAAAGATCGTAATGTACCCGGTGAACAGGCTGACGATAAAACCGATCAGGCCGATGCCCGCGCCAATCACCAGCGAAAAGCCCAGCGCAACCAGCGTACCCATTGCCGCCCCCTTATTCGCCGATTTCGATGATACGCAAGTCTCGCGGCTCCGCCGCCGACATCCGTATCGTCTGCCCGGCGTCGGTTTCCCCGTCCCCGTCGAACACGGCAATCACCAGTTGCGACTGCTTGACAAGGTAGCGGTTCCGCGCGAAAGAACTATCGGGGCTTTCCTCCGGGCTGACAGGCATTACTCCGTTGGCCTCCTTAATCAATTCGCGGAACCGCTCGTCTTTGCTTTTCGTCAGTCCGGGATGCGACAGGGCGGCCTCAAGGTAAATCGCCGGATTCTCCTTCTTGATTTCGGCGACGATGGCGGCGAACTCCAAGTCCGCGTCGCTCTCAAAGCCGCTGATGAAAAAGGTGTACCCTTCTTCAATGGCCCGCGTGATTTCGCGGCGCAGCTCCCGCCGCACATGATCCAGTTTTTCGGCGGGGATTTTTTCGCACCCGGTAATACAACACGCTTTCAAATTATCAACCCTTTCGTGTATAAAGTGATACTTCGTATCCATATACATATTACGAGATTGTACTTCGTAAGTCAAGAATAATACCCTTTTTCACTTCGCATAATACCTATACATATGATGTAAAATCTATTATAGGAGGTGAGTGCGATGGATTATGAGGAATTTCTCTCCGAGCGCATAGCCAAGCTGCGGACGCAAAAGGGCGTTTCGGCACGGGATATGAGCCTGACGCTCGGGCAGGCGGACAATTACATCAACGCAATCGAGAATCGAAAAATGCTGCCATCCATGCCGTCATTTTTATATATCTGTCAATATTTCAACATAACGCCCAAAGAGTTTTTTGACGATGGGATTTTGTATCCCGGCATGGTGAACGAGCTTGTTGCGGAGGCGTCGCGCCTTGACGAGCAGGCGCTCACGCATTTGCTGGGCGTGGCGCGGGAAATGCGGGGAGGTAAATAGAAAACCGCAGCCGATTAAATGCCAATCGTCCGCAATTCCCGCCGTTCTTTTTGCGCCATCCGTATCGTCTGCGCCGTCCCCGACCTGCTTCGCCCGCTGAACACGGCGATCACACGCCCGGAGCGTTCGACAAGAAAAGCATTGCGCCTGGGGTAACAATCCGGGCTGTATTCCTCGCATATAATATGTACCTTGTCGCATTGTTTTATCAGTCTTTGAAACTCGGGGGCTTTCGTTTTCAGGCGGTCGCGGTAAGGTATGGCGACTTCGAGGGAAATCGCCGGATTGTTCTCTTTCATTTCGGCGACGATACCGGCGAACTCCAAGTCCGTGCCATCGGCGAAGCCGCTGAGAAATGTGGTATATCCGTCCGCAATGGCAAGCTCAATTTCTTTCCGAAGCTCTTTTCTCACATAGTCCAGTTTGTCGGCGGGAATCTTCCGATGCCCGGTCACAGACGCTATTTTCACCTTATCACCCCCTCTCCGCTATCTGTAATTTCGTACTATAGTAAATATACGAACCAACCGCTATTAAGTCAAGCAAAATACCCTCTGTCCGTTGGCAAAATTGCCTCCTATGTAAAGTACCATCTATTACAAGGAGGGTTTGCTATGGACGAAAGCTATATCCCGGAAAGGATTGCTGCGCTGCGGACGCAGGCGGGTATGTCGGCGCGCGATATGAGCCTGTCGATGGGGCAGGCGGATAATTATATCAATAACATCGAAAACAGGAAGTCCATGCCGTCAGTTCAGGGCTTGCTCTATATCTGCGAATTTCTGAAAGTGACGCCAAAGGAGTTTTTCGACGAGGAAACGGTCAATCCCACGCTCTTAAACGAGCTTGTGGCGGAACTGAAACCGCTCAACACAAAGGCGCTGGAATATATGCTCGGCCTTGTCCGCGAGTTGCGCGGAAAGAAATGAGCCGGGCGGGGCAACATCTTCCCAAGTTGGAAATAAGTTGCCCGCCACGCTCCATGCCTCATATCTCGGACAGCTTTTTGAGAATACCGCCCGCCTGTTCCCACAGCTTATCATATCGGACGCGCAAGTCCTCGATGTCGGATTCGTAGACGCTGCGGGTTTCATTGGCGCGCTTTGCGATCTGGTTCATGTTATTGGCGGTCACGCGGAGCAAAGACACCATTTCCCGCACACCGGCAAGATCAAGCTGCACGACGTAGCCGTCAATCGCCATTTTGAGCATGTAGGCCCGTAGGCTGCGGATACCGGCCAGCTCCATCTTCTTTTCTATCATTTTGCGCTCCTGCTCGGTGACGCGGAATGACACGTTAATGTCCCGGTTGCGTTTCGGCATATATTCACCCCTTTTCCATACATAAATTCAAAGAGGGGCGCGGCAATACAAACACATTACCGCGCCCCTCGCAGCCGCGCACAGGCGGCATATTTGCGGAAATCCGCGCCATATTGATACGTTTTTCGGCCCCTGTACGGAGCCGCTTGCTGCGTTATGGTATAATCATTAAAAGGCAAGTTTTATTACGGACAAGTCAAAAGATAAACGAGGCAATCCACGATGAAACTAAAAGAAATGCAATCCTGCGCTTTTGAAACGCTGGCGCAGTTCATACAGACCATGCCCGGCGTACCGTTCGGAGTAAACGACGTTGTGATCGAGTTTGCGTCTAAAAAGAATTTCGTGGAACGGTTCAAGTCGCTTTGCGCGCAGTACGCCCCGGACAGGCCGATAAACGACGCGCATTGCGCCGCGCTTGAAAACACGGTCTTTGCAAACGCAATCATCGGCAGGGAGAAATCCGCGGTCATAATCAAAACGGACTATCGGATAAGCCATGACGGGCTAAAGCACGATGTATTCCATGAGCTTATGCACATCTACTGCGCGAAAACGGAGATGGACACGGAGCATTTTATTGATATTTACGGTTCGGGCCACACGCCCGATCCCGACCCCGAGGACAAGACATACGACGGCTATGTGAGCGCCGGGTATTTTATATGGAGCGAGTATATCGCCGAGTATTACGCTATCACAAAGACAGCGCCCAGGAAACATACCTTTCCCGCCATAGCCGACAACGTGCTTTCTATGCTCAGTGAAATCAATGCCGTGAACGAGGAAAGCAAGACCATATTGGCCATGACGAGTGCGTATATCCTCACTTGCCGCGACATTGGCGAAATCATCGGAAAAATCGGCGGCCCCGATTTTGAGATACGCGCCGAAAGGCCGGGCGGTGAAAAGACCCTCGCCGCGCTGGGGAATTGGCTGCGCCATCTGTATGAGCATATGCTCATGGAAAAGCCGTGGAAGATCACGGAGGAATTTATCGGCGATCTTGGGAGCCTGTATGTGGCATTTGTCGTATCGAATAGCTTTTGATGACCCGTAAGGAAGAATACCGCCGCCCGGCGCTGCACAAAGCGCACAGGCGGCGGTTTCTCTTAAATCAGCGCCAAATCGCCACGCTTTTCTCGCTTGGAGCGGTACTTGGGGCAATCGACCACTACGGCGCGAAACGACTGTTTGCAGCCGTGGACGCAGCGGCGGCAGAGCTGGTTATACTGCCGCCGCCCGTTTTCTCCAATAAAGAAGGCCCACTCAACGCGGGCCTTCTTGCCTAACCGGGGCATATTACACCTCCATCATATCAATCTGTCGTTGGTTTTGGGCTTGTCCGGCTGGCCGGGTTCCTTCCCGGCTCCGTATGAGCGAAGCCCCTCTAAAATAGACGGCTTCACGTTCTTGGCGCTGATAATCTGCTGGCCGCCGATGTCCTCCGTCTCCGCGCCCATTGTCCCGTCGATATTCAGTTCGGCATTGAGCATAGCGAGGCGCGCCTCCTTTTCGGCAAGCTCCGCTTCCTGCGCGAACGGCGATTTAAGCTCCCGCTCCGCGTCCGCCATCTGTTGATAAAGGTTTTCAAGCCTCTCCCGCGTAGATTTAAGGCGCTGTGGAATCTCGGACAGGGTATGGCCGATGCGTGTGATATTGCCGTACACATCGTCGCTCAACTCGGTGCCATAGCTCATAGCGCCTTTGAGCGTCAGGCGGTATTGGTTGGTAACAATGTCATAGGAAAGGTTCATGTCAAACCCCTGATATGCGCCGATTTTGACAGGCTCCTTGTTCTTGACCCCTTTTCGCGCTCCAAGCAGGGCGTGGCCCGCCTTTTCCCTGTTTGTATAGGTGACGCCGCCTATTACCATAGGCGGCATGTTTTCACGCGGCGCGGGCGCGGCCTCCGGGTTTTCAGTAGCAGCCTCCGGCTTGGCGGGCGCGGCGGTTTCCGGCTTGGCTGGGGCCGCGCCGGTAGCTGCCGTGGGTATTGCCGCCGTTTCCGGCTTCGCGTTGTCCTGTTCGGCCTGTGCGCCCGGCTTCGCTGTGGCGGCTTCGTCTGAATGGGATGCCGCGTCGGGCGGCGGGGGCGCGTGTTCGGCCAACAGCGCGATGTCCTTCTCGTACCCGGCGATATGTTCCTTCGCCTGTTCGATGCTTTCGGGGTAATACTTAATCAGGTTGTCTTGAAGCCGGTAATGCTCGTTTTGATGCTCGGACTTAATCAGGCGCAGGCGCGCGACTTCGATGTCCAAATCCATCTTTTCCTTGATACGCACGTCACCGGCGCACAGCGCCTTAATCTCGGCGTAGGATAACACGGTTTCGTCCACGTCCTCGCAGGAGCGCACCGGCGACTTGCCCGACATGACCTGTGAAATAAACTTTTGCTTGTTCTCCACCGTCTGCCAGAGATAGGCGTCGAATGTGCCGTTGGTGACGTACCTGTAAATATCGACCTCGGTGTTATCGTTGCCGCGCCGGACAATACGGCCCGCGCGCTGCTCCAGATCTGAGGGCCGCCACGGGCAATCGAGGTCATGGGTGGCGATTAGCTTGTTTTGTACGTTTGTGCCGGTTCCCATCTTCTGCGTCGAGCCGAGCAGTACGCGAATCTGCCCTTTGCGGACTTTGGCAAACAGCTCCTTTTTCTTTTCGTCGCTGTCCGCTTCGTGGATAAAGGCGATCTCATGCTCCGGGACACCCTTTTTCAGCAGTTTCCCGCGTATATCGTCATACAGGTTAAACCGCTTATCCTTGTTCGGCGTGGAGAAATCGCAAAAAATGAGCTGGGTCAGCCGTTCCGCTTTGGTTTCATCCCATATGCGGTAGACGTTCTCCATGCAGGCGTTGACCTTGCTGCCGGGGTCGTCGGGGAGCGAGGGATTCATCAGGCGTTGGTCAAGGCCGATTTTGCGCCCGTCCGTGATTATTTTGAGCATGTTGTCCTCGGTGGGGTCTACATCGCCCTTGTGGACGAGGGCCGCGCGGCTGGACAGCTCTTGTACCATTGCCTTTTGCATCTCGGAGGGTTCCACGACAACGGTATGGTAATTGGCCTTCGGGCGGGGCAGATTCAGCATTTCGGCGGTCTGTATGTCCGCGACATCCTTAAACATACCCATAAGCTCGGGGAGGTTGTGAAACTTGGAAAAGCGCGTCCGGGCGCGGTAGCCGGTTCCTTCCGGGGCAAGCTCCACCGAGTTTACCGTCTCGCCGAAGGTGGAGGCCCAGGAATCGAAGTGCATCATCCGCATTGCGTTCAGCGTGTCAAACTGCAAATACCGCTGCATGGTGTAAAGCTCGGTCATGGAGTTGGAAATGGGCGTACCTGTGGCGAAAATAACGCCGCGCCCATTCGTTAGCTCGTCAATATAGCGGCATTTGAGGAAAAGATCGGAGGACTTTTGCGCCTCTGCGGTGGACAGGCCCGCGACGTTCCGCATTTTTGTGTACAGGAACAAATTTTTGTAATTGTGCGCCTCGTCAATAAACAGGCGGTCAATGCCAAGCTGCTCAAACGTGACCACATCGTCGCGCGTCTTGCTCTCCGTCAGCCTTGTCAGCCGCGCTTGCAACGATTTTCTTGTCTTTTCAAGCTGCTTTATGGAAAAGTTTTCGCCCTTCATGCGTTTCAGGCGTTCGATACCGTCCGTTATGTCGCTGACCTGTTCCTCCAAAAGACGTATCTGCCTTTCCCGCGATATGGGGATTTTCTCAAGCTGAGAATGTGCGATAATCACGGCGTCGTAATCGCCCGTAGCAATCTTGGCGCAAAATTTCTTGCGGTTCCTCATTTCAAAGTCTTTTTTTGTCGCAACAAGGATGTTCGCCGAGGGGTAAAGCCGCAAGAACTGCGAGGCCCAATCGCCCGGCAGATGGTTCGGTACGGCGATCAGGCTCTTGTGACACAGCCCGAGGCGCTTCGCCTCCATCGCAAGAGCGGTCATTTCAAAGGTCTTTCCCGCGCCCACGTCATGCGCGAACAGGGAGTTGCCGCCGTACAGCCCGCGCGCCACGGCGTTAAGCTGGTGGGTATCCAGCTTGATGTCGGGAGCGATGCCGGAAAAGTTGATGTGCCTGCCGTCATACTCGCGGGGCCTTGTGGAGTTGAAGCGCATATTGTACAGCGTCGTAAGCCTTTGGCGTCTGTAAGGGTCTTGCCAAATCCAATCCTTAAACGCCTGTTTGATGGCCTCCTGCTTCTGCTGGGCGAGGGTCGTTTCCTTTTTGTTCAGGACGCGCTTTTCCTTCCCGTCCGGCCCCGTAATGGTGTCGTACACGCGGGCGTCGCGGAGATTGAGCGTTTCCTCGATGATCTGATAGGCGTTCATACGGCTGGTGCCGTAGGTGACATTCGCGCGCACGTTGTTCCACGGTATGCGCCCCTTGCCCGTAACCCGCCATTCCCCGGTAAAATCAAAATAATCAACTTTGGCGATTTTCCTGATACTCTCCGGCGACTGTAAAAGCTCGTACATGAACTGCTGAACATAGCTTTTGTCAATCCATGTAGTGCCGAGGCGCACGGCGATCTCTCCGGCTTCAAGCTCTTTGGGCTGCGCCTTTTCAAGCGCCGCCACGTTGACCTCAAACTCCGGCCACTGTTCGGCGGCCCGGCGCGCAATCGCCAGCTTTTCGCGCACGTCGCCGGACAGGTATTCGTCGGCGGTCTGCCATCCGGCGTACCATTGCTGTTCAAAATCAAAGGGGCCGGTGGCGGGGTCTTTGAAAATGACGCCCCGCAGGTCGCGCACAATGTCCGGGATTTTTTCGCTGCCGCCAGCCGAGCTTCGGTCGCCCATGAGCGAGGCCATAAAGCCCAGGTCGATGCAGGCGCGTTCGCCGATGGAAACCGCAAGCGCCTCGCTTGCCGTGTCTACCGACGTGATAACAGTCTTTTGTTTGATGGTTCGTTTGGTAAACATGTCGGCCTTGCGCTCAAACTCGCCATCTTCATCCAGTATTTCAAGGGAGCAGAGCAGGTAGTAAGCCGAATCGCCGGAAAATGCTTTGGCGTTTTCCGCGCTGTTAATCAGGCCGTACTCGGCGGCAAAACCGTCGTACAGGCCGCTCAATTCTTCCTGCTTCGCCTTAATCTCCGCGTTGCCGTATTCGCCGAGCTGTAACGCAATCAGCTCATGCGTACAGTCGCGCAGGCCGATCATGCCCTTGATACGCTCCAGCTCGGAGCCGGGCAGGTCAAGCGGGTACATGCGCGAGTTTTCGCGGAAGTATACGACATCATCGACAACGGTATAGCTGAAATTGCGGACGGTGGGGTCTGCCGGGATGGACGTGTCGCCCGCGCCCTCAATATCGTCCAATTCGTTTTCGGTAATCTGCCCCCGGATATTCGATACGGCATCACGAAGCTGCCGCGCCAGGTCTGCGCCGGGGATAGGCTTGCAGGCGGTGTCCTTTTCGCCGCCGTACATGCTTTCGTCAAAAGCCATCGTGCCGAGTATCATTTCAGGGTTGTCGGTGAAATAGCTGTTGACGGGTACGCCGTCGCTCGTCCGGCCAAGATGCACCCAATCGGGTTCAATGTCTATCAGCCTGTCGCGTTTTTGCAGGAATAGTATGTCGGCGGTGACGTTTGTACCGGCGTTTTTCTGAAATGCGTCGTTCGGCAGCCTGACCGCGCCCAAAAGCTCGGCGCGCCGGGCAATGTACTTGCGGACTTCGGGATTTTTCTTGTCCAGCGTATACTTGCTCGTAACAAAGGCGACAATGCCGCCCGGACGCACCTGATCTAAGGCTTTGGCGAAAAAGTAATCGTGAACGTGAAAATCCTGTTTGTAGCGCATATCGGCGACGCCGTAATTGCCGAATGGTATGTTGCCGATAGCGAGGTCGAAAAAGGCGTCCGGGTAGTTGGTGTCCTCAAAGGCGGCCACTTGAATGTCGGCGTCAGGGTAAAGGTAACTGGCGATGCGGCCTGAAACGGAATCGAGTTCCACGCCGTAGAGCTTCGCGCCTCTCATGCCGCCCGGCAGCAGGCCGAAAAAGTTACCGACGCCGCAGGACGGCTCCAATACGTTGCCGGTCTTGAAGCCCATGCGCTCCACGGCCTCGTACATGGCCTTGATAACGGTGGGCGACGTGTAGTGTGAGTTTAACGTAGAGGCCCGCGCCGATTTGTATTCCTCGGGCGTGAGCAGGTCTTGAAGCTCGGCGTATTCCTTTTGCCAGCCATCCCGGTCGGCCTCAAACGCCTGTGGCAGACTTCCCCAGCCGACATAACGCGAAAGGGTTTCCTGTTCCTCGCGCGTGGCCGCGCGCCCCTCCGCCTCAATCTGTTTAAGGGCGCGAATGGCGGCGATATTGTAGCCGTACTTGGTTTTCAGCCCGCCCTCGCCAAGATGATCGTCGGTGATGCGGAAGTTTACCGGCTTCGGGGCCGGGCGCTCTGCGGCGGCTTGTTCCTGCCGTTCGGGAAACAGGTGGTCGTTGCCGGGATATTCGCGCAGCAGCCTCTCAAACTCAAAGACGCTAACCGTCCGTGGTACGCTCGTTATCCTGTCGCGCAGCCGTATGTCGAAGTCGGCTATCTCGTCAATGACGTATGCCCGGCCATTCTCCAAACGCACGGTATCGCCGACGCTGTAATCAAGCGGTTCCTGCTCGTCCTGTTCGCCCGGCTCCGGCTCTATGCCGTTCTCACGGTCAAATTGCCGGGCCGCTTCCTCTGCGGCGACCAGCATCCCCTCGACGCGCGCGATGTCCTCCGGGGTAGGGTTTTCAAGGTGTTCCCGGATATACGCCACGTCAATGTCGGAGAGGTCATCGTCAGCATCAACCGTCATTTCCACGCTGCGCGGCTGTTCCGGCTCCGGCGCGGTCTGTTCCGATGCGGCTTTCTCCGGCTGCGGCCTGTTCGCCCATGATTCACGCAGGACATGGCTAAAAAGGCGTTCGTTCCAGTCATAATCGCTGAAATATTTGTGATATACAGCCGGTTCGTCCTGTTCGTGGTCGCGTATAGACTGCTCCAGCGCCCATGTGCAGGGATTGCGAAGGGCCGCGCGGCTTGTCGCCGACGCGAGCGCGGAAAGGTAGTCCTCGTCCTGCATGACGCGCTCTAAGACCGTAGCCGCCACCATGTCAAAGTCGGGTTCGACGAGAACGGACGCAGCGGCGGGTTCTGTCACGGCTTGCGCCGGTTCAGCGGAAATGTTGATCTCATGCTTGATGTAAGGCTGTAGCTCAGGTGGATTTTTGCCTACGAAAACAAAACCGAAGCCGGATGCACGGATTTTATCTAAGTATTCGTCCTCACGGTCGATGCGCAGCCCCGTATAATTCATTAACCCGCCGTCGGGCAGGGACATGAGCAATACTTTTCTCTCCAGAAGTTCCCGTACTTTCAGCGCGTTCTCGCCATAAATCATGTAGCTGTCACCGCGCTGGAAAGCGATCACCGCGCCGGGATACCTGTTCTGAAAAGCCTCGTATTCCAGCAAAATGCCGGAAAGCTCCGATTGCTCCGGCGCGTGGGGTTCCCGCTCCGTTGTCCATTCCCGCGACAGGCTGCGAACAACGGGCGCGGCCTCGGCCCAAGAAAGGCCGAGCGTGGTGCTATATTTATCCAGTATTTCGACGCTGATGCCGCGCGGTGTGGTCGTATAATCCGCAGTATCGCCGGTTTCCAGCGTCACCGTGTCTACTTCGTTGGGGAAGGTGTCGGACAGGTAGCTTGCCAGCGCGTCGTTCGTTGCACCGGCTTCCGTCAGCCTAATAATATCTGTCTTAAACTGCGGGGCCAGCAAATCGTTTTCCAACACGTCGCGCAGATCGGCATTAAAGCTATCCAAATCCGACGCCAGAAAATCCGTAAACACTTTGTTTTTCGGGTTGCGGAGCAAAAGCCGCTCAAAGCTCTCCCGGCTCTCGGAGCGTGATATGGGATAGGTGAGGGTCGGGTCGTTCAGCCGGATGTCGTAGCTGATATGCTCAATCACATACGGCTTATCGTTTTCCAGATAGACCGTATCGCCCACGGCGTAAGAGCGTCCGGGAACGGCGGGCGTTTCAGCCTCTTGTACCGGCTCTGATGTTTCACCTTGCTCCGCGTCCTGACCGGCGCGGGCGTTAAGCCGCTCCGTTTCCTCCGGCGTGAGGTATTGCTCCGCGTCGATAAGCTGCGCGATGCGGCGCTGTACCCTCGGCCACGGGAGCGCGACAGGCTCCGCGCCGTCCTTTTCGACGGTAAAAGCGTCCTGTTCGCCGCCGTACCTGTTTTTCAGATAATCGGCGGTATCGCGCGCGCGGGCGTGGGTCAGCATATACCGATAGACGCGCAGCTTGCTGTCCTCGTCGCCGTTCCAGCGCCGCAGGGCGGCGTCGATGTCCTCCTGCGTGATGGGCGCGGACGCCGCCGGTGCTTGTGCCTGTTCTGATTCCGGCGCGGTTGGCAGATGGCCTACGTCCTGCTCCGGCGCTCCCACGGCCATAAACCGTCCGACTTCCACAAGCTCGGCCACGCGCTTTTGCAGCTTCGGCCATGTCAAGGTCAGCGTTTGGGCCGGTGGGCGCTCGTTAAGCGGCGGCGTTGCGGGAGCGCCTTTTGCGATAGCCACGCCGCTGTCCTCGCCCAACAGCCCCAAATAGCCCTCGGTTCGGGTCATCCGGGGCATGGTGTATACGAGACGGCTGTATGCCTCTTTGAGAACCAGCGCCGCCTCCCGCGAACGGGGATTTTCCGCAAATTGACGCTGGACGCGCGCACGGCTATCGGGATTTTCCAGCGCGCCCACAAGCAGCGCGTCGATCTCGTCCTGCGTAATGGGCGGTACGGCAGGCGCGTCCTTCGCTTCCTCGGCCTTTACTGCCTCCGCAACGATTTCACGCTGGGCCTCCACGCTGGGTAGCACCGGCTGGGGTGATGCGTCGAACAAAGTAAGCTGGGCGGGCGGCTTCTCAACCGGCGCGGCGGCAAGCTCGGGGTCGGGCAAGCCCATAACGCCCGGAAAGAGAGTGTAAGCCCCGTCGCGCCACGCGGTCAGATCGTTATAGGCCCTTTGCCGCAGGTTGTAATATCTGTCCTCGGATGGCGTATCCTCCATAACGAGCCGCATGGCGGCGAGAACCGCGTCAATCCGCTCGGGATTGTCCAGCAGCCCGCTGATCGCCGTCCGTTCCTCGTCATGGGGATAACTGAAATTTAGCTCCCCGGAGAAAGGGCGCTCGTACTCCGGCGGCATGTTGTAGTGGAAGTTCTGAATCTCCCGCGCCAGAATCATGCGCTCGTATTCGGGGATTCGGTCAAGCCCGGCGCGGCTCATGTACCTGCCGTCCTGTATGAGCTTGTTAATGCGCTTTTCAGCCGCGCTCCAAGACAACGTAACCGTGTCGTAAGGCTCCGACAACCCGCCTAGTTTTAAGGTGATACCCTTTCCCGGCTCGCAATCGGCCCAACTCTTATCCGCGCCGGACAGCGCGTGACTTTGGCCGCCGTGTCCATACTCCTTTTTTAGAAAGTCGGCGCGTTCCTTCGGCGTATGTTCATGCAGGAAGTACGAGAGGATGCGGTATTTGCCCTCGTTGAAACTGCTTCCTCTTGTGAGGTAGGCGTCAACCTCGTCCTCGGTGATAAAGCGCACGGGAGCGGCGGGCATCTCCGCGGCAGGGAAGTAGCGCGGCGTTATCCCCAAATCCCGCACATCCTGTAAAAGCTGATGCGGGTCGTGCCAGAGGCGGGTCGGCGCGTCCGGGTCGGTGGCAAGGGCGGCGACATCTTCCTCCAGCCCTTCAAGAATCATGCTGTATTCGTTGTATTCGCCAGCCTTGTCCTTTAGCAGCTCCGTAACGCGGGCAATGTCACCAGGCCAGCCTCCCTCGCCCCGCCAGCCCTCGGGAAACTCCGCGAAATCCCGAAAATCATCCCGGTAAAGATGCAAAAGCCCTTCGGCAAGCTCCCGATGTTCGTTGTCAAGAGCCTCGTCCATCACGTCACGGGAAACATACTGCCCCGCGTCCAAAAGCTCACGGACGCGGACGGCGGCCTGTTCCCATGTGATATGCGCGCTGTCTCGGGCATGGAGCGCGGACTTGCCGCGTCCAATCAAAATGCCCGTATCGTCAAACCATACGGCGGTCTGCCGCGCGCCAATCTGAAAGCCCTTGCCGCCCGGCTGCGACAGCCTGCCGGTCGCGTACTCGCGCCGCAGAAAATCCGCGTTTTCGGCGGCGGTTTTATCTTTCATAAAATAGGCGGCGATACGCAAAACGCTGTTGCCCCGGTTGCCGCCGTCGCGCAGCACAGTATCAACGGTATCAACAGTAATGGACGAACCGGCCAACGCGACATAAAGCGGTTCTGTCGGACGTTCCGGCAGACGGCTGACCTCCGGCTGGCGGGTGGCTTCCGGTGCGGGCGCTGGCTGTTCCGGCGTAGCGTGTTCCGACATATTCCCAACTTGGGGAGAAGTGAGCGAATTGCCCTGCGCGGCCCGCAGTTCGTAATCGTCAATCTGCTTGTCCGTCAGGGGCCGGTCATATTCAAGATAGCCCCACGCCTCAAACGCGCCGTCCTCAACGGGTGTCCGGCTGTCAAAGTTCACAATCCCGATGGGCCGGGGATTGCCGGGGTATGTGCCTATGTCAACAGGACGCCTTACGGAATAGTACCGATATGCGCCCGGCTCCGCGTTTTCGGGCAAAGAAATACCGCCCGATTGCTCGGGCGGCAGTTCCGCGTCCTCGTTTAGCTGTATATCAGGTCGTTCATTATCATTTCCTCGGCCTGCGATCTCAGGCTGTTCATGTGCTGTACCCAGCTCATTTGATCGGCTGCCTTGTCCGGGGGCGGGTTGCTCTCCGTCAGCCCCTTCATTAACAGCGCCATCCGCTCGTTGGCCGCCTGGTCGATCTCCCGCAGGTGGGGAAACAGCGTCTCGTTCAGCAGCAGGGTATTGTACGTTATGGCCCGGTGTTCCTTGAGATAGCTTCGGCGCATCCTGCCGTATTTGCCTATCGGCTCCGTCAATTCCTCGGGCGGCTCCGACAGAATCAGGTCGGGTATCATATAATCCCCCACGCGGCTGTAGGTTAGCTCTTTCGTTTCGCTCATGCTCGGCACTCCTTTCGGCGGCGTGTTGCCGCTCATACTTTTTTATTGTGATCTCAATATCCCGTAAAACCTGCTCGGACAGGTCGCTGACGGCGGTTCCCAGCGCGTAGACGGCGGCGGGCGTATTAAAGTCGTAGATTGGCTGAAAGTCCTCGTCCTCAAAATAGTAGTTCGTGTCGATGCCGCACCGGGACATAACGCTGTATGCAACACTGACGGTCAGCGCGTTTCGGTAAACAACGCCGAGGTTAAAATCGTCGTATTCCTCTAAAAAGCTATCCTCGGCGCTGTATCTGATCTCACGGGCGTTATCACTATAATACTCGTCGGCAAGCTGTGAGGCAATGTTGAAAAGGGTATCGGCGAAGCTGCCGCTCACATCGTCATAGGTCTTGGTGAACGCATCCATGACCGGGGCCTCATGTTCCTCGCGCATTTCCCAAAGATAGGGAGTACGGGCGTTTTCCCGCGCGGGTTCGGTATCGGCCACATCAAAGACGTATTTCAGGCGCGGGCGGCTGCCGGTATCGTCAATGAGCGCGATGCCCGCCGTGCCGCGCCGTACCAAACGGCGCATTGGGTCGTTCCACAATTCGATGGAAGCGCAGGCCGTGGCGTCGGGCCGCTGGGCGTAAATCAAAAGCTGTTCGTTAAACGGGTACTTGTATAACCTCGCGGCGGTGTCGAGAAAGGCCGTCCAGTTCCCGCGCCCCCGCGTTACCTGTTCGGCCTGCCGCCGCGCAAGCTCGGAATACAGTTGCAGTTTTGTAGTAGCCAAAGCGCCTATTCCTCCTGTTCGTCAAGAATAAACTCGGGGTCAAGCCCAAGCGCGTCAAACTCCGCGTCGGTCATGCCGTCAAGACGGTCAAGCACCTGCCGCGTAAGCTCCGCCATATCCGCATCGTCCGTATCGTCCAAGCTCTCGCGCAGTTCCTCCGTAAGCCGGGCGCGGCTGCTTGTGTCGAAAATACACATCAGGGCCATTTCCTCAACCGTAAACTTTTCCATTGTTCGCATCTCCTTTGTTTTTATTTGCGCGCCGCCTGTTTCCCGGCTGGCCGCCTATACTAACAGTACGCGCCCGGATGGGGCCGGTCAACGATGCCACGGGCGGCGCTGCCGCTACATCGCCAGATTATTGTCCTTTTTGGGCGCTGTTTTCGGCGCGTTCGCCTCCTGTGCCGCCCTGTTTTTAGCATCTTGTAGCTGGGTAAGGAGGGACGGCTTCTCTCCCTGCTCTCGCTGGGCCGCCATACTTTTCAGCGCGTCGAAGTCAAACGCGGCTGCAAGCTCCGGCCTTAGTACGCCGATAAAAGCATCTTTGGGAAAGGTCATGCGCTCGCCCGTGATGAGGTTTTCGGCGAGAAGCGCGCCGTTTTGGATTACTTCGCCGCGTTCCGACGTGTCGATTGGCGTCCACAGCATGTTTTCAGGAGTACGGTGTCTGTCTGCCGCACGGTCAAAATTAAGAAGCAGGGTTTGCCCGTAAAAGTCCATATGCTCGGCGCTGTGCTTAATCAAATCGGCTTTCGTCAGGGCCGGGAGCCTGCTCAGGTTATCAACCTTCCGCGCCCTTTGCCAGCGCGAAATGTAGCTGTAATCGCGCTCATCCAGATTATTATGGACAGGGAAAATTCCGTGCCGGTCAAACTGCTCCCGGAAATGCGTTGTTTCCCCGCACAGCCATGTATAGCCGTCTTTGAACAGGTCGCGGATAGAGTATATCGCGCCCTGATCCCATTTCTTGGCTTTATCCATCCTGTCCCACAAAGCGTCGGCTTTGTCGCCCCAGCCGAGTTGTTCACACAGCTTTTCGGTGTAGTGCAGTTCCTCATAGATGGACGGGGGAACCATGCCCTTGTCCGCGTATAAATCCTTTGCCATGAAATCTATCGCACGGAGAGAGCCGAGGTCGAAATGATGCTCCGCTTTCAGCGATTGTTCATACTCGGGGTTGGAAATGCGGGCGTTGGGGATTTGCACGTTGTTTATCCGCCCCATAGATTCCTTTACCGAAGCGGCCTGCGCGTAGAAATAATCCCCAGCGTCAAGCAGATTCGGCGTCCATGTAACCGCGTATTGCTTTATATTGCTGCGAAACAGCGTGTCGCCGTCCTGATCGCATAAAGGCCATGCCTTTTCCCGCGCTTCAAAAAGGTTTTCGGCCATGACCTTATAGCTTACATCGTCAAAGTTTCCCCATTGTTCGTCATAAAACGAGAAATACACATCAAATTCGCGCATGACCTGTCACACCTCCCGATTAACGTCGTGTTTTGGCGCTGTTTTTGTGGAGTCCGCGCCCTGGGCCGCGTTATTTTTATACTCTTGAAGCTGCGCAAGCAAAGAGGGCCGCTCCTTGCGCGCGTCCTGCCGATGCTCGTTATGCACCGCATTTGCAAGAGCGGTCAGAGATATTTTCCGCCCGGCATCTACCTCCGCTTTAAGCTCGGCCACGGTGGGGCCGTCAGTCAATGGAGGCTGCGACATATTTCCAACTTGGGAAGAAGTCGGCGCGGGCGCTTCGGCGGCCTGTTCATGCCGTGCTTCGCCCCCGAGAAAGGCGTCTATCTCCACAAATCCCACACTGTCAACGAAATGGGAAGAATAATCGCCGTTGTATTTCAGCACAATCACGTCGCTGACCGAAAGAGAATGTCCTGTAAAGTCCTCGGGGTGCTGCGTGTTGAACGTATCATAGATTTTATTCAAGGCGGGATACCTGTCAGTAAGAAACTCAATCCGCTCCGTGAGGGGCGCGGTGTAGACAAGCTCGTAATTGGCGCGGTCAACGGTCAGCCCCTCTTTTTCCATCTGGTCAAGCGGCGTGAAGCGGTGATAGTGCAACTCGTCGCCGCCTTTTAGCTGATAGATACCGAAAGCGTTTCCCTCGCCATACAGCAGCGCAGCCTCCCGCGTTCCCTCGCTCCGTTCAGCGTCCATTCTTTTGTACTCCGGCGATTCCCGCCATTCCCCGGCGTCGATGCCGAATATGCCGTCATGCGCCGCTATTTCCTCGCCGTCGAATACCATCGCCTCGGTGTTGTCGGGATAGAGCATGTAAACGGTCATGTCTTGGGCGAAAAGCTCCTGCGCGCGGGCCTGCGTCAGCGGCAGTATATCTTCGCCGGTATAACCGTACAAATCGCGCTCGGAAAGGCCGATAGCCGGGTCGGGCATGAGATAATCCGCGTCGGTATCCGCTTCCGGCTCCGGCAAGTACACGCTAACATCGTCCGATGCCACGCCCGGCTGATCGGGCGCGTTCTCCGCTGTGGCGGCTTCGCTCCATTCTTCATAGCCCGGTTGCTTTTCGGGCAGCGGGGCTTGCTCCTTCACGGCTATTTCCAGTTTACCGTCGCGGTATTCATATCCCTGTACCGCAATGCTTTCAAGGGTACTCTCCATTAATTTGCCGTGCGCTTCCAGGTCATTGTCTATAAACATCTGCAAAATGGCCCGTACTTCCCGGTCTACACTTTGCATCGTCAGTTCATCATACGGCGGCGTATCAAAAACCGGCGTGTCCTGTGTGGCCGATACCGTCATTTCCGATGTCCGCGCCTCGTTCTCAATTCGCTCTTTTACGGCGGGCGGCAGATTATCTTCGTAATATGTCACGCTGCGGTCAGCGCCTATATGTGCAATCGTTTTATAATCCCCGTCCACTTCCTCCAGCCGGTTCCATACGGTGAGGCCGTTGCCCATATGCCCCATGCCGATCTCAAAAGGTTTTTTGTCCGCGCCGAAATACACGGTATGCTTATCATTTTCATCGTAATACCGGGCGCTTTCCAACTCGTAGCCTTGCTGTCCGATATTTTTCAGCCATTGCGTGAGGAAGCTGTTTAACTCTCTTTGCAGCCGTAAGCCCTCCTGTCCTTCGCCCACTTCCTGATAGATAGCAGGGTGCTGGGTAAAGGTCATGGCGTTGACTGTGTGATTTTCGTGGTCGATGATAAGCTCCATATCCGGGTCACGCATCATATCGCCGTCCTGCATGTAATAGTGCATGAGCGCGAAACGATTGCCGCCGATATTCTCAAAGGTGAGCGGCATAAACGCTTCACCGGCCTGAAAGCACATATAATAATACTTGCCCTCGATTACCTCCGGGGCAAGATTCACAAGCGTGCGATAATTCCTGTGCGCGGTGGTATTCTCCGGCTGCTGCGGCTCGGGCTGAGAAACGGACACTTCCGGCTCCTTTACAGGTACGTCCTGCTCGGGCGACGGCTCCTGCGCCGGAAGCTCGACGGTCAGGTCGATACCGCGCTCTTTGGCAAGCGCGAGAAAATGCTTGTCGATGCCCTCGATCAGATCAGCCGCCGCTTTACGGATTGTGTCCAGTGAGGCGTTAAGCTCCTTTAGATCACGGCTTTTGCTCCACTCGGCGAGATAACCGAAGCTGTTCGCACCCGTCTCTATACCGTAATACTGGCAGACGGCGTAGGAAACACTCTCGGCCTCTACTTCTTTTGTGCGGCGGTCTTTTGGCTTGACTGTCTCGTCCTGCTCCCGCAGGCTGTTAATATCATGCAGCCTGGCATGGGCAATCTCATGTATTGCCGCGCTGACGGTCTGTATCTCGCTCATGCCCTCCCGGATGGCGATATTGTTACCGTAGCGGCATACGCCGTCCGTATCGGGGCCAAGCGCCTCAAACCCTATCGGCAGCGGCGACACGGCCCGTAGTGTGTCCATGAAAAGCTCATAGTGCCGCACGTCGCCTGTCAAATCCTCGACCAGCGACGGCAGGGGTTTTCCATCGGTTTGTGACACGTCGAAAACAGATATGACCTTAAAGCGCGCAAATTGCTTTTCGACTTCCTCCGTGAGCGGCAGGCCGTCCGGCCCCATGACGGGCCTATTGGTATCGGGGTCTACTACCTGTTGCTCCTTTTTTACGGTAAATGGAGAGGGCGCGAAAATCCTGATGCCTCTTTCGCCCTTCATTACATAACGTCCGAAGTCCTTTTCCCACGTCCTGTATCCGGCTACGCGCGTGGCCTCCGGCATTTGCATATGGATGAGCAGGGTATTCCGGGTGCTGTACCTCGGGAATCTGGACATGGTTTTCAGGTACGCTTTGTATTTATCGCTCTCAAAAAGCTCCTTAACGCCCTGTTCCAGCCGGTCGGTGATCTCCTTCACCTGATTTTTCGTACTGACGTTATCAGCCATGCTTGACCTCCTTCCTCATGTAAAAGAGGCCGGAATCAAAGCTCCGGCCCCTTGCTTTTCTGTTCTTTCGGCACGGCGGCATCGGACGCCGCATCCTTTTTAGCGATTTCCAGCCGAGCGAGTACAGATTTTTTTCGTCCGGGTTCCTTCTCATGCTGCTGCGGCTCCGTATACTCGAAAAGCTCGTTTGCACCGGGAACATAGAGTTTGCCGTTTTCAACGCATCTGAAAATATCGGCGTCACATCCCCCGGACGCGACATAGAATTTGTCATGGGAATAGTCCATCTTCTGCCACTCATAGTTGGAAGCACCGATTTCCCTGTCTGTACGCATATTCCGCATGGCATACTGCGCGTCATTTTTCCGCGGGCGCGAATCATTCGGGGTTTGCCTGTCAATTTCGCCTTTCCTAAATTTGCGGTACGGTATAAAGTGAAAGCCTCCGAACGCAAACGTACCGTCAGCGGCAATCTGAGGCTCTTGCGGTTTCGTATGCTCCGCCAGCTTTTCAGCCGCCCATGACGGCATTTTTGCCGGATCAATGATTCCGGCCACGTCGAACCGTTCCCACCGGGCCGTCTCGCCGGTAAACAGGTTTTTGCAAAACACAGCCGTGCCGCGCGCGTCGGGACTGCATCCGTTGCCGCTTAACGCCAACAGCAGTTGACGGTCAGCCGTGCGCGCCGAGGGCGTCAGCGTTTCCGGCTTTATAACGACAAGCCGGTCTTTGTAATGCTCTCTATGGCTGCCCTTGATGCAATCGTCTGCGGTGAGCGGAATATGGGTAACGCCGCGCTGGGAGCGTTCCGCTTCGATAAACGATACGCGCATGGCGGCGCGTCGCAGAAATTCGTGCATCGCTTCAAGATAATCGGCGCTGACGCTTATATTCGTGTAAACGTCCATGCTAAACGGGTTATCTCGGTTGCAGTCGCACACCATGTAAGGCTCGGCGGCGGCCATGTCCTCGGCCAGCACAACCTCGCCGCCCGCAAGTTGCAGCGCGTGTTTGACCTCGTAGCTTTCAATCATGCGTTTTTCTTCGGGCATTGGTTTCACCTCCATGTCCGTGATAATAAAACGCGCCGCCAGCGTGATAAACGCGGACGGCGCGTATCGGTCAAATCTCCATGACGGGTATATCGTCCTACCACAACCCGCGCTCGGGAGGGGCAAGCACATCGACGGGCGCATGGCCGTCCACCGGGTATAACTCGTTTTGCTCCGCGGCGGCTTTCGCCTGTTCGCGGTACTGTTCCAGCCGGTCAAGGACGGACTGCTTTTCTTCCGGCAGGGTTTCGGGCGCGAGGTTGCGAAGCTCGTCCCACGTCTGCCCATCCGTCAGATCGTCACGCCGGGCGATGTTATTGATAAGGCCGTCGCCGACCATGTTGTAGTTACCCTCGACGGTCATTTCCGCGTTTTTCAGATAATCGCCGGGCGCGGGAAAATCCCGGCCCTGACGCTGCCTTGTGCGTCTGCTCATTGTTCCGCTCCTTCCGTCTGATCGAACGCGAAAGCGCCTCCCGGCTCCGGCAGCCGGTATCTCACGGGAACGCTTTCGACGGTTATCTCCTTTTTCCGTTTCTTATCGCAAAGCCGGGCGATATACCCCCGAGACGTAAACGCGCCATTTTCCAGATCGGCGGCGTTCATGCCGAACACGACAAGGCCAATGGCGTCCTTCCACCGCTTCGGCATTTCGGCAAGGCCACTTTCATAGAGGTAGTACCGGCCCAATTCCTCCACCGTAAAGATGTCGGGCAGGAACAGGTAACAGTCCTCCTTTTGGAGATAGCTTATCAATTCCTCGGCGGTTTGCGGGCGCATATCGCTCTCCATGAGCGCGGCCAGCTTATCAAGGCCCCACTCGTCCAGCTTTTCCAGCCGGGCCGCCAGATAGTTTACGAGCGACAGGGGCGCGCCCGCCAGCATATCGGCGGTAAGGCCGGGAATGGTGGAAGCGTACCCGGTAACGGTATAAACATTTCTATACGAGTAGATTTTATTGAGCGCCGCCTTAAACTGTGCTTCGGAGGCGGGCAGGGGGAGCCAAATGGAAAGCCCGAGCCTGTTTAGAAACCGCGCGGAAATACTCATGGGAATGGACATTTTCATTATTTCTTAGCCCCTTTCTTGTCATTGGAAAATTCCAGCTTGAAATTGACATATTTGCCGCCTTTTTCGCCCGGCACCATCACGACAACGGCGTCGTAGCTCTTGCCGGATTTTTCGGAGTACAGGCCGGTCATGGAGACGCGCCCCTCTTTGAGCAGCGCGGCGGTGACGGTCTTTGTGATTTCCTTCTTTTTGGACGCCCAAAAGCGGTTATCACGCCAAAGCATGAAGCCGCAAGCCCTGTCCGCGCAGTAGAAGCCCCGCTTGCCCTCATACACGGCACCGCCGCAGCGCGGGCAGACGCCGATTACATCGCCGCGCATGGGGAGCGCGAACAGGGGAAGATATTCGGGGTTCGGCGCGTCGTGAGCCGCCACAAGCTCGCGGGTCATGGCCGCGATACCGTCCATGAAGCTGTCGCCGGGCAGAGCGCCGCGCTCGATCTCCTTCAGCCTGTTTTCCCATTCGGCGGTCAGCATGGGTGATTTGATAACGTCCGGCAGCACGGCAATCAGGTTGAAGCCCTTTTCCGTGGGGATAAGCTGCTTCTTGCGCCGCTCCACGGAGCCGGTCTTTACCAGCTTTTCAATGATGCCCGCGCGGGTGGCGGGAGTGCCTAACCCTTTCCGCTCGGCGTCCTCCGGCATATCTTCCGCGCCCGCCGTCTCCATCGCTTTTAACAGCGTGTCCTCGGTATAGGACTTGGGCGGGGACGTGAAGCCCTCTTTAACCGACGCGCGGACGTTCTCAAACGCCTGTCCCTCGGTGATGTCGGGCAGGGCTTTATCTTCCTCGCCGTCCTCGGTTTCGGGATTGTTTTTGAGAGAGGCGCGGTAGGCGTCCTCCACGGCTTTCCAGCCGCCGCGCAGTACGGCCTTGCCCTTCGCGGTGAAGGAGTGGCCCTCGCAATCCAACGTGACAATAGTTTCGGCATAGGTATGTTTTTCGCCCACGGCGCAGACGAGCCGCGCCGCCAGCATGAGCAAAATATCACGCTCACCGGCAGGCAGGGCTGCGATGTCGGCGTCTTGAATCTTGATTGTGGGGATGATGGCGTGATGGTCGGTGACTTTAGCGTTATCAATCACCTGTTCCGTATTGCAGACGATAGGCGCGCCGCCCCGGACGCCGGGAACAATGAGTGCGGCCTGATTGACGAGTATCGGCAGGCCCGCCGCCATGTCCTCGGTGAGAAAACGCGAATCCGTGCGCGGGTACGTTGACAAAGCCTTTTCATATAAGGCTTGGACGTAATCAAGCGTCTGCTGGGCGGTGTAGCCGTAAAGCCGGTTGGCCTCGCGCTGTAGGGTGGTGAGGTCGTAGAGCTTGGGCGGCGCTGCGCTCTTTTCCTGACGCTTGACCGAAACGGCGGCGGCGGTCTTGCCGTCGCAGGCGGCGCGGATGGCGTCGGCCCCGGCGCTGTCTTTCAGCTTTTCGCCGGACGAGGTAAACGCGCCGCAATCCAACTCGGGCGTATAGAAAGGCTCCTTGATGAAAGCCGCGATTGCCTTTTCGCGCTCCACAAGCAGGGCCAGCGTGGGGGATTGTACGCGCCCGACGCCCAATGTCTGCCGGTACAGCACCGAAAACAGCCGTGTGGCGTTGATGCCCACCAGCCAATCGGCCTTTTCACGGCAGAGCGCGGCGGCGTACAGGTTATCGTAATCCACGCCGGGTCGTAGGTTGTCAAAACCGGCCTTGATCGCCGCGTCCTCCATGCTGGAAATCCATAGCCTTTGAATGGGCTTTTTACAGCCGCAGTATTCATAGGCCAGCCGGAAGATAAGCTCGCCCTCGCGCCCGGCGTCGCAGGCGTTTATCACCGCATCGACCTCGGCGCTTTTCATAAGGGCAGCCAGTGTTTTAAGCTGCGCAGCCCTGTCCTTCGCGGCGACACGCTTCCAGACGGACGGTATCACGGGCAGATCGGCATAGCGCCACTTGGCGTATTTTTCGTCGTAGGCGTCGGCCTGGGCCAGCCCCACAAGATGCCCGACACACCATGAGACGATATACCCGCCGCCTTGCAGATAACTGTCCTTTTTCTCGTTCGCGCCCAGCACGGCGGCAATGCTCCGCGCCGTGGCCGGTTTTTCTGCGATTACCAATTTCATGGAATATCCCTCCGTTTTCGTTGTTTTGGGAGTGTTACGGGTGTATAATGATAGAAATGCAAATAGGAGGTTGTTTACTGTGTCATTTGACGTTTTTCTTAATTTCAACGGCGATTGCCGCACCGCGCTGGGGTTCTATGCCGGGGTATTCGGCCTTGAAGTTCCCGCGCACATAATGACTTACGGCGAGAATCCGGGCGGCGGGGTTTCCGAAGCGGACAAAGACCGCATCCTGTACGCCAGTCTGCCGATCTTCGGCTGTAACGTCATGTTTTCCGATTGTCCGTCCGGCTCCGAATATGTCAAAGGAACCAATGTCGCGCTGACGCTCGGCACAACCGACGCGGGTGAAATCAGACGGATTTACGCCGCGCTTTCTGACGGCGGCGAGGTGGACATGCCGCTCGGCAAGACCTTTTTTAGCGAGCTTTACGGCATGGTGACGGATAAATTCGGCATCAAATGGCAGCTCAGTCAAACGCCGTTTGAGCAGGGGCAATGACGAAGAAGGGCAAGCCGAAGAATAAGCCTCACGGTCATTACTGTCGCATCTGCGGGCAGCATAAAGCAAACGAGAAGTTTTCCGGCAAGGGCCACGCGGCTCATATCTGCAAAGCCTGCGCCGCGCTCTCGCCCGCCGAGCGGTCGGAGCAAACGACGCTCCGCAAAATCGAGGGCATGGCGTTCCGTTACCTATCCGAGCAGGAAATCAAATGGCTGCGCGGCAAGATGAACGACAAGCGCCCGGAGGTCAGCGAGGCCGCGAGAAATACGCACGGAATGAAGTTTCCGCGCTATGAGCGCAGCCAGATCAAGAAGGGCCTGACCGCCTTTTCCCTTGAACTGTTCCTGCACGGCGAGGTATGGGACGAATGGGGCGACGAGATTCCCGTTCACGTCCGCATGGAAATGGACGATACCGGCCTGATACGGCGCACGGACTACGACGCGCCCGAAAACGGGCGGGAGACGGAGATAACCATTGACCGGCAAGACGCGCGCCGGTTCCTGAAAGCCGTTATCCATGAGCTTGACGCGCTCTTTTGGGATGAGGATTTGAGCGACGCCGGGCCGGACGGAAGCCGTCTGCCGGACGATGATGATTTTGACCCGCTCTCCGACGAGGATATGGACGATAATACGGACGAAGCGGAGGACGAGACGGCCCCGGAACCTGTGCCTGCCGAACAGGGGGAGTCAGACGAAAACCGTCTGCCGCTTTGGTCGCTGCGCCTCGAACTTAACAACGGTGAAGATAAAGTAATGACGTACTACAATCAAATGCACGATGAGCCGCAATCGCTCTACTGGTCGCTCATGGAGTGGTTTGAAACGGATGGGGACGATATTGACGAAGATGAGTACGAATCGGACGTATTGACGCCCGAAGAATAGAACAGGCGCGGGGAATCCCGCGCCTGTTCAGGTCTGCATCTATGTTGTTATTCTCCTTTGCCCGCGCCCACGGTATAGCATGACGCCGCACATCAGGGCAAGCGCCATGAACAGGGCCGCCAACGCATAGCTGCCATAGGGGAACGCCTCGCCGGTCTTGGGGATTTCCTCGACGCCGGGCGGTGTGGGATTGGGCGCGGGAGCCGTGCGCTGATTGACTGCGCGCACTTCAACCGTTTGACCTGATGTTACCGTGAAACTATGCTTGTCGGTGTTCGGCACATAGCCTTTCGGCGCGGTTTTCTCCAACAGATAGTACGCGCCGGGGGCAAGCTCATGGAAAGCCGTGCCATCGCTGCCTGTGGTGATTTCGGAAACCTTCGTGTTATCCGACGCCTTGTATATTCCGAATACTGCGCCGGAAACAGTCTCGCCGTCCGGCCCGCGCTTAACGAGCTTTACATTGCCGTTTGCCTGCTGCCGCATGTTGGTAACTTCCACGCGGACGGTGGAATCTACCTTGACCGTGAACGGGATGGACACGCTTTCCAACACATAGCCGGATGGCGCTTTAAGCTCACGCAGATAGTAGCTGCCGGGTTCAAGGTCGCAAAGGGCCTCGCCGTCGCTGTCGGTGGTGATCTCCGTAACCTTCGCGTTGCCGGACGTTTTGTACACGCCGAATACCGCGCCGGGAAGCCGAGCGCCCGTACCTTCGGCCTTCTTTACAAGGTACAGGCTGCCGGTGTCGGGAGCATCCGGGTCTTTAAGGGCGTTTGTTACGTTGATTTCCTTTGTTTCCCCGGATTTTATCGTGAAGCTGATTTTATCGGTGTTGAGCTTGTAGCCCTCCGGGGCCGTCCGCTCCACAAGATAGTATCGCCCGGCCTCAAGCTCAAAGGAGGCCGTACCATTTTTGCCCGTAGTGATTTCGGCAACCTTCTTATCGTTGGACGCGCGATAAATAGCGAACACCGCGCCGGAAAGCCGCTTGTCGGTATCTTCGGCTTTTTTAGTAACCTTCACCGTACCGGGCGCGGGCGGGTCGGGTTCGTCGGAGGGCGCGGGCGTGTTGGTTATGGTGATAGTGACCGTTTCCCCGGCCTTGACCGTCACGCCGGTCTTTTCTGTGGAAAGGATAAAGCCGGACGGGGCCTTGATCTCGCGCAGATAGTACGCGCCAGCGGGAAGCTCCCCGCTCACGGCCTCGCCGTTCGCGCCGGTGGTAAGCTCTGTGATCTTGATGTCGTTAGCGGCGTCATACACGCCGAATACCGCGCCGGTCAGAAGCGCGCCGGTACTCTCCGCTTTCTTTATGAGCTTTATTTGGCCGGTTGTGGGCGTTGGGGGTATCGGCGCGTTGGTAACAACGACCTCAACAGTTTCCCCGGTCTTGACAGCGAAACCGATATGCTCCGTCGTTAGCTGGAAGCCTGCGGGCGCGGTCTGCTCCACAAGGTAATAGCTGCCCTCGGGAAGCTCATATAAGGCCACGCCGTCCGCGCCTGTCGTTATCGTAGCCAACAGCAGGCCGCTGTTCGCTTCATGCAGCGCGAACACCGCGCCGGTCAGAAGCTCCCCGATTTCCTCCGCTTTTTTGATAACCTTTACCGCGCCGGGGTCAGGCTCGGCGGGCGGTTCCGGTTCCTTTTGATTCTGGATGGGAAGCTCAACCGTAGCCCCGTGTTCCGTCAAGGAAAAAGAAAAGCTGCCCTCCGGCAGCCTATAACCCTCGGCGGTCTGCGTCTCTATCAGATAGTAAGCCCCAAGCGGAAGCGTAACCTCAACCTCGCCGTTCTCGTCCGTCGTGATTATGGCTACATACTCGTTATCCGAAGCGCGGTAAACCTCGAATACCACGCTGGGCAAGCGTTCGGCATAGTTCGCGGCGGCGGCCTGTACTTCCTCATTCGGCACAGTGATTTCGCCCTCGCCGTATTTCACAACACGGATAATGCCGCTCCCCGCGACGTTCGGGACGGTGATTGCTGTTACCTCTCCCTGCGCGGTAACGGAAAACGGTATATCTTCCTCAATCGGCGCGAAGCCCTCCGGGGCGGCGTGTTCCCGCAGAAAGTAATCGCCCATCACAAGGCCGCTCGTTTCGGCTCTGCCATCCTCGCCGGTGGTAAGCTCCATGACAGGCTGCTCCTGTCCGCGCCTGTACAGTCCAAACACCGCGCCGGACAAAGGCGCGCCGCTTTCATCCGTTTTGAGGATACTCACGCCGCCGTATATAAGCGGGTTGGTAACGGGAATCTCAATCACCGCGCCGTCCGTTAAGATGGAAAACGGGATGGATATGTCCAGCAGCTCGTAGCCCGCCACGGTGGAAAGCTCCCGCAGCTCGTAAGCGCCGTAGTACATCGCGCCGCTTGTCGCGGTTCCGTCCTGGCCGGTTGTAAGCTCGGTGATCTTGCCGCCGTCCTTATAAATCCCGAATACGACGCCGGAGAGCGGTTCGCCGCCGTCGCCGGTCTTAATGACTTTGACGCTGCCAGTTATCCGGGGATTGATAATCGTGATCGGAACGGTGACATTGTTTTGCGATATAGTAATGGGGTGCTGCCCCGTATCGGCAACATAGCCGGGAATCCCGGCAAGCTCTACAAGGTAATAATCGCCAGCGTTCAGTATGCCGCTGGTCGCGGTGCCGTCCGCACCCGTTACCATTTCCTGCAACAGATTACCCTTTGCGCAGTAAAGCCCAAAACGGACGCCGGGGAGCGGATTGCCCGCGTCGTCCTGCTTGACGGCTTTTATTTTGCCAAATACGTGCGCTTTGGGATTCACTACGACCACGACGGCGGTGGTTCCCGACTTTTCAATGGTGAAAGCGATCTGGCCGCCGTTCGATTCGTAACCGTCCTTGCCGACAAGCTCTACAAGGTAATAATCCTGCGGAATGAGCGGCCCGTACTCGGCTACGCCCTCCGCGCCCGTAGTAAGCTCGGCCAGCTTCTTGCCGTCCCAAGCGCGGTAAAGCCCGAATACCACGCCGGAAAGCGGGTTTTCGTTTTCGTCCGTCTTGATGATTTTGAGCCTGCCGGGATTGCCGTCGCGCTCGTTTACAAGGTCAATGTAAACTGTCTGCCATGAGTAGGACAATGTGAAATAATGCGGTTCGGCGTCTATCTTATACCCTTCGGGTACGCTCTTTTCAATCAGGTAATACTCGCCAAGCACAAGGGCGTTGGAATAGGCGTAACCGCCGCTGTTGGTGGTAACGTCCTCCACCCACTCGCCGCCAGCCGTATAGATGGAGAAAACCGCACCCTGTATCTTGCGCTCGTCCTCGCCGGTCTTGTACACCTGGACATAGGCGCGGGAAAGCTGATTGGTGACGTATACAGTCGCGGTTTCGCCCTCGTACTCTATCCGCGCCATATAGTAACCGCCGCCGTCGTAGCCCTCCGGCGTAAGGTATTCGTACAGTTCATACCATCCGTAAGGCAGTTCAGTGGTAAGCGCCGAACCGTCCTGCCCGGTGATGATGATGTCCACAAGCTGCCCGGTGCTTTCGTTGTAAACATAAAAGCCCGCGCTGGGGAGCGCGCTGCCGTATTCGTCGGTTTTGACAACCTCTATGCGGCCCATGATCGGGTCGTATTCCACGGTTATGTCGATGCGCGACGGGGCGCAGACCTCGGATAAAATAATGTCCTTACGGCCCGTGTTCGGCGCATAGCCTGCGGGCGGGGTAATCTCAACCAAATAGTAATCGGTATCCACCGGCACATCGTTTGAAACGGCGACGCCGGAATAATCCGTGGTCAGGTATTCCACGAAAGAGCCGTTTGTTTTATAAAGGCCGTAAACCGCGCCGGACAGGGGATTGCCCTGCCGGTCGGTGACAGTCAATCGGATTTTTGTGTAATACTCGCTGCCCTCCCCGACAAACTCGCTGAAGGGGGCTATTACCGGCCCGCCATCCACCATGTCGGGCGCGGGTTCCATCGGTTCATCGGGAATATCGCCGGGGTATTCCTCCGGCGTTTCGATAGAACCGCCCTCCGGGGGAGCTTCGCCGGGGTTGGCCTCCGGCACTTCGGTGGGCGTGGCCTCCGGCATATCCTCCGTCGTGCCGGGCGCAGCTTCCGGGACGCTCTCGGTAACGCTCTCGGAATAGCCCAAGCCGGTTTCCGTATCAGCCGCGAACGCTGTTGTCGGCAGCAACATGCTGGAAACCATGCACAGTATCAAAAGTGTAGAAAATACGCGCTTCAATACGATTTCCTCCTTATTGGTTGATAAGCTCCGCACGGACTAAAAGCCGGTGCGTTGCGGTTCTCACCGGGGTACAGGTGAGCAGGGTAATGATGTTTTTATCCTCCGGCTGTTTAAGCGCGGCGGGGTCGCCGGGGTCTACCTCCAAAATCTCGTAAACGCTAAACTCCATCGCCTCGCCGTCTTTGGGCTGGTAGCGGATAACGTCGCCGATCTCCACCTCGTCCAGCCGGTTGAAAAACTGGCCGTAGGTGTAGCTGCGGTGTCCGGCGATTACGGCATTACCCGCCGCGCCGATCTCCGGCGTTCCCCGAACGCGGCCCACGGCAACCTTTAACTGCGCCGTTGTCACGCCGTCCGTGACGGGCAGCTTGGCATTGATTTTCTCAATCGTCAGGATGCCGATGCCCGTGATAACCGTGTCCACCGGCGCGGCGGTTTCCGCTGGCGCTGTGGCTCCCGACGTTTCCCCCGTTTCCATTCCGATAGGGTCAGCGGGGGCGTCCGGCTCCGTGGCTTCCTCGCCGCCGTCGTAAAAATCCACGACGGTGGCGGCAAGGGCCGCGTCCAGCACGATCTCGCCGTCGCCTTGCTCGATGCTGTCAAGCAAGGCGTTTTGCTGTTCCATCATTCTGCTTTTTTCAAGGGCGGGAGAAATGGCGAACCACACGCTCACCGCCGCGCATATGAGCATGGCCGCGACGATAGCGGCGGTTTTGTACGGGAACGGTTTTTTTACCGCCGCACTCTTGACGGTTGGCGGCTGCGCCGTTGCGGTCTGCGCGGGCGCGGGTCTTTTGACCGGCGCATTGGCGGGCCGGTTGCGGGAAACATTCTTCTTTTTGCGTTTCTTTGACATACGCTTGCTCCTTTCGGCGCAAAAAAATCCCGCCTCCGGCTCATGCCAAAGGGCGGGATTGCGCGCTCTGTTATTCCTCGTCGTTCGGGTCGGAATCCTCGTCCATTTCTTCGCCGCTAAAGTCGCTAAACTCATAATCTTCATCATCGCCGATCAGGGCAACGGCGTCAGGCCCATCCTCATAATCCGTTTCGTCCTCGTCGTAATCGTCCTCGTCGGCGGGCGCGTCCTGCTTGGGTTTCACTATCTTGAAGTAGTAACCGGCCCCACCCGCCGCAAGCGCGGCTATCACGATAAAGATAATCGAGCCGGTGCTGCCGCTATCCTTGATAGGCGGTTCCGGTGTTGGCGTAGGTTCGGGCGTGGGCGCAGGCGTCGTTGGCTGGGGCGTGGGAACGACGCTCTCGCTTGTGCTGTCGCTCTTTTTTGCCAGCGCCAGCAAATCGTCCTCGGTAACGGCGTTCAGGAGATAGACGTTCTCGCTGTCGCGCTGCCGGTCAATGATAAGGTAAAACACGTTATCGTCCGGGGTCGTGATGGTGAGGAACTCCTTGCCGTTTTGCTCGATAATATCATCCACGACGGTGCCGCTGCCATCCGGCGTAAACGGCTTCTGCTCCGCGGGTACAGCCGTTTCGGACGTTTCGGGCGTCGGTTCCGGGGTTTGGGTGGGGGCCGGGGATGGCGTCGCGGGCGTTGTCGGCTTCGGTGTGGCCGCTGGCGCTGTCGGCGTCGGCGTGGCCGGGCTTGGGGTGGGCGCTGTATAATACGGATTCTTTAGCTGCACCACGTTTGACTTATTCCCGGAAAAATCCACGGCGTACACGCTGATATACTCGTCGCTGCCCGCGTAGTCGCGCAGGAGCAGGTCAAACGAGCCGTCCACGCGGTAATTGACGCGGGCGCTTCCTATATACGCCGATTCCACGCCGGTATCGTCGTAAGCCTCGACGTGAAGCAGATCGCCGTTAATCCACGCCCTGACCGTGGGCGGCGTTGTATCGGTGGCGGCGTAGGCCGTCACGGGCAGGAAAAAGGCGCTCACACACAGCATGAGCGCCAGAATGGTTAATGCCTTATTCCTCATTTTCTATGTCCTCCTGTTTTGGTTGGTAGGCGGGAGAAAGCCCGGTGGGAGCGGTGGGCGCTTCCGGCTGGGAGCGGGCCGACATCTGCCGCACAAATGCGGCCAAATCGTCCTCGGTCAGCTTTTCCTTGCGGAATACCGCCACGATCTCAGCGTTTTCAAGCTCCGTCCGCTGCCGCTCCAGCTCGCGCAGCCGCGCTTGCTGCTCCGCGATTTTCGCCTTTGCTTTATCAATCTCGCCGCTAATTTTCTGTAGCTTGGGGTTCATGCGTTATAACACCTCCTATGGTAAGCGCGTGTATGGGTCAGTCTGATATGCGCCCCACGGCGTAGAAATGCTCTTGCCAGTACCGCGTGTCAAAGGTCGTGTACTGTACGGGCTTGCCCGCGTGGAGCATGACGTTCCCGCCGCAGTAGATCGCCACATGCGTGACAGTGTTGCTTGTGGAGTAGGTCGAATGGAAAAATAACAAGTCTCCGGGTTGGGCGTTGGCTAATGACACAGGGGTACAGGCGTTGTATAGGCCCTGCGCGTTCGTGGATATGTTTTTAACGCCGGATTCCCTCAGCGCCGCGCACACGAAGCCGGAACAGTCAAATGCGTTCGGCCCCTTCGCACCAAATACATAGGGCTTGCCTAAGTGCGCCTCCGCAGCCGCGATCAGGGCAGCGTAAGAGCCGTCGCCCATAGGCGCGCCGGAATAATCCGGTATGACCGGGCCTCCGGGTGAGCCGGGAGCCGCGCCGCCTCTCGCGCCCTCCGCGAAGAACAGCGGGTTCAAATATTGACCGTCTTTGATGACTTCAAGATGTAAATGCGGGCCTGTCGAGTTGCCGGTGCTGCCCGACTTGGCGATCACGTCGCCCTTTTCGACCTCTTGACCCACGGATACCAGCAGGGAATCGCAATGGGCGTACTTGGAGACGAGGCCCTTGCCATCGTCCAAAACGACCACAATGCCGTAATCCCCGGCGCTGCCAGCCGACACGACGCGCCCGTCATGCCCGGCCAGTATGTCCGTGCCGGTAGGAACGGCGATGTCGATGCCCTTATGATAGTCTTTGGCCCCGGTAACGGGATGGATGCGCCAGCCGTAATAGCTGGACACATGGGGCAGCCAATCGAAGTCAAAGGGATTCAGCAGGTATTGCCGGTTGCCGTGCGTTTCCATGTAAAGATCGTACATTTCCCGCTGCTCCGCGTCCATGCGCGGCGCGATAACCTCGTTGAAGGAGCGGGCTGTCAGCTTGATGTTGAGGATATGCCACTCGTATTCTTCCTCGTGCTCAGATTCTTCGCCGGTTTCAGGGTCGGTGCTGGAGACGGTGCGGGTGCGGATTTCAATCTCGGGGATAAATTCAAGCGTGTACTGTTCCGCGAAAATCGCCCGCAGGTCGGCTTCTACGGCGTTAAACGTGAAGTCCTGGTATCGCGCCGTAAGGTAGGCCATAAGCTCAAACGGGTTGTGACCTATATCGTCCACCTGATAGCGGTATTCGTCATAGCCGGGGTAGCTTGTCTCGGCGTTATTGATCTGTATTTGAAGGTCGGTTTCCCATTCGGTATACGATAATTCCGTGTTGTCTATGTCCGCGTCCTCCGCGAGATAGCTGGACATAAACACGGAGGAAAAGCCGCCGCCCGCGATATTGGAGCAGGAGGAAAACGCCGACATAATGAACAGCACCAGCAGGGCAAGCAGTAAAATGGTTATGCACACCGCGGGGTGGCGCTTGACAAAACCGGCGACGGCCTTCGCCGCCTTGCCGATCATGTCGCCGCCTTTTTTTGCCCTCTGCGCCGCCTTTTTCGCTTCTCTGGCGGCTTTTGCGTACTGCCTCTTGATTTTTTGCTTTTGCATGAAGCGGGAGAGCAGGTTGCTTTTCAGCGCGGGGTTATCCTCCAATGCCTGACGGTAGGAGAGCTTGATATGCGCCTTTGTCGCTTTTCGTTCCAGCTTCGTCACGCGGCGGTAGGGCCGTGTTTTCGCAAATCGGAGCGCCGAACGGCCCAGCCCCTCGGCGGCAAGCTCGGCCCTGTGCGCGGCCTTTACGCCGACGTTTTCATTTTCCACCTGAAACATCTTTTTGTGGGCGTAGCCTACGGCGGCGTTGGCTCCGTGCTTCACGGGCCGGAGCGGGAGCGGCCCCTTGATATGGGCGCGCTGGGACTTGACCTCCTTCTCAATATATAGCCTGCGTTTGACCTTGCCCTTGTCCGCGTCAAACTCTTTATTCAGCCGTACTTTTCGCTTGACGGGCAGCTTATCCCGCGCCCTTTCCAGCTTCACGTCCGCGCGCTCAGCCTTGCGCCGCGCCTTTGTCAGCTTATTTGAGAGCGGTTCCGGGGGCAGATCGTCGGGAGTAAATTGCAGCTTGCCGCGCTTCGGCGCGTCCGGCCCCGCCGCCTTGTTTTCGCCGGGGGCGGTATGGGGGTCATGGCGCGGCCCGTCGTGCCGCCTGCCCGTGTCCGGGGTGTCGGAGGCGGGAATATCCGTCGCGTTCTGCGGCGTGGCTGACGGTTCGGGGTTTTCCGCGTCAGCGGCAAACTTACGGTGGTACTTCGTTCCGGCAGACGGCCTCCGTCCTTTCTGGCGCGACGCGGCGGGCGGGGCCTGTTCCGTTTCACCAAACCGCAGCCTCCCGGTACGCTCCGGGGCGCGCTCTGTCCGCGCCGGTTCTGTAGCGTTTTGGGTTGTATTTCGCGGTTTTATGGCCTCATGGCGCGGCGCTGGCGGTGTTTCCGTATCGGATTGCCATACCGTGTCCTGCGGCGGCGTATACTCGTTTTCCTGGGCAAGCGCGCGCTTTTGGGCGCTGTCCTGCGCGTGAGCGGCGTATTGCCGCCTGTTGCTATGCCCGCCGCGCCGGGTGTCGGCATTATATTCGGTTTCTCTTGTATGATGCGGTTCGCGCCCGCCGTCGCCGGTATGCTCTGGCCGCGCCGCCGTATTGGGCCGCTGGCCCGTGTCCGGCTCCGAATAATCCCGCCGTGTCGCTTCCGGCTGTCCGTGCGGATAATCCGATTGCCGCCCGTCCGCTTCCCGTTCCGACTTATTCCCAACTTGGGAATAAGTTTCGGCGGGCTGTGTCGGCGGGTTTTCGGTGTGCGGCGGTTGCGAATGACGGCTGCGGGCTGGCGCGGGGGCGCTGTTGTCGGATACCGCCTGATGGATATTGCCCGCCGCCGCACCTTGCCGCCGTTCCTGTAAATTGAAGTCTTGCCCGCGCTGGCTGACGCGACGCTGTTCGCCTTGCGTCTCATTAACCTCTACCAGCCCATCGCGCGTCATTTTATGTGTGATCTTGTCCTTTGCTTTGAATTGTTTCCTTTTGGGCAATGCGTTTCTCACCTCCGTTCGCAAAGGAAAAAGGCGGCAGGCGTGTCGGTATTACACGCCTGCCGCCTGTAGGGTAAGACTGTTAAAGGCTGGCTTCCCGCTGCCGCGCCGGGCGTTCGGGTATATCGCGTTTTTCCTGCGCCGCCTTTTCTTTCAGGTCGTTCAGGTTCTTGAGGATGGACGGCTTTTTCTCGGCCTGCTTCGCTTCCATGCGATTCAGCTTGCCGATGGCCTTATCCACGCCCTTAACAGCGCCGGACGCGACGGCTTTTCTGAGCTTTTGCGGGGCCTGTGCCGCCTTTGCGATTCTGCCGACCGGCTTCGCGTCCTCGATAAGCTCCTTGCCGCTCATGGCGCGCCCGATGTTTTTTATGTGTCTGCCGACTTCGTGATACTCCGTACTGACCGCCTCAATCTTGGCGATAGACATCTCTGCGGCCTTCACCGCCCCGATCATGTCCTTCCGCATGTTTTGGAGTGTATCCTTCACGCGGAAAAAGTTCATAATGCCGTTCAGCGCGGCGGCTCCCTTTTCCTTAAAAACGGCCACGGCGTTTTTACAGCCCTCAATGATGCCCGATTTTAGCGTGTTCAGCCGTTCCCGCAAATCATTGATTTTGGTTTCCAATGCGGTAATGGCGTTTTGCAGCGCCGTCCTGACGGGGTGGTTCTGCGCCTCGCGCATTTCCCCAAGCTCCCGCCGCATGGCGGTTAGCTCTATTACCGCCGCGTTAAGCTGGCGCTCCATCGCGCTCACGTCGCGCAGCGTAGCAAGAAAATCCTGCGCGTCAATCGGGCGGTGTTCCTGCAATATGGACAAAAACGCCTTGACATGCTCATTGTCCATGATCGGCGCGCTTGTCGCTTCGCTCATTTATTTATCCCTCCCTTCGGTATACTCTTGTGTTCGTCAATGCTCAGGCGCGTCGCGTTTATGTTCATTTCCCGTCACTTTGAACTCCACGCCTGTAAAATGATCCGCGTCGAGAACATACTCGGTATCCTTGTAAGCGGCCCTGACGAGCGCAACGGCCTCATCCGGGCTATTCGCCTCCATCCAGACGGTCATTTGCAGGGTTTCGGTTATTTGCACCGGGTACTCCTTCGGCCCGGTATCGACCTCCGGCTTCGCGGCCAGCTTCGCTAAAATGCTCTCTTTTTCGCTCATGCGTCGATTTCTCCCTTCGTTTCCGCATATGGCCGTATTTCATTCCCCGCGCCGGAAATACGGCTTTGGGCCAGTTGATAATATGAAGCGTCGATCTCGCTTCCGAGGTAGAAGCGCCCGGTATTAGCAGCCGCGACCGCCGTGGAGCCGCTTCCCATAAATGGGTCGAATACGATGTCTCCGGGGTTGCTGGATAGCTGGATTAGCCATTCCAGGCACTTCACGTTTTTTATGGTCGGATGCCTGAAACCGTGCTTTGTTTTCCATGAGGCGTTATATGTTGACTTGGGGTAGCTGTCTCCAAACCAGCAGCAGTTGAACCGCGTTTTATATTCCCGCAGGGGATTCCCCTCACGGCTTGCGATTTTCCCCACAGGGCCAGTGTTTTTGAGCAGCTTTACAGTATTAAATACCCGCCGCCCCTTATGGCAAAAGATAACCCATTCGCCATTGCTGGCGTAGCTCCCGTACAAATCGCCGATGCCGCCGATATGTCCTTTTTCAATCACAAGACAGCCTTTCACGGTAAAACCAGCTTCCGTCAGGCAGTTATAGTGATATGGATATTTGTCATACCGGGTGAAAAAATAGGCGTGGGAATTGCCACGCAGGACGCGGAAACACTCGCGCGCAAAAGTCGGGTAGTCTATGCCTTTATCGCCTGTAATCAGCGGGTGAGGGTCGTAAGCGTACCCGTTTTGATAACCGATTCCATAAGGCGGGTCGGTAAGGATAAGCTGCACGGATTCGTCGCGCAGCTTATCCATCAGGTCAAAGCAATCCATGTTGTAGATTACATTTTTATCGAGCATGTCCCACCTCCTTCAATGCCGCAACGTCACACCTGCCGGAATCCATGTTTATTAGTGCCTGCATAGCTTGCAGGTTGCCCAGCACGGAGGGCTTTACCTCTGACTTCGGCGTTATCACGGGGGCATACGGAACATTGATATAATCCAAAACCGCCCCGAGGCCGAGGCGGTTTATGCAGTAATCGTATTGGTTGGGATGCTCAACCGCCATGCGTTGAAAACGGTTCGGCTCCTTTTCCAGATGGCAGCCAAACATGCAGTAGGCGCACCCTGTTCGTTGCGCCCCGGTGGTTTTGAGCTTGCCGGTCTTGGGGTCTGTGATAATATCGCCGTAGATACTCGCGTAGGGGATGCCTGTCAATCTGATGTATTCAAGAACATCTTGTTTTTTCCAGAAAGACAAGGGCTGTGAGGACGGTTCTTTCTTATTAAAAGCATTGCAGCCGGTCATCAGATACGCGCTCTGCCGTCTCATGCTTTCGCTTGCCATCGTGCCGATAATCGGCATACAGCCGGTTTCCTTCGAGAAAAGGTGAAGCGGGCGCTTCTTCGATATTTCACAGCACTTATCAGAGATAGGAAAAGGCGCATCCACAAGATGCGCCCACTTCATGTACCGTTCGTTATACTTCGACGGTTCGCCGTTCTTGCTTCGGCCCTGTAAGTGCATGATGGCCCACAGACTGCCTTTTCGTGCGTAATATATGCGCTTGGAAATTTCTTTGGATATGACAGGGTAGCCATACTTATTGATAACCTTAGTAAACGGAATCTCCGGGTACAGCCATTTCACATTCGGAACGGATTTAACAAAATCCTGTATTTCCGGGTATTCCATCCCCGTTTGGACGAAAGCTGCCCGGATGTCTGGATACACCCGACGCGCCAAATCCAGGAGTACCGTGCTGTCGAGGCCGCCTGAAAAGCTGACAGATACATTCCCGCCATAATGCAAGTACCACTCCAAGATTTTTGTTTGTGTCACCTGTATTTTGCGCGAGAGCGGCCACGCTTGCATAAGAAATAAATCTTGCTTCGTATACGCGCTCATGTCCCCGCAGCCTCGTCGTTAAATTTCGTGGTCATTATCCTGTACAGCTCGGTATCTTTGGGGAAGTGATCGACGAATGGGATGATGGTATTGCCATAAAAGAGCAATCCTTCACCCGAATTGCTGTGCGTCACATACGATAGCTGGTGATTGGAGATACCAAGCTGCCGGGCGAGTATTTGCCGGTCGCCCGCAGCTTGGTTCAGCATCACGATAAAATCGCTGTTTTCAGATTCGTTTTGTCAAGGTGTTTTGTCCAATTTTGCAAAAAAATAAAGACAAGACTACTGAGGCCTTGTCCTGCTAGGTTTCGTGTAGCTAACACTACTAATCATAGCATAGCTTGTATAATTTCACTACTTCATTTCATGCAAGATGCTCTCGATCAGCGGTTTCACTTTTGATTCAATTTCAGATGAATCATCTATTTGCTCGTATCGAAATCCGTTTAAATCGAACGGAGGACTGGAATAGTCATCTGTCGGTGCAAAGTAAAACAACATCCGTCCTTTATCTGGATTTAGCTCATTGAAATTAGACTTATTAGAATTGAGAGCATAGCCGACTTCAACCATCACGTTGTGTCGGCATCCAGTTAAATCCGCAATAAATATGTCAGATGCCCCAATCTCCTTATACATCGCTGAGCGAATATCGTATGTCGCCCCATCCTGCGTGCCTAAATCAACTATGTCAAGTTTTAGATCAGCTATCACTTTTCCAATTGCCTCACGTCTCTGTACAGCTTTTGGGTAATTCTTATCGCTTTGAGCAGGGTACCACCTTGCTAGAAAAACTTTCTTTGGAATATTATCATACACCTTATCAAAAATACTGATTATATCGTCTATATGAACTGCTTTGGCGTCTGCGATATGGTTGTGCGATATCCACTTAATAAATCGGTTGTACTTGGAAATATCTACGAGTTTATAATATGCCAAGGCACCAATAATGGAGCTATTTTGAGAAGATGTGATTATATCAGCTTCTCTTAATGCCTGTTCAACATCCACAAGTTCTTTCCTTACAGTCTCTACAGCCGTCTCTTTTTCAATCAGATTCTCTTTCAATAAATGTCTGAACAAATCAGTGAAAAAGGAATATCTGCAATCATAAACAAGTTTTTTAATGGAAGGGAAAAACTCAAAGTTAATCTTATTGTCACCCCACAGCAATTCGCGGGCAAACTTATAATGCGAGCCGAATGGCTGGTTCTGCTCCAGTATATTGTCCGGAAAAACATCTTTGCTTTCGATAATTATCTTGATATTTTGTTCCAGCTCTAATGGAATTTGCTTGGAATTAATGTTGTGAAATATCGCCCGAGAATGATTTTTTGCTTCCTCTGCATCCGGAAAAACAATTAGGCAAAAAGGGATTAGAATATCATTGGTAAGGTACTCTGCCGCGCTCAATCGATGGTTTCCATCAATCCGACTCAGTTTTATTTCATCAGAGTCAAACTCAAATTGGGCGACTTTAACTTGCCTTCGCTCATCGAGCAGCTTGTTTTTATCAGCCCTAAAATTAATTTTTACATTTCCAACTGAGGTATTAAATCCTTTGTCTGCTGAATCTACAACTGAGATAAGATTATCAAAATCATCACTATCGGAAGCACCAACATTCATGGATAAAACGACCTCAGGGAAGAAGGCATATTCGCCTCTTTCCAAAAACTCCTTCATTTCATCCTTGTGTGCTTCCAATAAATCCCGTTGTATATCAGGGTTAATTTCAGAGATTTCAGCTAAAGCCTTTATGCCTGCAACACCGCGCAGGCATAAATAGTTATCCATAACCTTTGAAAGCATACCGCTTAATTTCATATGTACCGCTCCCTTAAACCAATCCTAAATACTTCTCAAAAAAATTTAAAAGCTTTTGGATGACACTTTGCTTTTTTGTTGCTCTGCCGCCTCCGCCTCCGAAGCGGGACACGGGCGGTAGAATCTTATCTATATCCGTACCTGTAGTTTTCAAAACGCCATCCCGGAACGCATTATCGACGAACCTCCTAGTTTCCGCCGATTTGAGTTTTTCATCCTTTATCATAGCTGACAGGTCGGATTCCTTCTGCTCTAAAACAAATTTGCACCACTCATCTTCTACATCGGCGGAAATATTAACTCTTGAGATAAAACCTTCAATAAGCTCCTTTTTACTTCTCAGCTCGATACTTGCCCCTACGGCTTTATCAATAGCGGACAATATATTTTTATCGGTGCAGTTAGACTCGTGATATTTAGCAACTAACATGAGGATGTAGTCAATATTGACCTCAACTTGCTTTATAAGCTCAATTTCAAACACTATATCGTCATTAATGTTTTCTTTATCCGCATCCTTGCCCTTTGTGAAAGACTGATAGAGATCAATATAGCGGCTCTGATAATCTTGAAAATCGCGCTCAGATAAGATTTCATTTCCAGCAAACTCATCAAAGGAGGAAAGTATATTTTTCAGCTTGAGAATTGCGCCAAATAAGCGGATAAAATCCTTTTGCGCTTGTTCTCCTGTGATAGCTATATCAAGCGGATATTCGCTCGTGAGAAGGGCGATCAATTCGAGGTATCCCGCCTTGTGATCTCCGTTTTCGTCATAACCTATATAATAGTCGCTATAGGTTTTCAACAACACAATGCCCCCGGCCTCACGGTCGCCGAAAAGAGAGATTGCGTCATCGGTTGCCTTTTTCAAATCGCGAAAGCAAATGATATTGCCAAAGGTCTTAACCGAGTTCAGGATTCGATTCGTTCGGCTGAACGCTTGAATCAGTCCATGCTGTTTCAGGTTTTTGTCCACCCACAAAGTATTGAGGGTGGTGGCATCAAAGCCCGTAAGAAACATATTAACGACAATCAGCAGGTCAATCTCACGGTTTTTCATACGCAGAGAGAGGTCTTTATAATAATTTTGGAATTTGTCCGCCGACGTATCATAATTTACGCCAAACATAGAGTTATAGTCGGCAATAGCGCTCTCGAGAAAATCGCGCGAGGTTTTGTCTAGCTTATCGTTCTCAAAGTCCTCATCAGGCAGCGCATCCTCCGGGTCGTCTTCGTTCGCGCTGTAGCTGAAAATTGTGGCAATGTTAAAACTGCTCTTACGCTCAGCAAGTTGTTTTTTAAATTCCTCGTAATATTTAATTGCCATCGGAATTGATGCTACAGCGAAAATGGAATTAAACCCTGCTAGGCGCTGACCTTTCAAGGAATAGGAACTGTTCCGTTTTGTTTTTTGGTCGAAGTGGTCGAGGGTGTAGGTGACAATTTCCCGCACCCTTTCAGGTGCGGCCATCGCTCTTTCTATGTCGATGGAGCGAACCTGCTCATCCTTCACATCAGATGCCATTTTTACCGTGTTCACATAGTCGATACGAAATGGCAACACATTCCCGTCATTAATCGCGTCCACAATAGTGTATGTGTGCAGTTTGTCGCCAAATGCCTGTGGTGTGGTGCGTCGGGACGGGTCGCCGCCATGACTGGCATTGACAGCAAAAATCGGTGTACCAGTAAAGCCAAAAATATGGTACTTTTTGAAAGCGGTCTTGATGGCTTTATGTAGCTCTCCAAACTGCGAACGGTGACATTCATCAAAAATCAGCACAACATGCTTGCTGAAAATCTCATGCTTTGCATTTTTGCCAATAAAGTTGCCTAGCTTTTGAATTGTTGTGATAATGATACGGGCATTGGGGTCTTCCAGTTGTCTTTTCAATACAGCCGTAGAGGTGTTGCTATTGGCAGCACCTTTTTCAAAGCGGTCGTATTCCTTCATGGTCTGGTAGTCAAGGTCTTTGCGGTCAACTACAAACAGCACCTTCTCGATAGCAGGGAGTTCCTTTGCAAGCTGTGCCGCCTTGAAGCTCGTCAGTGTCTTGCCGCTTCCGGTCGTATGCCAGATATAGCCGCCGCCATCAATGCTGCCGTACTTTTTGTAATTCGTCGCAACTTCAATGCGATTTAGGATGCGCTCAGTGGCTGCGATTTGATAAGGTCGCATAACAAGCAGCATCTCTTCCGATGTGAATACGCAATAGCGAGTCAAGATATTAAGAATTGAATGCTTTGCAAAAAAGGTCTTGGTGAAGTCAATGAGGTCTCCAATGACATTGTTCTGTGCGTCAGCCCAATAGCTTGTAAACTCAAAGCTGTTAGAGGTTTTCTTGTTGCTCGTCTTGCCGCCCTCGCTGGCTTCTTTAATATGCTGGTTGCGGGTGGTATTACTGTAATATTTCGTATGTGTACCATTGCTGACCACAAAAATCTGCACATACTCAAAAAGTCCCGATGCCGCCCAGAAGCTATCTCGCTGATAGCGTTTAATCTGGTTGAAGGCTTCGCGGATTGCAACACCACGCCGTTTGAGTTCAATATGCGCTAGAGGAAGTCCATTCACGAGCACCGTCACGTCATAGCGTGCGGGGTGTGCGCCGCCCTCTTCCTCGTATTGATTGAGAACCTGTAGTCGGTTGTTGTGGATGTTCTTTTTGTCGATGATGGCAATATTCTTTGTCAGTCCGTTATCAAGCCTGAAGCTGTGCCGCTCGTCGATCTGAACCTTACGCGTTTTCTCAACAATACCCTCATTTTTGTTGATGAGGTATTCATTGCAAAAGCGTCCCCATTCGCTGTCATAGAACCTGTAGTCATTGAGGCGTTCGATTTGGACGCGTAGATTTGCGAGAAAACCAGTTTCATCGGTGACATTTAAGTATTCATAGCCTTGTTCCTGTAAATTCTTAATAAACTCCCGCTCAAGAGCTGCCTCAGACTGATAGAAGTCATCTCGCTGCTTGCTGGGTGTGTATTCCGAAACAACGGTAGATTCGTTGTCGGCGGCTACAATATTGTATTCGCTCATGCCCCCACCTCCTTGAATGTGAGCAGTTTGTCTCGGTAGTATCCGTATTGCTTGTTGCGCGCCTCAATTTCGGCGGGCAGGCCGCTTGTGATGTCGGTGGTCAGTGCATCGAATTGGTCGAGGATTGAGACGATGCGGACTTGGTCGGCAAGTGGAGGGAGAGGGGCAATGATCTTTTCAATGTTCCCCACTGCTAATCCTGGTTGTGCTCCTTGTGATTTGAATTGATTTAAATTCATAGAGTCTAATAAATAGTATAAAAATCGTTGATCGTATCTACCTTTAGACTTAACAACAACGGCATGCTCTGTTGCATAAAAATATCCGGTAGCATAATTTACATTTCCACAAAGTGCTCCTTGTCTTCCTATTATCGGAAAATTACCGTGATGACTTGACTCGGCAACAAAACCACGGACACCATTACCTCCAAAACACACAACAGAGGCATCGTCCGTTTTTTCTGAAGAAATATCAGAAGAGGGCATTGACTTCCCCGATTTCATGTAACAAGTTTCTCCAAGTGGCACCATCGGCACATCATCGCCAAACGTCAGCAGCTCATTACGATAATACTCATATTGTTTTTTTCTCGCTGTAAGCTCCGCTGTAAGCTCCGCTGTAAGCTCCGTGAAATTGTCCAGTATCCGAACAATTTCACGCTGGATGGGGAGCGGCGGGAGGGGGATGATAAACGCCTTGACCTCGCCGCTGGTTACCGCAGGGTAACTCGCTCCTTTTTGCACAGCTTCAATATAGCTCTGAAAAGTTGATGTTCCAAGAACGTGATATATATATCGCGGTACTATTTCGTTCAAATTAGCTCGGAGGATACAAAAACCTGTACTGCAAACTTGTCCATCAAATTCTTCCGTGATTGAACAAAATCGCTGTAATGTTGGACGAGTGGTAGCAAAAATCACATCGTCTGTCTGCACAAGTTGCTGTGCCCGACTCGGAGCATTTGAAATGTCAATTTCTTGTGTATCCATAATGCGATGTTCAGCTCTATCGACAGAGGTTAAATCAATATATCTGAAGGTTTGACCACTATTTGCTTTCCACTTAATATTCGTTGTTGGGAGACATGCTTTTCCAAGCGAAACATACTCCACCCCATTCGGGCAAAGTTCCGCAATCAACTGCTCCAGTTTACTCATCGCCCTCACCTCCAGAACCCTTTTGTTCCAGCTTCTTTACCACACGGTCAAAGTCTGAAACAATGCGCTGCGTCTTGTTATATTCCACATATTCATCTTCTGCTTTTGCAGCAGCAGCTTGCTTGGAAATCTTACCCTTATCCCGCAAAATTTCATATTTGCGGAATGAAAGAAACTCATTGATGCTTGCAGCAAATTCCTTCATAGTAAAGGTGTTTTCACGCTCTATCAGGTCTTCTACATAATCAAAATAGCCGGTAACCGTTCGTTCCAGTTGCCGAATTTGTTTTTCATCCAGATAATTTTTTGCAACTGTTACATCAGATTTCAGGATGCGACCTTCGGGCGCATTTTTCCACGTGGTAAGCCCCATATTATCCTTGCCTCGGTCAGCGCTGGAATAGATAATTTCAGCAGCGGTTTTCCCCGTAATCGCATAATGGAACTTATTCTGCACCATAGCATAAAAGTCTTGGGTTACAGGCGAATTTCTATCATAGTCGATGCTGCATTCGGCAAAGATATCGGTCACTTGCTGCCAGATGCGCCGTTCGCTGGCTCTGATTGAGCGAACACGCTCCAACAGCTCTTTGAAATAATCCTTACCAAACGCAGTTTTGCCTTGCTTCAGACGCTCATCGTCCATCGCAAAGCCCTTGGTCATGTATTCGTTCAGTATGCTTGTCGCCCAAATACGGAAATTTGTGGCGCGCTTCGAGTTGACGCGATAGCCCACAGAAATAATGGCATCGAGATTATAGAACTTTTTCTTGCGCTGAACCTGTCTTGCACCCTCCTGTTGAACTACCGAGAAATCCTCGGTAGTTGCCGACTCGCCAAGTTCGCCCTCTGTGTATATGTTTTTTAGGTGCAAAGATATATTGTCTGCTGTGCAGTCAAAAAGCTCAGCCATTGCCTGCTGATTGATCCATATTGTATTATTTTTGATAACCGCATCGATGGAGACATCCTCCAAGGCAGAGCGGTATATCAAAAAGTTGAACTCATTGCTCATGCCTTCGCCCCCTCAATTTCTGCTATAATCGCAGCAATTTCGCGGCGTAACACATCCTCGCGAGCGACAATTACTTCAATCTCAGCGTTTAGCTTTGTAATGTCAATAATCTCACGGGTATCTTTTTGTTCAACGTAAGTGGAAACTGAAAGATTGTAGTCCGCCTCGGCGATTTTTGCATTCGGCACAAGTTGGGCAAAATGCTCTATGTTTTCGCGGGACATATACGCATCAAATATTGTTTTTATGTTTTCTTTCTTCAGCTTATTTGAATTTGTCACCTTGATATACTCTTTTGCCGCATCAATAAATAGTGTGGAATTATCATTTTTGTTTCTACGCAAAACCATAATACAGGTTGCGATAGGTGTTCCATAAAAAAGATTATCGGGCAACTGGATGATACAATCAATAAAATCGTTATCAATCAGGTACTTGCGTATTTTCTGCTCTGCTCCACCACGGTACAAAATGCCGGGGAAGCAAACAATCGCCGCTGTGCCACTTGGAGCAAGCCACGAGAGACTGTGCATAACAAATGCAAGGTCTGCTCTATTTTTCGGTGCAAGTACTCCAGCAGGAGCAAATCGCGGATCATTAATCAATAATGGGTTTGAGTCTCCATCCCATTTTATGGAATACGGAGGGTTGGAAACGATGATTTCAAAAGGTTCGTTGTCCAGATGAGCATCAAAGGGGTCGGTCAACGTGTCTCCGTGGCCGATACTAAATTTATCATATCCAATATCATGCAGGAACATATTAATACGGCAAAGATTGTAGGTGGTAATGTTAATTTCTTGACCAAAGAAACCTTGCCGGACGCCATCTCTGCCAAGAATTTTTGCAGATTGTAGTAATAGTGAACCCGAACCGCAAGCAGGATCATATACTTTGTTGACCTCTTTTTTGTTGCCTAGCGCTATCCGTGTGAGCAGTTCAGAAACCTCCTGCGGTGTAAAGAACTCGCCGCCACTCTTACCGGCATTACCTGCATACATACCCATAAGAAACTCATACGCATCACCAAACGCATCGATCTCGTTTCCATTATAGCTGAGATTCATTTGCTCAACGCCGTTCATGAGTTTGACAAGGCGCTCATTGCGCTTGGCAACGGTTGGCCCCAATTTGTTGCTATTTACATCGATGTCATCAAAAAGCCCTTTGAAATCAACTTCGCTGGCAGTCCCTTGTGCGGATGCTTCAATACTCTTGAAAACATTTTCCAGTGTCTCGTTTAGATTTTCGTCATTCGGTGCATTTGCACGCACGTTTTCAAAAAGTTCCGATGGAAGTATAAAGAAACCTTTGGTCGTTACAAGGTCTTCCCGGGCTTCCTCGGCTTGCTCATCAGATAACTGTGCATAGTCAAACGAAGCGTCTCCCGCTTCATGCTCTCCGGCGTTTATGTAAGTAGCGATGTTTTCAGATATGTAGCGATAGAACAACATACCAAGAACATACTGCTTGAAATCCCAGCCATCGACACTGCCGCGCAAGTCGTTCGCGATATTCCAAATTGTGCGGTGCAACTCCGCGCGTTCCAGCTCTTTTCTATTATCAGCCATTATCTTTTCCTCCGTTTCGATTCTGAGGCTTGACATAGCTGACTATGTCGGCCAAATCACAACCAAGTGCATAACATATTCGAGCAAGAACATCGAAATCGGGGCGCTTAATATTGTTCTTGCAATAATTGTTGAGCTGTGTTCTTTGGAGAGCAGCTTTTTCGGCAAGAAAATTTTTACTTATATTTTTTGATTTCAAATAATCATCGAGTATTATTCGAAAATATCCATAATCAACATTATCTGCCATTGAGGCCACCCCCAGTTTTTATAATTGTACCATGCAACATCATATGTGTACAGCTGTATTTATTTGCACATATTCAAAAAAAGGGCTTCGTTTTCATCTGTCCATGCGAGGCGGCTTTTTCGATTGTCCCTTTTCAGCCGTAGGCCCATCCGACATGATCTTCTCCGCGCCGCGCCGCAAAACTTCCACATTCCGTGTTTCGTCCTTGAGCTGGTAATACTCATCAAAGAGCGTATATTTTTCGGCGGTCAGTTTCGCCTGTTCCTCTTTCCAAGCCTTGATCGGAATGGGTGTTCTGCCGTTCATAACTGCGTCAAGATACTGCTTGGCGGATTCGTAACGCTGGATTTCTCCGGAGTGCTTTTCATAAAAAGCATCGTGATTCTTCGGATCAAGCTGTTTATATTTATCATAGACCGCCTTATGGGTTTTATAATTTTCGCATTGTGCCAAATGCTGTGCCAACGTATCCAATCGCCGCTCGGCGGCTTGAATCTTTTGGGATACCTTGTGAAATTCCTCATTGATATGCGTCACCTTATCTACAAGCTGTGCCATGTCGGTGATGTTATTACCTTGCAGGAACACGAGAACACTCGCCCGAGTTTTCAAGTCTGCGATTTTCTGCCAGCGGGTATTTAGATTTTTACTTTCCGCAATGCTGCCCATAATGCTAACGAAAGTCGGCGCATTGGTCAGCGGCTGCGAATACAGCCAATCTTTGCACTTCTTAATCCGCGCCTGTAGCTGCCGTAACTGATTATTTGTTACTTCGACTGCGCGATTCATATCGCCGCGCTCAGTGGCAATTCCTCGCTTCTCCATCTGGAAAGCGGCCACGCCCAAATGCACGGCTGGAATTTGGTCAACGCCCTGCCGCTCGTAGGAGCGGTGGTCGATTCTCACGGAATGATTATGATTTTCTAAAACGGCATTTACAGCATTAGCCCATGCGCTTCTCCATTCCTCGGCTTTGGTTTGCTCATTCCAGTCGGTAGTTGGAATGGATTTGCATTTGTACGATCGCTTTTTCTTGTCATAGATTTTTTGGCCGTTTTCATCGAAAATGTATTCTTTTTTCTGCTTCTCTCCCCATTTACCGCCAATTTCAAACGGGCGCATGGTGAGCATTATATGGGCGTGAGGGTTGCCGTCGTTTTTGTCATGAATGCAAATATCAGCGCACATACCCCGTTCAACGAAATGACTTTTTACATATTCACGAACAAGATTGATATTTTGCTCCCGCGACAACTCTACGGGCAGGGCGAGTTCAATTTCACGCGCAAGCTGCGAATTTTTCGCTTTCTCGATTCTCTCCACCGCGTTCCACAAAACGGCGCGGTATGCGTACTCAGTAGGCGCATTGACGGGAAATAAAATTTCCGTATGAACGATGCCGCGTTTTCGTGTATAATCATGTGTAATACCGTCATACTCGTTTTTAATTGATTCGCCGCTCCGATAAGCCGCCGCCGCAACTGCCGACTTGCCTTTGCCACGACTGATTATCTTTATACTGCAATGGTATATCGCCACGGGGTTTACCTCCTTTCTGAGCAGGATGAAAAAAGACATGGCGGCAAGCATTATCCCTGTTTCGAGATAAAGCCTGCCGCCGTATACGCAAGAAGAACACGGAGAAATGTGGTTTCGCGCCGTTACTTTTGAACCGATAGGTTCAAAGCGCCGCCGGCAGGCCGCACGATACCACATTTATGTGGTATATAAGTGCGCCCTTGCCAAAGCAAGGGAGGGGGCGTTAGCCCGCCTGCCTTGTGCCGTTGCCTCCGTTCCCGTTCTCGTCCGTGATGCCGTTCTGCGCCGTTTCCGCCGATTTTTCGGCGGGTTTGATTTGCCCGGATATGATGTTGGCGAGCATCTTTCGGGTGAAGTCTGTCAGCAGGGTCTTGTCGAGGAACAGGTCAAACTGCTCATCCGTGAGGGTTATGGTGTCGGGTAGGATTTTTTCCAGATACCCGGCTCGCTTGCAAAGGCGTTTTGTCCTCAATTTACGCTCCTGCTCATTGTGCTGTTGCTGTAACAGCTTTTGTTCGTCCTTGAGCTTCTTGATTTCGTCCTCGAGATTTGCGATTTTTTCCAGTTTGGTCTTTGCCATAGTTCAAAACTCCCTTCTGATTTTAGACACAAAAAGGCGGCTCACTTTTTATCGTGAGCCGCCCTGTGCGGTTTGGTTACGCCGGTTTTTCTTGTTCAGCCTGTTTCTTTTTCTCGCGCTGCCTGCGCTTGTATTCCCGCCACATGGCGCGTTTTTCTTCGCCCTCCGTATCGTCCTGCGCCATTTCCTCCGGCACATCAAACTGCCCGATAAAATTTAAGTAGATGTCTACCCGCTGTTCCCGCTTGCCGCTTGACTTGTCAGCTTCGTGGACGATAACCTTTTCAACAAACTCAGTGAGCATCGGCACGGTTAATTCCGAAAAATCCGTGTATCGCCGTGCCAGTTCCAGAAACTTATCGGCGCGGAAACTGTCGCTGTCGAACTGCTCCAACTCCGCTTTTAATGCGGCAGTCTGTTTTTCCAATTCCATCTGCTCGGTTTCGTAGCCGCCTGATAACTGCCCGAAGCGTTTTTCATTGAGCAATCCCGCCGCGTAGTCCTCGTAGGTCTTACGAAACAGCGTATTGAGTTCGGCGATACGCTTTTCGTTTTTGGTGATTTGTCGTCTGTGCGCTTTTACCGTTTCACCCTGCCGGACAGCCGAAGCCTCACGGATGATTTCCACAAACGACGATTCGTTTTCACGGGCGTATGCCGTTGCCTGCCGTATCGTTTCCAGTATGAGGGTACCGACCGATTCTGTGCTGATATAGTGCATGGTGCAGTCGTTGTGATGGATGTAGTAGGTGGGGCAAGTGTAGACGTTTTTGGCTTTCTTTACAATCTCCTTACCGTTGCGCTTGTCCGTCGTCTTGCAGGCTTGGGAACGGTGATTGTAGAGCCGCCGCCCGCAGTCGGCGCAGTAGAGGAATCCTGTCAGCGGATTGGCTTCTCCGAGAGTGTCAGTGCGCCGTTTGACCGTACGGCATTTCTGCGCCGTGTCCCACGTTTCTTGGCTTACAATAGCTTCGTGAGTATCCTCAAAAATCAGCCAATCCTCTTTCGGCTTCCATGTTATCTTTTTGTCCTTGAAATATTCTTTCGTGGTGCGGAGATTGACTGTATGCCCGGCGTATTCCGGCTTGTCGAGTATCTTCGTCACGGTTGAGGGATTCCACTCATAGCGGTGCTTTTCGTCAAGCCATTGGTGATCTCCCACGCCGATTTTCGCCATGTGATAACCTGGTGTTTCCATGCGTTCCACTTCCAAAGCGCGGGCGATTTGAAACGGCCCCATGCCATTGATGGTCATTTGGAAAATACGCCGGATGATGGGCGCGGCATCCGTGTCTACAAGCCACTTCGTTTTGTCCTGCGGGTCTTTGAGAAAACCATAGACCGCTTTGTTGGTGGTGCGCTTTCCGCTTCTGCCCTTCGCTTGAAAGGCGTTTTTCAGTTTGCGGGAATTGTCGCGGGCGTACCACTCGCTCATAATATTGAGAAATGGCGCGAACTCTCCGCTGTCGCGATTTATGCTGTCGATATTGTTTGCGATTGCGATGAAGCGGACGCCTTTTTCTCTGAAAAACACTTCGGTGTAGAAACCTGTTTGAAGGTACTCTCGGCCAACTCGCGACATATCCTTCGCCAGCACAATGGCTACATGCCCGGCTTCTATTTCAGCAATCATCTCTTTCCAAGCGGGACGGTCAAAATTCACCCCGGAATGACCATCGTCAGAAAAATGCCGAATGTTTGTGAAGCCGTTTTTTGCGGCGTATTCGCTGAGCATCGCTTTTTGATTTGTTATGGAATTGCTTTCTCCAGCGAGTTCATCGTCTCGCGAAAGGCGAGAATATAACGCTGTGTATTTGATCTGTTCGGGCTGCCTGGTCATAGGATACTCCTCTCAGGCAGCCACCTCATCCGTAGCAATGTTATTTTATCATAAAACCGGTGTTTTTTCAACGCCGGTTTTACAAGCATCCCCCTCTTTCTCATTGATTTACCACCTTTCTCATAGTCGCATCATGACGGATCAGGCGGGCGATTTTATCGTTTGCCGTTTCCGTATTCGTCTTACTGGAATGGACTGCGACAAGGAAAGTGGTGGAGCCGAGGCGTTTTCTGAAATGGTACGGCTCCTGCGGCGAAATGTTTTTTTCACCTTGCGCTTTTAACGTATTCATGCCAGCGGCTCCTTTCAAAAGTTGAATTTTAGTTTTATGGAAATTGCGGCCTGTTTTGGCAGACCTCCCTCTTTGTTTTACATGGCGAGGTAGCCGAGGCTTACGGAGGAACCCTCCGGCATTACCTTGTCCGCTTTCATCCCAATCCCGTTCCTGCGCCCCGGTCTTGTTTGACGATGGCGCGTTTCTCCGCCGCTCCCCTGTGGGCCGCCCGTCTTGGCGCTTGATTTGCATCAATCCCTTTATGCGCTCGGGGCCGGTTATTCTGCCGTGGGTTGCTGACGGATACCCGAAAACCTTGATCCCGCTCCGCGCCTCCGACGCATCTTGGCAGGATAGTATTCCCGGTATATGACTGGCTGCGGTATTCAGTTGTCAAGGTGCGATTGGCGAAAATTTAAGTGTTGGTTAGTAATTGTCGCCTAAAATAATTATGGCATGTACTTGACAGGATTGCAATACTAATATACAATATTAACTGTACTTATCGGTTGACGCTTAAATGTCCATATTGGTTTTCGCTTAACGGAGGGAACAACATGATCGCGAGCGTATACGTCAAAGACGGAAATATTCATTTCTACAACGAAAAAAGCAGCCTTTCGGACATAGGCGGAATCGCCTATGAACTTGGAAAGCCGCTTTTGGATTTTGTGTGTTATGAACCGGAGCAGTTTGAAGATGGATTCTCCACAATCACGGATGTGTTTGACAATGATATTTCCCATCTCCGCGTAAAAGAGCCGGAATTTCAGGTAGGGCTAAAGCAGATCATGGGCGAGCTTCAACAGAGAGAAATCTATGTGTTCTTTTATGGTCAGATGCTCATGGATTTCATATTTGCTTTTGTTGATTCGCCGACAAAAGCAATCATGCGCCTTGAAGAAAAAATTCCCGGCGCAGCGGATGAACTTGCTTGGGCAATGGACTTTCGATGGCCGTCGCCGCCTCCGGGCAAAGTTTTTGCGGACAGAGATAGACTGCTCCTTAGAGCCGCCAAAGATGCTGTTGTGGTCATGTATAAACATCTCTGTAAGTTTCAGAAATTTATCATACACGAAATTGAGGTTTTGTTGCACTATCGCGGAGAAATCGAGGTTCCGTCAGGCAGGTCAATTGATTATATTGACATTCTCGACGAATATCACATGATAACAGTCGGCGGTAATTTCTATCTTGAAAAACCGTTCCGCGTGTTTTATGGTCGCGTGGCGACAAAAGAAGTGGAACAGCTTTACGAGATTGATTCTATTGAGGATTTGTTCCGCTTTGAATTTATTAAGATGATTGAGCACGATATTTTCATAAAGAAATGCAAGAACTGTGAACGCTTTTTTATCCCAAAGCGCCGCGCCGACGCCGAATACTGCGAACGCACTTGGGGCGATACCAATCGCAAGTGCAGCGAGATCGGCGCTACGCTCCGATATGAGCGAAAGGTCGCTGATAACCCGATACTGGAAGCGCACAAAAAGGCGTACAGGCGATTCAACTCTCGCACCCGCGCCAAGAAAATGACGCAAACCGAGTTTATGCTCTGGTCAGAGGAAGCCGCCCAAAGGCGTGATGAATGTTTGGCTGGGAATCTATCGTTCGAGGATTTTATCGCGTGGCTGGAGCAAGGCAGGATTCGGAAAAGCAGGAGCGCAAGCAAAATTCCAGATGCGGGAAAGCCTAACCAAACCAAGTCTTGAATCAACCCTCGCACAAAACAACCATTTGTCGGTATCACACCAAAAGAGCCCCCGTTATGATCGGCAGCTCTTTGGCTATTGGTTTGCGTTATTCGGTTTTATCGTCCTCTGATTTTCGTGTAACAGCAATATCCATTTGCGGCTGGTCGTCGGTGAGCAAAAGTTGATGTAGCAGGCGCGCCCCGGCTTTCATGCCAAGCTCCATGTACACATGCTCATAAGCGGTCAGTGCTTGGGAGAGATCGGCGGCGGCTTTATCTCGCTCAGTTTCATTCGGATACAGAATATCGAGCCGCCTGAAAATGGGGTCGCATCCTTTTTTCAAGGTATCCCGGTAGGGATGTGTCTCGTCGGCGTAATCGTCCGTGCCATACAGCAGGAAGCTCCGAAGTTGTTGGAGGTTCATCCGTGCAAATGAGTCTTTAATGTAATCGCTCATCGCTAACAATCCTCCCCGTTGATAAATAAATCGCCCATCCCGATAAAAGATTCCGCAGTCATGACGAGGCCCAGCTTGTAACCGTAAATCAAATTTTTAGCGGCGGTGAGCCGATTGACCTCGCTTTGCGCATCGATGTACTTCTGAAAAAGCTCCTTATCGTCTGAACCCAATCGGTCAAGCAATTTCTGCTCAATGCCGGACATAAGCTCCATAGCCTTACCGAACTCGGAATCCCGCTTGAAAAACTGCGCTTCCGGTGATACGTTGCCGTAGGCAAATTCCTCTAAAATGCTTGTCATAATAACCAATCCTTTCATTGTCGTTCTCGCAACACTTGAAAGGCGGATATTTTTTTGATATGCTTGTCTTGCACCGCCTTTGGGTGTTGCAGTTGGGAGCGGCGGCTACTCTTTCCGGGGATGACGCCGCTCCCGGCATTTTATTCTGGAGTTAATCGTAGATCAGCTCGTTGATTATTTCCTCCGCTTGAAAACGGTCTGGAATCACCGCGAGCCTATTTGCTGCCGCCTCATCAATCTCCCGCAGGTGCGGATAGAGTTTTTCGGTGAGCAGCAGTTCGGTATACAGCGCGGGACGGTGTTCTTTCAGGAATGCCTGCCGCATACGGGCGTATCTGCCGATTGGCTCCGTCAATTCCGGCGGCGGTTCGGATAGCGCAATGTCTGGCAACAGGTAGTCGCCAACTCGCGTGTAGGTTATTGGTGTCATTTTTGCTCCTTTCTTTGGCGTGTGGCCGCTTGTAGTAGTGGCGAGGGGTAAATCCCCTCCGTACGTGTTTCTTGGCGCGTAGGCGGCGGGAAATGCCCCTGAACGCGCCTGTAATTGATTACGCTGCTATCACGTCCTCCCGGCTATGCCGCCTCAATCTGCTACGGATGGGTTGGCTGCCTCGCTGTAATAGTAGTGGATTGGACATCCACCCTTTACAGTATAAATTCTCAAAGATGTTTTCGATTTCACGCGATGCCAACAGGTCTTTGACGTTCTGCGTCAGGGCTGTAGGGATGCCGCCCCATTTCCTGAACCGCTTCCAAATCTCCACGCTATAGGCCGCCGTCTGTTCTTCTTTCAGGAGCAAATGAAATTCATCTTGGTAAAACCATGTGGTACGGTGCGCGGCACGGTTGGCCGTCACACGGCCCCATACCTGATCCTGCAAAATCAGCATTCCGAGCTTCTTTAGCTGCTTGCCAAGCTCCTTGATGTCGTAACAGACAAGCCGGTTGGTGATGTCCACGTTTGTCCTGTGATTGAACACGTTGAGGGAGCCGGTAACGTAGATTTCCAGCGCCGTCGCTATGTGCTGGGCCTCCGATTCCGTCTGCTTGCGGAGCATATCGTACAAGTCTTGCAGGATGGGCATTTTCTCCGGCGACGGATGAGTGAGGTAATCCCGGTATACAAGCCGGACGCATCTGTCTATAATCGTTTTTTCGACAGGTTCCAGCCCGCTCTTGCCGCCGATAATCAGCTCGCACAGGCTCAAAATGAAGTCGCTCTTTAAGGTGAGCGGATCTTCTTCGTCCGAATAGTCGGGGTTGATGTCCATAGGGTTGATATAATGGCTGGACACCGGCGAGAGCTTGACCACCTGACCGCCCAGCCGCCTCACCAGCGGGAAATATTCTGCCTCGGGGTCTGATATAATGATGTCGTCGTTTGTCAGTAGAAAGACGTTGACGATCTCGCGCTTGGCGGCGAAGGATTTGCCTGAGCCGGGAGTACCGAGGAAAAGGCCGTTGGGGTTCTTTAGCTCCTTGCGATTCGCCATAATCAGGTTATTGCTTAAAGCATTGAGGCCGTAGTACAGCGCCTCGCCGCGCATGAAAAGCTCCTGTGTGGTGAACGGGACGAATATTGCCGTGGAGCTTGTGGTAAGCCCGCGCTTAATCTCGATCTGATTCAGACCCAGCGGCAGGCTGCTCATTAGCCCTTGCTCCTGTTGGTAATCCAACCGTTTGAGAGCGCAGTTGTATTTCTGCGCGATGCCTGTCGCCTGAAACACGTTGTTTTCAAGCATCTGTTTCTTCTTCGCCATGTTCAGTACGATAATCGTCACTAAAAACATGCGCTCGTTGCGGCTTTGCAGGTCGGTTAGCAGGTTTTTGGCCTCGTCGCCGTATGTGGCTAAGTCCGTAGGTATGATGTCCATGTCGTAACCCGAACGCACAGCCTTTTTTTGTTCCTCGATTTTCATTTTGTCGAGGTCGGACAGTTTACGCTTGACCGTCTTGATGGCTTCACTCTGGTCGATGGATTGAATATGCAGATTAACAGTGACGGCGGTGTCCATGTCGAGGAAGTCCGCAAGCATACGGTCGGTAAGCTCTGGCGCGAGTATTTGAACGAAGCTGACGGCCCCATAATACTCGCCCATGCGGAAGGTTCTGCCGTCCCGGAAGTCGAAGCCGGACGGAGCGATATAGTCCTTTGTGGAAAGGCCGGTTTTCGGCAAGTCTTTCCAGCTAAACCGCAGCTTTTCGCGCCCGCCCGGATGGAATTGGCCGTGCATGGTTTCAAGCCGCTCCATGCCGGAGAGAGTGCGCGCCGACACGCCCAGCACCTTGAAATTGGATAGTACGTCCGCTTCCACGCGCTCAATACGGGGCTTGGCCGTTTTGAGGGAGTCAGCTTCGATGCCGAAGGTGATGAATTTTGTTTTCACAAGGCCGTTATTGCCGCGCGCAAGCTGGTTTTTGAGCATGTCACCATATTCGCGGCGAATATCGTTAAATTCGTCCGGCCTGTCGGGGATGTCGATGGACTGCTGAAACTCCCGGACGTTGCCGCGCTGGTTAATGAAAGAAAGCTGCACGGAGATAGAGGAATCAAAGTAGTTGAGAAAATCACAGTAATTCTCAAAAATCAACGTCTTATCCTCGTTCTGCGCGAGTTGATAGTTGATGTCCTGAAATTGCACGGTCTTGGTGTACAGCCGGTCATTGACACGGCAGATGCCGTCACGGTACATGGTGCGGTAGGGAATGGACTGCTGGACGGTCTGCGGCGCGTCGGCGCGTCCGAACAGCCGGGCTTTCAGGGACGAAAAAACGCCGCCCTTTTTTCGGGGCGGCGTTTGCGCTGATTTATTGCCGTTCGGCATAGCCTTTAATTCGGCCTTATCCTTTTTTGCCTGATTTTGCGCGACTGACAGGCGTTTTTCCTGCCGCGCCTGTTGTTTTGTTCTGGCTTGCAAACGCTTTGCCCTCCTTTTCAATGGTTTCATAAAAGTTTTCCGTCCTATACAGACGCTTGCCCGGCCACGCGAACCGGGCGCGGATAAAGTTACGGAGCAGCTTCTCGGCGGGTTGACCATCCTTTTCATACATTGCCATGAAGAAGAACGGGAGCATCAGCCCCATCATTATAAGGACAGCGCCCTCGTTGCCGAGAGCGCCGCGTGTAAAAATGTATGTGGGTACGCCTACAGCCGCCGCCGCGCCGAAGCACACAAGCTGGCGCTTCGTAAGGTTCAGCGCCACTTTGGTTTTAACGCGGCCTAAGTCTTTCGGGACAGGTACAAATGGCATGGGGTTTCACCTCAATTCTATATCGCCATATGTGTTGACATACATACGCGGCCCTAAATTGCCGCTTCCGCGCGTTTGGGCGCGTCCGGCGCTTTTGGTGCGGCGGCGTTATGCTCGGCGGCGGCCTTCGCGCCCTCGCGGAGCCGGTCTTTAATAGGGGTTCTTTCAGTAAATTCGCGCTGCGCCTCGCCGATGCCCTGCACCTTTTCCACGGCGGCGACATAGCCGTCCAGCACAGCGTTATTAAGCTGGCTGCGAAAATCGGCGGTCACAGGAAAGCATATGTCGTGGAATTTGCCCTTGCTGTCCTGGACGCTGGGCATATCCACAAACAGGCCCTTTTCTCCGGCGACGATTTTGATGCCGTCAACGACAAAGCAGTCGGCGATTTTTACGCTGGCAAAGGCCAGAAGGTTATTCTTCGGCGTGATGGGCCGGACGTTTACGTCCAGCTTGAGGCCCGCCATATCCTTGTTGGTATCCGCGCCGGTTTCCGGCATGTTGTTCGTGGTCTGATCGCTCATAAAATTCAATCCTTCCTTTTAATTTATTGGTGCATGGTGGTTTGCCGCTTATCACGGCTCACCTTTGGAAATGCCGGGGTTAATGCGCCCCGAAAATCGTCTTGCTGAGGCTGCCCGTCTTGAACAGGGCGAAGCACAGCAGCACCGTGTAGCCCACGACGCCCCATATGGCCGTATGGATGTTGCCGGAGAATACCGTACTGTTTAGCAGCACGGCATAGATGGCGATGCAGACCATAATGAGGAATCCCTGAAACGCTACAGCGAACAGGGATTTAAGGTAGTTTTGGCCCATGCTGCCCAATTCGCGGTTTACCATCGTCGCCATAGGGATTGCCGCTACGGAGGTTGTGAGGTAGATTTCCAGCATACGGCCATAGACGATAATGAAAATGCACACGGACAGAGCTTTCATGCACAGGCTGAGGATAGCTGATTCGAGATAAAGGCCCAATAGCGTGTACCACTCCATCGCTTCTAACGTAGCTTGCAGGCTGTCCATTGCGAGGTCGATGTTTAGGCTGCCGGTGATAATCCCGGAGCTTCCGTTAATGACGTGCTGCGCCAAGCCGAACACGCCCATTACAATGTCAAAGGTATGGGTGAGGATATACACAGCGATGAACGTTTTGAATATCCATTTGAAAAAGACAAAGCTCTCAAAGTTTGCCATGTTATTATGGCTGATTATCATTTGAATCAGCTCATAGCACAGCACAAAGGTTAATATCATCCCCGCCACGGGGAGTACAACGGTGTCGGAAAGGCTTCTAATCATTGAAAAGACGCCCGAGTTCCAGCCCTCGGGCGTCTGCCCAACCTGTGCGGCCACTTCGCCGACGCGGGTGTTCACTTCGTTGAACATACCCTGAAAATTGCCGGTGATGCCGCCGATCAAAGCCTCTTTTATCCATTCAGTTATCTGATTCCAGAGGCTATTCATAAGCTACTCCTTCCCCGGCTTAACCGAATAGCCCGGAAAGCAGGGGAATGAGGTTCATGCCGATCAGAACGACGCCGCCCCCGGCCATGAGCTGCTTCATGCCCTGCGATTTTGCGCCTGGGTTGTCGTTGCCGTACCCTTCCAAAAGATTGATGATGCCCCAAACACCGAGGCCCGCGCCCAGCGCGATAACAAGGATTTTGAGGGTGTTTACCGCTTCGCCGAAAAATTCCATAAGTGTTTTTCCTCCTTAGAAAATTGGTTGATGGGTAACAGTTACATGTATAAAAACAGGGCCACGCGGCCCCGGCTGGACAAAGGAAAAGCCGTCCGGCATGGACGGCTGAACGCAAAAAATCCCCCCTTGCCCCGTGGAAATCACGGAGTAAGGGGGGATTCGAGATCGGGAGCGCCGCTATCGGGCGTAAAGGCTTCCTCCGGCGCAAACTCGTAAAGCTCGTATTCCTCGTCGGGCTTTACTGTGAGCCGCGTGGACAGGAACCGGCCCACGTCAAAGGTGTTTTTTGGATTGGCGTCGGCAAGGTGCTTGAAGTTCTTGTGCTTGGTAATGTCGTACTTGTCGGAGAGGAAGGGCCGGACGCCGCGAAGCTGTAGGATGCACTTTGACCCGTCCATAACCGCCAGCTCGTCGATTGACATGAGTTCCTTTCCCAATTTTTGCTGGTTCTGGCTGTACGACGGCGAGTTGCCCTTGCTTACGCTGTTGTTTAGCTGATAAATTGTTTCTTTCCCGAGCGAATCCGCCAAACTTTTCAGCGTGGTGGCCTCAAAACCCCCGAGAAAGAGACGGGCATCCATATTACCTATGATCGTCTCGCTGGCGTCCTTATACAAACTTTTGAGCTGGCTCTGCGCCTGGAGAACGACACAGGCAGAAATCTCACGGGAACGGATGGTGGCGATGAGCTTGTCAAACTTCGGAATCTGGCCTATATTCGCAAACTCGTCTAAGAGGCAGCGTACATGAACGGGGAGACGCCCGCCGTACTCGTTGTCGGCCTTGTCGCAGAGCAGATTAAATAGCTGGGAATACATCAGCGCGGCAATGAAGGAAAAGGAATCGTCGGTGTCTGATATAATCACGAACAACGCCGTTTTCCTATCCCCGAGGGTGTCCAATTCCAGCTCGTCATAGGCGACAAGCTCCCGCATCTCGCGGATGTCAAAGGGCGCAAGTCTGGCTCCACAGCTAATCAAAATCGACTTCGCTGTTTTGCCCGCCGCCAATTTATACTTTTTATACTGCCTTACGGCGAAGTGCTGCGGCTCCCGCTGTTCCAGCGCGTCAAACATAAAATCAATGGGATTTTTGAATGATTCATCGTCCTCGCGTACCTCCATTGAATTGATAAGCTCCACCAGCGTATTCATGTTCTGTTCTTCCTCGGGGGCCTCATAGTGAATAAAGCCGATCAAAGCGCAATAGAGCAAGGTTTCTGCCTTGACCCAAAAATCGTCGCCGGTTTTACCCTCTCCCTTCGTGTTGGTAATCAGCGCCGTAACCAGCTTCAGGATGTCCTTTTCCGAGCGGATATACGAGAAGGGATTATAGTGCATACTCTTGGAGAAGTCGATGGTATTCAGGATTTTGATGCGATACCCGTTCTTTTCCAAGAGCTTGCCGCACTCTAAAATCAGCGTACCCTTCGGGTCGGTTACGACATATGAGGAATGTAATTGCATGAGATTCGGCTTTAGCCAGAAGCGCGTCTTGCCGGAGCCGGAGCCGCCCACGATAAGCACGTTCTTGTTCCGCGCGTATTTGGGATTCTTAGGCCGGGGGTTCATCGTTAATCCCTCGGTTTGCGTGAGGATGATGTTCTGATCGGGCTTGGCGTCCATGTACGGCTTGATGTCATCGGGCGTTCCCCAGCGGGCCGAACCGTACTCCACATCCTTGCGCCATTTTTTCGCGTTTTTCTTCTTGACGTAGAGCAGGAGATAGACCGCCGCCGCGCCCGCGACGCCGACGCACAGGTCGAAAGGATTGAACGACGGCAGCGGGTTCGCCATCGCCGGGCCGAGGGTTTCCACGCTGTTAATCAGCTTTTTCAGGAAATCGTTGCCCTGCGCCAGACGGTAGGCTTCACCGGCTTTCGTGGAAAACCAAAACATCATGGCGTAGGGCAGGTTCGGCAGGACGTATTTGCGTATTTTGTCCGTGGGGATGGTCATAGCTCATGGCCTCCCCGGTCTTTGTTTTTCACGCGGTCAACGGTGGCATTTTTGACAAGCTCCTTGAACTTGTTAAGCTGGGCCAGCAGCGAGGGCTTGGCGGCTGTCTTGCTCAGTGTTTTCTTGCTGTATTCCGAAAACGCAGCCGTCAGCGCGTCGGCCTGCTTCGACTTGAAATACACCGTCCATTTGGGGGGATTGGTGCCTATGTCTTTCTCAACATGATAACTGACCTGATGCTTGCGGGCGTAGCGTTCAAAGGATTGGATTCGGCCCGCAACCTCGATATTAGACGTGTCGCCGCCAACCGTCCGGTTCAGCCGCTTGATGCTCTGCCGCCCCGTGTGGGGAGCGTTGTGCGCCTTTTTCATCTGTCGCAGCGCGGCGGCCATGAGCTTCGCCAGCATACGCCCGGTCAGCTTCGTGGCCTTGACGGACAGCGCCACGGTCTTTTCATTTACCTGTTCCTGCATGATTTATCATCTCCTTTCGCGGCTTTTCAGGTTACGCGCCGGGCGCGCGCGGCCTGCTCCTAATGAAAACAGCCGCCATTGCTGGCGGCGGCGTGGGCTTCCATGAGCGGAACAATGCCATATTTCCGCAGGGTATCGTAGAGGAAGAAGCGGCCTTTTTGCGTCCAGTAGGTATGAACGGAGGTCTTTTCCTCGTTGATGTAATACGTCCGTGTCCGCGTGTACCCCTGTCCGGCATAATGCTGATAGGGGAGCCAGGTGTCTCCGACCTTGTACTGGATACGCAGACCGTGGAGCAGCTTATTGAAGCTGGCCGCAGACATGCCGTAATCCTTTGCGATAACGCTGACCGCCACGGCGTTATGTGCCTGCGTGATGGTGTCAAAATACCGGGCTTTGGGCGCAAGCTCCGCGACATGGGCCTCCAGCTCGGCGCTCTTTTGCCGTTCCTCCGCGATAGCCTCAAACAGCCTTGTGGAAAAAAACGGCGATTCCAGAACCCTTTCCAGCGTTTCGTCCGTGATGTATGCGCCGTATTTGCGGATAGTGGGCAGCACATCGTCGAACACGAATTTTTCAAAGCGTTCAGCAGAGGGCAGCTTGGAGCGGATAATCAGGCGGTATAAGTCGCCCTCGGGGATAAAGACCTTCTCAATCCTTTGGAGCGCGGGCGTTCCGTCGGCCTTTTTTCCCGTTTCTACCCCTATACCCCGTTTCAGGGCATGGGGGCAATGCCTGCTCACCGCGTTCACGGGCTTTGAATACCCGAGCATCCTCGCGCACTCGCTGGCCGGAAAATACGGCTTGTCTCCGATCATAAGGACTTCCAGCCTGCCAAATTCCTCATTCTCAAACAGTTGCAAAGTGTTTTCCATTGATTCACCAATCCTTTCTAAAGTGAAACAGCCGCCTCGCGGCGGCTTGGTTTCTCGCGTTCTCGTATTTGTTTCAGCGTGGCCTGTAGCATATCGTTGTAGTCGTTGCCGATGGGCGACGGCTCCACCGAAAAGGTAAAGGCCCGGTTTTTGAGGGCGTTACAATCAAAAACCGCCGCGATAATCTTGTCCGCGCCCTCGCGCCCGGCCTTGTCGTTGTCAAGGCACAGGACAATATGCCCGATTTCCGGGTGATCGGTCAGGTATTGAATAAGGGCAAGGGGCGACGTGCCGCCCAGCGAAACATAGTGCCGCGTGTTCCAATCAGGCGATTCCATCTTGCGGAGCGTCGCCAGCGAAAGCGCGTCTATGGGGGCCTCTGCCGCCATCACGATATGGCCGGGCGGTAATCCTGCCGGAACGCGGAAACAAAACCGTTTGTCGCTGCTCTCCACGTCCTGCCGGAAATTGCTGGTCGTGCCGCGAACGCAGGCGAAGCGGGCCGTGCCGTCCCGGTCATGGCCGATAAAGGCGCAATTATGGTATTTCTTGCCCTCGTAGAGCGTTCCGGCATTGATACAGAGGTTGATAATGTCCAGGTCGATGCCCCGGCTTTGCAGATAGGCTATCGCGCGGATATTGTCGCCGTTTCGCGGCGGCGGGGCGAACGGCTTTACCTTTGGCGGCGGCGGGGAACTGGCGGGTTTTCTATTTGGAGAAATGGGAGAATCGCCGCATAATATCAAAACCGCGTCGGGGAAGCTGTAGCCGCGTACCTTAATGAGATATTCGAGCGCCCTGCCGGTCTTACTGCCGAAGCCCCGGCTGTTCCAGCACCACCGGCCTTTGCTGATAACAAAGCTATCGTGATCGCGCAGGATATATCGGTTGGGGCCATCCTTTTTGAGATTGTCCCGCTCATGCCGTTCAAGGTATTCCAAAATCCCTACTTCTTTGGCGCGGGCAATCTGTTCATCCGTTACCCACGGCATATCGTCGCCTCTTGGATTCCCTCGCGCTTATACGCCTCACTCTTTTCCTCCGCGCAGCAGCACTCGCCGAGCTTACAACCGCGTCGTTTCCCGCCGTACCATAAGCAGAGCTTACAATCGCAGTCGGCGACGCTATAACCCGTGAAGCGGTCAAGAATCCGTGTGTTCAGTGTTTTAGCCATCAGTTATCCCCCTTTCGCAGAGATTCGCGTATCGTTATTTTTTGGTTCATCAACTCCTTGCGGACAAAACGAAAAAGGGGCCGGTGCGAAGCTGTAAAAGCTCCGTACCGGCCCCTTTGGTCGCCGTGGTTATTCAGTTTTTATCGCCGTGATAACTTTGACTGAGGGAAGCGCCTCATTTTATACTTTACCTGTTCCCACGCGAAGGGAGGGAATAGGCACGGGAATAGAATAAGAGGACGCGGCGCTCACTCGGAAAAGCTATACGCCGCAGTCCCCCCGCAGCCGCCAAAAATGGCGGGTTGCATAAATATATTAGCATATGCAACCCCGCCATTCAAGGCGCTGTGTTAAAAAACAGCATAGAAAGGATGGCATACGATGGCACAATCCATAATTGACGCGCTCTTTAACGGGAAGGTTATGCCCTATGAGCAAATCGGCGTCACCAGCGACGATGAATACGAGGCAATCAACCGCAATATCCGCGAGGAAAAGGAGTATTTCAAAAGCAAGCTGACGGAGCAAGACCGCCAGCGCCTTGAAGCCTTTGAAAGCCTGTTTTCACAATCATCCTCTATTCAGAATGTCGAATCCTTCCGCTATGGATTCCGGCTCGGAGTTATGATTATGACGGAGATATTCACCGGCAAAGACCTGTTCGCCCCCAATGTCAGGCCCGGAGAAGCGGGAGAATAACGCAAGCGCAAAGGAAAAGCCCCGAAGCCGTTTAATACGGTTCCGGGGCCTTTCTTTTACGTTTGGGTCAATCACTGTGCCTCCGCCTGCTGATACTTTTTGTGCCAGCCTGCAAGCAGCTTTAGAATAATGCTCTCCATCTGCTGCAGCGTGTAACCCGGCGGGAAAAACTGTTTGATTTTACTGCCTTGCAGCGTCACCTTGTCCGGCTCCTTCTTCGGCTCCGACAAAAAGGCTTCCATCTTCTCCCGTGTGAGTTCGCCCGATTGACTTAGCTTTTTCATGCTCTGTGCCTGTGACAGCGAGGGCGTGGCCTCGTACATGTTCATTACATCCAAAAGTTCCGTCTGTTCCGGGCGAGTAAGAAAAGAAAGCTCGACGGCGGGATTAAAAGCGATTTTATCCGCGTCTACCATATCCAGCAAATCGGGAACAAGCTCGGTCAGGCGTATGTAGCGGAAAATCTGATTTTTACTCTCACCAGCCTGTTCCGCGACGATTTCAACGGATAGCTTCGACTTATTTCCGTCTTGAGAAGAAGTCAGGTCAGTCCGCGCGCCCTGATGCTTGATGGCGTCCAGCTTCATGCGGTAGGCGAAGGCGCGTTCGCTGGGTAAAAGGGTTTCGCGCTGCAAATTAGAATCTACCATTATAATAGTGGCGGCATCATCGTCCATATCCCGAACAAGCACCGGCATTGTCTCTTTACCGGCAAGCTCGCTGGCGCGTTTGCGGCGGTGGCCCGCGATCAGTTCATAGCCGCCCTCGGCTCGGGGCCTTGCGATTGCGGGTACGAGTACGCCATATTCCCGGACGCTCTCGGCGGTTTCCTGCATGGCTTCATCATCGCGCACCTGAAAGGGATGGTTTTCAAAGGGAAAAAGCTCGCACAGCGGGATTTCCAGCACACTTTCGAGGGAGTTGCCCGCTTTCGTGGCGTCGGGCGTAAATATATCGTCGTAGCTGGCGATTGCCAGTGTCCTTGCCGCTTTAGCCAATGGAAAGCACCTCCCTCGTCAGGGCTTCATATGCCGCCGCCACTTTACCGCGCGGGTCGTGGGCGTAGATGCTTTTGCCCTCGGCGCTGGTTTCGGCGGCTCTCACCGAAAACGGGATGCACTCGTCAAATATGGTGAGCTTACCGTCATATGCGCCTTTGAGCAGGGTAATGATTTCCCGTGTGAAGATCGTGCGGGTATCTACCATTGTGAGCAGGATGCCGCCGATTTCAAGACCGGGGTTGAAATACCGACGCACCCGCGCTATGGTTTTGAGCAGCAATTCCATCCCTTTGACGGATAGGTATTGCGCCTGCACGGGGATGAGGACGGTATCGGACGCGGCCAGCGCGTTTATGGTCAGCATACCCAGCGAGGGCGACGTGTCCACGATGATGTAGTCATACACAGGCTTTACTATTTCGACGTATTGGCGTAAGATAGTTTCGCGGGACATTGCGTTTACCAATGAGATTTCTATTCCAGAAAGCTCAATGCTGGCTGGCATAAGGTCAACGCCTTCCGCTTGGTGGAGAACGCCGTCCGTTGCTGCGGGTGGCGTTTCTTCCATCATTGCGCCCATGACAGTTGCCAGCGTTACGGGCAGTTCGTCCGGCTTTTGGTAGCCGAGGCTGATTGTGAGCGACGCTTGCGGGTCGCCGTCGATTAGGAGTACCTTTTTATCCTGACGGGCGAGGCCGATGCCGAGATTCGCGGCTGTGATGGATTTTCCGACGCCGCCTTTTTGGTTGGACAGACTAATTACAGTTGCCATTACTTAACACCTCCGTTAAAAATTTGGGATTAGGTAGTTTACCGAGATAAAAAACAGGGGGCTAAATCCCTTACGGACTTAGCCCCCTGTTTCTTTCTACCCTCCCTTCTGACG
>Ga0153996_1000062_pt1 | contig 67544 bp, 57 predicted proteins | sample TSNC080MetaG_FD_104728 | JGI IMG/M metagenome (GOLD analysis project Ga0153996, IMG submission 104728) | Attine ant fungus gardens microbial communities from North Carolina, USA - TSNC080 MetaG | ecosystem: Host-associated > Fungi > Mycelium > Unclassified | place: USA: North Carolina, Lumber... | reverse complement strand
CTAATGAGAAGACATCTAAGCGTGGGTCGCCATATTTAAGACATGCCATATTTACTGCGAGTTTAGTGGCTATAGGATGTGATCCATCTTTACGAACTTATTACGATAAGAAGAAAGCAGAAGAAAAACATCACTTTGTTGCCTTAGCAGGGATCAGCAGAAAATTACTAACAATAGTCTATTACATCTTAAGAGAAGATAGAGACTATGTTTACTACTCAGACATTAAAACCAAATAATTTTAAAATTGATGGTAAAACACTATTTTTAGTGTGCCTAAAAATGATGTTAAAATTTTTTAAATTTATTCTTTACTTATATATAGTTGTCTTTTAAAGTGAAAAAACTTGATTACTATCTAATTTTTAAGATAAAGGATTAAATGTCTTTTATTTCTATCTTAATAGCAAAAATAACAACACTAGAGATAGTATTGTTATTTCTAATATCAAAAGTGATGGTTTTATGAAGTGAACCATCACCTTTGCTATGATATTTTAAAGATTTATCATTCTTATCCTACTAAATTTTAAAGTCACTGAAATAATTAAAAATATAATGTACTATTAACTAAGACTTATTTTCTTTGATTTTCTTAATTCTATGAAAAGCATTATACTCATTATTATAATAGGAATCATAATAACTAAATAATAAGATATCCAACGATAGTCTATAATTGCCAAAGTATAAGCAGTGTTAATTTTTCTAAAAAAAGTATGTATTCCTATTGATACAGTCCCCAAGTTTATACAAAAAACAGTAAAGAAAGCAAATGTACTAATACAAAAATATAAAATATTTTTATAATTTTTTTCATTATAAACTAGAAATCCACTAAAAATTAAAACTAAAACTAATAAAAGATTTCGTAGGTACCAAACAAAGGGCTGAAATCCCGATATAGGAAGCATAAAAGTTGAAGTGGAACTTAATAAAACTGTTGCATCAGAACCAAAATAAGCATTTAGTGGGTATTTAACAAATTCTTTAGTAATCCCATTATTAAACAGAAATATAACAATGATATTTAAAATCAAAAATGCATTAATTAAAAGTAATAAAATATATTTTAATTTTCTCATTGTATAAAACCTCTTTATCTTCTGACTCTTCCATAAAGAGCACCATAACTCTCTAAAGTATCCCAATTATTTGTACTACTACTCGCCCAAGCGTGATAATTAGTTGAGTGTTGTGCTACCTTATAATCATAGTAACCATAACTACCTATATAATTATCATCTGCAGTTACATATCCTATATGATCCCAACTTCCATCATTTGCTCTATCAAAAGCAATGAAATCATATTTTTGGATATTTGCTGCAAAATTATAATGACTTTTTGTTGTGTATCCAACACCCATATATCTTGCAAACGTATCAGCACGTACCCAAGAAGTTGAATGATAATGATCCACTAAATAATTATTCCCACTCCATCGTCCTTGACTGTAATGCCACCACCCAGAAGATACATTTAAAGAGCTAACTTGTTTAACTCCAGATGCTTCTAAAATTTGAGAAGCAAAATTTGCACAATCACCTCTGCCAAAATAATCATAGTTATTTGTATTGATAGAGGTTGCCCAAGTAGTTGCATAATTTACTCCACTATTGTTAATACGCAATAAATTTTGTTTTTCTTGTATTTTATTTTGTACAATCAAATTATCTTCAATAAATCGTTCGGCTAATGGTGAATAAGTAGGTAAAACAAGTGCCATTTCTTCTTCATTTACAAATGATCTATTTAACGTAGCATGTTCAACAGTATCTTTAATTTTGTTATTTTCAAAAGTATTTTCAAATATATCAAAGAACTGTTCCACTCTTATGATTTCCTCTTCATTTGGTAAAATTTGGTTATTCTCACTATCATATATCGAAATATCATTAATATATTGATAAAAATTTTCTCTATACGATTCCCAGTTATCATTATTTAATGGTTCCAAATTGTAAGTAGCTTCTATGTCTTGTAATATACTATTATGTTGTTTCGCAAAATTATTGATTGCCTCTTCAGTATTTTGAAATTCACAATACAAATATTGTGTTTTGCCATTAATAGTAATATCTCCACCATAAACAATACTGCCATAATCTAAATTCATATTGATGCTTTTACATACATCGTTTTGAATATTCTTTTCAGACGTATCTTCCGCATAGATTAGATTATTAGGAATTAATGTAATAAGTAATACTGGTAAAAAACATTTCATCATTTTTTTCATTTTGTTTCCTCCTATAAGTTATTATATTTATAAAGTAAGCAAACTGATATTAGAAATCTTATTCAATTAAAAAAATGTTATTATTTCATTGGAATCACCTTTTCTTTATATTGCTTTTTTCAGTTAGCTTCCCTATAAGACTGAATTGATGTTGCATTATATAATTACTATAGTAGCAAATTAATGTTCTATTGACCAAATTATACATATTTCTTGGCAATAATATACCATAGAAATACCCTATATTTTATAACTTGCATTTATTGGTCAAAAATATGCATTTATCGGTCATAAACCGCTATTTTTAGCCTTTTAAGTTATTTAGGATAAGAACGTTAATAGGATAAAAAAACCTACTCTTTATGATTAGGTTGTAATTTATCTATCGTTATTCATGTAATACTTTATATCCTTTGCTACATATCTCATAGATTTCATCATATTTCTTTTCTATGATTGGTGCGACAACCGCCTCTCGTTTTTTATAAGTAGCTTTATAAATAAAAACTGGAAGGATCCAACAGATTATTGCTGGAATACCGAAAACAACACATAATACTATTCTAGCTGGGGAAGATGTCACTGCAAATACAGATAATGCCATAAATACAGTTCCAATTAGCCCTATGATTAATGAATATATTGTAGCGGTTGATTGCTTAGATTTATTTAACTCATGTATTTCATCTAAGCAACTATCAAAATTTCTTTGTAATCTTGTTAATTCAGTTTTATTAACAATTTTCATGTTTCTTTTTAACACTACTATTTTATCATCCTTATTATTAATATCAACTTCCCAACCAAAACTCTTATAACTGTCTATTATCATCGTACAATATGAATCTTTAGGATTTAGCTTTATATAATCATATGCAATAAAATTATTTGTTCTCATAATGATCCTCACGATAATTTATAGGAATATTTACTGTAAATGTAGTTCCTTCCTTTTCTTTACTTTCTACAGAAATTGTGCAATTTGATAATTCTAAAATTCTTGCTACCAATGCTAATCCTAACCCACTCCCTTGTTTAGAATGAGAAGTATCCCCTTGATAAAACTTATCAAATATATGGCTAGCAGTTTCTTCACTAATTCCACATCCCATGTCACTAACAGATACAGTTATTAAATCTTCAGTTGACGTTTGTTTTAAAGAAATCTTTCCTCCATTGTCACTAAATTTGATTGCATTCGATAATAGATTATTCCAAACAACTTCCATAAGACTTTCATCTGCATTAATAATTCCCACATCTTCTATATCGGCTTCAAAGTTAAGATCTTTTTCTTCCCATAATTCTTGGAATTGAATTGAACAATTGACTAATTGCTCACAAACATCATATGATGCTACTTCTAAAGTGATTTTTTGATTTTCAAGTTTATTCAGTTTTAATATATTACTTATTAAGGACGCTAAACGTTTACAAGCCAGTTCTATTGTTTCTGCATATACTATCCGTTTTCCATCACTAACCCAATCAGCTTTCAGCATTTCTGCATAGTTTTGCATAATAGCAATCGGAGTCTTTATTTCATGGGAAACATTAGAAATAAAATCTGTTTTAAGAGTTTGAATACTACCCAATTCTTCCACCATTTTATTAAAGTCTAAGAATGTCTTATCAACATAGTCATGTTTATCAGAAGTATGGTGCGGTGCTAAATATACAGAAAAGTCTCCCGAAGCCACTTTTCGAGTTGCTTCTGACAATTTTAACATTGGCTTATCATAGTTCCTTTTAATAAGGAACCTTGTTACCAAGGTAATTGAAATTGAAGTACAAATCCAAAACATAATTACTTCAACAATAATCGTTTTTGATACTTCCTTATAACTAATATAATCCTTCAAGATATTCATTTGAATCGTAGTTAAAAATGCAAAAATAAGAAAAGTTATTATGAATGTTGTGATTGTGATTTGATTTAATAATCCATTACTACTACTAAAAATATTCTTCTTCTTCATAATCGTTCCTACTTTTCTTCTTCCTTATCATTTAGAATGGCTTTATATCCAAGACCATGTACGGTAGTAATTTTGAAATCATCACATAAAGAAAATTTATCTCTAATTTTAGTAATGTAAACGTCAACTGCTCTAAGACTTGTATCACTATCTACATCCCAAAACTCATTCATCAATTGTGCTCTAGAGAAAATTTTCTTTGGATAAGATAATAATTTAAAAAGAATATTGAACTCTCTTACTGTTACATTAATATCTTCTCCATCTATACTTACATTCATTTCTTCAGCATCCATCGTAAGACTTCCAACCACTAGTTTCTTTTCAGTATTAATGTTTGATCTTCTAAGAAGTGCTTTAATTCTTAAATTCAGTTCCTCGAAAACGATAGGTTTGACAATATAATCATCGATTCCTATAATAAAACCTTTTTGCTTAGAAATAAGATCATCCTTAGCACTCATAAATATAATAGGAATATTTTTATCTAATCCTCTTAATGTTTTAGCAAATTCAAAACCATCAATATCTGGCATCATAATATCAGATATCACTAAGTCATATTGATTATCATACATCTCATTATAAGCATCATTAACATTGTAACAACCTAATGCATCATATCCAATATCATTTAAATATGTAGTCACTGCCTTGTTTAAATCTATGTCATCTTCTACAACAAGTATTTTAATCATTTATATTTCCTCCGCTTATTTGCTATTTATATTTTATCACAGTTTTATCATAGACTGAATATGTTTCTAAAATGTTAAAGTTCAAATTTTATTTTGTTTTATTTAATATTTTAGAAACATTTTACAAGTATTTTAGAAACATTTTGTCGATATACTGTGTTTGTAGTTGAAGGAGAACTAGAAAACAATGGGTACAGGAGGTAAGCTAGATGGGTGTAAAAGTAGTAGCTGCGATTGTAGCAGTAGCAGCTGTTGGTGTTGTAGGATTTAAATTTCTAAAAAATAAAGATAAATAATAAATTAGTAATACAAATTACGATTATGAAAGGAGATCATAACTTATGGATATCAAAATTGTAGCAGCAGTTATAGTGGTAGCACTTTTGCTTGTAATCGGATATAGATGGTTAAAAAATAGAGATTAGTTAAATCAAGAATTAATTTATATCAAAAATCATGAAAGGAGAATAACTCATGGATATCAAAGTAATCGCAGTAGTCGTTGTCATCGTAATATTAGTAATTGCGGTAGGTTATAAAATATTAAAAGGAAAAAATTAATCAAACATATACATAGTAACATTTATCATAAATTTTGAAAGGAGATTATAACTTATGGATATCAAAATTGTAGTAGCAGTAATAGTTGTACTAGTAGTGCTTGTAATTGGTTATAAATGGTTGAAAAACAGAGGTTAAGAATTGTTGTAATTTCATTTAAATAAACACAATAAACATTTTATTTTAATATAATGAGAAGTGCTGTAACAGATTTGTCAAAAGACAAAGAGTTATACGCTTTTTTTCATGTCTTCTTTCCCACTTATAATATCAATATAATTTGATTGTCTAATTGATAAAGCACACTTCAGTTTTCAACTTTTTTGTTTGCTGAATTTGTAAATCTGATTTTCTCTTATGTACTGTCTTATTAGCAACTAGTTACTACTCCACTACTTCTTACTTCAAGTATAAAGCAATTAATAACATACTTGTTAAGCCTTACAAACCACAAAACCCGCTTCTGTAATCCAGTTATCTGGATTAGGGTCCTGAGCTGGGGAAACATATGCGATATTTAGCATCGGTCCACAAATAACATAATTATTTGCTTCAATCCATGAAGCAATTGCTTGTGTTACTTCTGGCATTTGTTCATAACTGCCATTGAATGTGACAGATGCCATTGTCAATTCAGAAGTTTCATAAAATTTGACATTATCCGTATCTTTATAATCGCCAACAATACTGCTTTGTATTTCAATATCTATATCACTTTCCTTATACTCCTTGTCGTGGTAAATAGTCACTCCTAGTGGTGGATTTTCCATTTTTACATTTTGTTTCATAAACTCTTCATATAAATCGTTCCACAAGCCATGTTCATCGTTAAATGATGAAACTACTTTCCTAATCGTCATTACTTTTCTTTTTGGCATTTCCTTTAATCCAACATTATATTTTTCCATGAAACTACCTTCTTTGATTTTTTCTTTAAATACTTTTACAATACTTTGTTTCTTTTTTAATTCTTCAAGTTCGTCATGAATTTCTGCTTCTCTCAATTCATAATGATATTCTAATATTTTGGTATCATTGCTTTGAATCACTTCTTTAATAGCTTTTAATGATAAGCCAATTTGTTGAAGCATCTTAATTCGATTAACTAAAGATAATTGCTGTGCTGAATAATATCGATAATTAGTAATAGTATCATTTTTTTCTGGAACTAATATCTCTAACTCCTCATAGTGATGTAATGCTCTAACTGTTAAATTAGTTAATTTTGAAAAATCACCTATTTTAAACATTTGGTATCCTCCTTATTCGCTAGTTTGCTTACCCATAGTATAAACCAATACATAGGGTATGAGTCAATTATTAATTCAATTCTATTTTTATTCTTGACTCTTACCTTGGGTATGAGTTTATAATAAAGTTAGAAATGAATAGTAATGACAGTATCATCTATAAATACGCTAGCATTCGTAGAGCTTGTTATTCCTTTTTCATTAGTAATACTCATTTATAATTAATTAAAAACAGGAGGATATATCTATGGCTAGACCAACAACAAAAAAGGATGTAATTGAAGTAGGGAGTGAAAAGTATCAAAAGCTAATAGAGTTAATTGATTCTATTCCAGAGAAAAACATAAATGACATATTTAAATTTGATGTCGAAAATGAAAAAGGAGCACATTGGAAAAGAGACAAAAATGTTAGAGATGTACTAATTCATTTATACGAATGGCATGTTTTACTTTTAAATTGGATAGATGCCAATCAACAAGGTATAGAAAAACAATTTTTACAAGAAGGATACAACTGGAAAACATATGGAGAAATGAATGTAAAGTTTTGGGAAAAACATCAGAGTACGTCCTATAATGATTCACTGAATTTATTAAAAAATAGTCACGTGCAAGTGATGAATCTCATTGAAACATTTTCGAATGATGAATTATTTTCTAAAGGTAGCCTCAAATGGGTGGGTGGTAGTACATTAGGTAGTTATTTTGTATCTGTTACTTCAAGCCATTATGATTGGGCTATTAAAAAATTAAAAAAATTTAAGAAGTCTTTATAACGATGCATTTCAATCTCCACCTTTGAGAATAGTTTTTTCTCAAAGGTGTTTATTATCTAAATACAATACTCAATTATCCTGTTTTTTAAGAGGTTTCTTCTGCATCTATATGTTTATCATTATTCACATCAGAAAAAGCACTTCTCTAACCACTAATTTACATTCTAAAATATTGATTTTCGCTATAATGCCATTACTAAAAAATGCTATTATAAAAATTAAATTAGTAAAATATTGATAAATGTTCTGTATCAAAAAGATTAAAGTATTAAAGTGTTTTTACATAAAATATTTGTATATTTCTTCTAAATATATTAAAATTTAGCTATAGGGAATCTATGAACGGAGGACACGTATGATTAATAAAACATCTGATATTAGTTTTAAAAAATATGGTTCGGTTTATTATGATCCAATAAATCTTAAAAAGCACAAATTATTATGCAAACAAATGCATACTACTGATAAAACTGTTAGTTGTCTTTTTAGTTTTACATGTGATGTCTATATTGAATTAATTAGTGGTTTGGCTACTATTTTAATAGGTGATTCTTTTGAGAGAGATACATTAGAGACATTTGCAGTCCATCATAATTTAATAATAAATAAAAATACATACTTTAATATTATTCCATTATCAGATAAAACTATTTGTTACTTAATCACTCCTCAAGACTATAGCTTACGAACAGAATTTATTGAACCATATATTTATCAACCTATTATTCCTAAAATAAAAGTTTCTGAAATATTAGGTTATTACTATGTAATTAAAAGTCCTAAATATCGTTTTCATGGTGAAGCACATGCATATTATGAACTTACATATGTAGATCATGGTAGTTTAGATACAACGGTAGATACCACTACTTATACATTACATAATTATGATTTAATGATATATGGACCAGATCAATTTCATACACAACAAATAACAACAGATACTTCTTGTTCCTATTTAACAGTCATTTTTAATATGAGTATTGATGATGATTCCCTATTGCTGAATAAAGTTATAAGTTGCAACAATGAATTACACAATGTTTTTAAAAAATTTATTCGTGCTAGCTCTGACTCTACACCATATGCCAAAACTCTCATGTTATGTTATTTACAAGAAATCATTATCCTATTATTACAATTATCTTCATCATTAGAAAAAAACAAACCTGTCTCATTAGGAAATCATGCTATGCAACATTTTCAAGAGGATGTATTGCAACAGATTTTGGAATATATGAATCAGACAGTAAGTGAGGCCATTACTATTGAAGAGATCTGCCATAAATTCTCTATATCACGTTCTACTTTACAAGCCTTATTTAAAACACATTTACAAGATTCACCTAAGAATTATTTGATTAATATAAAACTTCAAAAAAGTAAAGAATTAATTAGAGAAAATAAATATACAATTAGTGAAATTGCTTTCACACTTGGATTTAGTTCAATTCATTATTTTTCTCGTATCTTTAAAAAGCATTTTGGTCTTGCACCAAGTGATTATGCAAAAAAGATATATCGTAATTAACCTATATTCCTAGTTTAACTATTAACCTTACCTATGGTTAATAGTTTTTACACATTATCTTGCTTGCTTATTCCTATATAATAAGTATACCTTTTGAAAAAAAACTGTTAACCAATCATTAGCTCAACAGTTTCAAATACATCTTCTCTTTTATACTTCAATACTTTGCACACCATAACGTGATACTTCCAAAACGACACCTTTACTTACTTCTACATGTACAATATCTTCTTCTATTTTAACCACTTTACCATACACCCCACCAGCAAACATAATTCTTGCTCCTTGTTTAAGGGTCGTATGTACATCCTGTAATGTGTTTCTTTTTTTCTTTATATTTCGAGCAGATATAAATGCTAATAAGATGCCTGCGACACATAAAAGAAAAGCAACCGTTATACATGTCCATACTATTACTTCCCAATTCATTTAAATTCCATCTCCATTCTTATCTTCTTGATGTTTTTGTAAAGTAAATTGTGCAATGCTCTCTTTTCCCACCGCAAGTGCCCTATTTACTAACTCTAATAAATTAGTATTATGTTGCCTCATTAATGCAATCTCCATAATCATTGCTAAATTCGTGCCACCGATTACTTCGATTGGCACTTTTACTTGAAAAGCTAATTCAGCTGAAACTTTAAAGGGACTTCCGCCAACCAAATCACTTAATACTAAAATTCCTTCTACATTTTGATAGTCATCTATAGCATCTTGAAACTTTTTCTGCAATTTTTCCACAGAATCATCATCAAAATCAATAAACCTAATGTATGGTTGTACTCCAGCAATGACTTGCATTGCAGAAGCCATAGCACTTGCAAATTTTCCATGTCCTGTTACTATTAATGCAATCATTTTTTACCTCCTTGATAAGTATATAAAGTTACACCTTTCACTACACGATTCACTTCTCCTGTTGGACAAGGATTATCTGGTGTAATTTTCATTGATAAAGAAGCAAACACAGCTAACATTTGGGCAAATAAAATATAATTTAAACCTAATAAGATATTTGGTTTTAATCGATTCGCATGGAAGCATATCGTATAGTCAACTAACGCAGATATCATTTCATCTGGTTGATTAAGTACTGCTACAATTTTATTTTGTTTTCTTTCTTTACTCATTTCAATAATCAAATCTATCTCATATTTTCTTGTATACGAATCATCGCTAACATATACAACCGTTAACGTTTGATCATTTACTATCGATTTTGGTCCATGCCTAAAACCCAATGGTGAATTATACATAGTTGCGATTCTACCAGCCGTTAACTCTAACATTTTCAAAGCTGACTCTTGTGCCACACCTTTTAAACTATTACTACCTAAATAGACAATACGTTCAAATCTATAGCTACTAATAATCTTGTTTACTTGTGAATACCCCATATCTAAATATTGTTGTCCTGTCGTGATAATCTCTTCTATTTCTTCTAATGTATCATCATTCATTGTTAAATGAAAGCAAAGATAGGTAGCTAAATACATATTAGTAAAGCTTGATGTCATAGCGAACCCTTGATCGTGTGTTTCATCTGCTAAATTAATTGCATAGCAATGGTCATTATTTTTGGCATAATTAGATAATGCACCGTTTTTATTACATGTGACAAACAAATGATATAAATTTTGACAAACCCCATTAGCCACTTCTACTACACCGATAGACTCTGGTGAATTCCCAGATCTCCCAAAACTAATCAATAATGTTGGTTTTGTTGTTGATAAATAATTATCTGGCGTTGCTAAAATATCCGTTGTAGCATAAGACTTAACTTTATATTTTAATCCAGTATTCAAATATGGCATAAGTGTATTACCTACAAATTCACTAGTTCCAGCACCTGTTAAAATGACATCAAAATCATCACAAGTAATGACTTGGTTAATAAACTCTTGAATGGCAACTTTCTCTTTTGTTATTTGTTGACAAGTTTTTCTCCATGTATTAGGTTGTTGATATATTTCTTGTAGTGTATAAATGGATGCTGTTTCTTCCATATGTTTTAATGAAATATTAAATATTTTTCCCATATATAATCCCCTCATTCTTTCATTATTACTCCTTTATTATAACAATCTATTGTATTGAAACAATACTTTTACTAAAATCTATAATTAGTATGTTAAAAACTACAAATCGGTGATAAACATGAGTGGTCTTTCATTATACGATTAACTAAAATTTATACCTTTTATATTAAAAAGGATAAATACATTTTGCTTTGTTATTATATAATAATGATAGTAGACAGAGGAGGAATTATTATGATTATTCAGAGTAAAAGGGTGTGGATTGCTGATCAATTTGTACCAGCACAAATTGAAATTACAGATTCCAAAATTACAAATATCTTCCCATATCAAACAAAAAAAACAGATCGTGATTTTGTTAATCATCGTATCTTACCAGGATTTATTGATATTCATTGTCACGGTGCATATGGATTTGATACGAATGATGCTAAAGAAGAGGGTTTACGCTATTGGCTAAAAAATATTGTCAAGGAAGGGGTAACTTCTCTTTTGCCTACAACGATTACACAAAGTGAATCTGTCTTAATGAACGCTCTAAAGAATGTAGCTCAAGTAGTAAAAAATGGGTATACAGGTGCAAGTATTATTGGTATTCACTTTGAAGGTCCTTATTTAGATATGAAATATAAAGGTGCACAACCTGAACAATATATTGTTCATCCTAATGTCACACAATTTAAAAATTACCAAAAAGCTGCTGATGGACTGATTAAATATATAACTATGGCAACGGAGCTAGATGCTGATTTCGGATTAACCAAATACTGCGTAGAACATGGCGTTATTGTTAGTATTGGACATTCAGCAGCAACTTATCAAGAAGCAATTTTAGCCAATGCTTATGGTGCTACATCTATGACCCATGTATATAATGGGATGACTGCTTTTAATCACCGAGAAAACGGTTTAGTTGGGGCTGCCTATCGAATAAAAGGAATGTATGGTGAGATTATTTGTGATGGCAATCATTCCACACCTAGTGCTCTTTATCAGTTTTTTGAGGAAAAAGGAAAACATCATGGAATCATGGTGTCTGATGCATTGATGGCAAAAGGATCACCAATTGGCTCTAAATTTAAATTTGGTGGAAATGAAATTGAAATATATCCCGATGGTAGTGCCCATCTTACTGGGACTTCTAGCTTAGCTGGTTCTACACTACAATTGAACCAAGGTTTACGTATACTCATCGAAGAAGCAATGGTTCCGATTGTTACAGCAATAAATTCTTGTACAAAGAACCCAGCTACTTGTCTTGGCTTAGAAAAACAGAAGGGATCGATTAAAGTTGGTCTAGATGCGGATATTATCGTTTTAGATGATGCATACACGCTACTAGAAACATATTGTTTAGGAAAGGAAATGTTATATGAATAATACATCAATAGCTGGTAGAAATATTTATACAGATAAAAAAAATCGAATCCTTTACTATGATTATTTTTCAAAAAAAGGATTTATTATAAAACAAGATGGCTTATCTATATTATACATATATAAGAATCGATTTTTTATCATCTTATTAAGTGTTATTTTAGTTACTGATATCATTTCTAGCTGGTTAATAGCGATTGCATTAACTGCTGGTTTGTTGTTAGTGTTAGAAATACTATTTCGTCGATTCTATTTTTCCAAATTATGTGTTTCTCCTATTCATCCCAACATGAAGCAAAAAACATTACTAACATCCTTGATTCTTGCAAGAGATCCAGTTAAAACCTTGATGAAAACTATATTATACTTTGCTTTCGCGATTTTAATTGTTTTAAATGCTTATTTACAACATGCTTCACTAATGATGTATACTTTTAGTATTATATTGTCATTGGCTAGCTTATATTATAGTGTTGTTCATCTACTAGCACTTATTAAAATCTCAAAATAAAAACAATCTTTGTGATTGTTTTTATTTTATGCTTTATTTTGACTTCCACATACTTTTATTTTTTGTTTTACTAATGCTATCACTTTTTCTATCCCAGCTTGATTATACTTTTTTGGATCAAAAGTATCTGGGTATTGCTTTAAATATTCCTTAATTCCTTCACTATATGCAACACGTAACTCTGTCGCATAATTCACTTTAGCAATTCCTCTTTTTATGGCTTCTTGAACTGCTTTATCTGGAACACCCGAAGCACCATGCAATACTAAGGGAATAGATACTAATTGACGAATCTCTGTTAATCTTTCAAAATCTAGTTTTGGTTCCCCTTGATAAAATCCATGTGCTGTTCCTATCGCTATTGCTAAGGAATCTACGTTCGTTTGTTTAACAAATTCTTGTGCCTCTTTAGGATCAGTAAAAGGATTATTGCTTCCACCATCTAAATTATCTTCTTTTCCTCCCACTTTTCCTAGTTCAGCTTCTACAGGAACTTGAATCGCTTTAGCCACTTCAACTACTTTTTTGGTAAGATTGCTATTTTCTTCAAAACTGCCATGTGATCCATCAATCATAACTGACGTATACCCTGCTCTAAAAGCTTGCATCGCTATGGCAAAACTAGAGCCATGATCTAAATGCAAAGCGATAGGCACATTTGTTTGTTGTGCCGCCACTTTAACATTGGCAAAGAAAAAATCAGTACTAGCATATTTAATCGTAGAGGGTGTTGTTTGCATAATCACCGGGGCTTGTAATTGCTCCGCTGCTTTTAATACAGCCATGACCATTTCCATATTTTCTACATTAAAGGCTCCCACTGCATATTTTTCCTTTTGTGCTTTTAAAAGCATTTCTTTTGTAGTAACTAACGTCATTATAATCCCCTTTTCTTCTTTTATTTCTAATTATAATATAACACTATTTCTTCTTTTTTACTTTATCCTTTCTGAGCATATATTTGCATTTTTTATTACTTTTAATACATCCAAAAAATCTTTAAAAGAATCATATTTTACACACCTAAAAAATGCAAATACCTACTCAACTATTCTAAATACTTCTTCTTTCATATTTGTTACAATACTAATGGAGGAGGAATGTAATGAATCATAATCCATTAAAAAAGCTTATTATTAAACAAAAGCAAGGACAAACCATTGGTATTTATTCTGCTTGTAGTGCTAACCCATACGTGATTGAAGCAGTATTAAAAAGAGGAAAACAAGATGATTCTTGTGTATTAATTGAAAGTACAGCTAATCAATGTAACCAAAATGGTGGTTACACTGGTATGACTCCCCTAGATTTTAAAAATTTTGTACTTTCTATTGCCCATAATATACAATTTAATACCCAAAAACTTTTCTTGGGTGGTGATCATCTTGGTCCATTGACTTGGACTCATTTAACAGAAAAAGAAGCAATGCAAAATGCTGCCATATTGATTCAACACTATATCAATGCTGGATTCACAAAAATTCATATTGATACTAGTATGCGTTTAAAAGATGACGACCCTGCTATTTGTTTATCGAATCAAACAATTGCTAGAAGAGGGGCTTATTTAGCCAAAGTTGCTGAGAAAGCGTATCAACAACTTTTATTAAAAGAACCTTCAGCGATTGCACCTGTTTATATTATTGGTAGTGAAGTTCCTATCCCTGGAGGAGCTACAAGTGAATCAACAGAAATACAAGTTACTAAAGTTAAAGATTTTAAAGAGACTGTTGAAACTTTTAAAGAATGTTTTATGTCTGAAGGTCTACAAGAAGCATGGGATCGAGTGATTGGCGTTGTTGTGCAACCTGGAATTGAAGAAAATGATAATGGATGTATCCCATACAATCGAAAACAAGCTACGACATTAACGCAAGCAATCGGTGCATATCCTAACTTAATTTTTGAAGGTCATTCGACAGATTATCAAACAAAATACGCTTTACGTCAATTGGTCGAAGATGGTATAGCTATTTTAAAAGTTGGTCCAGCCTTAACTTTTGCAATGCGTGAAGCCTTATTTGCATTAGCTAATATAGAGAATGAGCTTTTCTATCAAGAAGATATTCAACCTAGTAACTTCAAAGAAGTTTTAGAAAAAGAAATGTTGAAAAATAATAATTATTGGCATAAGCATTATCACGGTAATGAATTACAACTACGAATAAAACGAAAATTTTCCTTTTCTGATCGTTGCCGTTATTATATGCCTATGTCATCAATCGAACAAACTATAGAGACATTAATCAAAAACTTAAAAAGGACAGGTATTCCTCTATGCTTATTAAGCCAATATATGCCAATTCAATATACCAAAGTTAAAGAAGGTATGATTAATAATGATCCTGAAGCATTAATCATTGATCGTATTATGAATACTATTGATGACTACTTATATGCTACTAAGCAGCAAGAACTTATCTAACAATCTTATGTTAAAAAGTATAATTCATTTTATTTAGAATTATACTTTTTATTAATAACTATTTTTATGGATTACTAGTTGACAAGTAACCTTTTATTGTTTATGCAAATACTTTGAAAAATCCACCAACAATTCCTATTACTAGTAACAAACAAATACATTTTACTGGTGTCCATCCTTTTTTCTTCATTAACCAAAATAACAATATAGTTAAAGCCAAAGGAATCATCTTAGGTAAAACACCATCAAGAATTCCTTGTATAACAATAGGAGAATCCCCATTTTCCAAAGTAGTAGCAATCGTTGTTCCCCCATAATTAGAAGTTAATGCTCCAACAATAAATACTCCTAACATGGTAGCTGCACGGGTAAATTCTTTCGCATGAGCGGTTAATACACCAATTGCTTTCGATCCTAAATCATATGACCAATACATCAAGAAATAACGAACAGCAAATTGTACTCCGTTAAAAATCAACAAGAATAATATTGGTCCAAGTATGGAACCATCCATTGCCATATTTGCTGTAATTCCTGCTGTAATCGGTACAAGCGTATACCAGAATAAGGCATCCCCAATACCTCCTAAAGGTCCCATAGCTGCAACTCTAACAGCACGAATAGAATTTATTTCTGTTTTCTTTTCTTCCATTGCCAAAACAATTCCCATAACAAATGTTACTAAGAATGGATGGGTGTTAAAGAATTCTAAGTTATGTTGCATCGAAGTAGATAAATCATCTTTGTCTTTATGAATTTTTTGTAATCCTGGTAAAATTGCATATAGCCACCCAGCTGCTTGCATTCTTTCATAGTTAAATGAAGCTTGTAAGAATAACGAACGCCATACCATTTTATTCAAAGTTTTTTTATCCAATTTATTTGATGGAGTTAAATTTTTATATTGTGTTTGATTAGATGCCATCTTCTTCCCCTCCATTTCCTGCTATTTTTAGATTGCTTTTTATTCTAATACTTGTTTGGAATTCATTGATAGCTATTGCAACACCAATAAATGCTACTAAAATTAGACAAGGACCAGATAATCCATCAATAGATCCAATAATTGTTGCTGCTGCAAATCCAGCAAAATAAATACCCCATGAATCATTAGACAACATAATACGCAATAATGTAGCAAACCCTACATAACGCATCATTCCACCAGCCGCAGATAAACCATTCATAAACCATGTATATTCTTGAGATAAATTAGATAACGTATTTCCTACTGCACTTCCTCCAACTAAACCTAAAACACATACAATGGCAAAGAACAATCCTAACATTCCCATGGCAAAATAATTTAATTTTGCAATGGCCGCCCCATCAGCTTTTATTGCTGCTTGATCAGCTTTTGCCATCAGTGGTGACATAATCGTAAAAATTAATGTTACCGCATACTGTCCTATCAAAGCAAATGGCACTGCAAGTCCCAAAGCTACTTCTATTTCTAGATTTGATGTAACAGCAAATACAGTTGCCATAATCCCACCAATAACAGCATTTGGTGGTTGTGCTCCTCCTACTGGCATATTACCAATAGTCATTAATTGATACGCTCCTCCAACTACTAAACCTGTCTGTAAATCGCCTAAAATCGCACCAACGACTGGTCCTACTACAATCGGCTGGTATAAAGATTCCAAAAAGTTAAATTGGTCAATTCCAGCTATAAAGGCTACAATACCGACTAAAAGAATCTGTATAATATTATACTCCATTTTCTTTCCTCCCTTTATTTAAATAATTTATTTACATCCTCTGCGTGTTCTGTAGGTACACGACGTATTTCTAATTCTACACCTAACTCTTGTAGTCTTTTAAATGCTTCTACATCAGCATCATCAACAGCAACCGATCCTACAACTTGTCGTTTACCTTTTGCCATATGCATATTCCCAATATTTACTTTTTTAATAGGAACACCACCCTCTACTAATCTTAATACATCCATTGGTGTTTCACAGATAATAAAAATCAATTGATGATTTGCAGCCTTATGAATAGTAGTGATAGTTTTTTCAATGGTCCAATATCGAGTTTGTGCATAGCTTGGTGCTGCCATATCCATCAAGCCTTGTCGCAATGTATTTGATGCTACTTCATCATTAGCAACTAAAATCAAATTAGCACCTATGCCTCCACACCACTGTGTTGCTACTTGCCCATGAATTAAACGATTATCAATTCTTGTCAATAGAATATTTGGCATTCTATTTCCTCCCTTCCCTTTTTAAAAGTCACAAGCAAATGTATTTTAAACTACATTTTCATTATATCAGTAAAAAACTCATTCGTATTTACACTTTTTATTCCTCTATTTGTATTTTTAAAACAATCAAAAATAACTTTTTGTTTATAGATTAAACTTATTATCAATAAATCATTTATAATTTATAGAACTGGTGCTTTACTATCCACTGATCAAACTCTTCTATTTTCTACATCGTATACTACTTCATATATCATAAACATTATGGATGCAAAAGATATTCTTTAAATATTTGGTTAAACTCCAAATAAAAACACTTTAGAATTTTTCTCTAAAGTGCCCTTTTTTATTTTTTTAACCTCTTCTTATTTTCAAATTAACTCCTCGCTAAGTGCTATTAATTTCTCAAGTGAAACAATCCTTTTTCCTAATTCATTGGAATAACTTATCAACTCATCGGTTAGTACCTTAATTTCTTCTTTTGCAGATAGTGCATGATCCACAGCAATATAATGCCCAGTTTTTGTTGGTAATAATTTTGCTATCCCCCAACGAAGTAGCCAGGTGGGTGCTTTTAGAAACTTTATGTTGTGTGGATACTCATTAACCAGTCCGTGAGCTTCAAGCAAGGCAAAGTATTCCTTATAAGCATCTATCGCAAGTTGAAGCACCAATGATTTGTGAAGTCGCTGATCCATGATTTTCTCGTATTGTATGGCCAAACAAATAGGGGTTATCAATGCACCATGATATTTGAGCCATGAATTAATACTTTGCTTAATATCAGGTGATAAATTAGTTGATGAAAAGAGCTTGCAAACCGTAAAAATAGCATCTTTATCATTATCTGGAGAACCCAAAGTTATACTGCTTTTACTTTTATGCCAGTTATAAACTACATGAGCATCCCTATGCCCAGCACAACTTAAAAATCCAAAAAGCACTGAATGATTTATTGACATATTATTGTTCATTGCTTTATAAGTTTCTTCTGAATTGAAATTGTTACCAATAAATACTATATATGTGCATTTCTTTAATATAGAAAACATTGGCAATACATCGTTTATTTGAGATTTTTGAAGAACTACAAAAATTACATCATAAGCATCATTAGGTTTTAATGAATCAACAACTTCTATGAAATCAACAGTATCATTTTTTTGTCTTACATGTTGGATAACCAAACCATGTTTTTTTAAATCTGTAAGCCTAGTGCCACGTGCAAGTATACTTACATTCACTTTCCCAAGAACCAATTCATGTGCTAAATAACTTCCCAAGACGCCAGCACCTATAATTAATACTTTCATAATTTTCGTCATTCCTTTCGCTTCGCTTAGGCACAAATAATGAAAACGCTTGTTGTGCCTCTAATCCAATTGATTTATATTGATAGTCGTATACTCCAGAGCATAGGAAGAGAAGGGCAAACATATTTTCGACGACGCATATCTATATCTGCCTTCCTCATTCAAATTCAAACATCTAGGATTTTGAACCCAAACTCTCATTGCCAATAACCCATGCTTATTTAGTCACTGGATGAGGGTTACTTTACTATCTTGTTACTTCAGTTTTTGTTTATCTAAATTTCATATTACTTTTCTACTCACTCCCCTCCCTCTTAAAAGACGGAGTCTCTCTCTGTAAGGCGGCGAAATATTTATGCACCATGCAAGCCAAAAAGCAAAGTGCACAAATATTTAGTCTAATTTGTCAGTATTAATCTTTAAAAATTGCATTATAAAAGGTATCATAAAACGTATACTCTGTTCTTCAGGTCGTTCTTCCGATAACACCATCGTCAATCCATTACAACCATATAAAGCAAATCTTGCAGCAGCTTCCGCTGTTTCTTCATTGATAATTGAGTCCATTTCAATAATACCATCTTTTTTTGCTTCGATAAAAAGCAGTGCAACAGGTTTGACCATTGCATTTAAAAATCCGATCATTACCTGAGTTAGAAAGTTTTGATCAATGGGTTTGCCAAAAGAATCAACAAAAATTCCTGCGTCTGTTTGTATATCTTCAAGCAAATGTTCAAGACGTTGTTGTATGGTTTTACTTTTGTCTGTAATAATAGCAATCCGAGCTTGTGCTGCTAAATTTATAAAGCGTTCAATTGAAGCGGTATATATCTCCTCTTTCGTTTTAAAATGATGATAAAACATTCCGTTCTGACCATCAACAATATCTAAGATATCTTGAACAGATACATTGTTATATCCTCGTTCCATAAAAAGCTTAAGTGCCACATCAATGAGCATTGTCCGTCGTTCTTCCCTTTGCATGCGCGTCATTTTTCATCACCACCTACTCCGCTACAGAGAGTTTCTCTGTAACATAATAATAACTAACTACTTTGTATTTGTCAATATGAATTATTATTCTTTAAATCAATAGATTTTTTAGATTGGTACGTTCTCCTATAGGATAAAAAGTACTTCAAAAGATGATAAAGCACCTAATAATACGATTACGATTGTTTCAATCAGTAATTAGCTTGCATGCCCTTATCGATTAGAATATATGTTTTAACACTTAATACCAAAATACTATCATTTAGCACCTTTTCATTGTTTATGAATCTTTTTACATGTTATTCTCAGTTTGAAAGAGGTAATGAAAAACCAGATTATGGTAATTATGCGAGATGTTTAATGAAATTAGATTAATTAATACACCTTATCTCTACAATGGAACTGATAATCCAGAATTTAATCAGATAGTAAGCATAAATGTGCTGAAGAAATAATTTTGAGAAAGAAAAAAATTATTGATAACAATGAAATTGCATAGTCACAAGCTATATAGTTTTAACCAGCTTTATACTGCTTATTTTAATGTTGATACTGGTTTTTTAGAGTATGAATTGTTAGGATATGATGATATAACTAAGGAAACTAGAATATATACATTAAAATCTAATATCATTGATCTAATTAATAAAATAGTGAGTAGCTATGGAACGAATCAACAAGTTGGTATATACAACATTCAAGGAGCGATATTAGATTTTAGAACTGAAACATCAAAAAGAAAAGGAGAATAAAATACAATGATTGAACTGAAAAATGTGAAATTTTATTATCGAAAAAATAACATAGTATTTTCAAATTTGAATTATACTTTTGAAAAAGGTAATATATATTTTTTAACTGGCGAAAATGGTGTAGGAAAAACTACAATTGCTAAATTGATATTAGGGATATTAAACCGAATATCTGGTAGTATAGATAAAAAAGATATTAATCAAACTGGCTATTTGCCAGATTTCAATGGATTATATCCACAATTAACTGTTTTAGAAAATATAAAATATCGCATGGCTCTTTATAATCAAAACTATCAGGAACATAAAGATATGGTAGAGAGTGCACTACGCCAATATAAAATATATAAATATCTGAATACTGATGTGTCATCTCTTTCTTTAGGTACTCAAAAAAAAGTAGCTATTCTATGTGTTGCTATGATACCATGTGAACTATTGATATTAGACGAACCGACTGGCGGACTTGATAAAAGTTCGAGGTTAGAAGCTTTAAAGATGGTTGTGGAGTTAAGGAACGAAAATCGTATAGTGCTATGCATAACTCATGATCAAGACTTATTGCGTTCTGGAAAGGGAATTATTCTAAGTATGAAAGATGAGAATATCTATGAAATCTAATAATCAAAACATATTTTTAAAGGAGTTAAAAATAATCCTTTCGTGCAAAAAAATTATTCTATATTTTCTTATTGGACCACTATTTCCAATAATAATGAGACTTGTGCTGACTTATAAATTTGAACCTATTTTACCATTGATTTTTGTGATGCCATTTTGTGTTTTTTATGTTGCTATGTTAGGGAGTGAATTTTTGTATATAAGTCTTGCAGAAGAAATAAAGTTTAATACATTAGATATTATGTTGATTAGTCCTTTCTCAAAAAATAAAATAATTATTTCTAAAAGTATGATTCCTTTCTTTGTCACTCTATTTATTGTATTTGCTTCTATTTTTTTGCATGACATTACGAGCAACATGCTTAATATAAAAGATTCATTTAGTTTATTATCAATATCAAATATTATTATTGTTCTAGTTGCTATTACTTGTAGTATATTAGGAGAATGGCTATGTTTATTATCAGTTAAAAATTATTCGAATGATTCTCACACTAAGGGGATGATAATATCTACGGTAATTATGATAGGATTATTTTATTTAATGAATAAATTTTCACTAACAGTTTTTATAGTGATAAGTATTATTGTCATTATATTAGAAGTAATGTTAGTATTAAAATTATTATCAATAAAATCCAAACATACAGTTTTGAAACTATATTTTCAGAATTATTTCAATAAAAAGAAACTATCTAAAACATATTGTTTAATATTAAGAGAATTAAGTGAATTTAGAAATATCAAGAGACCCATTATGAAACTAGTTCTCACTTCTTTCTCACTATTGATATACTATATCTTACCTTTTGTTAAAAAGGATATACCTTTTAGCTTATTTATTTTTTGGGGACTCTTATATATGCCTTGTTCTTACTTTATCAACACCATATTATTTCCAACAGTTGCATATGATCATATTTATAAAATGAATCAAATATATAGGGTTGCTAAAATTAATGAATATTATATCGCAGTAATTAAAATAATCGTTACTTTTGTTCTTACAATGATTATGACTTTATTTATGTTTATTGCGTTATTGATTATAGGCACTTACACTTCATTGTTGTTACCAAATATAATATATTATACGACTATCTTAAGTATCGTATTATTGATTATTTTTGGCTATTTTATGGCGAAATTAGTAAATAATTATAAAGAGTTTAAAGTTGTATTTACTGTTTATTCAATTATATCCCTATGCATTCACATGAGTATATATTTTATTTTTATTTGATTTCATATTCTTAATTACACTTTCTTTATATATAATAAAATAATTAAAAGCCCATTTAATAGAAATATATTATTCAGAATATTTTTATAAAAAGAGATTATTATTAAACAGATTTTTAATTATGTTAAATCCCTTCCACTATAATATAACAACGATTAAACATGACTCATTACATTGCTGCAAAGTGGTCGAAAAATGGTGTTTTACTTAGTAATACGCATTATTATATGCTATTATTTTCATGTGCTATTTTTTGAAAATCAGTCGTTTGATTTAAGAATTCGTATACTTAGTTTTATTTGCATTATATTGCATGAAGAAGTAATAAAATTGATACCAGGAGATGATATTATATACACATTAGCAATTTGTGATGATGATATTGAAATGATTGAACAGCTACATAAGTTAATAGATGCATTTGATAAAACTATCTCAATACATATGTATACCAATCCAATTGAGTTGTTACGTGACTATAAACATAAACATTATGATGTTGTATTACTAGATATTGATATGCCTGAATTAACGGGTTTTGAGTTAGCAAAAGAACTGAAGGAAGTGTATAATGATGTACTTATTGTTTTTGTAACAGCAAAAAATCAATTGATTTCACAGAGTTTTAAATATAGACCCATCAGTTTCATATTTAAAGGAAATCTTGAAGATTTAAACTTCGTTTTTAAAGATATTGAGCATGAGTTAAGATTAATTCATTCAGTATTACAAGTTGAAAGAAACAATATAAGTTATTCCATAAGAATAAATGATATAATGTATTTTGAAAAAAATCTCAATTATATTGATATAAATACGATTAATGATAAAATTACTGTCAGAATGACATTGATAAATCTAGAAAACATGATAGATCTCTCAAAGTTTATCCGTGTTAGTAAATCAATTTTAGTTAATAAATATTATATTAGAAGTGTTGATTATACTAATTGTTATATAGCACTACTTGATAATAAACTTGTTAAGTTTAGTAGGTTATATAAAAAAGAAATTAGAGGAGCCTTATGATAGATACGGCTTTAAACTTATTTCTTGTTATATTTCAAAATTATATCATCATTGTATTTATTAATACTTATTTTGGAAATAATAAAGATAAGAGATCAATACTTTTCGTAATTATTCTTCTTTGCCTAGAATCATTACTAATTAGTGGTTTTTGTTTAGTAATTGCTCCAATAATTACTTGTATTATATATGTGCACCTAATCCACAATAAAAATATTTTTAAAAATATCTGTGCTGTATTACTTTGCTTTATTCTTAAGTATCTTATTAATTACTCTATTATAATTCCTTTAAGTGTGATGGGTATAAGATTTACAGATTCAAATTTTGCTGTTAATTTTACTTCCTGTTTAATTACTCAAATAATTTATACGATAATTTTGCAATTGTTTTCATATCCAAAAAAGAAAGAAATCAATTTAGATATTAAACTATGGATTATGCTTTTAAGTATCCCTTTATCGCTCGTAATTATTATGCAAATAAGTTTTTATCATGTTGCATACCTGAATACTATTTTTTTTCCTGAATATGCGATCCCAATTATCTGTTTTTATAGTAATTTTATAGTTTTTAAACTTTTCCAAGAATTAAGTAAATACAAAGATAAAATACAAGAAATTGAAATTCATTCTTTAATAAAAAAGTATGAAGAAAAGAAAGCAGATGATTTAAGAGAAATGTATGATAAAAACAGAAAATTAAGTCACGACTTTGATAATCATTTAATGGTGATTAAACAAATGATTAAAGACAATAATAATAAAGAAAGTGAGCGATATTTGGACGAATTGTTAGGTAAAATAAATGGGAAAAACTATATACATACTAATAATTCATCATTAGATTATATTATCAATTTCAAATTATTTGAATTTGATGGAACTTTTAAATTTAATTATTTTGGCGATATAAAATTCTTAACAGAATTTGAAATTGTAACCCTATTCGGAAATATACTTGATAATGCTCTTGAGGCACAAAGTAATATAGCACAAAAATATATCTCCATTAATATCTTTCAGCAAAAAAATTCAACCATCATTAGTATTTCAAATAAAATTATACATAATCAAATAATTATGGAAAATAATATACCAAAAACTACAAAAAAAGATAAGAATAAACATGGAATTGGAATTTCAAACATTGAGAATATTGTTTCTAAATATAATGGTGAATTGCATTTTTATACTATTGATAATTATTTTACTATAAAATGTCTATTAAAGCACTAAAGATTTCTTGAAATTAATTTTAATTTTATAGAATATATCGTCCTTCCATTGCACCATACGTATGGCTCTGGTATGTACTACATTTAAACTCAAGGGGATTGATCAACCAAACCTGATCTTTCTCCTTTTTCATTCTTTAATGTTAAGTTAGTTATAACTAAATTTATTCGCTAATATCAGAAGTTCTATTCTAAATTTTGAAATATTTTAAAACAAATATATGTTAAATAAGGTGAGATATTTTTCTTTTGACCAAAATCCCACTCTTTTGACTTTTGATAGACTGCTTCTGGAACATACATAGCTTGTTTGTTCGATTTGCATTTTATTAAGTCAATCATCTCTTGAAATCTAGAATCATCTTTAATTGACGAAATATTGCTTAAAGTATATGTGACACTTACAATATCGTACCAATGAGTTGGTGCTTTTAATTTCCGAAAATCGTTTCCCATATAAAACATATAGGGATGTTTTTCTTGACTATTTTCCCAAAGTGTAAGCAGTGTTATACAAAGTCCATTAATAAGTTCAGATTCCTTGTATTCTGGAATAACAGAAAGTAACCTTATCATTAATAACGTTGCATACGGACAGCAATCTCCTTTTCTACCAGGACCTCTAAATTTTCCTAATTCACTTGATACCGTGCAAGGAAATTGATTACTTTGCTGTAGGGATATAAGATACTCTACTCCTGATTTGACATGTTTTTCATAATTCACTCCAGCTTTTATCAATGCTAAAAGTAACAGAGGTGCATCACACAAACACCAGCTGTACATCTCTTCGCCAGTACCACCAAAATGTTTAGGAATTTTAGTGAGAGATTGATAAACTCCAAACTCATCTTTATGTTTTAGGATTTCATCAATAGCCATTTGAATTTCATAAATACTAGTATCAAAGCCTAAATCTAATAAAAATAAAAGATTATGTATAGGTAAATTCGGATTTTTATGATTTGTCACCAAGCTACTATGGAAATCTGTTATATTATTTAAATAACTAATTATTTTTTTATCCTTAAGTGCAAGCTGACGCAGTTCTATTAAATCGTTCTTTGATTCATGCAATAAATTGAGCTTAATCGCATATTTCAACCAATCTTCGCTAATATCGAATAATTCTTGATATTTCATAGTAATTTCTCCTTAGTTTTGTATGAAAAAATTATATCACATACTATAATTTTTTTCCAAGTTGCTTTATGGATAATCGTTACACTAGCTGATTTATAAAGTGCTTCTCTGTAGTAGGTAATTTATCTCGCTTTCTTCATTTGCTCAAAAAAACACAAGTAAAATCGAGGCTGCTGAAAAACCAGTGAAATAAAAAGTTGATAGATAGAAATTCATTCTAAATACCAACTTTTTTGTTTTGTTGGTAGCACAGTACACCTGTTCCCAATGTTCTAAAGTGCCTGTCGGTGTTCTCTGTGGCACACAGCACCGGATTAACGCGGAAGTGGTGTTGACCCTGATTGCCGATATGCTCAAAGCCATAGCGGAGTATTCCAAGAATGACCGCACCGAGTTTATCAAAGCGGTGCAGGACGCTCAGGAAACACAGCGCAGCAGCGATATAGCCAAGAAAAAGAAACGGCTTGTAATGGCGCAGAAACGGACGGCAGAACTTGAAAAGCTCATCTGTAAAATCTATGAGGACAGCGTACTCGGCAAGTTGCCCGAAGCAAGGTATGCCCCAGTACGCCAAAGAGCAAGGCACGTTGTACGAGGAAATCAAGGGGATTAAAACCGCAATCGATGGCTACGAGCAAAGTCGGAAATTAGCCGACAAGTTTATTGCCCTGGTCGAGAAATATGAGAACTCCATGACAACGACCATGCTTAACGAGTTTGTGGAAAAAATGCTTGTGCATGAGCGTGACCGCAAGGGCAGCATTGAAACGACACAGGAGGTTGAAATCTTCTTTAACTTCGTCGGCAGATACAATCCCCCCGCTTTGGCGAGGTGGAATTGACCCCGGAAGAACAGGAAGCACTCCGCAAGCGTGAGGAAACAAAGGACAGGCTTCACCGAACCTATCTCCGTCGCAAGGAAAACGGCAAACAAAAGGAGTACGAGGAACGGACAAAGGCGGCGAAGAAAGCTGAAATGGACGCAAAAAAGAACGCCCTATGAGCCGAGGATATTTCCAAAGGCGTGTTTGTCCCCGTGAGCCACTTGCCGAAAAATGAACCGGTGAAAGTAGCCTTGCCTGCGACGGTAAATCAATAACAGAGAAGCGGATACTTCGTGTTGGAGGTACCCGCTTAATATATTAAACACTCACTATGTAGTTGTGTTGAATGATTGAATAACTTTGTCAACATAACTACCTAACATTGAAACTTGCAAATCCGACCATTCTTCAAAGTCTTTCACAGGTGGTACGTTAATGCCAAATTGCCAGTCATCGTCATACGCTATCAACTTTAGCTGGCGTGTATATTCATACGGCTTAGGGATTGTAAATAGAAAGTTTGCAATCGGATAATTGACAACTTTTTCATACTCCCTTAATCCCCCTTCTTTACCTGTGCCGCCGTGAGAAATAATTCCTGTTGGAATACCAACTATCTCTGGCTGATAGGAACTATCCCTTAACCACGGGTTGAACCAAATGGATTCTATTTTTTCCATAATCATGCACAACTTGGCGGGAATTGGAGCATAGTGCGGCGAAACGATAAAGAGAGCATTACAGCCAAGTATCTTTTCATAAATATCATTAAACGCATCGTCAATCACGCAACGACTACTGTTCAAACATTTCACACAGTTAATGCAAGGATTAGGCATATATTCCTTTAATTCGAGAATGGAACAATCGGCCTGTATCGTTCTCTTTTTAACTTCGTTAATTATACGCTGGCATATGATAAAAGACGATGTTTCCTTTATGCCCTCTTTGAAATTGTTTGAAGCAGATATGCACAATACTTTCATGGAATCCCCCCCATCAAAAAAGTGAATTTTGTAGATTGTGACGCCAAAAGCGACAAAGGTCTTAGCCCGCGGTAGCACCCTCGCTCCTTTAACGATAATATAGCATAAAAACGCGAACACTTCCACAAAAATAGTATGAGCGGATGTAATATTTTTCGGGAGTAAATGTGATACAATACTGACAAAGGCGGTGATGTAAAATGATAAAAAATTTTTTCATTGCTAGAATTTGCGGGTTTAATAAGAAGTTAACTACATTTCCATTTTTTGGTATAGAAACAATACGTTTTCTTTGATGTATATAACTTATGATTTGCAAGCAGTGCTGTGGGATTATTCATATAAAAAGACTATACAAAAACAAAAAAATCACAATTAGTTTGTAATTAATTGTGATATGGATTTTATCATGCTTTTATTACTTATTATAATAAAGCTTTAATTTCTTTTTCTAAGTGTTTCGCAGTTAATCCAAATTTTTCTTGTAAATATTCCGGTGATCCAACTTCTCCAAAATGATCATTAACTCCTATTCTTTTAAACTTTGTGGAAATACTATGTTCAGCTAATACTTCAGCAACAGCACTACCTAACCCGCCAATGATTGAATGATTTTCAAAAGTAACAACTGCTTTTTTATTTTTCGCATGTATAATAATACTCTCAACATCTAATGGTTTAATCGTAAACATATCTAAGACTGTGACAGATATCCCTTTATCTTCTAATTCTTTAACACAATCTAATGCGTCCGAAACTAATTGTCCACAAACAATGATTAAAACATCACTACCTTCTTGTAATACATTAGCTTTCCCTATTGTAAAAGTACTACCCAATTCAAAGACATCTCTTACCTCTTTTCGATTGGCACGGACATAATGAATTCCCTCTAATCGAGTAAACTCTTCGATTATATATTGTAACTGCCAATCATCCGCAGCATCACAAACAACTGCCCCAGGAATGGTACGAACTAATGCAATATCCTCAAAAGTTGTATGTGTTCCACCATTGACTCCGACACAAAAACCTGGATCTGAACCATATATATTGATGGTTGTCTTCGCATAGCCACCTGAAAGATATAATTGATCAAATACTCGCCGAGTTGCAAATGGTCCAAAAGTATGCAAGAAAGGAATATAGCCAACTAAGGATAATCCTGCTGCTACACCTACCATATTTGCTTCTGAGATACCACATTGAACAAATTGATTTGGATGTGATTTTTGAATCTTTGTAAAGCCACTGGCTCCACCCAAATCCGCTTCTAATGTTACGATGCTTTTATTCTTATCCATTGTATTTTGTAGTGTTTCTACAACACAATTTCTTAATTCTCTACCTTTTTTATTTCTGTTTTTTACAAGCGTAAACGTCATTTATAGTCCCTCCTCAATAAATTGTTCAAGAGCGACAATTGCTTTTTGATTTTCTGTTATAACTTCTTGATTAAACTTCACAGAATGATTGGCTAGCATTGTTTCATAGAAAAGAACTCCTTGTCCTTTGATCGTATCTAAGACGATACAATGGGCTTTGTTTTTGATTGTCTTTGCTTCTTCAATCGCATTATAAATTTCTTCTTCACTATTTCCTTTGACTTTTTGCACATGAAAACCAAAGGCCTTCATTTTATCTACTATATGGTATGGATTTATAACTTCCTCTGTTGTTCCATCTAGTTGTTTTTTGTTTTCATCAATAAAAACTATGCAATTATCTAACTGATAGTGAGCGATAAATTGAAAGGCTTCCCAACATTGTCCTTCATTCAATTCACCATCACCAACAATAGCGTAGACATAGTTTTCACTATCTTTCATTTTTAATCCTTTCGCTATTCCTGCTGCTACAGAAATCCCCTGACCTAAGGATCCCGTCGTCATATCAACGCCTGGTGTCTTATTGCGATCTGGATGACTTGGTAAATTAGTTCCACCTTGATTTAAAGTGTATAGCATCTCTTTATCAAAGAAGCCTATATTGGCTAATGCACTATATAAAGCTGGACCAGCATGTCCTTTTGATAGTACTAATTGATCTCGATTATCATCCCTTGGGTTATGGATATCATATTGCATACACTTCCCATATAATACACTTAATACTTCTACAATAGATAGTGATCCACCCATATGCCCTTGTCCAACATAAGCAATCATTTTTAGGATATCTAAACGAATCTTAGCAGAAAGTTTTTTTATATCTTCTATCTGATTTGTATTCATCTTATTCTCCAATCCTTATTTAAAAAAATTCTTTAATTTTCGTTTCTAATTCTTGCATATCCATAATATTATCTAAGATAATAACTCTTGGTAGATTCTTTACAAATGTAGCTAGATCACCACCAACAATAAATAAGTCTGCCGCTGAATCTGTGGCATCTGATACTGAGGAATGAATTACATCCACGCTCGTTACACCTATCTTTTTCAATACTTTTTCAACATTCATTCTGACTAACATACTAGATCCTAACCCCGATCCACAACAACACATTATTGATTTTATTTCCATGATATCTCTCCTTTTTTATTACGATAGTAGAGGAGAAATATCTCCTCTACCTTATTAATTTTTAACTTGTTTTTTCTTTGGTAAAATAGCACTCAATACAATTGGTAGTAAGAAAATAATAACACATACCACCATTAATCCACCACCATTAATAAATTGTGCAATCCATCCCATGATAATTCCTGCTAATGAGAAATCTGCATCCGAGAATGTACAATTAGCGAAATTCAAAGCTCCCATAACTGGCATACAGATTGCTGGTAGGAATGTAATCAACATACCATGTAAGAACGATCCAACGATACAACCTTTTAATCCACCTTCTGCATTAGCGAAAACTCCTGCTGTCGCACCGCAAAAGAAATGTGGAATTACTCCTGGCAAAATTAATGCTACAGAAAACATTGAACTATCAATAAATCCAAGAATGAATAACCCTACAATTCCTCCTAAAAAAGAAACTAGGAATCCAATTAATACAGCATTTGGTGCATATGGAAATACAACAGGACAATCCAATGCAGGTTTTGCATTAGGTACAATCTTTTCTGCAATTCCTTTGAACGCAGGTACAATTTCTCCAATAATTAAACGTACACCACTTAAGATAATGTAAACTCCACCAGCAAAGTTTAATCCTCTAATAATCGCCCATACTGCCCAATGTATTTCTGTTTCACCTTGGAAGAAAGCGGCAATTGTTGGATCTAACATCCCATCTTTGAATACAACGGCAATCATTGTAACTATAAAGAAGAATATTACCATAGTTAATCCAATCGCTACTGATGTATCACGTAAGAAAGAAATTCGTTTTGGAAAATTTACATCTTCCGTCGTCTTTTTACTTGTAAATACTTTCCCTATTTGTGCTGAAAACCAATACCCAAATCCCCCAAAATGTCCAAAAGCCAACTCGTCTGTTTTCACAATCTTACGCATTGTCGGCTGACAGATAGCCGGTGATACTACCATGATAACTCCTAAAATCATTCCACCACTAAGCCATAATTGCAATCCTGATAAATTCCCAACAGTTAGTATGACTGCTAACATACAAGCCATATATAATGTGTGATGGCCAGTTAGGAAAATATAATTCCATCTTGAGAAACGTGCTATTATGATATTTGCTACCATCCCAATACACATGATATATGCTGTATCAGTAGCAAAGTCCATTAGCCCTAATGAAACAATAGCTTCATTATTCGGCACTACCCCTTGCATTCCAAAAGCATAATTAAATAATACCCCAAAGTCATTTAGACTTCCTGATAATAAGAAACTAGCCCCTGCACTAAGTACTAAGAATCCGATAATTGTTTTTACCGTTCCTTTTACAATATCTTCTAGTGGCTTCTTTTGTAAGGCTAAACCTAACATTGCCATAATTCCAACCAGTATTGCTGGTGTGGATAAAACATTAATAATGAATCCCATAAAAATATAATCTCCCCTTTCATTAACGCTTTATTTACAATTCAACAGATTGAATAAATTCAAAATATATTTCCTCTGTTGATGATGCGTTGATAATTTTATTAATACGATTTACATCTGTGAAAATATTAGAAATTGCTTGCATTGCATATAAATGTGCTTCAGAATCTATGGCTCCCAAACCAATTAATATTCTTACATCAACCCCATCTTTTTTAAACTTTACAGGATTTTTTAATACCGTAATAGATAACTGTGTTGCTATAACACCTTTATTTGCTTCTGCATGTATTAATGCTAAATTCTCACATAATACATAATACGGACCAAATTTATAAGTATTTGCTATAATGCCATCAATATATCGTTGCTCACAATATCCTTGTTCTATTAATGGTTCAATAGCAATCTGTATCGCTTCTTTCCAATCACTAACTACATTCAATATTCTAACATTTTCTTTCTTCAGTAATTCCTCAATTCTTATTACCTCTTTCATAGTATGACCTCTCTACACTTTTTATTTTACTCTTACTATATTTGAAATAGAAGTCCAATTACTTGCACACATTTGTACAAACTATGTACTCACTTTTTCACGTTGTAAGATTGCTTCTATTTTTGCTATCATATCCTTAGAAGTATTTGCACTTAGTAGGTGATTGATATTCATTTGATGACTGAAAATAGCTATAATATCATGTAAAATTCGAATATGACTCACCTGATCAGTTGTTGCAAGTACCATTATCAACTCAGCTTTACGAGATTCATTGAAGTAAATAGGTTTGTTAAACTTAGCCATAGATAAACCTAAATGATGTACTCCATCATTAATTCCCCCATGTGCTAAAACAATCCTATCTGCAATAAACATATAAGGTCCCATTTCGTTACATTTTTTGACAATACTATCAACATAACGTTCTTCAATACTGCCATTATCCAATAATGGTACACTTGCAAATACAATGGCTTCTTGCCAATTGTAGTCTGTATTACAGATAAGAATATTCTCTTCATACAAATGATTCAACATTCCTAATCCAAAGCTTTGTCTTGGTGAACTGTGAACTTTTGATGATGCACTAAAGTAATTTTCTAATCCTTTTTTAAATAACTCTATATTACTATTGTCCATATATTTTTTGGCTATCTTTACGATTTCTTCTACCCTTACCTTGTTTTCATTGCTGTATTTCATACACCGTCGTAAAATAGTAACTCGATCCGTATCTGTTAATATTGGATGAATAACAATTACCTCTGGCTCATCCTTAATTTCTACTGTTGATATAACAACATCATAATCATGAAATCTATCAAACTGGGATAACATAATTGTATCAATTGTTGTTGCCTGAGGAATAAGATTACTTATTTCTGCTTTCAACATATTTCCTGTACTTATCCCATTTGGGCAAATGATTAGAATACTGAACGTACTGACTTGAGTGTTATTAACCATAAAACCACCAAAATGTAAAGTAATGTAAGCTATCTCGCTTTCGGGAATGGGTACGCCTAGTTCTTGTTCTAATATAAGACATGCCTTCATTGTAATTTGAAATAGTTCATTATACTCCTGCTTAATGTCTTGTAACATTGGATTGGTTAACTGTATACCGTATTGATAACGATATAATGAAGTTTTTAAGTGTGCAAACAGCGCTTTGACAACCTGCTCCTGATTTGGAAACTCAATACACGCCACATTACAGAATTCTTGTACTAACGAGTTTGCTAAATCATATGTATAGCCTTCACTATCGTTCATCATATCAATAGGAATTGTTTGTAGTCTCGATCCAAGTAAATGTAAAGCTATATATAAGCGATGTTCATATTGAAAATTTGAAAAATATTTTTCTACTAACTGATACTCTCTAGTCTCCATAATATCCTCTTTATCTTTTTGATTAAATGCTATGTTTCCACTACGGGAATTTATAGAGGACATAAATGTAGCTAAGGAAAATAGAACTCCTGATACATATTTTGTTTCTAACTCTTCTTCAATTTGATTTAATTTTTCATCAATTTGATATATTTTTTTTTGATTCTCTAAAGGAATAATACCTTTACGATAATATTCGCTAAGATCATTAAAGCATAAGAAAAACACAGATACTTTTTTCGTAAAATTACCTACGATGCGATATCCACCTTTATTTTCATAAGATAGTTTTAACCTATACTTACTTAAATCTTTTGTAACAATTTTTAAATCATGAATGATTGTGTTTCTACTGACTTTACATAAAGTCATGAAATCTTCTATGTATAAGGCTCTTGTTTTGGTTACTATAGAACAGATGATTATTTGTACTCTTTGGGTTGGTGTAAAAAGATACTCGATATCATGCATTGCATCTTGCAATACTTTTTTTATACTTTTTATTGCTCCTTGTCTTATAAATATTCCTTTATTTCGTTCCATTTCAATCGGTTCAATTGCGAATGAACTTAACCATTCATTTATTTTCATAATGTCATAATAGACACTTCTTTTGGATACATGATTCTCGTCAGCGATTTCTTTAACGGTTACATAGCCCTGTGTATTTAGTATCATTTGTAATATCTTTTGACAACGTGTATCTAAGCTATAAATGATTCCCATTATTTCACCTCCTGTTTATTTATCAGGAAAAATATTTAGGTAATCTTGTTTAAACGTTTCAATTCCTGCTACTGTCAAAGGATGTTTTATCATTTGTTCTAAAACACTATAGGGAATCGTTGCAATATGTGCTCCTGCTTTCGCACACTCAATAACGTGGATTGTGTTTCGAATACTAGCAGCAATAATCTGACTAGTAATCTCATGTTTCTTAAATATTTCGGCAATTTCCTTAATAAGTGCTACACCATTCATTGATATATCATCTAGTCTTCCAACAAAAGGTGATACATATGTAGCCCCTGCTTTAGTTGCTAACAGTGCTTGTGTCGCGTTAAAAATAAGTGTCATGTTTATCTTGATTCCTTCATTAGATAAAACTTTACAGGCTTTTAATCCTTCCAAAGTTGTTGGGAGTTTAATCACCATATTTGGATGTATGGCAGCAATTACTCGCCCCTCTTCAATCATTGTTTTAGCATCTTCTGATGTTGCCTTAACCTCTCCACTAATAGCTCCATCTACGATTCTTGTAATTTCTGTAATTACTTCTGTAAAATCTCTTCCCTCTTTAGCAATGATAGAAGGATTTGTAGTTACACCACAGATTACCCCCATAGCATTAGCCTCTTCTATTTCTCTTATGTTTGCAGTATCTAGAAAAAATTTCATTTTCACTACCCCTCCTTTTCGTATTCTAATTATAGTATTTTACTCCTTATAAAAGTAGTATCATTTATTCTAATTATAGTTTTTTACTACTTATAAAAGAAGTACAATCTTTTTCACGTTAATGTGCAATTAATGTATAATTATCAAGAATTAGCTTTATTGCACAAAATAAAAAAGGATTAGAATCAAAAATTGTGCTAATAGTATAATGAAATCGTGAGTGTTATAAAAAATTAGATATTTTATCCAAGAATAGTATTACCAATTGTCAACATAATATAATAGAAAGAAATTGTATGATAAGGAGTAAAATAAATGTTAGTAAAAAACAGAAACCAGAATAAAATTACAATAGGAATAATGATTGCTGTTATTTTATTAATTTTTATTATTATGAATACAGCTAACATCAAAAATAATAACTCTGCATCCAAGGAAACAAAATTAAAAATTCTATTGAATGGGGAAAGTACAATAAAATTAGAAGTATACAGTGACTACATAGAATTTGGTGCAAAAAGCTATGCAAATCAAAAAGAAATAGACGACTATTTAGTGATTGATTCATCTAACGTAAATACTTCACAATTAGGTACATATCAGGTAGTCTATACTCTTAACTATAACGAGAAAACAGAAGTCGCTAAAAGAACAATCATTGTAGAAGATACAACTGCACCAATCATATCGTTGAAAAATAATCAAGAAATTTCGATTACTATTGGAGAAAACTATATAGAACCAGGCTACACAGCAACTGATAATTATGATGGCGATATCACTAACAATGTAGTGGTAGAAAATAATATTAACACTTCTCAACTTGGAACATATAGTGTTACCTATACTATAAACGATACTAGTGGTAACATAGCTTCACAACAAAGAATGGTACATGTAGTAGATAACACCACCCCAATCATTAATTTAAATGGTGATAGTACAGTATATATAGAATATCCAAATAATTATGTAGAACCAGGTTTTAGTGCAACAGATAAAATAGATGGTAATATCACAAATAAAGTAACAATATCATCAAATCTAGATACCACAAAACTAGGTACATATAAGGTAACCTATTTCGTTGCTAATAGTAGAAAAAGAACTACCATCGTAACTAGGACCATCATCGTACAAGATACTATCAAGCCAATGATAACAGGCATCAAACATGGTGATGTTGTCAATCATGATGTTACGATCTCATTTACTGAAGGAATCGCTTTCTTAAATGGAAAAAAATTTGAATCAGGCTCTACTGTCTCAAATGAAGGTATCTATACGCTAATCGTAACAGATACAGCAGGAAATCAAACAACAATACAATTTACAATATTAAAAACAGCTCCAACCCTAGAAGTATATTCTGATGGAATCGTACTAGAATCTAATGGAGAATCTGCGAATAATGTAAAATTAAGTATCTCATTGTTCCAATACGCAAGATATCTAATTGTGAATGATGAAAAAATAGCAATCGATACCATCGAAGAAAATAAAATTATAAACTTAAAGCAAGCTGAAGATGGTTCAGCAGGATTTATCACAATGCAAAATGGATTGATTGTCATAGCAACAAATCATAATCAATCAACAAGTTTTACAATTAGTATAGAAGATATTACATCAAATATTTCCAATACAGTAACATTTACTATTAATAAGATACCAACAAATTTAGTTAACTTTACTATTTATTCACCAAATACTGATACTCAAGCAGCAAAAGTAAACGATGAAATAACATTAGAGTTTGAAACTGAAGATTCTAGTAAATTAAATAATATTAATGTTCAAATATTAGGAATCAATGCAACTGTCCAAGAAAGCGATAATAAATATATAGCGAAAATAGTTGTTCCAGATACAGTATCAAATCAACAAATTATATCGTATACAATTAACTACCAAGATCAATTAGGTAGAGTTGGACATATCGCAAATGATAGTAGTATTGTGATATATAAAGAGATAAGTGCAAATGTAAGTTATAGTATTACTGGATTTACGAAAGATAACGTAATTACAACAATCACTACCAGTCATTTAATAAACATCCCAAATGGCTTTACAAAGATTAACAATACAACCTATCAAAAAGAGTATCAAGATAATACGGTTGAAACTATTAGTATTGTTGATATCGCAGGAAATACAACGACAGTAGATGTTAATTTTAATAATATCTTAAAGATAACCAATCAAACAATCACAGCAGGCAAAGTAAACTCTGATAACACTCTGCCTAGTTACTTACAGTTTATAATAACATTTAATAGAGATATCACTATCGAAACAGCAACTGATTTTAGAATCTATTATGAATATAGTCTGGATAATGGTCAAACTTGGATACCTTGTAAAATAAAAAGTACTATTGCAAGTTATAGTTATAAAAGTTTATTAACGTATAGTGGGATGTTGTATTTAGATGGAGTTAAAATCGCAACAACAAAAAACTTTACAATTTTGGCTGGCACTGAAATTATGCATCTGGAAACAAGTGCAGCGACTAGACTTAAAGAAATATATGATGCCATACTTGCTACAACAGATGGCAGCCAAGTATATTGTAGAAATGTAATTGGTATCGTTGAAGGTAACGTTGAAGTAAAATATCCTTTAGATTATGTTATATATAGCGATGGAGGAAAAACAGTCAATCACTAATAATGTAACAACATGAATGTTGTCCTGCAATTTTCTTCATCATCAATCACCCTATGTTTAATAAAAAATTAACTACTACTTTGCTGAAAAGCTTTTGCAAAGCTTTTCAGCTTTCTTTTTATTTTCAGATACGTTTAAAATTTTTCTATTTCCTGATAAGTGTACTTCCTTGCTAATGGCAAGCATATAATAATTATATATTTGAAGCGAATCTAAATTAGGAGGAAAAACATGAATATATTAATGTCTTGTGCAGGAGGTATGAGCTCCTCTATTGTTGCAAATAGTTTAAAAGAAGAAGCAAAAAAACATGGTGAGAGTTTTTATGTAGAAGCAACCCACATAGCTAAAATTAATGATAAGATGAAAGAACGTGATTGGCAAGTACTGCTATTAGCTCCACAAGTACGTTATCATCATTCTGTTGTCGAAAAGGAATTAAATGGTATTATTCTAATACTAACTATGGAAGGAATCGAATATACGCCGATGGGTGCTAAACAACTTTATAATAAAATTATGCAAGCCGTAAACAAATGAGGGAGGGAACATATGGAGAAAAAAGGTTTTTCTAAGTTTACTGCTGTTTTAGGTAATATCGCCAATAACCGTTACCTTACTGCTATACGTAATGGAATGAGCATTATTATCCCATTAGTTATCATAGGATCATGTTTTACAATTCTATTAAATTTCCCAAGCGAAGCGTGGAAAGAATGGATTGCACCATGGAGTTCTAAACTTGCGATTGCAAGCACTTTTACAATCGATTTTATGGCTATTTATGTTTGCATTGGAATAACCTGTAGTTTATGTGACCAATATAAATGAAACAGGGCATCTCGTAACATGCTTACTTCTTCTAAACGATACTTCAAAAATATTATGAGAACAAAACAGAATCCCATCAGTTATTACTAGTGCAGGGTAATTCGTCATTTCCATAACTGGTGCATGGTAATGGCCATAGAAGTGTTTTGATACATAGGAAAAGCTAAGGTTGCCTCTTCTTTGTTTTTGCTTTGAACATAGACACTTTTTCCATGAACTAACAATTCCGCCTCAAAGATTTCTGGATAATAAATATACGTTGGCTGATAGTCACATTCACCAAGGTAAGATAATCCCATCCAAGAAGGATAATGCATATCAGACTTTAATCCGCTATGGTAGGATAGTAGTATTTTGCCACCTTGCTCTTAAAAAGCTAATTGGTGAACCAGAAATAAATTTAGAAAATTTCCCAAAATATGGTGATATTATCTTGAACTATCAACCAAAAGAAAATAGACTAATTCTTAATTTATTATATTATCTCCCAACTAGAAGAGGATTGAATATTGATACAATTGAAGATAAAGTTCCTTTATATAATATAAAGATAAGGATATCTAAAGAATTAATTAAAAGATATAGTATGACTGAAATTGATACTATTTATCTACCATTAACAAATCAAGAATTAGAAATCAGCGAAGAGGAAGACTTTATTTATTTTACAATTCCCAAAATAGATGGTTATGAAATTGTCGTCTTAAATTTAAAAAGCGAAAAGGTATGAATTTCTAGAAATCATACCTTAGCAAGCTCATTATTGTATCAGTTTTTTGTACCTATAGCCTTCTTCTTCTAAATAACACTAGTATTTACTATAGTTTGCTATATCAACGGTAATATGCTATTAATGACTAACAGATAATAATAATAATTTCTACACCTATACCTATTTCTACACCTACATTCGTATTTACATTCCATGTAGTTTATAAGACTTAGAATTAGAATAATAAGCAATACTCTTCTGTATATGTTATCCTCTACCCAGTTTGCATAGAGTGTAATATCATTAGTAATCGGTGTCGCAAAGTCCCATTTATTTACAAAGATTTCATCATTGATATACCAATCATCAAAGGTATAGCCTTCTCTTGAGGGATCCGTTGGTCTAGTTGCTAGTTCTCCATAATTAACTGTTTGACTATCTATCGGAGTTCCTCCATTACATTCAAAGCAGACTGTATATTGATTACTGTTCCACTCTGCATAGAGTGTGATATCCTTAGTGATCGGTGTCTCAAAATCCCATTTATTTAAGGAAATTTGATTAGTGACTGGCGTCGCAAAATTCCGCATATTTACAAAGGTTTCATCATCAATATACCAATCATCAAAGGTATAGCCTTCTCTTGAGGGATCCGTTGGTCTAGTTGCTAGTTCTCCATAACTAACTGTTTGAGTATCTATCGGAGTTCCTCCATTACATTCAAAGCAGACTGTATATTGATTACTATTCCATTCTGCATAGAGTGTGATATCCTTAGTGATCGGTGTCTCAAAATCCCATTTATTTAAGGAAATTTGATCAGTGACTGCTGTCGCAAAACTCCGCTTATTTACAAAGGTTTCATCATTGATATACCAATCGTCAAAGGTACAGCCTTCTCTTGATGGATCTGTTGGTCTAGTTGCTAGTTGTCCATAATTAACTGTTTGAGTATCTATCGGAGTTCCTCCATTACATTCAAAGCAGACGGTATATTGATTAATATTCCATTCTGCATAGAGTGTGATATCCTTAGTGATTGGTGTCTCAAAATCCCATTTATTTAAGGAAATTTGATTAGTAATTGCTGTCGCAAAATCCCGCTTATTTACAAAGGTTTCATCATCACTATACCAATCATCAAAGGCATAGCCTTCTCTTGAGGGATCCGTTGGTTTAGTTGCTAGTTGTCCATGAATAACTGTTTGAGTATCTATCGGAGTTCCTCCATTACATTCAAAGCAGACTGTATATTGATTAATATTCCATTTTGCATACAATGCTATATCCTCCATGACTACTGTCTCAAAATCCCATTTATTTGCAAAGGTTTCATCATCAATATACCAGCCATCAAACGTATAGCTTTCTCTTGTTGGGTCTGTTGGTTTGGTTGCTGGCTCTCCAGCAATTACAGTTTGGCTAGCTACTGGCGTTCCTCCATTGCTATTAAAAATTACTGTTAGTTCATTTTTTATCCATTTTGCATATAATATAATATCAGCGGTTACCGCTGTCTCAAAATCCCATTTATTTTCAAATGTTACATTATCGCTATACCACCCATCAAATAGATAGCCTCCTCTTGTTGGGTCAGTTGGCTTAGTCGCTGGCTCTTCATAATTTACAGTTTGACTAGCGATAGCTGTTCCTCCATTGCTTTCAAAGCTTACATTAAAAGTTAGTAGTTCACCTTTATAATTTATATCAAAATTGTTCAGTGGGTGTTTTGCAATACTAGTACTTTTAAAACCTATATTTGGATATAAGATGGTTGCATTTTCTGGGGGAGCGTAAGCGACTGATGCTTTGTTTCCCATAAAAACTGTAGTACTATCAGTATTCAAATTAGCATAATTATTGCTAAACATATAGATACCACCACCATCAACAGTAGCCGTATTATTGGTAATATAAGAATCACCAGTAACGTTTACTATTCTATTTGAACTAGCATAAATTCCTGCACCATTGGTTGCTGTATTTTCATTAATAGTTCCATTTGACATATCAAAATCGCCATATAGTGCATATACTCCTCCTCCATTTCCAGAAGCCACAGTGTTTTTAGTAATCTCTCCTCCAGACATAGTAAATAAACCATTCCCGTGGACAAGTACTCCTCCAGCATAATTATTAGCTGTATTATTACTTATTGTACCTCCAAACATACTAAATTTACCTCTATCTTGCACTCCACCTGCAAAAGTTGTAGACGTGTTATTACTAATATCGCCTTGATATAAATTAAAAGCATCATAGATAAGCACTCCTCCACCAATGCCAGCTGAATTATTTGTAATTGCACCACCATACATATTGAATAGTGAACCAATATTAGTATATACTCCTCCTCCATTATTAGCTGAACATTTACTAATAATACCATTATTCATATTAAAGACACCATAAGTGTTTATAGCAGCACCATCTGAATTATAACAATTCTGTATGGTGGTATTGATATTCATATTAAATGTTCCTTCAGCATTTATACGTATTCCTCCACCTTTTTCAATACCATCTAGTAAAACGTTTTGCAAAATGAGAGTCCCATCAACTATAAAATGTCTGGTAACAGTACGGGTATGATTTAAAGACCATTGATTGCCTAACGTCGATTGAATTGTAATTGACTTTTCTGCAGGGATTGCAACTGAATCAGTAAAAGTCATATCGCTTGAAATTTCAATTGTATCACCCGAAGTAGCACTATCAATGGCTTCTTGTAAATCTTCGCTAGTACTATCTGGCGGTAGTATGGTAGTTGCTCTTAGAATTGCCTCTTCTTTTATTGCTTCAAATGTATTTATTACATCAGATACAAGCTTATTTTTTTCTTCCATTTTTTCCCTCTATTCTTTTTGTTTTTTTTAAAAGATATTGTAAAAATAACTTTATATTACATTATATTCCTTAATAATGTTTTCGTATGGGCAAGTAATTTAAATATGATTAATAGAAAGAGGCATCTATTCCATTATTTCCTATAAAACATCTGAGTTTTTAGCCTAAAAAAACAAGCAGTGAAATACATAAATTCTGCTTGTTTATAAATTCAATTAATTGTTAAAAGATATTTATTTAAATTTATAGTTTCGTTACTCAAATGTGCTTACTATTGCGGAATAAACGGAATAAAGTTTTTGCCAAGTAGTGGCATCCACAATTCCATTAGCGACTAACCCAAAGTTTTTTTGGAACTCAATTACTGCTGTTTCTGTATTATACGAAAATCGACTCGTTCTCATAATAGTAGGAATAACAGGATAAAATTCCGAGATATAATCCAACAAAAATTGTAGCTTTGAAACAAGTTCTCCGCTTAATCCAACCTGAATAGTAACATTGGGTGGTATCTCTCCAGCACTAATTCTTATTCCCGAACTATTAAGTGATGCTAAATCTGTCACAGCAACATATATTCTGACTATTTCATACCAAGTATCTTTTCCAATGATACCGTTCTCTATCAGATTAAATGCATTTTGAAAGGTTTTGACTGATTCTGTCGTTTCAGAACCAAAGATTCCATTAGGAATCATTACAGGAATAGCAGAAAAATTAGCATATATCCGATTTAAGAAAAGTTGCATTAAACGAACATCCTCCCCAGAATCACCTTCTCTAAGAGGCGTACCTGGAAAAAGTGCTAGTTGTTCTCCAAAGTTATTCGATTCTACAATTTGAATATCTTGAAAATAATAATATCGTAGTATTTGAATAGGTGTATATCCTTCCTCTGCCATAAGTTGTGATCCCCATTGAGACATGCCCTCACAAATACTTGTTGTCCCATTACAATACGATGCAAAAAATGGTTCTAGTCTATTTTCTCTCCTTAAAAATTGATTAAATATTTCATTAACAATCAGATTGATATTATCAAAGATGCACCTACCTTCAATAAAAGCTTGATCAAACGCTGGAAGACTCGTTATATCAAAAGCAAACCCTCTACTTTTATACCAAAGTGTGAACACTCTATTAAGTGCGAAAGATATCTGTGCATAAATATTAGCGTATAAAGCGGATTCATGCCATGTCGGATAAATTTCACTACATGCTACATTTTTAATATAGTCAACAAATGGTATGGTAATATTACGAGCGTACTCATTAGGTGCCCCAAGATGAACCGTTATATATTCTGGTATAGGAACATCATTGGCCAATGCCATAGCGACTTGTCTAGTTTGAGCATTCTGTGTACTAAAAATCCTATTTGTATTCTCTTTATGGTTTTTAGCATCTATCTTGGAATATCTAGGCATATCTACAGCATGTTCTATAGGAATATAATATTCATCGATATCATGTTGTGCTGATTCCCCAGGGATTTGTGGGTGCAATTGAATAGAAGCAATCGAAGTTATCGTATCGAATACTTCTGCCCAATGAACTATCGCTTTTTTATGACCATCTAATGCGGGTATTTCAATATCCACAACAGAAAATTTTGGCATATTGATAAATGGGCTTTGTGAATATTGTTTATCTGGTGCGGACAAAGAGACTGTTTCTGTCGTACCGTTTTCATCCGTTATAAGATCATATAAGATTTTACCATCAGTGTTCTTTATTAAAACTCTGTTATTTACCATAGGTAGAGCATGACGCCCAGCAAAAAGATTAACTTTCAAATAACCAATTCCCATTTTATCACTCCTTACGTTGTAATATATTCTTCACATTATATGCAATTTTCACAATACTATGACAATTTCCTACGATAAATCATCAACAAACAAAAAGGAGAGAATCTCCAAAATTTCTACTTATACATTAAAATCTGTTTACATCAGTTAATTCTAAAAATAAAAAGTCTGTGTAAGCAGAATCTTTATAATCCTACTTACACAAACTACAGCATATCAATTATTTTATTTGCTTATTTTAGATAGCCATTTGAAATCTCTATCTTTTACTTTTATTACAGTCATAGAAGCAATAATAGAAACAGCTGGAACAGTAAAGATAATACCCATACTTCCTGCAATACCACGAATTAATTCAATAGCAACAAAGTCAGTATTAATTAATTGCTTAAATGGTACTCCATATGAGTAAATAGTAATTATCATATTTAATCCAGAACCAGCGAAGGCTAGGATTAAGGTATTTGACATCGTTCCCATGGCATCTCGACCAATATTCATTCCTGATATAAATAATTCTTTAACAGTCATGGTTGGATTATTTATATGAAGTTCTTCAATTGCAGAAGAAATACTCATAGCTACATCCATGACAGCACCTAATGCAGCAATTAACACCCCACAGATGAATAATCCTTTTATTTCTAAAGAGGAACTAGTAGCAATCAACAATAAACTTTCTGCTTCCTCCATTTGAAAACCAGAAATACTCGTTAACATACCTACTATGGTAGCTAGGACAGCTGCGAATACAACACCAAAAACTGTTCCTAAAATGGCTGATACAATTTTAGGTTTTAAACCACCAAGCAATAAGAAACAGACAATCGTAGTTAACGTTAATATAACCACTGTCGTTGGTATCGCTGGAAAACCTTTTAATACTAATGGAATCAGAAGGAAGAAAACACAAACCAGAGTGAATATTAAGCCTAACACTGATCTGAAACCTTGTTTTCCACCTATGATTATTAAAGATAGAAAGAAGAGTAAAACAAACCCTAGCAGTATATTTGTTCGGTTATAGTTATAGATAGAGACACTATAGCCTAAATCTAAATTATCAACTCTAACGATTACCTTGTCACCTTCTGTTACATAAACATTATAAAGGCTACTAAAATAATTTGTTGTTTCTACAACATCCCCTTTATATCTCCCAGTTAGGATTTCAAGTTGTAGAAGCATACTTCCACGCCTTATTCCTTCTGTTTGTTCATCAATTACTGTTTTATCCTCTAAAACCTTAAGCACTTTAGCTGTTTCAAATTCCATCCCAGATTCTCTATCTTTATAATATCCTGGTTTGTCATAATTAGCCCAATATAAAATGCCTGCTAATATTGCTAATAGTAATATTGATATTGTTATTTGAATAACTTTACTTTTTTGAAAATTAATTTTCTTCATTATTCAAACTTTCTTTTTTCTTTTTATGAATAATATTACATACGAAACCTGTACTAGCTGCAAACAGCATCACATATAATGTAGTTATCGTACTATCTCCAGTAGGAGTTTCGTTATTGTTATTATTTCCATTATTATTATTGTTATCGTTGTTATTGTTGTTATTGTTGTTGCCGTTGTCATCGTTGTCATCGTTGTCATTGTTGTCATCTTTGTCATCGTTGTCATTGTTGTCATCTTTGTCATCGTTGTCATCTTTGTCATCGTTGTCATCTTTGTCATCATCATCATTTTTTAATAATACGATTTCATCACAATCTCTAACTCTAAGACATGGAACTGAGTCACTTGAATTTCCTTCTGGATGTAAATATAACAGACCAACAGATTCAACGACTGCCCCAACTTTGACAAATTCAGCTAATTCGTTTTTACCAGTAGTTCCTGAATAAATATAACCATCAATAAAGATAGTTGCGATATCTCCAGCTTCATCCTTAACTCTAAATTGTGAAACAATATCGCCATTCATTGTAACTTCAATAACTTCCCCAGTTACTTTTAATAATGAACCACCATTCTTCTCATAATCCATTGCATCTTTCGCAGATACTTCTTTTGGTTCAATAATATTTGAATTTTGATCATCAAGAATAACTGTTTGTAAAATTTGTAATTCTTTATCTCCTTGATACTCATCAACAAATCCAACTATTCTAATCTTTGTTCCTATTTTTAATCCTTCTACTGCATATGGGAAAATTGTGATTCCCGCTGTTTCATCTTGAATATAAATAGTATCAAAGAATGTATTGCCTTCTACTGATGTTCCAGCTGTTACCCAACCTTCCACAGCAAATACTTCTCCTAGTTCTCCTTGTCTTGCTTGAGCAATTGTACTGGTTTCTAATTTTACAATAACAGAATTAAGAATATTCTGAATTATATTTTGATTACTATAAGGTTCATCCCAAATATTATCTATTGTTGCTTTTACTTCGAAATCTGACATGAAAACTGAACCAGATATAAAGATATTTGCACCACTATCTAATATTTCATGTGCTAATAGAATCGCATTTCCTTTTTCTATTTCTAAATAATTGCTATCATAATTTCTACTATCAATAGAATATGTTGTAGCATGTCCCTTAACTAAGTAATCTACCTTTCCTGCAGCTAAAGCAGCTTCATCTAAAAGAATAGTACAACCGCTATAAGCACTAAACATTTGTGTTTCAGTGACACCAGTAGTATAACTACTATTTTTGTTAGTATCTGTTAAATACAAACGATATTGTTGTCCACCATTATTATCATCATCCCAAGTTTCATCACTATTTATTTTACTTGTTGCACCAAGTGCTGACAATAATTTATTCATTTCTGTCGATGTTTGGTAATCAACAGTATCTTGATAATCTGCCAATCCACATAATATAATAGTCCCACCATTATTAGCATAATTTACTACTAAATCAATAAATTCATCCTCAAAATGCATTGGAACATATGCTCCCGCATTTGCAGTACCTGATTTCTTAGCAGGTGCACTAATAATTAATAAATCACAATCATCTAATATTTCTTGAGTTATTTGATCAGTCACAATGTTAACTTGTGCATAACTATTTGAAGCAATTTTTGAGAATTCATTCATATTGCCACCATAGTAACCAGTAACATAGTCATTATAATGAGTACCGTCAACAACTACCTTAGTAACCATATCAGAAATAGTATAATTTAATTGTAAAACATCTGTATATACTTTCTCAACACCATTTAACGTTGCTTTTACTGTTACATAGATATTAGTACTTCCAGGTTTTTGATGTAAATAATCAAAGCTATATGTTTTTGATGAATAGGAAGTCAATTCTGTTAAATCAGCAGATGCTAAATCTACTTGATGAATAATCTCATCATTTACTGTAAAGTAAATTTCATTTATTATTAATGAATCTGTTTCATTATTATAAAGTTCTAAATTTACATCTATTGTTTCATTTGCAATTGGTAAAGTAGTCGTTGTTGAAATACTAGAAATACCAACCGCTTCTACTTCACCAATCCAAACTGGTGCAGTGACAGCGATATCACCATCTGCTTGAACTACTTTTATATAATAGTAAGAATAATCTGGTGATAATGTAAAAGATACACTTTCTTGATTTGTTTCTACTTTTTTCTCTGCTGCGATAATACCACCATTGACAATCACTTGAACTGTACCGATTTTTGAATCTGTTGGATCTTTTAAATCTACTTGAATAGTAATAGTATCTCCAACACTTTCTTCATCTAAAACACTTCCCATGATATAACCATCCAATGTGTAATAGATTTCTAAATCGTTATCCTCTGTTGCATATACACGCATGTTACGAATCGCATCATAAACATTTTCCTCAGTTAACGAATCTGCTAACACTACGGTTCTTGCGGTATTTGAATCTCCCCAATTTCCTTTATGATTATCTTGATTATTTGTTGGTGCTACTCGCCAACCTTTATCCAATGCTCTGTTATAGTATTCATATGATGGGAAATAACCACTGCTTCCAATTGCACCTTCCCCATTTCCTACTTCAATTAATGGTATCAATGAATCGATTTCTTCATCATAATAAGCAAAATCACTAAAATCACCAAATGTAGTTCCAGGGTGATTAAATTGTGAAAGCGATCCTGTATCTGTTTTTAACGTTGCATAATATGTTTGTAATGCAGTGCTATACGTTCCATATTGTGATTGGGTACGACTTTGAAAACCTTCAGTATTAAAAGTATTAATATGTCCTAAACCATTTGACCATGTCATCTCATAACCGAATAACCCAACAAAAGATTCTGTTGTGTATTCTTCTGCTTTATCGTGTCCCTCTACCCATTCACTACTCATAGAACCATCTAAGATTGTTGCATTATTAGCATTATCAAATGAATTTGAGTGATCTGTGACAGCAAGGAAATCAATTTGTTTAGCATTTGTTGCATGTTCATAAGCTTGATCAATCGTTCCACTACCATCTGAATAATCAGTATGTGAGTGTAATTGACCGAAATACATATTGTATGTTTCATTTTCTCTTTCTACAAAAGAAAGTGTTGTTCGTTCACTATCTATATAGCCATCAGCAGTTGCTTTAACAATCATAGTTGCAGGTAATTGATCTAATTTTATTTTATCAATTACATCATAGTCTTGCCATGTAACACCATTATCCAATGAATATTTGATTGTTGCATCTTGTGTCGTTGTTGTTAGGGTAACTGTCGTCCCTAAACTAACCGCACCACCATTAGGACTAGCTTTTACACTAGCTACTTTCATTTGAGTGTAATTGTATGTATAAACCAAACTATCTGATAAACCATCTTTTTTTGTAAAAACCATTAATTTTGCAGGTAGTGTATCTAATATAGGTTTATTTGAATCATCGTACTGAGCAAATATCAGACCACCATTTAATGAATAGAAGATTTTAGCATCTGTGGTTTCACAAGTCATTGTTAATACTTGACCAGCTAAAACTTCTCCACTTGTTGGAGTAATTTGAGGAATTCCAGTAATAGTATTTGAAATTAATGGATTCGCTGTTACTTTAACTTCTTGTACATAATTGGTTCCACTAGTACCAAGTGAACTTCCACCATTAAGTGATGTGCTAGAAGCTACTTGAATACGGATATAAAGTTCACTAGCATCATTTGCTAGCGATGGTAACATCACCTCGAAATCTTGCCATGCACTAGCAGCTACCGTCATTTGATAAACCGTGCTATTTGCAAGTTGATAGTTTATTCCATCAGTACTGTAGTATATTTGGAAATCTCTTGGTCCAGTATTAGAGCCTCTCATTCGATAAGAAAGAGTAACATTACCACATAATGCTGAATTCAATTTCAATTGATAATAATCGCCTTCTTGCATTCCAGAATAACCTATAGCCACCGGCGTGTTAGAAGTAGAAGTAGGTGTATTACCAGAAGAATGTGTTAATTCAACACTTGTATCTAAATAATCATTTGCTGCATTTAAATCCCCATAAACAACTGGTGTTGTTGGTTTTGCAGTCCCAGTCCAATTCGCTAGTTCATAAATAATAGAAGTATCTATCGTTGCTGAAGTATCAACATAATCACTGCTTGAACCTACACGAAATTGTGGTGTTGCATTGTATTTAGACCAACCAGCGTAAAGATCTACAACACTACCAGCCCCAATTCCATCTGGGTATAATGCCCCAGTATAGATATTTACAGTTTGTATCCCATCAGTTACAGTAGCTGATCCATTTGCAATTTGTGTTCCAAGTGTAACACCTTTAACAACAACATATTCTGAAATGTAATTATTACTGTTCGTTATTAATTCTGTTAAAGTTACTTCCTGTGCAGGAAATTTAGTAACATCATAATTTAATTTTGTCATATTGGTTACTGAACTAACTTGTCTTACACTTCCATAAGTTGCCATTTTTCCAGTAACAGTAACAATATCACCAACTGTATAGGTGTTTGTATAATCATAAACCTGTAAACCAATGATTTCTCCATTAATAATATCTTGTAGTAAATATGTATTTTTTTGTGTTGCATTACCAAATGCATAAGCTACTTGTCCAATAACAGTAAGGTCTGCCGCATCTGCCATTCCATATGCACTGTCAATAGTAACGACACCTGCAGGAATCATAGTTTCTGTAATTGGATCAGGTATAGTAGTCCCTGGATCAGGATCTGTTGGATCTGTAGGATCACCTGGATCAGTAGGATCACCTGGATCACTAATAACTGATCCTTTAAATACTACATCTGCAATTCTAGAATTACCAGTAGACGCAATAGTGCCTCCATTAACAGATACATTACTAGTTATAACCATTCTTAATTTTACATCTGTGCTATCATTAACAGCCTCTGGTAAGCTAAAACTACTGTAACGCTCAGCCAAACTATTGGCATTTTCAATAGTACTACCTTCGATAGTAACCCATGTAATTCCATCATCTATACTATATAGTAACTGCCAATCTTTAGGGCCAGTATTAGTTGATCGAGTTTTAGCTGTAAAGGTAATATTTTCATACCCTGATGTATCAACTTTAAATTCCCAATATTTGTTAACTTCCCAACCTGAAATATAAATTGATCCATCGCTTGAAGTAAAACTTGCAGAATCCCTACCACCTGCATTTGTATCTACAGTCGCTGAAGTGTCACTGCCTTTATTAGCAGTTGCAGGAAACGTCGGTGCTGCCGTAAATGTCCAGCCAGCAATTTCAGTATCACTGCCTGTAGCGGCAACTTTTCTAATATTACTTGGACTAAATACAGTAGACATTGCAACCAACAAAGCTAACATACTAATTCCTAATTTTTTTATCATGTGTTGCATTTTTTTCTCCTTTCAAATGAAAACTACACATATATCTTCTAACAAATTAATCTTATAGCATTAAAACCCCCTTTATAAATTACTCATCACTAAACAGATTATAGCATGATATTCTGAATTTTGAACTGTTATTTGTTAAAAAGTGTAAATTTTTTACTATTATTATTAGCAAAATGAAAGTATCGTAATTCTTTTATCGTTATTCTAGCACAATAGCCCAACGAGATAAAAAAATAGTAGAATCTATAACTAAACTAGACTCTCCTATTAATTCCATTCATGGTATCATAACATACACTTGATTTATACCAGCTTTACCGATTTGCTATTTGTATTCTTCAGTTCTCTTATTTTTCGTTAGTTAATACTTTAGCCCCAAAATAGGCAGCAGCTGGTACAGTTATTATGATTCCAATACTTCCTGATAAGGCTTGAGCTATTTCCAATACTAAAGTATCCATATTTATTAATTGATTAAAATTTACACTATATGCCATATACATAAACATTGTTGAAAATGATCCTCCAGCATAAGCTAAAATCAATGTATCTGCCATTGTTCCTATTAAATCTTGTCCTACATTCATACCAGACTTAAATAATTGGTTTCTATTCAATCTTACATTATGTTCTTTCAACTCATGCAATGATGATGCTATGCTCATTGCGACATCTACTACTGCTCCTACTGCTGCTATCAATACTCCAGCAAATAACACATCTCGTATTTGTAATCCTGTATTATTTTGGATAACAAACAGGCTTTCCACCTCGTCTAAATTGTATCCTGATACGTTTAGTAGATATCCAAAAAACTTGAATGCAATTCCTGCACCTACGACTCCTGCTACTGTTCCAATTAATGCTATCAATACCTTCTTTGTCAATCCCTCCAATAATAGTAAAGATACTAGTGCTATTAAGATTGCCGTAATAATCGCTATTAGTATTGGCGAGTAGCCATTGAATATTGTTGGTAATGTAAAAAACATGATACATGTAAAAGAAAATGCTAACCCTATTAGTGTTTTTAACCCTTTTGTTCCTCCTACTATAATCATCAATAATGCAAAGAACAAAAACATAAAATAAATGGCATTTGATTTTGAGTAATTAAAGATTGATACATGATATCCTAGATTATTTTGATCAATACATATAATTAATTCACTTCCTTCCTTAGCCAAAATATTATGACTCTTTGTCAATCTATTGGTTGCTTCTACAATTTCACCTTTATAAATTCCACTCTTTATTTCTAACTTTAATTGCTGTTCACCACGATATCCTGAACTTGTATTTTGATCTTCCTCTAAATAACTATCCATGATTTCTAACACTACTGCTTTCTCATAGGCTACTCCGCTTGTATTTATTGGTTGATATCCTTCTAAATGATATCGATTCAACCAACAAACAAATCCTCCGAATAGTAAGAAAAAGATTGCAATTATGATTTGATATGTTTTTATTCTCTTCATTCATATGTACAAAGGTGGTGTCCTCTTTTAAGAACACCACCTCTCCTTTCTATGATTCCTTTCTTTTTTTAAGAATGAATACTCCAGTCATCACAAACCCACTTGCTAATAATAACCAGATCCAGTTTGCTACTCCTGTTGTATCCCCAGTTTTTACGGCACTTCCAGTTGATGTTGTCTCACTTCCAGTTGATACTGTCTTAGCTAAGACAGTTACTTTTATTGAAGTTGTTAGTGTTTCTTCTTTTGATGCTGTGATTGTTAAATTATAGCTTCCACCATCTTTTGAAGCTTCTGTAATTGCTTTTAATTCTTCTTCATTTACTGTTATCGTGTATCCTTCTACTTCTTGATTTGATGTATCTACAACTTTAGCACTTGATAGTTCAATCATTTTCTCTGCATTCATTTTTGATGCTTCTTCATATTCGATTTCTACATCACTTGCATGCAAACTAGTTTCTTCTAGCTTTGTTATTTTCTTAATTGTATAGGTATCGAACACTTCCATTGTATCTGTTCGATATGCTGTCATAGTGAATGTATCATCACTAAATGATAAATGTGAAAATGTTGGTACATATGATTGTTCTCTATATGCTAAGTATTCATATTCTTTTTCCAAATTATAGTACTTACTTCCACTAGCTGAACTTGTCGTCAAATATAGCGTACCTGTTGGATTGATGGCAATTGTTTTTGCAGCATCTTCATACTTTATATTTTCAACTGGCTCAAAGTTGTACATCTGATATGTCCTTGCATAACAGTGATCATGACCCATTAATACGATATCTATTCCTAATTTATCAAAGGCTGGGACAAATACTTCTTTTCTTAATGGCACATCACTACTAGTTGATTGCTTTCCTGAAGCATAAATCGATTGATGGAACATTACAACTTTCCATGCAAATTCTTGATCTGCTGTCGCTTCTATTGTCTTTTCCATAAATTGTACATGTTCTTGGTGGTTCGTATTACTTGTATTTAATACCATGTACAATACATTTCCATATGTAAAATAATAGTCTCCTGTATTAGAAGCACTTAATCCATTTTGAGACATATTTGGCTCATTAAAGTGGTTTCCATAATTCGCCGCTATATCATGGTTTCCTACTGCTGTCGCTGTTGGATAGGATGCTAATATCTCTGGTGAGAAATAGGCATCATATTCACTTTCTTTTGTTGCTACATCGACAAAGTCACCTGTATTTGCGATAAGGCTTGTATTAGGGAATGTTCCCAATGCTTTTTTAAGTGTATTACTCCATCCTAATTTATCTGTTGGTATTGTTGCAGTTCCTATCTGAGCATCTGCTAAGAAGATAACTTGATAGCCTTCGTTAATATCTGATGTTTTCAAGCTATATGTCTTTGACCATCCATCAGCATTTCCCACTCGATAAATGTAATCTTTTCCTGGTACTATTCCTTTAACTACTGCTTTATTTGAATAATAATTGTTATCATAGAATTTCGTATAGGCTAATGTTGCTTGTGTTGATGGGAAAATTGTTGCACATTCTTCCGGGAAAGCACTTGTGGTATCTGTTCCTTGTACAATTTGTACTTGCCCTAGTTTGTCCGATAATGAAAACCATGTCAAGTTTACACCGTTTTCATTTTCACCAACATTTACGGCTACATTTTTGACTACTTCTGTTTTTGGCAGTTCTTTACTGTCTGGGTTTAATTCAAAGGAAACTAATTCAAAATAGGCATCTGTATCACTCTCATCCGAACAATGAATTTCTGCTGCAATCGCAAATTCCTTTAAGTCTGGATTGTATTTATCAACTAAAACTGATACATCTTCCATGTAAATAGTTTCTTCAATATATTTATCTGTTACTTTAACTTGTGAACCATATTGCAAATTTGATGTATAGTTGCTTGTAGGAATATTAAAGAATGATTCTAATGGTTTACCATTTAGATATAAAATCATTGCATCATTATATCGAACTGTTACTTTAATTGCTTTTACTTGTTCTGGATTTTTCAATTCAAATATATGGCGAAAGAAATAGGTTGGTCCTGCGGTTTTGTCATCTTTTGTCGATAACGTGGTTGCATTATCATCGCTTGGATTTGTTGAAAATGCATTTCCTGTTGCACTTTTCCAATCTTCGTCACTGAATCTCATATCTACTTTTCCCCAATCAAGCCATTTAAGTGGATATGTCCAACCATTTTTTTTATTCCATTCTTCATACCAAGTACCCTTGTTTGGATCTGTTTTTAAATCATCTAAATATGTCCATTTCATATTACTACTTACTAACTCTAAACGACTAATTGTTTCTTGTTCAGCGTTAACCATCTTAGGTTGCCATAGATTAATACCTAAGCCTAACATTGACATTACAATTACTGAAATACATACTTTTTTAAATTTCTTCATTTATCACTCTTCCTTTCAAAATAATATTTATAGAATTACTATAAATGCAAAATATATAATTAATACTTCACCATATCCTTTCTATCTTCAGCATCTATATTATCTATCAAAATTTTTTTAATAACTTCTATCTACTAATAAAATGTTTTTATACTCATTTATGTATGTAATGTTTGTATTTGCATTTATACTCTAATAAGCCATAATGTTGTTTTCCTGACTATAATTCTATTAAGTAATTAGGTAATTATTCTAAGTGATGAATTAGAATATAGTTTGCCAATGATTCAGACTTTTTTTTGTTACTTAATTTTGAATTACTTCCTTTATTTTAGTGCTTATAGTATTATTTATGCATATCGATGATAACTATAGTTTAATAAATCAGCACAAAATATTAAGTCGAATTGCCTACTCACACCCCTAAAATTTATAAAATTATATCTAATAATAAGTAATATGTCAAGGAACGAAGAAGCTGTTTTGAAAACGAATAAATTATAAAACAAAGTCCAAATATTATAGACAAAAAAAACAAATTAGTAGTTAAAAAAATTTGAAAAGCAGTTATATATATCTATACTATTCGTTCTACTATATTAGGTAGCTAAAGCATAAAAAAAGTAAGCCGAAGCTCAACAAAATGGTCAACTTAACGTTTCTCTTAAGTTGACCCCTTTTAAATATATAATACAAAATTAGCTTCGTTTCTTATTTATCTCTCTAATTCATTAATGAACAATTTATTGTTCTGCAAAAAATAATTTCATATCTTCTTCAACACTTTGAATTTTAGCAATATTAAAGTTATCAACTAATACTTTAGCAACATTTGCTGATAAAAAGGCTGGTAATGTTGGCCCTAAATGAATATTTTTTACACCTAAAGATAACAATGCTAATAAAACAATCACTGCTTTTTGCTCATACCAAGCAATATCATAAATAATAGGTAATTGATTTATATCATCTAAATTAAATACTTCTTTTAGTTTTAAAGCAATTAACGCTAAAGAATATGAATCATTACATTGTCCTGCATCTAATACACGAGGAATTCCTTGAATGTCTCCTAAATTTAATTTGTTATACTTATATTTTGCACAACCAGCTGTTAAAATGACAGCATCATTAGGTAAATCTTTAGCAAAATCTGTATAGTAATTACGTTCTTTACTTCTTCCATCACATCCTGCCATAACCACAAACTTCTTAATTTCTCCTTTATTTACTGCCTCAACAATTTCATTAGCTAATGATAGTACTTGATGATGTGCAAATCCACCAACAATTTCACCAGTTTCAATTTCTAGGAAAACTATAAAAATCATCGTGTATACACAACTGGGGCAGTAGGATTTAGTGGTTGTACACATATTAAAGGTGAAGTTGGAGAGAATAAAGATTTTCTCAAATTATTGGACATGCAAAAAAATTGTCATCACGAAGTGCAATGTCTAAAGAATTAGGAAAAATGCAAAAAGAAGGTATTATTAGTATCGATAAAAAACGCTTTCATTTGCTTACTGATAAGCAAACATAAAGCAATATTAAAAAACGGTAATACTACTCAATTTTGAATAGTACTACCGTTTTCTTAGAATAAAAACTTATTACATCTTGCCTAGATTTTGTAACTGTTCAACAAATTCTTTTATATGTCGTGTAGCTAATGAAATCTTTCTACCATCTTTTAAGTGAAATCTTATCCCAATGTTCATAAACATCGCTTTAAAACGTTCAACTGAGACAATATCTTCAAGTGGATATTCTTCATTACCAAGTATTTTTCCAATAATTACTCTTTGATTTGTCAAGGTTAACACGACACTTCCTTTTCGAAATGTGTTAAAAAGCAAAGTATCTGCACTTCTTTTAACTAGTTCTTGTTCATTTTCTAATGGTTTCATAGGTAATCTTCTTTGTCCTCCTTACATGTTTCATTGTTTATTTTATCACAATAAACTTTGCCGTCAATATTGAAATGGCACTTTGCTATTCTGAATTTTTAGATTTTTGTTGCAAAAACAACGAATTTATAAATTTAACTCGAGTATAAATTATTGTGATGGTCTAGGAGATTGTTTACCAATCTGTCCAACAAATGCGATTACTTTTGTTGAAAGAGAGGCTGCTGAATTTAATCCAGAAGCACTCAAAAAACATCAAGAAAAATTGCAATTACAACAGACTGGATGTCCTCTCAAACAATAGAACGATAGCCACAACATTAAAACCAGAAGTAATGAATGATGTTTTTGTTACTTCACAATTAAAGCAATGGCCAGTACAAATTCAATTAGTACCAATTAACGCACCATATTTTGAAAATGCTGATAAAGTTATCGCTGCTGATTGTAGTGCTTATGCATATGCTAATTTTCATTCTACATTCATGAAGAATAAAATAACATTAATTGGTTGTCCAAAATTAGATAGTATTGATTACAGTGAAAAATTAACTGCTATCTTACGACAAAACAATATAAAGAGTATCACAATTGTTCGCAATGAAGTACCTTGTTGTGGTGGTTTAGAGTATGCTGTTAAAACTGCACTACAAAACAGTCAAAAAATAATTCCATGGCAAGTAAAAATTATAAGTATCGAAGGTAACATTTTAGAATAAGAGAAGTTGAAAAATAGATTGTTAAATAAAAACTTAATGATAGAATCTGACAAACTCTAACATTAAGTTTTTTATCTATTAGCTAAATACTTTTGTTTTTTTGTTTACTTTATAGGCACTTTCCTAAAGTTTTTAAATATAATACTAAGGAAAGGATGATAAATAATGTTTTACGTAAAATCAAGTGATAAGACTAGAATCGCTGTTTACGATCTAAATAAAAAAGCAAAGAAAATTATAATTTTACTACATGGCTGGCCATTATCAGCTAAAATGTTTGAATATCAATTACCAGCTTTACTAAACGCAGGATATCGTATTATAAGAATAGATTTAAGAGGATTTGGTAACTCTGATGAAACTACAGATGGATATAATTACGAGCAATTTGCAACTGATTTATATTATGTTATAAAAGCATTGGATTTAAAGAAATTTATTTTAGCAGGATTCTCTATGGGTGGCGGTGTTGTTGTTAAATATATGTCTAAATATAAAGGCTATGGTGTCAATAAATTACTGCTAATCGATGCTGCTGTTCCATCTTATAGTAAAGACAGTACGAATCCTTATGGTCAATCGATTGAGGATACAAATAAATTAATTGAATTAGGATATCATGATCGACCAGCGTTAAATCAACATTTCGCTACTTTGTTCTTCCATAAGAAACACTCTGCTCCATTTTTAAATTGGTTCCAAAATTTAAGTGATTCTGCTTCTGCTACTGGAGCAATGAAATCATTAATTCTACTAAAGGAAGAAAATGTATTTAATGATTTAAAGTCTATTCATGTACCTACAGCGATAATCCATGGTAAACTGGACAAAATTTGTCCATTCCCAATGGCTGAATTAGTCCATAAAAATATAGCTACTTCTACTTTGATTCCAATCGAAAACGCTGGACATGGATCTTTCTATGATAGTTTAGAACAATTTAATCAACAAATGATTGCTTTCTTAGAGAACAAATCAATATCCACCTCCTTAAGAAGTAATAATAACAATGATTATTATCAAGATGGTCAAATAGATATATAATCAAAAAAAGTATTGTATAGACTATTTCAAATTCTTGCTATATAATTATAAATAGCATTTCAGTGTGATAGATTTTATGTATCTTTCTTATACTGAAATGAATAAATATAAAAAAAGAAGGTGAAATAAATGAATGAATTTGATAAAGAATACAATTACCTTAATGTTGAATCAATAGATACCACACAACAAATGGTTGGTGTATTTGGTTGGATGTTTATAGGATTATTAATCAGTGCTGTCTGTGCAATTTATGTAGCATCTACACCTAATTTCGTATACAATATCTTTGCGACAAATCTATATTGGGTTCTCTTTATAGCAGAATTTGGTTTAGTAATTGCTCTTTCAGCCATGATTAACAAATTGAGTAATATTACAATGTCTCTTATGTTTATCTTATTTAGCATTATAAATGGATTAACACTATCTGTTATTTTTTATGTATTTGAATCACAAAGTATTTTTCTATGTTTCATAGTTGCCGCTGGCATGTTTGGTTCAATGGCTTTATATGGACTTGTTACAAAAAAGGATTTAACTACATTTGGAGCTTTCTTTACCATGGGGTTAATTGGTCTAATAATTGCTTCACTTACAAATCTGTTTCTTAAAAATGCAATGATGGATATTCTGCTTAGTATCACAGGTATTGTTATTTTTGTGGCATTAACAGCTTACGATACACAAAAAATAAAAAGTTATATGCTTAATGCTCAAGAAGATCGTAGACTAATTGGAAATATTAAGATATATGGGGCTTTAACTTTATACTTAGATTTTATTAATATTTTCCTTAAATTACTTCGTTTATTAGGTAAAGGTAAAAAGTAGTTTTAATTTGCACTTCTCATAGTGCATTTTTTTTGCACATTAAACATTTTCTTTTAACATAAGTTTTTTATATACCAACGATCGCATGCATAATGTTCACTTGTTACTATTGGCTTATCTAACAATTGAAAGCCATGCTTTTTATAGAAAGCATTTGCTGCTTTCATATTCGAAAAAGTTTCTAAGTAGCATTGTTTGTAATAGTCTTTAGCAAAGCATAATGCTAAATCATAATTGTTTTGCAATACCAATCCCCCTAACTTCTTTTAAACAATACATTTTCTGTAATTCACAAACATTTGATAGTCCTAGTATAGGACCAATCCCACAGCCCCCAACTATTCTTCCTTGATTTTCTACCACCCAATACTTACTATTCTTAGGTTGATAGACTTGATACAACTGACCTAGGAATGGGTCTTCCCAAGCACAGCCGGCTTTATTTGCATTAAATTCAATTAAACAAGTTCTAATTAATAGCTCTACTTGTTGATTATCTTTTTCTTCTATTTCTCTTATCGTTAACAAAGAATGATCCTCCCTTTCTCTATATGAAATGAATCTATATCGCACATAATTGTGCAAAATAATTATTATTTAAGAAATAACCTCATTATTTGCTTATACAAATAAAAAGGTTATCTCGTTCATCTATTTTTTATATAATATCTTGATTACGATATAAAGAAGTATAAACTCCACCTTTAGCTAATAACTCTTGATGTGTTCCCTCTTCTACTATTTTCTTATCTTGTAAAACAATAATCCTTTGTGCATTTTGAATAGTAGTTAACCGATGTGCAATCACTATCGTTGTCCGATTCTTTGAAAGTTCTTCTAAGGAAGATTGAATAATTTTTTCATTCTGATAATCTAACGCACTTGTTGCTTCATCAAAAATCAATATTGCAGGATTTTTTAAAAAAGCTCTTGCAATACTAATTCTTTGTTTTTGACCACCCGATAGTTTAATGCCTCTTTGACCAATACTAGTATCATAACCATCAGGTAAATGATTGATAAAATCTGCAATCCCTGCTTTTTGTGCAGCGAATTGTACTTCTTCAAAACTTGCTTTATGATTCCCAAAAATAATATTATCATAAATACTTCCCGTAAATAAGTAAGTATCTTGTGAAACAACTCCAATTTGTTTTCTTAGTGACTCTAATTCAATATCATTTATATTTTTATTATCTATTCTAATTTCTCCAGTTTGCACATCATAGAAGCGTGGAATTAAAGAGCACAGTGTTGTTTTACCAACTCCAGAAGCACCAACAATCGCAAGATACTCGCCTGCTGCAATTTCTAAATTCAAACCTTTAATAATTTCTGTTTCATGATTTCCATCAATATCCTGTAAATAACTAAATGAAACATTCTTAAAGGAAATAAAGCCATCGACTTTTCCTAGTTTAACCGCATTAGGCTTATCTTGAATTTTAGGTACTATTTCTATAATATCCATAAAACGATGAAAACTAGTATAGGCTGCTTGATATTGTGAAAACATCCACATAATTCTAGTTAATGGTTCTGTCAAGAAACCAATGTAAAGAATAAAAGTTAATAAATCCTCTATTGACAAATACGAATTAATAATTAAGAAAGCTCCAGAAATAATAACAACAATTGAGATTATTTGTACAAAAAAATCTAATATACCATAAATAATTGATTCACTTTTATACCATCTAATTCTTGTATTAAGAAAACGTTTATTTTCTTTTTTAAATGTTTTTATTTCATAATCAGCGTTTGTATATGATTGTATAACCCGAATTCCAGAAATACTATCTTCTACTTGAGCATTAACTTCACCAATGATTTGTCTAGAAACTTTGTTAATCTTACTTAGATTTTTCGCTCCATAAAAAGCTATAATTCCCATAAAAGGTAATAAACTTATTAAAATAAATGCTAATCTTACATTAATTCGATATAAAATTGCAAAAGCTCCAATAAAACGGACAATATATAAAATAATATCTTCTGGAGCATGATGAAAAAATTCTCCTAATTCCAAAGTATCTTGAAAAATACGAGATGTCAACTCACCAGTTTGTTGTTCATCATAAAATTGAAAGGGTAATGTTTGATAATGTTCAAATAATTCTTCTCGCATATCACTTTCCATCATTGCACCTATGGCATGTCCCTTAGCATCTGTATAAAATATCATGAATGCTCTAATAATCAATAAAACAGTAATAAAAAATCCGATTTGCAATATCCGATTAATTGTATTTGACAATTGACTTGTTAATAATGTCCCAGTAACATGCCGAATCAATAATGGTATTACAAGAGTAATAATTGTTGATAACGATGCAAACATCAAATCTAAAATAAATGGTTTTATATATGGTTTATAATACGAAAAAAATTTCTTTTTTCTCTGTTTTGTTTTAAAAAACATAGTTTCCTCCTAAATTTAATTTGGAGAAAATAATTGTTAAACAAGAATACTATTTTCTCCATAATGTAATGTATTTTTTAAATTATTATATCTTTTTTTCATGTTAACTATCCTTTCTTTTTTCCAAAATTATTTTACTTAGTAAAATTAACTAAAGTATAACATAAAACCATCTAAAATGATATCTCTATTTCATATGCTGAAATTCCATACGATAGTGCTAAGATAAAAATTTCGATGACAAAATTTCGATGCTCTATCATTGCTTTTGATGATACTAAGTAATTGGTATGTGTTATATTCTAAAAGCATCTTTATGTAAACAAATAACGCATTTTTGCTATAGAAATATTCTCTCCATATGTACACTCAAATAGTCTTGCCATATAAAAAACTGGACCATCTTTATTCTCTTATCTTGATGTCCAGTTTTGTATACCATTTTTACATACCTTTTTTTCTATATGTCTATTTTACTTGGTTCTTTTTACTCTTGATTCCTTTTTATTTTACATAATTACTAATTGCATACCAATTGATAAAATATTACTACTCAAATTATTATCTCTCATAATTCGATCAACTGTTGTATTAAATTGCTTTGCAATAAAATATAACGTATCTCCCAATCGAACTGTATATACTTTTTGACTACTTGGTATTTGTAGTCTTTGACCCACAAAAATAAAATTACTTGTTAAACCATTTAATGATCTAATAGCACTAACAGTTGTATTATATCGTCTTGCAATACTATATAATGTATCGCCAGCTTTTACAGTATATACTCCTGTGCTACTTTGATCTCCAATATCTGATCGATAGACAGTATTCACAGCTCTAGCTATTGCTTGAGCTAATCCTTGATTTCCAACTTGCTGGTACAAACCTCTATCTGTACTACTATCTAAGAAAAACATTTCAACTAAATATGGTTTTGCATTACTTAGACGAACCGTTTCACGAATAACGCTATAGTAATCACCATTACTTCCAACTCGAGTTTTAGTACCGCGGTTTCTAAAACCTAAAGATGCTATATCATCACAAATAACATTTGCTAATCTAGGAGTAGAATCTGTAATACTATAATAGGCTTCTACCCCTTGGCCTCCTCCAGAGTTAACGTGAATTGATAAAAACAAGTCAGCATTTACAGATGCTGCTACTTGGCTTCTTTGTAATAATGGAACTGCTATATCTGTCGATCTAGTATAAAAAACTTCATGCCCTTGATTACTTAATAAATTTCCTAACGCTAATGATACTCCTAAATTGATATCTTTTTCTTGTAATCCATTTTGAACTGTTCCTGGATCACTACCACCATGTGGTGGATACTCAAAGTTCAATCAAATTAGAATTTCCAATAGATTCTAATTGGCAATATTTTTGTTTTGACATCTCTTTTCCCAATTTCAATTTTTAATATTAGTTCATTAATTATTTCATCAGTTACCTCTTTTATATCAATACATTTATTCACAATTTCCTCCTTAGAAATGATATCTATTTGTTGATTCTTTACTACTAACAAATCATTTTCAATAATTTCCTTGTTTTTTTTAAATCGTTCAATTTCCATTCTAAATTCTTCTGAAAGGATAGTGTAATCTTCCTCATTTATGAAATCTTTTAATTTGTCAATATAGATTTTTCTAATAAGTTTATTGTTCTGATTAATTTTTTTATCTAACATCTGGATATCTTTTTTCAAATCTTCCATCGCTTCTTTTTTAGTACTTTTAATTTGTATTTTATTTTTTATATCAGATTTATTAACGTATTGAGCACAAAATGATTGAAATTCAGATAGGATATATTGATCTAAATGTTTTTGATTAACAAATGAGCCAATACAGTTATTATGGACTTTTTTCCCTCTACATTTATAGTATCTTTCACCATGAGAAGTTGTTGTTAGCATAGGGCTATCACAATATAAGCACCGAAGTAGACCACCGTAACGACTTCTAACACCTGTTTTATTTGGTTTTGAGTTTCTTTTTATTAATAACTGAATCTCATTAAATTGTTCTTTCGTAATAATTGGTTCATGATTATTTTCAACAATAATCCATTCCTCTTTAGGGAGCTTACGTTGCTTTTTGCTTTTATAACTAATATTCTCTTTTTTGTGTTGAACTAAGGATCCAATATACATTTGATTAGATAATATACTTCTTATTGTAGAAGTTCCCCATGATTGACCACCTTTAGAATTTCCAACTTTAAATTTCAGGCCTATAGATTTTTTATAAGCTGATGGGTTTCGTATGTTTCGGTCATTCAGATATTGACATATTTTTGTTTGCCCATATCCTTGTTCATATAAATTATAGATTAACCGAATATTTTTAGCAGCTTCTTCATCAATAATCAAACCACCTTTGTGTTGATCATCCTTAAAATATCCATAACATGCAAATGAACCAATATGTTTACCAGCTTCACACTTTGATTTAAGAATAGCTCTGATATTATCTGACATATCTTCAAGGTACCACTCATTAATTAGACCATTGATTTGTCTGGCCTTTTTATTTCCTTTATTATTTGTATCAGCATTGTCAACCGCTCCAATGAATCGAATTCCCCACATAGGGAATAGGGTATGGATATATTTTTCAACTAATTCCATTTCACGGGTAAATCTAGATTGAGATTTACATAAAACAATTTGAAATTTTTTATCTTCAGCATCTTTCAACAATCGTTGGAATTCTGGCCTAAATCTATCTGAACCTGCATAGTCATCATCGCTATAAATATCGTATATTTCCCACCCATTTTTATAAGTTAAGTTTTCTAACATTAGTCGTTGATTTTGAATACTTTGACTAAAGTCTGTTGGATTAAGTTTATCTTCATCTTCTTGTGACAATCTTAGATATATAGCAACTCTAGTCATTATTTTACCTCCATCATTTATGTTTTCATACATTTAGAAATTACTTTTTAAATTAATTTTGAGTTTGATTAATAGTGCTATTTATTAATTTGATCAGAATGCTATTAAATGCCTTAGCTTTATCTTTATCAAACTCGTTGATATATACATGTTCACAAAATATTTTAAACTCTTTTTTCATTCTGTTTCCTCCTTACTAAAATGTATGAATTCTGAAGCGATTTATCACTATATTTCGATAAAATGGCTAATGTAAATACATCAAGTTGATAATAGATATATATAAAAAGAAACTAAAACATCAAACTGATGTCGTAGTTTCTTTACTTGTTTGAATTAGAAATTAATTAAAACGTTATACTACGTATTCTCATGTTGGTATAATAATAATTTTACAATAAATGAAATCCAAGCGGTGTAACGATATAAATAATTAATATTGCTCTATCTCAAAAACTAATTATTATTTTATCCTGAATCTCTTAAATCAGTTAAGAGCTTAGCTGCATATTGATATTGTTTTAACTCTTGTTTAGCCCCCTCTGACATATTTTCAACAGACGGATCAATTATCCAATTATGTAATACAAACAATCTAGTACTATTGATAAAAATTGCCATTGCATGTGTGTCAAAAGGTGCTATTCTACCTATCTGTACAGCTTTATTAAAAACAGCTTCAACAAAATGAATTCCTTCTTCTAGCATCAATGATTTCGTTATCTCTCTTGCACTTTCATCAATAGCAATTCTTTGAAATATAAGCTTAATAATATCAAACATCCTTTGATTATTTTCTTCATCAAATTCATATTTTACACAATATATTATATCAAGAAGACTTCCTTCTTGTAAGATTGGTTCTAAATCACTAATACTTGGCCGATTCTTAAGGTAATGATAACTATAAAAATCATAAATAGTATCAAGTATTTCTTGTTTTGATTTAAAATGATTATATAACGATGATTGTCTAATACCTGCAGCCTTGGCAATATCATTAATGCTGATATTACCAAACCCATTTTTTGAGAATAATTCAATAGCACTATCAAAAATCTTCTTTTTCGTACCAATAAACTTGAAATGTATCGTATCGGATTTTGTGTTTTTCAAAGGATTTGGTGCATTCTCTGGAATAAACCAAGCACCAACGCGTTTTATGGCTCCTTCTATCTTATTATTTTTACATAAATTTTGAATATGTCTTGGTGAAACATTCCATTCAATCGCCATTTCTTCTACTGTCTTGTAGTTTTGCATTACTATCCCCCCTAACAATTCTTAATACATATAGTGTAGTATAGTAAGCGTAATAAGTCAACTAAACGTCATAATACTCCGTATACAAATATGCTTCATGTTTATGTTTAAGAAAGACTATACAATACAAATTGTCAAGACCCAAGTCATAGAAAAAGTGACAATGGCTCATCAAAGTGAGTATCCAAAAATGAATATAAGTCATCAATGTAAAAGTTGTAATAGTTGCAGAAGTAGAAGTAGCTACACGAAAAGTGGAAACGGAAGAAGCATCACAAGATGTCAACAATTAGAAAAATACCATAAAGAAGTGAAAGAACGAGTAGAAAGTGACGAAGGAAAAGAAGTATTGCGAGAACGAAGAATTTATAGTGAAGGAGCGTTTGGGATACTAAAAGAAGATACCATACTAAAAGGACAACCTTAATCAATTTGATTAGTATTTAGTCATTTCAATAATGCTATCCTTTATTTATTGTGATGATATCTTCTCTTTTCTTATTCATATAATGTGGGAATCAACACTATCGTTGTTCCTATACTAGGGGCTGAGTTAGGATCTCCCGTGGTAAAGATGATTAACTTTCTCGCCATCTATTTGCCGTATGTACTGCCTTTATTTCTTTCGGCTGGACTTCCTTTCGCCCAAGCCTCTCAGTTTATGCCTTGTCCTCACCACGACTACTCCGCTCTTCATCGTTTGAGACTTCCACCCTTTAGCTAAGCAACATGCTCGCACACTAGAAAAAGGGATTGTAATCGAAGTAGGCTAAAAAATATGCCTACTTCGTTACAGCCTCTTTATAGTAGAAAATATTCATAATCATAAATCAAACAATTTGTATTAAAATCGTCAATTATGCTTATTAGGTGCGTGGGAAGCATCACCCTGTAAAATTATGATTAAGTGTTCCCACTCCAGCTTTTTAGCGAAATCAGATGCCGTAAGTCCATTGTTTGTCATTGCATTAATATCAGCACCCATTTGCAGTAACACTTCTACGCAAGACTTGTTCCCCGCGATGGTTTCCCAATGTAGCATTGTGTAGCCAAGTTCATCTTTCTTGGTTAATTCGTCAGGATGCTGGGCGAGGAAATCCTTTAGGCTTTCTTCCATATTTCTGCTCATCGGATGCTCAATTAGGTTTTCCGGGTGCTTGTCCTGTTCATAAGCCAACAGTATATTATCAGAGTCGCCGAAGTCTAAACCCCATGCTTTATCATGTTTTTTCCGCTCCTTTTTGCCCATTTCTGAACGCATTACCTGAATTGTAAAGCCACCATAGGCTTTCGCATTTATAGCGAATAGCCAGTCGTTTATTTCGTTAAGTGGGAGTTCAACAGAGTCTCCCTGCTTTATGTTTGTTAATTTATCTGGATTGTTTATCAGAGTTCCTTTGACATTGATGCCGTCAAAATTAATATCATTTAACCACATAAACTCCACAATTGGCGACCCGGAAGAATCTTCCTGACAAAATGCTGCTTTAACGCAAGCGAAGTTAAGACTGGGTATAATTCTGCACCGCTCCCACCAAAGTTCTCGCCAAAAATACTTGAAAGTACTCCGTGCTTGTGTAAATGCGTTAAGCATTTCAGATGATTCCTTTGTATAAAAAATATTGTCTTGATCCATTTTCCCCTCCGAAAATATAAAATTTCTACATTAAGATACTATAAAAATATTATTTAGATAATAATTATTAACTATGATAAAAACTAGTGTATTGATATGATTGAGTCAAGTAGACAAACTAAATAATTAAAATGTTTGCATTTCCACTAGGATGAATAGTCTAGTGGAAATTTATTGTGTTTGATAATTTGTATAATGATTCTGTTTATATT